>WNGJ01007966.1_pt1 | contig 11442 bp, 8 predicted proteins | sample 5400611 | NCBI WGS metagenome assembly WNGJ01 (sample SAMN13153375, study PRJNA577476) | soil metagenome | isolation source: 40 cm soil or saprolite under Garry oak tree replicate 1 | place: USA:California | collected 2016-06-15 | reverse complement strand
CCCCTCGACCACCCAACTGACAATTGACCAACACTACCCTGATGCTGCAGTGGCCTGGGTTTTGGATTGACTGCAAACCTTGCGCCTGGTGGAATTGATGGCGTGTGATCCCATCAAACCACACGGGAGGAATCAATATGTCATTTAAATTGCCAACTCTCGCTGTCATTCTATTAGCAGCGCTTGAAATCGCGCCGTTAAGCTCGGCGCGAATCTTTCTTGCCGGGAGAAATTACCCAAGCGGCGGGACTCCGCTAGCTGCTGTGGTCCAGGATTTCAACAACGACGGAATTGCGGACATCGCCAGCGCCAACGGGACCGTGAGCGTTTTCCTGGGAAACAGCGACGGCAGTTTCGGTTCGGCGAACACTTTTGTGGTGGGACCATTCGCGACGGAGATAGCCAGTGCTGACCTTAATGGGGATGGGAACGCCGATCTGGTGGTAACTGATGACAGGCATACGGCCAATGTAGTGCTTGGGCATGGCGACGGGACTTTTGGTCGCTCGTCCAAGATCCAGTTGGATGGCCAGCCACTGGGAATCGCGATTGCGGACCTCAACGGCGACGGCATCCTCGATTTGGCAATCGCGCTTTTCGGACCAGCCAGACCCCCCCTTGGCGGCCAAGTTGCGGTTCTACTTGGTGTAGGCGACGGGACTTTCGCAGCTCCCGTCTTTTATGACCTAACCCCCTACCAGGCGGTGCGACTGGTCGCGGTCGATCTGAACCATGACGGGAAATTGGACCTGGCGATCGCATTGCAGCATTTCGGCGGTTTTGCTGTACTGCTAGGGAACGGGAATGGGACTTTTCAGCCGGCCGTTACTACCGTGCTGGGAGACTGCAACGACATCGCTGCGTCTGACTTTAATGGTGACGGAAATGTTGATCTCGTTCTCACGAACATCGCCACTGTGCAGGTTGCCTTGGGTAATGGGAACGGCACTTTCCAACCGGCAATCGGGTATGACACCAACGAAGCAGCGCAAACCGTCGCGATCGCGGATCTGAATCGCGATGGCGTGTCTGACCTGGTGGTCGGCGGAAATTACACTGCGGTTTTGCTTGGAAATGGCGACGGTACTTTTGGTTCCGCTGCCCGTTATGGAGTTGGCCAGCGCTTCGCGAGGATTGGTGATTTTAATCACGATCGAAATCCCGATGTGGTCGCTAGCGGCGATTTTTCCGCGATCGGAGTCGCGTTTGGCACAGGAGATGGCACTCTTCGTGCACCCAAGCCGTATCCCGGAGGTTACTGGGGATTCGACACGGCGGATTTCGACGGAGATGGCCACGCTGACGTCGTCGACGGGGCGCCGCTTTCGTTTATACGAGGACTCGGCGATGGGACCTTTGCCGCGGGAGTGCCGATCACGGGACCTGACGCGCGCTTTCTCATTGCGACGGATTTCAATGGCGACGGCAAGCCTGATCTTTTGGTTACTCCCTTGCTACGTAACGACGTTGGCATTTACACGCTTCTGGGTAACGGCGATGGGACCTTTCAGGCGGCTCAGTTCACTGGAATTTCCTTCAGCGACGCCGAGATGAATCCAGTAGTTGCCGATTTCAATAACGATGGCCAGATGGATGTCGCCGTAACGGGCGTACTCTCCGACCAGTTAGCCATTCTGCTTGGAAAAGGCGACGGTACTTTTGAGACCGCGATCTATTATGACACGGGCCGCATTCCGCAATCGCCAGTTGCTGCGGACTTCAACGGTGACGGCAATCCCGATCTGGCGGTTTGCAACGCCTATGACGGCACAGTGGGGATTTATCTTGGGCAAGGGGACGGAACTTTCGCGCCGCCTCTAATCTTCGGGACAAACGGTGTCGTTTACAGTGCGGCTGGCGACGTCAACCAAGATGGCAAAGCGGATTTGCTCATCGCTGGTAATTATTCGACAACCCTTTACCTGGGAAATGGCAACGGCACGTTTCAGCCGCCTCAAAGCATCTATCCCAATTACGGTCCCGTGAAAGTTGCGGATGTCGACCACGATGGTCGTCCCGATGTCACCGTCTCAGTAGGAGCTGCTGGCGGGCTTGTTGTATTGCACGGCAGGGGTGATGGCACCTTCGGATCGGCCGTTGTATACCCGATTGGTGGCGTGTCTAGCAGCTATTTCGCGCTGAGCGATCTAAACGGCGATGCAAAGCCGGAGGCGATTGTGAGCGATAACGCGTACTCGTTCCTCGTTCTGCTCAATACCTCACACCGGCGGTAGAAAAACCTGTTCCCGGCCGAGCAACAATCGCGAATCGCCTTGCCGAACGCGATGATCGCGAGAATGTCAGGGGGCTTTGTCGCTTGATTATATCATTCGCAATATGACGGCAAATCCGCGGTTGGCGATCTCCAACCGCCGGCGCGCCGTGCAACATTCAGATATAGCGGCGCCTGACATAGCATGTCACGTCTCCCTAGCGTATCGCGATCGCTCAAGCTTTTGTCGGCAAAATGGCAGCATGGGGATGGAATCGCAGAGCACCTGGCGGACCGCTGTGAGCCTTTAGGCTGCATTTGAGGTAAGATTCGAATCGATGAGCGCGCGACTGAGTGATTACGATTACGTTCTGCCGCGGGAATTGATTGCGCAGCGCCCGCTTGAGCAGCGTGAAGATTCCCGGATGCTGGTTTTGCATCGCGCTGAGCAAAAGATCGAGCATCGGCAATTTCGCGAGCTAAAGATGTTTTTGAAACCCGGCGATCTCCTTGTGTTAAACGATACGCGCGTACTCGCAGCGCGGCGATTTTCCGATGATGGCGGCGTCGAATTCTTGTTCCTCGAGCGCATCGGTCCAAGACGTTGGAGATGTATGGTTGCACCAGGTCGCAAAATGCGCATCGGTGCAACGACAACACTCAATAACGCGTGCTTTCGTGTCGATGAAATCACCGCAGCCGGCGAGCGGATCGTCACGTTCGATAGAGATATCGATGTTTATGCCGGCGGTTCCATGCCGTTACCGCCGTATCTCAATCGGCCAAGCGATGAATCGGACTTCGCGCGGTATCAGACAGTTTTTGCGCGTAAGCCCGGTGCCGTGGCTGCGCCTACGGCTGGTCTGCATTTCACGTCCGAGATTTTGAGTCAAATCCCGCACACGTTCGTGACGTTGCACGTCGGACAGGGAACATTTCTCCCCGTGCGCACCGATAACGTCGCGGAGCATCGAATGCACGCGGAGCATTTCTCCATCTCGGCGGAGACCGCAGACAAGATTAATAACGCGCAACGGATCGTCGCTGTGGGGACCACAACGGTGCGCGTTCTGGAAACCGCTGCGCGTAAAACTCGACTACGTGGGAAAATTGTAAGGCAAGCGCGTCGCTCGCCATCGAGAGGCGAAGCGCCAGCGCTACAAGAATTCCAATCGGATCGGATTGAACCGCTATCAGGCGAGACAGATCTGTTCATTTGTCCGCCATTTACGTTTCGCAGTGTCGGTGCGCTATTGACGAATTTTCACCTGCCGCGCTCGACTTTGCTGACGCTAGTGAGCGCATTTGCGGGGCGCGAATTTATCCTTCGATCCTACGAGGAAGCGGTACGTGAGCGTTATCGCTTTTTCAGTTACGGCGATTGCATGCTGATCCTGTAAAAACGGCCACGAATGGACACGAATTAGAGCTCACGGACCCGAAGCCTGCCGTACTCGTAATGAATTGTTTGTCGGGAGCCCTCTATTCCTTCGGCATTCGTGATCGCGGATTGTCTGATAGCTGATTCGTGTTTATTCGTGTCCATTCGTGGTTAAAAGGATCAAATGGGCGATCGACCAAAAGGCGAACTGGTGATTCAAACGATCGCCATGCCTGGGGACACAAATCCGAATGGCGACATTTTCGGCGGGTGGGTGACGTCGCAAATGGACTTGGGCAGCGGGATTCTCGCGGCGAAGACGGCGCAAGCGCGTGTGGTTACCGCGGCGATGGAAGGAATGTCGTTTCTGCAACCGGTTAGGGTGGGCGACACCGTGAGATGTTATGCACACGTGGAGAAAATCGGACGGACTTCGATGACCATACCTGTCGAAGTTTGGGTGACGCGTTACATGACAGGCGAAGAACTCCGTGTCACGCATGGCGTCTTTACGTTGGTAGCGGTCGATGAATCGGGAAAACCGATTCCGGTCAAGCGCGGCAGCGCGTGATCGTTAGCAAACTCAACTGTAGCGGCGCTCTGTGAGCGCCGTAGAATGGGCACTTGATTTCGACGGTCACAGACCGCCGCTACAGTAGGTGTGCGCATGACCAACTTCGCTTACCTCTTTGAGCGCTTTCCATCATTCGGGCAAACGTTTTGCTATCGCGAAGTGGCGGGGCTTGATCGACAGGATGTCGCCCCGCCCATTTTTTCGATCCGCAAACCGAAAAACGAGCCGCCACAGGATTGGGACACGCATATCGTCAAACGGGTCCATTATCTTCCGGAGGAAAAGGAATTGCTGGAAGATGTTCGACGCGCCGCAAAAAAACAAAAGCTCGGCACGGACATTGTGACCGCGCTCGATGAATGGGGGCGCCGCACCGATTTCCTGCGACTGTACCAGGCGGTTTACGTTGGTCTACGCTTGCGGGAAACGGGCGTTGGTCATGTCCACGCGCATTTCGCCGGCATGGCCACGCGGACGGCTTTCTGGATCAATAAATTTTTTTCTATCACTTTCAGTCTTACCGCACACGCGAACGATATCTTCGTGCCGACGCATTTTGAAATCGGATTGGACAAACTCGTTGATACGGCACGGGCAATCATCACGGAAACGGACTACGCGGCGCAATTCTTGCGTGAGCGATTTCCAGATCGCGCCGGTCGCGTCCACCGCATCTACAACGGCCTTGACCTCTCCAAATTCGGGCGCGCAGATTTTTCCTCTCTTCCGCCGCTGATAATCTCAGTGGGCCGTTTGATTCCAAAAAAAGGATTCAGCGATTTGATTCGTGCCTGCGCGTTGCTGGCGGAACATGGCAAATCGTTCCGATGCGAAATCATGGGCGAAGGCCCACTTGAAAACGATTTGCGCAACGAAATCGCGCAACACGGTTTGCAGCGCTATGTCATACTGGCTGGTACAAAGCCGCAGTCACAACTCCGCCGGCGCCTCGCCGCGGCAAATGTTTTTGTGCTCCCAAGTGTGATCGATCCCGAGGGCGGAATGGACAATCTGCCGACGGTCATCATGGAAGCAATGGCTACGGGACTGCCGGTCGTCTCGACGAACATCGGCGGGATTCCAGAGATGGTCATCGAAAACGAAACAGGTTTTCTGGTGCAGCCCGGCGATGCCGTCGCCATGGCTGACGCGGTCAGCAAAATCATTGGCGATGCTTCGCTGGCCCGGAGACTTGGACAGTCCGGGTACGAGCGAGCGCGAACACTTTTTGCGATTGACAAAAATGTGCGGGAGTTATGCGCGCTACTCTCGTAGCGGCGCTGTCTAACGCGAACCATTGTAGCCATGGGCCTGTGGCTCCCCGGACTTTTGCTCAAAGAGGACCGCCCAACACGGCGGTGGCTACAGGAAATCGCGAACGCAGTTGAGGGCGTTAAGATAAACACGGTGCGGGCCACCCCGCATCAGTTCTTCGCTAATCAGGCTGACGGGATCGTTGCCTGCGGCGGGCATCAGCTGCGGGATTCGCCTTTCGCCGTTCTGTACGCGTGAGACCTCCAGCAGATCGCCGCAACTCGCATAGGTGACGCGAAATTCCACGTCGCCGCTGGTCAATGCGACTTCGTGAACGGGTTCGCCGTCATGTTCACGCAGGTCGACATCAATGTGTTGTCCTGACATTTCGTTGAACCGCAACTCGTGTGCAGATCGCACCTCATCAATCTGCCAATTCAACTGCGCTGCCAGCCAGCCCGCAAACAGGATAGCGGTTGATCTAAACCCTGGTGCAAAATCGATCCGCACGTTGCTGATTTTGGCCAGGCGGTGATGTGAGGCGGGATGGTCGAAGAATTGCGCGAGCGCGAAGCGAGCGTTGTCCAGCCGGGTCCAATTCAAGTCGCACAAGACCAGGCGCTGCTTTGCTTCGCGTTGAGCTGTTTCGACGAATGCCATTTGTGCGGGAAAATCCTTCCAGCCGTGGCTGTCGTAGATGAGTCGGTCGACCCACTCCCAGAGTTGTGCGTCCATCGGATCATGGAGTTCCCCCTGCCACCACAGATAAAATGGCAGGTCCGAATCCAGATTGGACAGGATGATGCTCGGCAGTTGTGTGGCGCATCCGCCTTTCAGACGAAACGAAATTTGTTCGGAGCAAACCTGCTTGTTTCCGCCACGGCTGACGTGGCAATGCGCGCTGATCCAGGCATCTACGCGGTCTTCCAGGGACTGGCAATCGGCTTCGATCACAATCGCGCGGCAGGCGTGGTTTTCGGTGATCCTCGCCATTAGTTGTGTGTTGTTGTTCAGTGAACCCGGCTCTTCGCTGTAAACGGCAAGGTTCATGAGCGAAGCGCGCATCATTGCGCCTTCGCCCTCTCGCCAGAGTTTTTTCAGCTCGTGCTCAATTTTTCCGATTTCGACCGAAGTGCCTAACGAATATGTTTCAGCAATCGCAGGCATATAGCGCTTTATAACCTCCTCCACGCACCGCCGTCGCGGGCGAGCAAGTCATCGGCAGTTTCCGGTCCCCACGATCCGGCGGGATAGAAACATAACTCCGGCGCATCTTTCTTCGCGTGCCATGCTTCCTCGATAGGGTCGATGAACGCCCACGCTTCTTCTACTTCATCGCGGCGAGCAAAGAGCGTGGCGTCGCCGCTCATCGCATCGAGCAGCAAGCGTTCGTACGCTTCCGGACTAGGCTTGCCAAAGGAAGTGCCATAATGAAAATCCATCTTCACCGGTTCGATGCGCAGACTGGTTCCCGGGATTTTTGCCAGCATTCGCAATGAAATTCCCTCGTCCGGTTGGATGCGAATCACGAGCACGTTTTGGTCGATCTTCACAGTCTCCTTGTTGAACAGAACTGCCGGAGCTTTTTTGAAATGGACGGAAATCTCGGTGGCCGATTTCGGTAAACGTTTGCCGACCCGCATGTAAACGGGCACACCTGCCCAGCGCCAATTATCGATGTTAATGCGCAGCGCGACATAGGTTTCGGTCATCGATTTTGGATCGACGCCTTTTTCCTGGCGATATGCCGGGACCGGTTGACCGCCGATCGCGCCTGCGGTGTACTGGGCGCGCACGACATTCTTCGCCACTTCGGGTCCGATGATGCGCCGCAGCGCTCGGACCACTTTGACTTTCTCATCGCGAATGCTATCGGCGCTGAGATCGGTTGGAGCTTCCATCGCCACCAGGCAAAGCAACTGGAGCAAATGATTTTGCACCATGTCGCGCAACGCCCCGGCCTTTTCATAATAACCGGCGCGGGCTTCCACCCCGAGCGTTTCCGCCGCCGTGATCTGGAGATGATCGATGTAGCGCGTGTTCCAGAGCGGCTCGAAAATCGCGTTTGCGAATCGCAGCACTAAAATGTTTTGCGCCGTCTCTTTGCCGAGAAAATGATCGATGCGATAGGTCTGACTCTCGTCGAACGCGGCTTTGACGATGCGATTTAATTCGCGCGCCGAAGCGAGATCGGTGCCGAATGGTTTTTCGATGATGACGCGCGCCCAGCTGCCTTCCTCGGCGCGATTTAATCCGGCGGCCTTGAGATTCTTCAGGATAACCTCGAACTGGTCCGGCCCGGCGGCAAAATAGAAAAGTCTATTGCCGCGCGTACCCCGTTCGGTGTCGACCTTTTCCAATCGTTCGCCTAACGACTTGTACCCCGCTTCGTCGCCGAACTCGCTCTGATGATAGGAGAGGGATTGTGAAAACGTTTTCCAGATTTCATCGCGCACGGCTTGGCGGGAAAATTCCCGCACGGCTTCCTCCATCTCCTTCCGAAAATCATCGTCGCTCTTCGGCCGGCGTGCGAAACCGATGATTGCCACTGCGGGCGGCAATTCGCCCTCGGCGGCAAGATTGTAAAGCGCGGGAATCAATTTCCGATGCGTCAGATCGCCAGTAGCGCCGAAGATTACGATGCTGCACGGCTGCGGCACCGCGCGCGTCGACAATCCTTCGCGCAACGGATTCATCTGCTGCTCAGCGGAACGGTTCATGAATCAACCGCAGATTACGCAGATCTTCGCAGATTACATAGTAAGAATCTACTGTCGTGGCAATCCGCCTGCCGCACCGAAGCATCAATCCCGATGTGGACGTTGACGACTTACACGTTCGATCGCAACGCTGAAGGATATGAAGGTGAAAAATCCGGGTCATTTCGATCTGGCATGAAGAGCCAGGATTTTCGTCGGCGACGGTAATTGCGTTCACATAGTAAGTTAACCTCTCTATTGTGCACCATTGTTTTGCCTTAGGCATGGCTGATAACTAGGTACGTCGCGCGGGAACAGCGACAGGAACAACAAGCATGCAAGTCCGCGTTTTTCGAACTCGGCCGCTGTTGCCGTCTCTGCTGGTTTCAGTCGCTACGTTCCGTGGCAGGACTGCGAGGCAACGCCAGCCGCCCCGCTACCTTAGCTAGGCAGTGGAAATCTGTGTGTCAGCTCGCGGACTTTCTCACGGACTCGGTTAAGGACGGCTTCGTCGCTGCGATTTGTTAGGGCTTCAGCGATGAGATCGGAAATCTCGAGCATTTCTTCTTCTTTCATCCCGCGCGTGGTCACCGCAGGGGTGCCGACGCGGATGCCGCCGGGTTTGAAAGGTGAGCTGGTATCGAACGGTATGGCGTTTTTGTTCGTGGTGATGCCTGCGCGGTCGAGAACTTCCTGAGCTTCTTTGCCGTTGAGGTCTTTCGGGCGGAGATCGACGAGCATCAAATGGTTGTCCGTTCCGCCGGAGACGATGCGGTAACCGTGCTTAGCCAAGCCTGCGGCGAGCGCTTTTGCGTTGATCACCACCTGCCGCTGATAATCGCGAAACTGCGGCTGCAGGGCTTCGTGAAAACATACCGCTTTGGCGGCGATCACGTGCATCAGCGGCCCGCCTTGAACGCCCGGAAACACAGTGGCGTCAATTTGCTTGGCGAATTTTTCTTCGCACATGACGATGCCGCCGCGCGGTCCGCGCAGACTTTTGTGTGTCGTGGTGCTGACAAATTGCGCATGCGGAATTGGGCTGGGATGCTGACCGCCGGCCACAAGCCCGGCGATGTGCGCCATGTCGATAAACAAAATCGAGCCTACTGAATCGGCGATTTGTCGCAGGCGTGGGAAATCGATGATGCGTGGATAGGCGGACGCGCCGGCGGTGATCATCACCGGCTGGACTTCCTCAGCTTGTTTCTGCAAGGCGTCGTAATCGATTTGCTCGGTGTTCTTGCTGACGCCGTATTGCGAAACGTTGTAAAACTTCCCTGAAAAATTCGCCGGATGTCCGTGCGTGAGATGGCCGCCATGGGCGAGATTCATCGCCAGAATTTTGTCGCCCGGTTTCAGCATCGAAAAATAAACCGCCATATTCGCCTGCGCGCCGCTGTGGGGCTGCACATTGACATGCTCGCAATTGAAGAGTCGCTTCGCGCGATCGATCGCTAATTGCTCGGCGGTATCGACATTTTCGCAGCCGCCATACCAGCGCTTCTTCGGATAACCTTCGGCGTATTTGTTCGTCATCACGCTGCCTTGCGCTTCCATTACGGCGCGGCTGGTGAAATTTTCCGACGCGATCAGCTCGACGTTTTCCCGCTGCCGTTTTTCTTCGGCCACGATGGCATCGTAAATTTCCGGGTCGGTTTTGCGCAGGGCTTCGCCGTAATTCGGCGCCGACTTTGAAGCGACTGATCCGGGTTCAAATTGACGAGAAAGAGGGTCCATAGAATAAGAGGATACGTCGGGGGAGCGCATCGCACCAGGCCGTACCAGTTCGCCCTGTTCTACAAACGCGAGCACACTGGGAAGCGCATTTTTGATGATCCGCGCACAATGTTCGTACACCTCGCGGCCAAGGCCGATTGGGTCTGGAACTTCCCGCCACACCGTAGTGCCAGGTTCCTCAAATTCACGTAGTAAGAACGTTTTTTCCGCAGTGTGCGGAAACAGGGCCTGAATGGTTTCAAGGTGCGCGCCAGTCATCGCGAAAATGTGTGTAGCCTGATTGACCAGCGTTGCCGTCAACGGCTGACTACGAAGACCACTGATATCAGTGCCCTCCTCTGCGCAGACTTGCACCGCATAAAGGCTCGGCGGCTGGCCACGAACGGCGTGCACACCAGCAGAGGCGACTTCAATGTCCTTGCGATTTCCAATTAATCGTCGAAATAGCCCTTCCGCGATCGGGCTGCGACAAATGTTGCCTGTGCAGACAAAGAGGACATTTTTCACGGTTCGGAAGGCGCCGCGGGCGCGTTTTCCCAACCTAGAAGCGAAGCTGGCCAAGTCAATTTTGGGGGTTTAAAACGAGCGTCGTTCCGGGACGATTTCAGACGGCGATTGTGTAGCTTTCAACTTATCCGCTGAGGCAGTGGACATCACAGGCAGCATAATTGGCGCTTCTCGCCAGTGCGCATTGCGGTTATTGTGACCAACGTTTCATCGCTCTCCAGCAAATGAACGTCGAAACGCTGCGACAGGTACCATTGTTTGAGTCGCTCGATGATGAGGCGACTCACGAACTGTGTGATCTGCTCGAAAACCTCGATTGCAAGGCCGGCGCGGTTTTATTCCGTGCAGGCGACGAAGGTGACGCGATGTATTTGATTGAAGAAGGAAAGGTCCGCATCTGCGTGCGGGCGAAGGACGGACATGAAGTGACGCTAACCGAATTACACCGCGGTGATTTCTTTGGCGAAATGGCGTTACTCGACGGTAAACCGCGCTCGGCAGATGCGCGAGTGGCCGAGAATGCCCGTTTGGCTGTGCTTTCGCGCGAGCATTTTCTGTCGTTTGTGCGAACCAATCCCAATATGGATAAACATGTGGTTGGCATGGATTGGCAAAATCAACTTCGATCCATATCCGTTCTTATTGCTGAGTACTGCGATTAATGTGCTTTCCGTGCTGCAGGCGCCGATCATTTTGATGTCGCAAAATCGGCAGTCGCACAAAGACCGGCTGCGCGCGGAAATCGATTATCAAGTGAATTTAAAGAACGAGCTTGCGTTGAATGAAATTCTTGAACGCCTGAAAGCGCTCGAACACAAGTACCGCGAGCAGATATTAGACCAATACGACGTCACGAAAGTCGAATAATCCGGCTTGGCCGAGCTGTGGCGGTTTTAGGGAGCTTGCTGTGTTGATGGTGCCGATTATCGTGTTGTTCTCAATTTCATATGAAAAAGCTCACGGCCACGACACTTTTCATTTCGACGCTCCTTATAGCATTGCTAGGCTGTGCTGGTCCGGGCCCCAGCCCTGAACAGCAGGCGCGCCAGGCGGATCAACAAAGAGAAGCCGACCG
>WNGJ01007735.1_pt1 | contig 11442 bp, 10 predicted proteins | sample 5400611 | NCBI WGS metagenome assembly WNGJ01 (sample SAMN13153375, study PRJNA577476) | soil metagenome | isolation source: 40 cm soil or saprolite under Garry oak tree replicate 1 | place: USA:California | collected 2016-06-15 | reverse complement strand
TGCTTGTAGGCGACGTCGACGCCGGTATGGAAGTGAGGGTAGCCAAACCCCGGTGGCTCGAACGATTGGGTGCAGGGGCCGAAGACGAGCGTGATGCTGCCCTGCTGCAGTGGCCAAATGAGGGGGTATTTCGTCGAGTGGTTCGCGCCGGCGTTGGGCAGCGTGAAGAGGTTGTGCTGCATCCAGAACTGTGCCTGTTGCCAAGCGGCCTGCTCGGCCTCGGCGATCAGCTGGTCCTGGCGGGCGATTTCCATGTCGGCAATCCGCTGCGCGAGCGCCGCGGACTGGCCGTTGATGGCCACCAGTTCCCACTTCACCTGGGCAATGCTCTGGCGCAGCCGATTCTCGAGGTCCTGCTGGTGCGCCTGCTGCACGAGGAGCGCGGCCTTCTGGTCGACTAGGTCGGAGCGGTCCTTGTCGGCGTCTTTCTTCTTGCCCTTCACTCCGTCTTGCTGGCTACGCAACAGGAGGTCGACCTGGTGGATGTGGTCGATGAGCCGGTTGGAAAGGTAGGTCAGGTGCTCGATGGCGACGGCCCGGTTGAGGAACCCCTGGAAATCGGGAGCCGCCAGCAGTTGGGCCAGAGGGTCCGCGTTGGTTTTGTAGACGCTCCGGACGAAGGTCGCGTATTCGGTCTTGGTCCTGCGCAGCTCTTGCTGCTCCTCCGCGATCTGGGCGTCGAGCGCCGCGATCTGGCGCTCCAGCTCGGCGATCCGCCGCTCGGTGGCGGCAATCTTGTCCATCGTCTGGTTGATGGTGTCGCGGGTCTCCTGGAGTTGCTGCAGCAGCGCAATCTCCTGGGCCTGGGCCTTCTGAAGGTTGTCCCGCAGGTCGCCCTTCAGTTTGTTGATGGTCTGCAGCCGGGCCAGGGCGTCCGCGATGTCATCGGCTGCCGTCGGCAGCGCGGTGGCGAACAAAAGGCTGACCCCCACGCCTCCCGCCACGAGCAAGCGGAAGGCGGTCCCCCTCAGACCCATCGTGAAAGTGATAGCGCCGGAGTCTTACGGCCTTCCCCGCGGCTGTGTCACGGACCAGCCACGCACCGGTAACGCGGGGTCGCGCCGGGCCCGACTTGGCCCGATCTCACGATCAGCGCTGGCTATAATGCGTGACGCAACGCGGGAGTAGCTCAGTTGGTAGAGCGCAACGTTGCCAACGTTGAGGTCGCGAGTTCGAGACTCGTCTCCCGCTCTCTAGACCAGTCGGATGGCGCCGATCTTGCCGTCCTTGACGTGCAGCTGGGAGAGGATGCCGGCCGCCAACCGCGCCCGCTGATCCGGGTTGGCGTCGTGCTAGGCGGCTACCACATCGGTGATCCGGTCCGAGCACTGCCTGATGGTGGCCACCTCGGGGAGCGCGCGACGCGCGCGATCTCGGGACGCGCGTGGCGATCTTTGGAGCTGAGCACGGCCTCTACTCTTTAAAGAGCCGGTTTTTGTTGGCGGACTCGAAACCTGAACAAAGCTGAGCAAGAAATCTGAACAGTTCCGGGGCAGGGCCGGACCATTGGAGTTGCGGTTTAGCTGATGGGGCCCCTGTCAGGCTGTGGGTGTCCTAGCCCACGTCCCAACAGGAGACCCTGTATGCAGTCTGGAGAAACGCACATGGAGATGAAAGCCCTGCGCCGGCTCGGATGGTCAATCACCGCGATCGCCAGCGAATACAACGTCAGTCGCACCACGGTCTACAAGGAGCTGGCCAGCCCAGGTCCTCGGAGCTACGGGCCCCGACCGCGTCGATTCGCGCTGAACGAGGCGCAGCATGTCCACATTGAGCGCCGGCTGGTGGTCTGTCCTGGCATCCGGGGGACCGACCTGCACGCCGAGCTGCAAGCGGACTACAGCTACCAAGGCAGCTACCACACCTTTCAACGCCAACTCCGGTTGCTCAGGCCGGCGGTGGTGCGAGATCCAGAGATCCGTTTTGAGACCGCGCCGGGCCAGCAGACCCAAGCGGACTGGGCGCACCTCGGTTTGTGGCAACTGGGCGAGGAGATGGTGCAGGTCTACGCAATGGTGGCCATCCTGGGTTTCAGCCGCGCGCCCGCCATCCGGTTCGCACCGGACACCACCCGAGAGACCAGCTTTCGGGCGTTGGTTCGTTGCCTGGATGATCTGGGCGGCGTCACCCGTGAGATCCTGACCGACCGCGATCCGGCCTTCTGCATCGGTGCCACCGCGGACGGTGCCGCCATCTTGGCACCGGAGTGGGTCGAGCTCTGTGAACTCCTGGGTGTGGTCCCTCGTGCCTGCCGGCCATATCGGGCGAAGACGAAAGGCAAAGTCGAGCGCATGGTGCGCGAGCTCAAAGAAAGCTTCCTGCCCTGGCTCTCCGGCCAGCTCCTGCCGCCGCGACCGAGTCTGGATGTCTACGACCATCTCGCCCGTCGCTGGATCGAGCAGCGCGTCCTCACTCGGGTGCATCGCACGACCCAACGCACGGTCGGCCCAGCTTGGGACGAGGAGCGGCCGCGATTGGATCCGATCCCCGCCCGCATCCTGGGCGGACTCATCGGTGGTGGCCAGCCAGCGCTGCCGTCCGGGGTGATCGATTTGGAACTACATGCCCTTGGTGCTCACGCCGAGGTGCGAGACCTAGCCGAGTACGATGTGGCGCTTTGAGCAGCCGTCGACGACCGGAGAACACCTGGCACTGGGATGGCAGCCAGTTGCTCGACCTGGTTGGCTCCGACTCCCCTGGCGCAAATGGCACCGCACCGAGTCCCTACCAGCGGTTGCTGAACCACCTCCACTACCTCGAGCTCAATACGGCGGCTGAGCATCTGAAACAGCTGCTCGACGAGGGCATGCGAAAGAAGCAGTCGCCCTCACTCGTGCTGGAGCGGCTGCTCGCGCACGAGGTCGCGGCCGCTCAGGAGCGTCGGCTACGGACGCGGGCTCGGACCTCTCACTTGCCGCTTGGCAAAACCCTGGAGAACTTCGACTTCGACTTCCAGCCCAGCATTGACCGGCAGCTCGTGTCTGAGCTTTCCACGCTGCGCTTCATCGAGGAGAAGCGGAACGTGATCCTGGTTGGCCCGCCAGGGGTGGGCAAAAGCCACCTGGCGGTCGCCCTCGGCATCCGAGCGGTGAAGGCCGGCTACCGCGTTCACTTCACGAATGCCCGTGACCTGGTGGACACCCTCCGAAAAGCCGACGAGCAAGGCCGCCTCGACCGCGCGCAACGGAACGACTTCGTGGGCCCGCCATTGCTGATCATCGACGAGCTGGGCTATCTGAAGCTGGATCAGGCGTCGGCGACCTGGATCTTCCATGTGATCACCAAGCGCTATGAACGCGGCTCGATCATCCTCACCTCGAACCGCGGGTTTGCCGACTGGGCCGACATCTTCAACGAGCCGGTCGTCGCGACGGCGATCGTGGACCGTCTTCTCCACAATGCCGTCGTCCTCAACATCCGTGGCAAGAGCTATCGGATGCGAAGCTACCAGGAACTCGCCGAAGCCAGGACAGCAGTGTGAACGCCGGGTCTCTCGTGTGCGTGCCTCCACAGGCCCCATGCACGCCGCTGGGAGCGCTACTCTTGGGGATGAGCAATGGATCCGCTAGAGGCGGCAATCTGGCTAATCTTGGTTGCCCTCGATGCTGTCGCCTTTGCGGCCGATCGCCTTACCGGATGGATGTGGCCTCACGGCACCCGTGGTCGGATGTTGCACTTGGCGGATTGGTACAGAGCGCGACGCCAAGGTCCAGGTTCGCCGCCAGAAGGATCCGTGCAGCCGCCCCGTACCTAGCGCTAGCCGTCCCTTCAGAAAATCGACCTGCTGACAAGCCCCAGGACGTCGCGAAGGGAGGCGCTGAGTCCCGCGAGACCCGCCCGCGAGCACGCCGAAGGAGGTGGTGCTAGAGTCAAACCGGTCTACCCGGACTGTTCACTTTTCACGCTCAGAACTGTCCAGGGTTCGTGCTCCCCAACAGTTTTCTGCGTTTTGTTACAGGTCAGAACAAGACGGACGGTCGACGGACGCGTAGCGGACGCTCAGCGGACGCGCCGTGCTCCTAAGGGGGAGCGCAGAACGAGATTCACATACGCGTCCAGCTTGCCTAACATCGTGGGCATGCCATCGCTGCCCGAAGAGGCCCGGAGCTTGCTCCGCCAGCTTCCCCTCCCGTCTGGGCTCACTTTCGATTACCTCGAGGCACGAGTGGCGAAAGAAGGCGTCCGCGCGGCCGTCCCATACGCTAGCTGGCTGCTCTTCGGTCGTCGCCGCGACGTCGATCAGTCGGCAGAGCAGCTTCTTTCGCTGTTGCTCCGGTCGCTGCGCTCGTCAGAGCTTCCCGCTCTAGACGACCAGATGCGGGGATACGGGCCCTGGTGGGCCTCCTGGGATCGAATCGAGCCAGCTGATGTCCGTCGGTTGAAACAGAAAGCGTCGATCTGGGCGACCCTCGCTGTGCTGTCGATGCACCGCAGCGGGTACGTCCGCGAAGCGGCCCTGCGGCGGCTGGCGGAGACAAACGACGGAACGGAGCTGCCCTACCTTTTCATACGTCTCAATGACTGGGTAGCCGAGATACGCGGTTTCGCTGAATCGGCCATCGTCGAGAGGCTCAGGCCGCAGTTAGCACCAGGCTTAGTTCAGCTACTTCCACTGGTTGGGCGCCTTGGTAGCTGGAGCCGAGCAGCGCGCGACATGGAATCTCGGATCAACCATGTCTTGTCTGAGCCTGAGTCCCGCCAGGCGATGCTTGGCGGGCTACGGTCAAACGATGTTGGGGTCAGACGACGAGTGGCGCGGCTCTTGATCGAGGCTGGAGGTGAATCGCTTCCTTCAGTACTCAAGACGGCTCTTCAGGACAAGGATGTGCTCGTTCGGACGTGGGCCGCTGCTTCGGCGAGGCAGGTGCTCGATGGCCAGGCTCTGCGCGACGCGTTGGACGAAATTGGCCAGAACCGCTCAGCCCTTGTCAGGCAGGAAGCTCTCATCGGTTGGGTCACCAGGTTTCCGGAAGAGTCGCACGATCGCTTGGTTGCGACCCTTCTCGATCGCCTGACCACTGTCAGAGGGTTCGCTCAATTTGAACTAAGACGGCGCGGATTCGACGTGGTCGCGTTCTATCGAGGCCGGATCGAAAATCCCCACTCCCCCGAGGCGATTTTCGGTCTAGGAGAAGTTGGCTCTCCGGAGGACACAAACCTGGTGGAGCCCTACATACGGGCGGCGGATGAGCGAATGAGGATCGCAGCTGTGCATGCAATCGATCGCCTTGGGGGTGACAGACGTGCGAGCCTCCTCGTTTCGGCATTACGCGATCCGGCTCCGGCTGTGTCGAAGGCGGCGCGACGAGTACTTGTCAGGAAGCCGCTGGGCGTCGACTTTTTGGCTGTGCTGATCGTATTCCAAGAAGACGATCGCTCAAGTGTTCGGCGAAATAGCTTTCAAGTCCTGACCGCCGCCAGCAAGTGGTCCTGGCTCAAATATTGCCTCATCGCTGCGTCTGATCCAGATCCGGATATTCGTGCCGAGGGACTTGCCCAAATCGATCATTGGAAATTGATGTGGAACCGATCCTTCGTCGAGCCAACGCCGCAAGACCTTGTGGAGATTGGAGCAGCAATCAGCAATCTCGATGACGAGCTCCGGGCAAACGTGCTCGATCGCATCGGCTTCTTTCTGAAGTCGGTCGTGCCACCAAGCGCATGAGGCATTGAGCCGGTGATGATACCTGCGACCAAATGGCCGGACCCTCGGATCGTCGAATCATTCCCGTACGATTTCGATCTCGCGACCCATACCGTCTACGCCGGCTTGACGGGCAGCGTCTCCCACGGGACCTACGTTCCGAAGGAGGATCCCGACAGCATCGATGACGTGGACATCCTGGCTATCGTGGTGCCGTCACCCAAGTGGCTTCTGGGGTTGCACGAATGGGAGCACTGGGTCAAACAGCGCGACGAACTTGACGTCGTTGTCTATTCGTTGCGCAAATTCGTCGGCCTTCTCCTAAAGGCGAATCCCAATGTGGTCGGCCTTCTGTGGCTCCGGCCGGAGTTCGTTCTGGCCAGCCACCCCGCCTTCAAGGTAATGGTCGACAATCGGCGGGCGTTTAGCAGCAAGCGCGCCTACGAATCGTTCGTAGGCTACGCGAAATCGCAACTCAACAAGATGGGTCTTCCGGGCCACCGCGCCTACATGGGAGCCAAGCGGAAGGAACTCGTGGAGCGCTACGGCTACGACTGCAAGAATGCGGCGCACTCGGTTCGACTGCTTCGGATGGGCATTGAGTTTCTCGAGACCGGAGAGCTGAACGTTTATCGAACGGCGGACGCAGATGAGATCCGCAGCGATCAAGCGTGGGCTTTGGACGCTCGATCAGGTCAAGCAAGAGGTCGATCGCCTTTCTGATCGGATCGTGGCCGCGCGGGACCGAACGCAACTGCCGGCCGAGCCCGATACCGCCTTAGCGGAGAAGCTCTTGATTGACATTACACAGAGCATTTGGTCACAGTCTGGGTAAGGGCCGAGACGCGCGCGAGGGTAGAAGATCGGACCTAATTAGGTCATGATGTTGCCGTGGCTGCGCAATCATCGAAGGTAGCGATCAAGCACCTAGCCTCGGTTGTGAGCCAAATGGCAGAAGGCGAGCGACCCAGAGGTCGCCAGCTCCAAGGATCTTGGGAGCAGGTTGGCCGCTCCGTTATTCAGGGCTGGGTGACCGATCTTGGCCGTTACCTCGATCGGACGACTTCAGCTCTTGCGCGCGCCCATCGGTTTCCGCTGAAGGAGCGGGGTATTGCCGCGCTGGAGGAAGCGCTCTGGCGGCTGGATGCTTCCCGCGAGAAGCTGCATGCTGTGCTCACCCTAACGCTGGGAGTTAGGCACCTCGACTTGACGACTGACCCAATTGGCTTCAAGGTTGATCCGAAGCGCATTGGTGCGGTGCTGCGCGGCATGGGGCACCCAAAAGCGACAAAACTTGACCGACTTGGAAAGCGTTTGGCCGAACATCCGGCTATCAATTTGCGTAACCAGTTGAGCCACGGCGTGGCCCCGCTTACGGACGTCCGCGTCCGCTGCTTTTTCGAGGCGGTCGCCATCCGAAACAACTCAATCGGGATCTGGAGGAGCCACGTTGACTATCCGCCGGGCTGGAGGGCACACGGCGATATCAAAGACACCACGATGTGGGCGGGCGGTGTCTCAGCCAGCTCCGAGGCGCTCGACATGCTATGCGAGTCCGTGAGCCTGTTGGCTGACTTGTTGGAGGAGACGTCGGCGAAGTTGCCGGCGCCCGCCCACGTTTACCGCGACGTCGATAGCGGGCGCCTCACGCTCCACGATCCACGAAGCCCCTGAGTGCTGACCTATCTCGGCTCAGCCACTCCGTCAGCCTGATTCCCGATCGAAGGCAGTTGGTTGCTCGTGCTTTCCCTGCTACTCATCGCCACAACGGTCTGGCTAGTCCGCCGCAGGGCGACCTGAGAGGCTGGCAGCCTCCGATCTCCCGTCGTACCGGCAGCCCTTTAGGCGAACCGATAACTGAATTGAACCTGGCTTTGGAATCGGGGGCGACAATCCCATGCCGGGCCGCCTTTAACGCCACAACCTTTCCGAACACTTAGCCTCAAGCAGCCTTGCGACTTTCGCGCCCTCCGGATCTCAGGGATGCGATTATGGCAGAGCCAACCGCTCGCTGACTCACGAGCGCTTTAGGGCGGACGTACTCGAATCGTGATGTTTGGTATCTGCATGACATTATGAGTATTGGCACAACCCCAACTTGGCCTAATTCGAAATAGCGCTGAGAGTCGTGTCAGATCGCGAATTGATAGCCATGTGAGCCTGAACGCATGAGTTGAGCACAAATCCCCCCCTTTACGAGGCGGCTGGAGCATCACATTGCCTTTAGTCCAATGGAGGCTATCCAGGAGACGTGGTAGAATCGGGTGATTCTCAAGGAGGGCAAGAACATGACAGGCGTAGGACGCGTGCGGGTGTCGTTGGTGGCAGGCGAGCTCGAGGTAGAGGGCGACGAGGAATTCGTAGCCAAATACGACGGCGATCTCAAGGACATGTTGAGGCGGCTTAAGGAACAGGCGGTGCCGCGGCCAACTGGCGGAGCGACCGCCGCCGGGTCATCTCACCGGACCGATGGGGCCGGTAACGCGAAAGAGTTTGGAGAGGCGATCCACTCCCTCCCCAAGGGCAGCTCTGGTACAGACCAAATTCTTGTGGCCGGCTACTACGCGGCAGCTGGTTCAGCTGACGGCACCTTCGCCACAAGCGAAGCCAATAGCCTGCTAGTTGAGCAGGGGATAAAGCTCTCCAACCCATCCCAGTCGCTAAAGAATGGGTTAGCTGCAAAGAGGGTCTTCAAAGTAGGTAAGCGATTCAAGCTCTCGAAAACCGGCGAGGATTCGATTCGCAGCAACATCGGCGCCTGACGGGAGTAATCCTCTTGGAGGGCTCCATTGCCTTGCGGGTTCAGAGCTTGCCGCCTGGTGATCAGGTGCTCGTTCTTGCCCGCATTGCCGAGAGTCGGAGCCTGTCCGGCAGGTTCGGCGCCTCAGATATCGACGGTCTCCTTAACGACCTGGGGTTGCCCAGGCCAACCAAGACGTCGTTGGTTCTCGCGCGTCTCGGCCACGCGGGCATGCTGGCGCGCTTGACATCAACTGGCAGTTGGAGGCTGACTCCCGCTGGAAAGTCCCGATCGACTGAGCTCATCGGAGGAATGGAGTTGGCAGGTCTAGTTGCGGAAGCGGCGTTTAGCTCAGTACCAAGTCTCGGCAGTTTGCCGCACCCCGTGATCCCTCCTGAATTCGCCCCCCCTGAGCTCCTAGCCCCGCTTCGACAGTTCCTGGAAAGGCATCCCTTTGAACGCAACGTATTCGGTATGACGCGGTTCCCCGATCAGCAGGATGAGGAGATTGGAGATCCGATCGCCCCGGCCGTCGAGGCGGTGAAAGCTGCATGCGAGGCACACGGTCTCGAATTTCACCTTGCATCAGATCGCGCGATTGTGGATGAGCTCTGGTCGAATGTGGCCGCCCACATGTGGGCTTGCAAGTACGGCATCGCGTTCTTCGAAGATCGCCGATCGAAAGGATTGAACTACAACCTCACTATCGAGGTCGGCAGCATGTTGATCACTGGCAGACGGTGTGCGCTGTTGAAGGATGTATCGATCAAGAGGATGCCAACGGATCTCGTTGGCCAGATCTACAAGGCTGTCGACATGAACGTCCGTGACGATGTCGCCAAAGTGGTGCACGTCTGGTTGCGTGATGACATCGATGTCGGATCGTGCGCCAAGTGCCCTTGACAAAGCTCCGGCCGCGGTTGCTTCAGCTCACCGACAAATATGGTGAGGTCCCACCGATACGCAGGCGCCGGCCTCAGGCCGACGATCTGCTTCAAAGAGCCGGGGTTGCTGATGGAATACCCAGATGGGCGATCGACCAGCGCGATCCGTGAGCGTCAGCGCGATTATCTGCAGCCGACGCCGGTAGTCTTCCATCGTGCATGACGAATCCAACCAGCCACGCCCGCCAGCCAAAACCTGCCTGGCACGCCCGACCACTGGGACGCGCTGTCCGAGGCGGAGCAGAACACCGGTGCTGGACGGGATGATCGATATCATTGGTCGCGGAGAAGGGGTCGGAACTTACTGAGGACTGATGGACACTCCGCTGGCTTCCAACAAGACCTTTGTCGGAGCAGCGGCTGACGTCTTTAACGCGAAGGGCGACGAGGAAATGTGGCAAATGAAGTCACGGCTCGTCGCCCGCCTCGATCCCTTTGTCCAAGAAGGTTCGAGGTTTTCGGAGATCGGCGTAGACGCCGCCCAGAAGGTCATCGAATCAAGCGGTCATCTACTGGACGAATATCCCAACCTTGTGCCGCCCGGCGACCGCCCCCGCGACCTTATGGTTGTTCACGAGGGTCTTGGCGTGTCTATGACGCCAGACCGGCTCGTCGCCAGCGCTTTTACGGCAGCACTTGAGGCCATCTACTACCTGGGGCTCCCTCAGACCGAGGACGAATTCCGGGACCGGGTCCTCAAGAATTTGGACGAACTGAAGGGAGCCAGCGTCGGAAAGCCGGTCGAAGTGGTTGAGGTCGTGGGGCTTACCGGACCCAACCTGCCAGGGGGTCGCGTGCTGAATACACCGTGGGGGTTACTCCGAGGAATCCGCGGACCTGCCATTGACTACGGCCCGGGCCCTGAGGGCTTCATGCGCGCCATTAGGCTCGTTCTCTGCGTACCTCGGCAAATCACGATTCCTATCGTGTCGCCCCCAGTGGAGCAAATTCCGCTTGGGCCCTGGAAGACCACCGAAGAGGGTCAAGTGCTCGGCTTGCTTGCACTCGCGTTCCTGCTCGCCGATAGCAACGATCAGCGGGCCGTACCGATTCCGGTCTGGTCAACAACGGTTCACCCTTTCGCGGCTGGGGGAAGCTACACCGTCCGATATCCGTTTGTGCGGCCGACATGGCCTCCAACCCTGGACGAGGAGGGTTGCGTTCGCGTCGAAGGCTGGTGTCAGCGCCTGGAGGGGCGTCGGAACATAAGCCCGGGAGCGTCAATTGCCGGTTCCCGTCTGATCTCCGCCGTATCCCAGCGCCCCAGTCCGATTGATTCGTTGGTGGACGCCGTGGTTGCATGGGAAAGCCTCGTCGGCTCCAAAGGCGGTGAGATAACCTTCCGAGTCACTGCTGCGCTGGCGAAACTAATCGAGGCGGATCCAATGAAGCGAGTAGCGATCGTCAAGCAACTGAAGGGTATCTATTCACTTCGGAGCAAGGCGGTGCACGGGGAGGCGATGGATATGAATGCTCTGAAAGACAGCACAGACGCGGCTATCGGTTTCGGGATCGCTGCTCTGCAGCGACTCTACGAAAAGAACCCAGAATGGTTCGCTCTGGACAGCACACGGCGGTCCGATCGGCTGCTCCTTCAGGAGCCGTGACGAGAACGTGGTCTTCGCCCAGGATTCACATGGGTGACAGCACCGAGCGTGATGGATGCGATTGTTAAGCGGGGGACGGTGAAGTCGCTGGTAGCGGGGGCCGAGATCATGGGTGTCGGGAAGTTCGGCCACACCCCGGATGGCACGAGGCTCGACCAGACGCTGGTGGCGCAGCCGCGATTAGTCTTGCGGCACCGACGGGTCAATAGGCATTGAGAACCGGCGGCCGCCTACTGGGGAGGCACGATTACCTGGTTAGGTGTCATATCTCGATCCCGCTGGACGGTTTCGTCGCCGGCCCGAACCAGAGCGAGGAGAACCCGCTCGGCGAGGGCGGCGAGCGGCTCCACGAGTGGATGGTTCCGCTGGCCGCCTGGCGCCAATCCCACTGCGAGCAGGGCGGCGAGGTGAACGAGAGCGGACGGATAGTCGAGGAAGCGCGAGGGAACATCGGGGCCGCCGTTATGGGCCGGAACATGTTCGGCCCGGTCCACGGTGGTGCCTGGG
>WNGJ01007734.1_pt1 | contig 11443 bp, 10 predicted proteins | sample 5400611 | NCBI WGS metagenome assembly WNGJ01 (sample SAMN13153375, study PRJNA577476) | soil metagenome | isolation source: 40 cm soil or saprolite under Garry oak tree replicate 1 | place: USA:California | collected 2016-06-15 | reverse complement strand
ATCTCGTTCGGGTTCGAGAACCCGATCAGATCGGGAACCACGCCGCTGGTGAGCGCCGCCACGATCTTCTGCCGTTCGGGCGCAAACGGCGTGATGCTCAGCTCGATCTTGTTGCCGCTCTGCTTCTCGTAGTCGGCGACGGCTTTGCGCAGCGACACGTCCTCGTCCTGGACGAACCCCTGCGAAAACCACATGCTCGCCGTCGTCGCCGCCGCCCTGGCGATGTGGGGGGCCGCGAGGAGGTGGGTCGCGCCGAGGGCCATAGAGCCCCGGAGTACCGAGCGCCTGGTGAGATGGGCCATGACTGTCTCCTCTCCGAGCTCGGGAGGCGGGCGCCCGGTCACGCACGCCGAGTATTGGTGGTGCGGCCCGGGGGGGCCCGAAAGAGACGAAGTGACTTCTTGAGGCATGGGGTACATCGCCATGTGCGCCCTGTCAAGGGCGAAAAATGAGCTGGCCGCTGACGATGAGTCGTCTATGGTTGTCATGCCGATGAGACGCGCGCTCGGTCTCATGGTCTTCGTCCTGGCCGTCGCCGGGTGCGCCGCCCAGGGGCCGTACCGTCGCGGCGAGCAGGCCATCGAGCAGTTCGTCGCGGATCCCGCGCTCTGTCAAGAGCTGAAGGCGCCGTCGTCGCTTCGGATCCCCGTCGCCTACATCGAGATCGACGAGCAGGGAGCCTTCCAGGACCGCTCTCAGGTCGAGCGGGCCCTCGCCCTCGTCGGTGAAGGCCGGAAGCCGAAGTACGTGGTCGTCTTCGTACACGGGTGGTTCCACAACGCAGGGGCCGACGATCCCACCGTTCAACGCTTCAAGTGCGCCCTCAACAACCTTCAGTCCATCGACGACAACGCCGGCGAGGAGGTCGTCGGCATCTACGTCGGCTGGCGAGGCGAATCGTGGTCGATTCCCGTCGTCAGGTACGCCACGTTCTGGGACCGGAAGAACACGAGCGACGAGGTCGGCCGAGGCTCGCTCGTCGAGTTCCTGATGCGGCTCGAAGGGGCAGTCAAGCCGACTCCGGACACGCCGAACAAGCTGATGGTGGTCGGCCACAGCTTCGGAGCGTCGGTCGTCTTCAACTCGATCGGCCAGATCCTGCTGGCGCGGTTCATCCTGGACGCCGAGCGGCTCGCGTCCGCCAAGCCGACGCCGCGGCACGCGCAGTCCAAGCCGGGTCTGGTGTCGGGCTACGGCGACCTCGTCGTCCTGGTGAACCCGGCCATCGAGGCGACGCGCATCGTGCCGTTCTTCGCCGCGCTGAACGAGTACACGCGGACACGGGTAGATCTACTGTCGCCCGCTCAGCCGCCACGCCTGGTGATCTTGTCGTCCCAAGGTGATTGGGCGACTCGCGGAACGTTTCCGGTCGCCCGGGTGTTCTCGACGCTGCTCGAGTCCTATCAGGATTCTCGGATGGCGACGCCGTACGGCCAGGACATCGACATTCGCGAACGGCATCTGGACTGGCAGACGATGGGAAACGCCAGGGCCTTGCAGACACACGAGCCGCTTCGGCGGACGGCGCCGGCCCCGTGGGACGGGAAGTGCCCTCCCGCCCGCGCCGAGTGGCTCACCCAGGCGATTGACGAGAGGAAGGCCGAGCAACGGCGACGCGGAGAGACCGAGACGGGCGCGGGGTGGTCCACGGTGTTCGACGGGACAGGGATCACGCTCAGCCACCGAGGAGTCACGACGCCGTCGAACCCGCTCTGGATCCTCGCGGTCGATACCGAGCTCATTCCCGGCCACAGCAGCATCACCAACCCGGTTCTGATCTGCCTCTTCAACGAGCTCCTGGGCGATCCGAAGGTGATCAACCCGGAAGGTCGAAAGCAGGAAGAGCGCCTGCGTCGCGGCAAGTAGTCCGCCCCCGCGCCAGCGCCGTCTAGTTTTCTGGACATTTTCGCGGTCGCTCCGATCTGGTATTCGAGCGCGGGGACGCCCGCGTGGACTTCGAACTGCTCGGTGAGATCAGAAATAATATTGAACAGGTCGCAAGAGTCCGGCTGGTGGATGGTAGGATACGCGAGGCGGAGATCCACTGGTATGAAGCGCATGGCGTCGGTCGAACGGGCTTCAAGATCATCCGGCTCTTCCCGGAGACGCAATAAACGCGCGAGCTCATCGTCGATGTATGTCATGTGCGTCAACAATGAAAGCAATCCCGAGTCGCTCGAGCTGCGGAAGATCTATCAGGCAATGCCCGATGTCGAGGGAGGGAGGCACGGCTATATTCGGGTCATCGACGAAGAGGGCGAAGGCTACTTGTATCCCAAGAGATACTTCATCGTGGTAGCGCTCCCCAAGTCCTTGCCGAGGATCGCCCGAAAAGTTTTTGCAGCTCCTCGCTGATCGCCTCGTTCTCTCTCCCTCCGATCTGAACGACTACGTCGAGTGCGAGCACTTGACGACCCTTGCGCGCGAGGTCGCGTGCGGGAAGCGCTCGCGGCCGCATGTCGCCAACCAGTACGGCGAGCTGCTCGGCCGCAAGGGCGAGGAGCACGAGGCGGCCTATCTCGCGCACCTGCGAGGCGAAGGCCGCCAGGTCGTCGACGTCAGGCCGGCCGACGTTTGGGACTTCGAGGCCGGGGCACGAGCGACCGTCGAGGCCATGCGCGCCGGCGTCGAGATCATCTACCAGGCGACCTTCGTTCACGGCGACTGGCGAGGCCGCGCGGACTTCCTGGAGAGAGTCGAGCGTGTGACGTCACTCGGCGCCTGGGGTTACGAGGCGGTCGACGCCAAGCTGGCGCGGGCCGAGAAGCCGACGTACGTGCTCCAGCTCTGTTTCTACAGCGAAGCCATCGAGGCCATCCAGGGCGTGGCGCCCGAGGCCATGCACGTCCTGCTGGGAATCGGCGAGCGTCGAACGCTGCGCCGTGACGACTACGCCGCCTACTATCGCCGGGTGCGCCGTGGCTTCGTGGCGGCGCTCGCCCAGCGCGACGCGACGGAGCCATACCCGGTCGAGCACTGCACGCTCTGCGAGTTCCGCGAAGTCTGCGACGAGCGGTGGGCTCGCGAGGACAACCTTTCGCTCGTCGCCAACATTCGCCGCGAGCAGGTCAAGCGCCTGCGGGCTGGTGGCATCGAGACGCTGACCGGTCTCGCCCGGTCGTCGGAAAGCACGAGGATCGATCACGTCGCACCGCACACGTTCGAGACGCTCCACGAGCAGGCGGCGCTCCAGCTCGCACGTCGGGCGACGGGACAGCTGGAATGGCGCCTCCTGCCGGTCGAACAGGATCGCGGCTTCCAGCGCCTGCCGCGGCCGTCTCGCGGCGACGTCGTCTTCGACATCGAGGGCGATCCGTTCTGGGAGCCGGCCCGCGGCCTGCATTTCCTCTTGGGGCACCTGGTCGCCAACGGCGATCGGGCCGACGGCGATCAGTGGGAATACCGGACGATCTGGTCCCACGACCGCGCCCAGGAGCGACGAGCCTTCGAGGCGCTGATCGACTTCTTCCACGAACGCCTGGCGTCACATCCGGACATGCACGTGTACCACTACGGCGCCTACGAGACGACCGCGATCGGGCAGCTCATGGGTGTCTACGCGACGCGCGAGGACGCCGTCGACGAGCTGCTGCGCCGCGAGGTCTTCGTCGACCTGCACGGCGTCGTGCGGCAGGCGCTGCGCGCCGGCGTGTCGAGCTACTCGCTGAAGGAGATCGAGGAGCTGCCCGCATTCCGGCGGCGAGCCGGAGTCGCGACGGGCACCCGCGCAGTGCTGGAATACGAGCGCTGGATGCACACACACGACGACGCGGCGCTTCAGGGCATCGCCGTCTACAACGAGGACGATTGCCGCGCGACGCTGGCGCTTCGCGACTGGCTCCTGGCTCAGCGCCCCGCCGGCGCGGTGTGGGCGGAGGTCCCGGAGCCGAGGGACGTGACCGAGGAGAAGCGAACGGCCGATGCCGAGCGCGAAGCGTTGCGCCAGTCGCTCCTGGCCGGGAGTGACGAAGGATCGCCGCGCTGGCTCGCCGGCGAGCTGCTCGAGTATCACCGTCGCGAGGCGCGCCCCGCCTGGTGGTGGTTCTTCGCGCGCTGCAAGATGTCGAGTGACGAGCTGTTCGAAGACGCCGAATCGATCGGCCGGCTTCGACTCGAAACGCGACCCGTTGCGGCCAAGCGCTCGCTGGACTACCGCTTCAGCTTTCCACCCCAGCAACACAAGCTGTCCCCGGGTGACGTGCCGATCGATCCCGCCACGGGAAAGCCAGCCGGGACGATCCAGCTCGTGGACGAAGCGGCGGGCGTGCTCGTCCTCCGGCGCGGCCCCAGCCTCGCGTCGATCCCGCTGCCGAGCGCGCTCATCCCGCCGAAGCCGTACGACACCAACGAGCAACGCTCCGCGCTCGCCCGACTCGCGGCTTCGATGCTGGCCGGCGACGGCCGCTGTCCGGCGTTGACCGACATCCTCGCGCGGTCGCGGCCGCGCTTCGCCAGGCCTCGCACGACGGTCCAGACGACCGACCTCGGCGAGCTGCGCGAGCTGGCCGCGACGCTCGACGGCAGCTATCTCTTCATCCAGGGACCGCCGGGTACCGGCAAGACATGGAGAGGCGCGCGGATCGCCGTCGAGCTGATCCGCCGCGGCCAGCGCGTCGGGATCGCGGCGACGAGCCACAAGGCGATCCACAATCTGCTCGACGAGATCACGAACGCCGCCCGCGAAGAAGCGCTCCGCTTCCGCGGCCTCAAGAAGTCGAGCGCGCAGAACACCGAGACCGAGTACCGGAGCGCATCGATCACCAGCAAGGCCGAGCTCGCCGACGTGATCGCCGACGCCCCGCGCGTCAACCTGCTCGCCGGCACGGCGTGGCTCTTCGCGCACCACGATTTCGACGGGGCGGGCCTGATCGACACGCTGATCATCGACGAGGCGGGGCAGGTCGCGCTGGCCGACGCGCTCGCCATGGGCACGGCGGCTCGCAACGTCATCCTGCTCGGCGACCCGCTCCAGCTCGCGCAGGTCTCTCAGGGCACGCATCCGGCCGGCACCGGCGCCTCCGTTCTCGAGCACTTGCTGGCCGGACGCGCCACCGTGCCGCCCGAGATGGGCGTGTTCCTCGACCGGACGCGCCGCATGCACCCCGACGTCTGCCGGTTCGTTTCTGACGTCGTCTACGACGGACGGCTGCAGTGGACGCCAGATGTTGCGCGACAGGCGACGGCGCTCGGCACGGGACTCCGGTATCTGCCCGTGGAGCACTCGGGCAACACCGTGTCGTCGCCGGAAGAGGCCGCGCGCGTGGCCAGCGAGATCTCCAACATGCTCGGCGCCGAATGGACGAACAAGGACGGCGAGCACCGAGCGCTGCGCGCTCAGGACTTCATGGTCGTCGCGCCCTATAACCTCCAGGTGCGCTGCCTGCGCCAGGCGCTCGGCGATGCCGGACTCGGCGACGTGCCCGTCGGCACCGTCGACAAGTTCCAGGGGCGCGAAGCCCCGGTCGTCTTCTACTCGATGGCCACGTCGAGCGCCGACGACATCCCGCGCAGCCTCGAGTTCCTCTTTTCGCGCAACCGGCTGAACGTCGCCGTCTCGCGCGCGATGTGCCTGGCCTATGTGATATCGAGCCCGCGGCTGCTCGAATCACGCGCGCGGACGATCGAGCAGATGCGTCTGATGAACGCGCTGTGCCGGTTCGTGGAGATGGCGGAGGGATAAGGACATGCCGGCGATCTCCTCCCGAGGTGGAACCAATTTTCCCTACCACGCGCTCAGGATCGGGAAGATGTTTACCGCCATCGAGTTCAAGTGCCCGATCTTTCAACGCACTGAGTCAGGCACCTACGATGCAGCCCGCTCGCGCCGGATTGAGCGCGACGTCACTCGTCTCGGGAGGGCTGAATGAAAACGCAGACACTCGTGCTTCTGGCGTTTCTCCTCACCATGTCTGTTTCAGCCAATGCCGCCGCACAACAGCCTCCGTGTCCGCCCACGCCCGGCGTGCCGGCAATCCAGGACATCGCCCGCGGGCGATGTCTGTTTCATAGCACCCGGGCGTTCGGCCAGGACCCCGGCGGCCCGTACGCGAGCTGTGCCATCTGCCACTACGGGCAGGACAAGACGGACCACGGTGTCCATCTCCTTCAAATCACCAACAGAGCCGGCCAAACCATTGAGGTCCTCCGAAAGACGCCCAGTCTGCTCAAGGCCACCGAGGACTTCCCGTATGGGGCCGACGGACGCTTCGATTCCGTCCAGGACGCGGCAAGAGCTGCGATCCTCAGCCCCGTGGAAATGCGGGGCACCTCGATCAGCGCGGATCAGCTCGACGCCCTCGCCGCGTTCATCCTCGCTCTTCCGGCGTCGGACGCCCACCCTGCGCCAAGCACCCCGGCCCCAGCCCCCGACGCCCAAACGTTGCAACTCATCGCCATTGGGAAAACCGTCTTCTTCGGGAAGGGCACGTGCGTCACGTGTCATTCAGATCCTGACTTCACGAACCACACCATCACGACGAACCAGGTCAACCTGAGCTTCACCGGCACCACCGATCCAGGCGCTGCGTTCGTCGAGACAGGCGGGCCGGTCATGTTCAAGGTGCCGTCATTGCTTTTCCTCAACGCGGATAAACCATTCATGCACAACGGAGCGATCGCGAGACTGGTCCAACTCGTTCGGTTCTACAACGAGTCGCTCCTGTTGAAGCTGACCGGGCGCGAGATGACAGGACTCGAGTACTGGCTGCGGAACTGCCTTGATCCCCGGCGAGACCCGAAGCCAGCAACGTGTTAGGCCCCTGAGGAGGCGAGGACGCGGAGCCCCCGGTCGGCCCGGACGTGGATCTGGGCGTCACTCATCCTGCAGTTTTTCGGCTACGTCTTCGACGCAGTCTGGCATGGACTGCTGAGCCCCGGAGTCGAGCCGACAACCGTGGGCGAAATGGTGCGCCATCTCGGGACCGTACATCTTCCGCTCTACATCGGCGCCGCGAGCGTGCTCGTCTCGACGTCCAGGGCGCTCCTGCGTCAGGCCCGACGATCGGCGATTGGCATCGCGATGACGGTCGCGTTTGCCGGAGCGGTGCTGTCTGCCGCCGCAGAGGCCTGGCACGCGTACTCTCATCTCCGCCTGGACACGCACAGCGCTCCCATTGCGGGGGCACTGTCCGTCATCGGATTCTTCGTGGTCGTCATCGCGATGGCGGTGTCCAGCGGACGCTGGCGACGTCGCACCGTGGATGCGACCAACGAACGTCACGCCGCATGATCCGTGGTACGCGCAGACATCACGCTCGGCGTACGACGATCATCAGCTCGATCAGCGTGAAGCCGCGCTGATAGCCGAGCCTCACCCCGCTGAGTGGCGTCGCCCCCCAAAGAGGGTCGCCGCTGGTTGGGCTGGCCCGGGCTGCCCTCGAGCCCTGCGGTGGACGTGAAGGTGACGATCCGCCCATAGCGCCGCTCGCGCATGTGCTTCGTCGCCGGACGCATCACCGTAAAGTGGCCCTTGAGGTGGACGGCGACGACGGAGTCCCATTCCTCCTCGCTCATGTTGAAGGGCGAAGTACGGCGTGACCGTGAACTGCATCTCGCCGACCGCCGAGACGCGGATGACCGAGCGACTCCCGGACGGCCGCCGGGCGCAGGCGGCGGCGCCGCCCGAAGCGATCGCGCCGGTCGTCGCATTTCTCGCGAGCGATCGCGCGGCCCACGTCACCGGGAAGATCCGGCACGTTCGCGGCAACCAGGTGTCGCTCTGGTCGCACCCGGCACCGCTGCGCGCGATCACGAGCCGCGAGGGGTGGACGCCGGAAGCCCTCGCTGATGTCTACGACACGCTCGGTCAGGATCGCTTGCGACGCATCGACGCGCTCGGGATCACGTGGCCGCCTCGTAGCTCCTAGCCGACACTTTTTCGGCCTCCAGGCCCAGTTCGCGGCACGCCCCAAGCATCGGAGAACGTTACACCTCCGCGCGAGGTTGGGCTTTTCAGCATGGGCATCTGCCTGCGCGGGGCTTTGCCGCGCCGCCGCGGTATATATCGCGTGCGCCAAGAGGAAGCCGCGATCGCCGAATCGCCGAGCGGCCGACGCTCACCGTCGCGAGAAAAAACGATATACACCGTCGCGTCTGGCGTTCTGTTTGCACTCTCGCGGCGGTGCCTGGAAGGAGCGCATCGCGCGCTCACCGGGCGACTCGATTCACGGAGTATCTGCGCAATTGACCACACACTGGAGGATTGAGATGACATATCAGCATGTGCCGAAGGTGTTAACCTTCTGGGTCGCGCTCGCCCTGCTCATCCCCACACCTCGGGCGTTCAGTCAGGAACGCATCGAGCAACCTGAGCGGGCCGAAAGGCAAGAGCGAGCCGAAGGTGTCGAGCGGCGCGACCGGAGCGAGGGCGTGGAACGTGCCGAGCGTTCTGGGCGGATCGACCGACCGGAGCGGGCTGAGCGGGTGGATCGCATCGAGCGCGTCGAGAAGCTGGAGCGTATGGAGCGCCCGGAGCGCATCGAGCGGGTTGAGAAGCTCGAGCGGGTCGAGCGTCCAGAGCGCGTGGAGCGAGTCGAACGGGTGGAGCGAGTCGAGAAGCCTCAGCGCGTCGAACGCGTCGAGCGGCCGCAGCGCGTGGAGCGACCTGAACGCGTCGAGCGCCGAGGCAGGTAGACGCCTGCGAAGCTGGCAGCCCGGACGGCGGAAGTGGCGGTTCGCCGTCCGGCTGTTAGCCGAGCTGCTTGCCTTTCACATCGCCGCCCGCACCACCAGGTTCCCGTGCTGATCGACCGTCGCCTCCCATCCCGGATGCACCAGCGTGCTCGCGTCGTGCTCCTCGACGATCGCCGGCCCGCCGATGACGTTGCCGCTCAGTAGCTTCGCCCGATCGAGCACGTTCGTGTTCCGCCAGCCTCCGATCTCGGCGAACCAGACCTCGCGCGTGCCCTTCAACGCCTTGGCGGCGTCACGTCCTCCCGGCGGCAGCGGCGCGCGCCGCGGCCGCGGTGTGACGCCGATCGCCGCGAGCCGAACATTGACCAGCTCCACGGCGTCCTCCGGCGCGGCGTAGCCGTAGGCGCGCTCGTGGGCGGCGTCGAACTCGGCGCGCAGCCGCCCCACGTCGGCGACGGTCAGCGAGCCCGCCGGCACGGCGATCGACAGCTCGAACGACTGGCCGTGATAGCGAAGATCGACGCTGCGGAGCATTTGGCGGTCACTCGCCGGGACACCGTCGCGGTCGAGGCGGGCGGAACCCTCCACCAGGAAATCCGCGAACAGCGACTCCAGCGCCTCGGGCGTCAGCGCGTCGAGTCGCACCCGCCGCGTGGTGACGAACTCGTGGCGAAGGTCGGTCATCAGCATGCCGACCGCGGAGGCGATGCCGGGGTTCGGCGGGACCAGCACGGCGGGGATGCCGAGCTCGCGCGCCAGTGCGTTGGCGTGCAGCGGTCCGGCGCCGCCGAAGGCGACGAGCACGAACTGGCGGGGATCGTAGCCGCGCTGCACGGACACCAGGCGCATCGCGCCGATCATGTGGGCGTTGGCGATCTCCACGATGCCGGCGGCGGCGGCGATCGGATCGAGCGCCAGTGGCGCGGCGACGCGATCGGCAATGGCCTTGCGCGCGGCGCCGGCGTCCAGCGCCATCTCGCCGCCGAGGAAGAACGCGGGGTTCAGGCGGCCGAGGACCAGGTTGGCGTCGGTGATGGTCGGCGTGGTGCCGCCGCGGCCGTAGCACGCAGGGCCCGGCCGCGCGCCGGCGCTGCGCGGGCCCACGCGGAGCGCGCCGCCCGCGTCGATCCACGCTTCGCTGCCGCCACCGGCGCCGACCTCCACCAGATCGATCACCGGCGTGCGGATGGGATAGCCGCCGCCGCGGCCCTCGCCGAGCGGGGTCACCGACTGGGCGCCGACCTCGATCTCGGTGGACAGCCGGAGCTGGCCGTCCTGGATGAGGCCGACCTTGGCGGTCGTCCCGCCCATGTCGAACGACATCACGTTCTTGTAGCCGTACGGCGCCGCGATGGCGCCCGCTGCGATGACGCCGGCGGCCGGACCCGACTCGACCATGTAGACGGGGCGCGCCTTGGCCGAGGATGAGGTCATCACGCCGCCGTTGGACTGCATCACGTAGAAGGGCGCGACCGCGCCGAGCGCGTGCAGGCGCGACTCCAGCGCGTCCACGTAGCGGGAGACGATCGGCATGACCGCGGCGTTCACCGCCGTGGTGCTGGCGCGCAGGTACTCGCGATATTCAGGGCACACGTCCGACGACACCGACAGGAAAACATCCGGCAACTCCGCGCGGACAATCTCGGCGACAGCGCGCTCGTGAGCGGGGTTCAGGTAGGAGTGCAGGAGACAGACGACGACGGCCTCTACGCCTTCCTGCCGCAGCCGCCGCGCCGCCTGGCGCACCTCGTCGAGGTCCAGAGGCTGGAGCACGCGTCCCTCGTGGTCGAGGCGCTCGGTTACCTCGAGACTGAAGCGGCGCGGCACGAGGGGCGCCGGCTTTTGCAGGTGCACGTCGTAGAGGCGCGAGCGGATCTGGCGGCCGATCTCGAGGATGTCGCGGAAGCCGCGAGTCACCAGCATGCCGACCCGCGCCGTCTTGCCCTCGATGATCGCGTTCGTCGCGACCGTCGTGGCGTGGACCACGGCGGCCACGTCGCGGCCACTCGCCTGGCACTCGGCGAGGCCGCGCTCGAGCGCGGCCATGAAGCCCTGCGCCGGATCCTCCGGGGTCGTGAGCACCTTGACGACGCGGATGGCGCCGGTCTCGCCGTCGACCAGCGCGGCGTCGGTGAAGGTGCCGCCGATGTCGATGCCGATTCGCAGCGCACTCATCAGGCCCGCCGCGCTCGCTCGGCGGCGGTGGCGACGGTGTCGAGAGCCTGCGTCGCCGGGTCCACGACCACGGCGTAGACGGCGCGAGCACGCTCGGCCGAGATCTTCCCCAGCGCGACGTCGCGCGCGACGTCGTCGGCGGGGCGCTCGAGCGGCGACCGGGTGCCGCCGCCGCCCGGCGTTTGCACGCTCACGACGTCACCCGGCGCGAGCTGGAAGGTGATCTTCGACGGCAGCTCGCGGGACTGCTGCGTCTCCGGGTTCAGGATGTACTTCGCCGGTCGTGCGGCCTGGCCGCCGAAGAGGCCCCACGGGGCGAAGCGCGCCTTGTCGGAGAGGATCGAGAAGCTTGGCGCGTGGCCGGGGAACGTGTAATCGCGCCGCACGCCGAGGCCGCCGCGATGGCGGCCGCCGCCCTCGGAGTTCTCGATCAGCTCGTAGCGCAGGATGCGCACGGGATAGTTGGCCTCGGTCTCTTCGACGGGCGCGTTCTCCGTGTTCTGGAAGTGCGCCTGCACGGCGTCCATGCCGTCGGTGGTGAGCGTGGCGCCGTAGCCGCCGGCGATGGTCTCGTAGTACGTGAAGTACTCGCCGCTCGCCGGATTCATGCCGCCGAACGCGATGTTGCAGACACAGC
>WNGJ01018682.1_pt1 | contig 11445 bp, 10 predicted proteins | sample 5400611 | NCBI WGS metagenome assembly WNGJ01 (sample SAMN13153375, study PRJNA577476) | soil metagenome | isolation source: 40 cm soil or saprolite under Garry oak tree replicate 1 | place: USA:California | collected 2016-06-15 | reverse complement strand
AAGGCACGCGGCCGGGTACCGCGGTTCTTCGCGTACGCGAGCCAGCGGCATCCGATCTCGGTGCTGAAGACCGAGTTCACCGACGACGACGCGACGGTCCTGGTCGGGTTCGGCCCCGACCACACGCAGCTCGACGTGACGAGTGTCGCCGGCGTGCAGGCCGCGGTCGCCGCGCTGCGTCCCGGGCTGGAGGTCGTCGAGGTAGCCGCGCACGACTGGATGAAGGACCCGCTGTCACGGACCACCTGGATGACACACCGGCCCGGCCAGCTGACCCGCGACCTGGCCGGCCTGCAGCAGCCTGCGGGCGTGGTGCACTTCGCGTCGAGCGACAACGCGAGCCTGTGGGGCGGCTTCGTCGACGGCGCGATCGAAAGCGGCCTGCGAGAGGCGCGGCGAGTCGCGGCGAAGCTCGCCCAGGCTGGGTAGGCCTGGGCCGTGCCAGAACCTGCGCACGGGTCTGGGCTCAACGCTCGGCGCTTGTGCCCATCCTCCTCATCCAACCTGTCCATGGTCAGGGCGTTCGGCTGGCTGGACTTCGTGGCCGCTCACTCATCAGGCCTGTGCCGTGGCGAAGCCCTACGCAGCCGTCCGGCTGGCCGTTTCCGTTGCAGCGCCGCGTCAGCGGCGTTGCAGGGTCGCCGCCGACAGTGGACCCCGGATGGACATCCGCGAAAGGCGTCGTCATGCTCCTGCGCTGGCTGGCTGCCCTGCTCTTCGTGGGCGGGCTGGCGGTCGGCCCCGGCGCCGGCATGACCGCGACCCTGTCTCTGATCTCTGCGGAGGAATCATGAAGCACAGAATGGGCCTACTCGCCACTCCCGCATTTGCGGTGGCGGCCGCGGCCGCCGCGCTCCTCGCCGTACCCGCGCTGGCGGCCACGACGTTCACCGTCTCCCCGGGTGGTGCCTGGTCGGGGACGCGAGCCGTCGACTCATCTGTAGGCATCCGCGACGCCGTGTCCAACCAGGTGACCCTCTGCTCAGGGCTGGCGGTGGCGGGCAGCTTCAAGTCCGGCCGGGGCCTGAGCGGCACCGGCATCGGTGCCCTGACCAACATCGCATTTACCGGCTGCAAGGTCGAGGGCGTGGCCGTCACCGTCACCGTGCACACGTCGACCGCCAATCCGGCCCCGATCAACCTGACCCAGGAGTTCCCAGTCGGCTCGACGGTCTTCACCGGCCAGGCCACCAACATCTCGCTCACCCTGGACGACGCGCGCGGCTGCCATGCCGTTGTGGGCGCCAAGATCCTCTCCGGCGGCGGCCCCGGCTTCACCGGCCTGGCCTACCGCAGCTCCGACCACCGGCTCTCGTTCGCCGCAGGAGGCAAGGGCCTGTTCGTCCAGTCCGCGACGGCTCAATGCGACAACGGGGCCGCCGGCCTGGACGTGAAGCAGTTCGACCGGATCGACCTCGGCGGCTTCGGCGACTCGATCGCCGACTCCTCGGCGATCATCTCCCCGGCGCAGAGGATCAGCTCACCCTGACCGATGCCCACCCGGCCGGCCCCGCCCTCTCCCATGCGAGGGTGGGCCGGGCTCTGGACAAGCCCATAGCCGCGACGTTGATCTCATTGTGACCCGGCCCTGCTATACAGGTACCAGACGCGCATGTGGGGGTGGGCCATGCGACTTCTGCGGGCATTCCACGGGTATTCCTACCGAATCCGCGGTACGAGGCGATGACGTACGGGCAGCTAAGGCCCCTTGGGGGCGCCGATCCGCGCCAGCTCGGCAAGTTCGCGGTGCTGGGCGTGCTGGGCGAGGGCGGCATGGGCCGGGTGTTCTTGGGCCGCTCCCCGGGCGGGTGGGCGGTGGCGATCAAGGTCATTCACGCTGGGCTGGCGGCCGACCCGGCATTCCGGGCCAGGTTCGCGCACGAGGTGGCGACCGCGCGGGCAGTGGGAGGTATCTACACGGCGTCGGTGGTGGACGCCGATACTGCCGCGGAGCGGCCGTGGCTGGCCGTCGAGTATGTCGCCGGGCCATCGCTGGCGGAGGCCGTGACGGCGGGCGGACCGCTGCCCCTGCGGGCGGTACTCCGGCTCGGTCTGGGCTTGGCCGAGGCGCTCCAAGCCATCCATGCGGCCGGGGTGGTACACAGGGACCTGAAGCCCTCGAACGTGCTGCTGGCCGCGGACGGGCCGCGCGTGATCGACTTCGGGATCGCTCGGGCCGCCGAACATAGCTCACTGACCAGGACCGGGACGATCGTTGGCTCCGCTGGGTTCATGGCGCCCGAGCAGATCACCGGCGGGGAGATTGGACCTGCCGCCGACGTTTTCGCGCTTGGCGCTGTGCTGACCTTCGCCGCCTCCGGCCAGGGGCCGTTCGGCGAGGGGCGCACCGAGGCGCTCGTGTACCGGGTGGTGTACGCCGACCCGACGCTGGACGGCGTGCCGGACCCGGTGCGTGAGATCGTCGCGCGATGCCTGGCCAAGGACCCCCGGTATCGGCCGGCTCCGGGCGGGGTCATCGCGGCACTCGCCGCGACCCCCGCTACCGGGCCGGGCGCCGGCGAAGGCTGGCTTCCCGAGCCTGTCGAGCGGTTGATCGGCCTCAGTCAGGTGGCCGGGACGGCCGCTGGGACCGCCTCGCCCGCGCCGGTTCCGACCGTCTCGCCCGAGCCGATGCCACGGGCGCTCGTGGACGACAGCGCCATTCCTACCAGGACCAGCCTCGGGACCGGCCAGGCCGGTACCACCCCTCAGGTACCTTCAGCTCCTTATTACGCTCCGGTACCGTCCGGTCCCCCCGGCCCCGCCCGCCCGCAGCGGGGCGCCGCGCGCCGGGTGCCCGGCTGGTTGCTCGCAGTCGTGGCGTTCGGCGTCGTGCTGGTAGTCGCGGTCGCCGTCGCCGTCACCAGGCTGTCCGCCGCGCACCCCGGGCCGTCGGCCGGCCTGGCGGCGGGCGGCTCCACCGTGGCGTCTCACCCCGTGTCGCCCACCCCCTCCGGTCCAGCGTCGTCCAGTCCCGCGCCGCCGAGCCCGTCAGCGACCCCATCCGGTCCCGCCGCCGTTGTGCAGGCCTACTACGCGGCGATCAACAACCACCAGTGCGGTACGGCCTGGAACCTGGGCGGCAACAACCTAAGCGCCGCGCAGGGCCAGACCTACCAGCAGTTCTGCCAGGGCTTCGGCACCACCAGCCACGACATCCTCACCGTCGACTCCGTGGCCGGCAACGCGGTCACCGTAACCATCGTCGCCCAGCACACCGACGGCAGCTCGCAGACCTATCGGGGCTCCTACCTCGTCGGCAACGGCGTGATCCAGAGCGCAAGCGTGCAGGCATCAAGCTGACCGGTGCCGGCTGACGGCCCGCGCTGGCATAGGGCTTCGGCTACGCGGAGCCCGGCTGGCTGGACCGCCGAGCGGGTCATAAACGCATGAAAGCTAAGCGGATTCCTGTACCAACCGCACACGGCCCGGCCTTCGTGGGCATCGCGGCAGTGCCGGTTGCTAACCGCGGATGGTGAAGCGTGGCGCCGTGGCCAGCAGCCAGGAAACGCCGGTACCCGTGATGAGCTCTTCGGGCTGGCGACCATGGCGAAAGAGGACGGCGCCGTTGGCGCCATGCAGCGATGCCGCGTCGCCGTTGACTCGCAGCCATGCGCCCTCTCGCATGGCCAGCACCGGTACGTCATTTTCCTCGCAGAACTCCGCTAGCCGCTGAGCTCGTGTCTCGCCTTGGTGAGTGCTTCCCGGGTCTGGGTCAAGGTAGTGCGGATTGATCTGGAACGGGATGAGGCCGAGTGCGTCGAACCCGTCCGGATCCAGGATCGGCATGTCGTTGGTCGTCCGGATAGTGGGACAGGCGACGTTGGTGCCTGCCGAGGAGCCCACATAGGGGAGTCCGGTGAGTACGCGGTCGCGCAGCGGGCCGAGCAGCCCGGCGCGCCGCAGCGTGCGCAGGAGCCGGAACGTGTTGCCGCCGCCGACGAATACCGCCTCGGCGGATCCGACAGCGGATGCCGGATCCNNGATCCGGCTGGCTGTGCAGCCCTTCGACGCCGATGCCGATGGGACGCATGGCCTCGGCCACGGTCGCGGTGTAGCCGTCATGATCCGCGAGCGCGTACGGAATGAACAGCAGGCGCTTCCGGCCGGACAGATGCGCGGCAAGGGCGTCGAGCGCGTGTGACAGGTACGGCTGGCCATACGTCGCGGAGTTGGAAAGCAGCAGCAGCCTCGTGGCGTCCGGTGCTGTGCGCGCTGAACTGGCGTCCGTCATCGTGCCTCCCGCTGGCCGGGAGTCTGCAGGTGGGCCATTGACCCGTACAGCGCGACCAGCCGGCCGAACTCGTCGTCGTCACAGAACCGGAGCGAACCGGCGCCATAGCCTTTGGCGGCCTCGACGCAGAACCTGACGGCCTGCTCGACGGCGGCGAGATCGGTGGCACCGGTGCTGGAGCCGGCCACCGGAACCTCCGTGGTGAGCGCCACGCCGACGACTGGCGCGGCTGTGGCCGTAGCGGGCTGCAGGATCGAGTTGAGGTGATACACGCCGTTTTTGTATGGGTGATGTCTTGCATAGTGATCGTCAGGACCACCGGCAACCGGCCGGTGACCTGCTGCTGCAGGTCGAGCAGGCCCTCGCTGACCCGCAGTACCCAGCCCTGCCGCACGGTCGGGCTGATGGCGAAGCCGGACTGATTGCACACCCGGTTTCCCCGCGTGGTATCGACGGAGAGGATCGCTTCCATAGTCTCGTCGACTTCGTGGCTGTTCATCGTGGCCATGTCGACCGGCGAGCTCATGAACGGCACTGGATCATGAGGCTGGATCGGCGCGTCCGGGCAAACATGGGTGGCGATGATGACGTCGCCCGGCAGGCGGTCCTCAGCCTGGCGCATGCTGCCGAGTTTGGCCGCGACGGCCAGCGCGACCAGTGCGCCGTCTCCGTCGGAGACGAACCCGATCCGGGCGGGCCGTGCTCCCAGCCCGCCCAGGCGGCCGATCACGCCAAGAGTGGGGGACTGACCTCCGCTGCTCCGGCCGTCGTGGCCGGGTATCACGGCGCGGACGAAGTCCGTGCCCCCCGCATCAGTGGTAACCGGCGTTACCGCGATGTCCTCGACGCCAGCTGCGCGGAGGGCTGCGGCCGCCGCCGCGCCGTCCGCGGTCGGGCGGTCAAGAACGTCGAATAGATCCAGCACGTGGCGCCACGACACCGCGGGCCCACCTCACCTTCTTGTGGTCGCAGGACCGGCGGAGGGAGCCGACGCGGGAACGTCGAGGAGCGGACCGATGGCACGCACCCTGACCCGGACGGCTGGATCGAGGAGGTAAGACAGTGGTACCTCATCAACGTCGGCGATCTGCACCTGGCGAGGGTCGGCGCCCGCCTGCACCGCACGGGGCGAACGCATCATCGCAGGTCTGGCGGATCGCCGCCGTCTTCCTGTCCGGCCTGCTCGGGCAGACCCGTTCCGCATACCCGCTGACCGGCGCGATCGCCGCGCCGATCGCATTGGCGACGTCATAGTGGCCGGGCCGAACGAACCGGCTGACTCCGCCGACATCAGGCGGAACGAGGGCGCCCGCACCGCCCACCACGACCAGGGGCCACAGCGCCGACGTCAGCCTCATCCGGTCGACCCCTTCGGCGATCAAGGCGTCGGCTTTGGCCAGGGCGGCAGCAAGCGTGTCCCGCCACCCCACCGGAACGGTGCGACCATCGAGCGACATCCGGCCGAGCTCGACGGCGGCGTCGGTGAGGGTCGGGACGGAACCACCGAAGACGAGCGCCTCGGAGGTCAGCCGGCCGCCGACACTCGTGCCGAGCTGCAGCTCGGATCCACCTCGTTCGATCCGCGTCCCGCCGCCGACCCGCAGGCTCAAGATGTCCGGCATCCGGAAGTTGGTCTCCACACCACCGACCGTCACCGGCGACAACGAGTCGCTCGGGAAGCCCCGGACCAGCACACCGATGTCCGCCGTCGTGCCGCCGACGTCGATGACGACGGCTTCCTCCTCGCCACTCAGGAACGCCGCACCTCGCATGCTGTTGGCGGGTCCGCTCGCGATGGTCAGGATCGGGAAGCGCAGGGCGGCCCCGAGGGCGACCAGGGTGCCGTCGTTCTGCGCCAGATACGTATCGGCCTGCAGGCCATGCTGGATCAGCCCGTCCTGGAGTGCCTCGGTGATCGCCGTGACCACTCCGATCAGCGCGGCGTTCAGCACGGTCGCGCTCTCCCTTTCGATCAGCCCGAGGGTCCCGATCTCATGGCTGAGGCAGATGTTCGCGCCGCCGAGTTCGCGCCGTACGATCTCGGCGGCCTCGAGTTCATGGTCGGCGGAGACGGGCGAGAAGACGCCGGTGATGGCGATGGCGTCCGCTACATCGCCGATGGAGGAGGCGAAGCGCGCGACCGCATCCCGGTCGAGGCTGCCCAGCTCGGCACCGTCGTAGTCCGATCCCCCGACCACGACCGTCTCGCCGACCGAAATGGCGGTCCGCAGGTCAGCCGGCCAGGTGGCCAGCGGCGGCAACCCGGTCGTCAGCGGGTAACCCAGCCGGATTACCCCGACCTTCTGCAGGCCACGGCGTTCCAGGATCGCGTTCGTCGCCTGCGTCGTGCCGAGCATGACGCGGCGGATCTGGTCCGGTCCGGCACCGAACCTGGCCAGGGCCAGCCGGATGGCCTGTTCGATGGCCTGCCGCACGTCAGCTACGGTGGGGACTTTCGCCTTCGCGATGAGGTTGCCTTGCCGGTCGATGATGACGGCGTCGGTATTCGTGCCGCCCACGTCGACGCCAAGGTGAAGTTCACCGGGCATGGGCGGCCATCCGGGAGATCGCTGTATAGCCGAACGGCAGTCCGAATGCCTGCGGCCCGGCGACGCTCAGGCCCTCCGGGGTGGTCCATACGGCGGGGCTGGGGTGGGCGAGGATGGTGACGCGCTGACCGAGGCGCATGCCCTCGGTGGGAAACGGCTCGCCGGTGTCGGAGCCCAGGACCGAAATGATGTCCGGCACCGTGGCCAGGCGTTCACCGTCCTCCAGCGCGAGCAGAACCTCGTTCTGCATCTCCAGCCGGATGAGCCGGTCCATGTCCCGGCCGAGACCGGCCACGGTGGCCGATCCGCGCACGAAGCCGGTACCCGTTTCCCGGGTCAGCTCGACGATTTTCCCGTCGAGCAGGACCGTGCCGCCCACGGCTTCCGCGATGGCCCCGATCCGCTCCATGGCCCGCAACCGTAGTGAGCCGCCGACCTCGAGCGCCCGGCTGACCGAGCCCTTGATGACGGCCGTGGCGGCGCGTTCCGCGGCCATCGGGTACAGCGCGGCGGCGCAGGCGCCGCCGAACAGGCTCATCGCCCGCCTCGCCAGGCGTTCGGCCCGGCGGTTGTCACTGGCCCACAGGACGGCGACGTCCCCGCAGCCGTCGGTCAGCACCATCGGACTGGCCGACACGCCGGCCAGGTGCATCGCCTGCTGTTGCATCTCGGGGAAGGCGCGGCCCATGCCGTCGGCATCGAGCAGCGGCACCCCGAGGCGGGCGGCCCACGTTACGGGCAACAGGCCGTTCGCGCCGGCGATCTCGAAGCACATCAGGGCGACCACGGGCGCCTCGGACAAGGCTTCCACCTGGTCGCGAAGGATGAACGCTTCGTCGCCGCTCCAGATACGCTCCGTGGCCACCATGGGCGCGCCGACCATGCCGACCGGCATGACGATGCCATCCGGCGGCAGATCGTCGACGGCCACGATGTCCACCGGACCAAGCGCGTCGACCGACCGGACGGCAATGGCCAGCGGAGTCTTGGTCGCGCCGCCGCCACCCGAGCTGGCAATCGCGCAGCCAAACGCGTAGACGGGCAGGTTCGCCACGGTCAACTGCATGTCTGTGACACTACGGCCATGCCTAGCCGAGCCGGCGAGCGCGGCACGCGAGCTCCAGGAGCAGCCAGTCGTCGGGGTTTTCCGGGTCCACCTCGAGCTGCGAGAAGATCCGGTTGATCCGGTAGGCAACCGCGTTCCGGTGCAGGTGAAGTACATCGGCGGCGCGCGAGAGGGAGCCGCGGACGTCGAGGAAGGCATGCAGGGTCCTGATCGCCTCCTCCGCCTTCCTGCCGCCCAGGCGGTCGAGCGGCTCGAGCACGCTGGCGACCGCTTCCCGCGCGTTCTGCGATGCGTACCATTCGATGAGCGTGCGCCGCAGCCCGAGACTGTCGAAGGCGTTCGCGGCGTTGGGCCGGTTGCGTGCTCGCGACGCGGCCACGGCGGCCCGTGCCTCCGCGGCCGAGTTGACCAGCCCCGTCGCGCCGGGGTGGGCGGTTCCCACTCCGCAGTACAGCACCGCCCGGGCCAGCTGTCCCGACGCGGCGTGGAGCGCCCGGTCGGCCGCCTTCATCGCCTCGGGCACGGCATGCGGTCCCGGATCCTTGCGGTGCATGCGAACGAGGATGACGGCATCGGCCGACCGCGCGGTATGCCATGTTCCGCCGCTCCCCCGAACGGCGTCGAGCAGCAGGCGGGCCAGGTTCTCCCGGCCTTCATAGGCGCTGACTTCGTCTTCGGCCAATTCTTCGGCATTGACATGTTCGATCCTGACGACGAGATGCCAGCCATCGATGGGAAGGCCCATGGCCCGGGCTCGCCCTAGCAACGCCGAACGCCCGCTCGAGACGCCGTCCAGTATCTCCGAGAGCAGCTCCGCCCGGGAACGGATCGGCAGCTCCTCGGCCCGCAGGGCCGCCGCCGCGGCCAGGGCGACCCGGTCGGCGAGCGCCCGGCCGACCAGGACGAGCTCGGGACGTGACTGAGCGGTGGCACCTCGTACGACGATCCAGGTGCCCGGCCCGGCCTCGACCGCTACGGGAAGCGCTACGGGAAAGGAAAGCCCGGAGTCGGGCTGGTCGGTCAGGACGATATCGGCAGCCGCCGCGGCGGCCACATCCGACACCAGGCCATCCACGTCTGGAGGGACCGTGCTCATCACCTGGAACGCCTGAACGGCGCGCCGCAGCCCGAGTTCCGCCGAGCCGCGGATCCTGGCCTCGAGCGCCACGACCAGGCTGGCCAGGTTGACCGGCTCGGTCTGCCGGAGCAAGGCGACCCCGACGCGGCGGGCCGTGTGCAGTGATGTCGAGGTGGCCCCGCCGACGGGAGCACGGGTGAGGATGATCGCGGCCACCTCGCGGCTCGAGGCCATGCGCAGTGCCATGTCGAAGTGATACCGCTCAGCGCCAGCGCAAGCATCTGCGCCGAGCACGACGACGGACCGGCTGGGCGCATCCATGAGATCGAAGAGACGCTCGGCCAGGAAGACGGATTCGATGCTCGGACCGCCGGTATCACCGACCATGCACTCGAGCGACAACCCAGGCGTCTGCAGCAGGTCGGAAACGATCATGAGATCCTCTTGCCACGACGTATCTGTGCTAAACGCACAAAGTACCCCGAAGGGTTCGTAGGAACATCCAAAGATTTCACCTGAGCCGACGGCTACCGTCGCCTTTTAGCAGGTCGCGTGGCGTCCGCGAGCACCTGCCGGCACGCAGCCGTGGAGGTTCAGCTAATGAGTTCAGCTCCGTTCTCCGACCACGGAAATTCAGATGTCGTGATCGCGCCAGCTCCCGAGCGCACTGAGGGTGATCTCGGTATCGGCCGCGACGACTACGCCGTGACGCGCATGCCGTCCGGCGAGCGCAAGCACTGGTTCGTGGTCTTCCTGCAGCGCTACGGGCAGCTGTCCGCGCTCTCGCAGTTCCTGCTCGGAGCGACACTCGGCTTCGGGATGGACTTCTGGCAGGCGTTCCTCGCCCTCACCCTGGGAGCAGTCATCCTCGAGGTGGTCGCCGTCTTCACCGGCATCGCGGGCCAGCGGGAAGGACTGAGCACGTCCCTCCTCACCCGGTGGACCGGCTTCGGCCGCTATGGATCCAGCCTGCTCGGGCTGGTCATCACCATCAGCCTCATGGGCTGGTTCGGCGTACAGAACGCGGTGTTCGCGCAGGGCATCCAGGCGCTCCTGCCCCATGCCATGCCGCTGGCGGCCTGGGAGGTGCTCACGGGTCTGCTCGTAACCGGAATTGTCATCTGGGGCTTCCTGTCCATGACGTGGACGGCCTACATCACCGTGCCGGCCTTCGTATTGCTGTGCGTGTACTCGATCGGGAAGGCCTTGCACAAGGAGTCCCTGGGCGCTCTGGTCGCGTCGCCGCATCCCGGTCCGGCGCTGGGCATCGGAGCCGGTGCCACGCTGGTCGCCGGCGGGTTCATCGTCGGCGCCGTGATCAACCCGGACATGTGCCGCTTCAACCGCAACGCTCGCGACGTTGTGCTCAACACGATCCTGGGTATCACCCTGGGCGAATACACGATCGGCCTCATCGGCGTATTGCTCGCGCACTTCGCCAAGACCGAGAACGTGATCGGAATCGTGACCACCACTACCGGCACCGTAGGCATCCTGATCCTGGTCGCCGCCACTACCAAGATCAACGACTGGAATCTCTACAGCGGCTCCCTGGGGCTCGCCAACTCTGTTGACACCGCTTTCGGTAAGCGGGTTCACCGGGCACTGCTCACGCTGATCGTGGGAGCCATCGGGACATTGCTGTCCGCGCTGGGCATCCTGGGGCACTTCGTCGGATTCTTGACCATCCTCGGCGTGGCCTTCCCGCCGGTCGCCGCGATCATCTTCGTTGACTACTACGTCCTCAGGACCCACCGCAGGGCGCTCGAGGCGACCCGCGGTTCCTCCAGCTTGCCGGCGTGGTGCCCGAACTGGACCGTCGCGGGGATGGCAGCGTGGATCGCTGGCGGCCTCGTCGGCTACTACGTGCACTGGGGCATCGCCAGCATCAACTCGCTGGTCGTCGCAGCGATCGTGTACTACGGGCTCGCCCGGCTGATGCCGGTAAACACCCCGGCCCCAGCGGTTTCGGAGGCTCGATGACCTACCGGATCGGTATCGATGTCGGAGGGACCAACACCGATGCCGTTCTCATGGACGGCCGGCAGGTCTTGGCTGAGTTCAAGACCTTGACCACACCGGAAGTCACGGGCGGCATCGTCGCGGCGCTGTCTGGTCTTCAGCGGGCGCGCCCTTTCCCGCCAGAGCAGGTCAGCACGGTGATGATCGGCACCACCCACTTCACGAACGCCGTAGTGGAGGCCCAGCGCCTGGCCCCCACGGCGACGTTGCGGCTCGGCTTGCCGGCCACCGCGGCCCTGCCTCCGATGACCGACTGGCCGGATCGGCTGCGCGGCGTGACCGGCCAGCACAGCTACCTATGCCACGGCGGCTACGAATTCGACGGGCGGATCATCTCCGAATTCGACGAGAAGGAGATCCGGGAGGCGGCGTCCGACATCGCCGCCAAAGGAATTGAGACCGTTGCCGTCTCGGCGGTCTTCTCCCCGGTGAATGCCGACATGGAGCTGCAGGCGGCCGAGGTACTGCGGAACATGATCCCGGGAGTATCGGTCAG
>WNGJ01014504.1_pt1 | contig 11448 bp, 14 predicted proteins | sample 5400611 | NCBI WGS metagenome assembly WNGJ01 (sample SAMN13153375, study PRJNA577476) | soil metagenome | isolation source: 40 cm soil or saprolite under Garry oak tree replicate 1 | place: USA:California | collected 2016-06-15 | reverse complement strand
TAGGAACCGGCCGGGCCTACGGTCACCGTCACCTTAATCTCCATGTTTCCCCCTCAAGTTACCGGACCCGCACGAAGGATAACGGTCCGGCCGCGAGACGCGGCCCCCTTAGTCTGCCCAGTCTAGGCGGCGGGATAGATCGGTCAATGGGACATCCGCCGGGCGTGCCGGGGCTTATCTGACAGGCTCCGGTACAGCTGCCGTCGTGGGGTAATGTTCTCGACGTGTCCGAGGCGCTGAGCCGCGACGCGGAGGTGGCGATCCGAGACGTCACCGAGGGGACGTGCCCCCTATGTCGAATCGGTCTGAGGATTCACGACGGCCGCGCCTGCTGCCCATGCTGCGGCGACAGCTATCAAGCAGCGCGCGGCCGCCTTGAAATCATGAAGTGCGCAGAGCACGGTCGCCCTTGCCAGCACTGGGACGCTGTCTGGGCGTTCGGACTTCGCTCAGACGGCTAGCTTCAACGGTCTTACTCACTAAACGGGAAGGGCTGCCCTGCCAGAATCTCATCGATCTTCGACGTGAGTCGAAGAGTTCCTTCACAGCCAGCGATGACGCGCCCAAACTGAGTGAGTTCTTCAAGACTCAGGCGCCGACCTCGACGTTCCTTCAGCCAGTGGTCGCAGACCGGGTACCCGCCAATCCTCAGCCGCCAAACGTCCGGACTGATGCCACCGAAGAATTGTGAGCGCCTGCCGTTGGCGCCGGCGTTGATGAATACCGCACCGTCTTGGTTATGCGCTTCATATTTCGGATAACCGACCTCAATCGTGTCACTTCCCCTGACCGGAAAGTTCAACACGGGCTTGAGGCTGCCGTTCTCGATTGACAGATGCAAATTGCGAAGCTCAGCTCCAGCCTCGGCCAGCTCAACGAACGCCGAGCAGGGCGGGAGGGGAATGCGTGGGAAATCGTTCTTAAAGAAGTTTCCATAGCGCGCTCGGTAGCTGCTGGAGTAGACAAGCGCATAGATGAAGGCAAAAACATCGTCTGGGCCGAACGTCACTGCAGGCTGGCCGCCCCCATCCTGTATTGGCGTCAAACCTGTCTTTGCAGCGAGGGCATCGACAAAGCGTTGGCTTAGATTGGCTCGTCGGCCTCCAATACCGGTCTGTCCTTCAACGCCTGGGAGATTCGTTTGTTGACCAAGTCGTGGCGCAATCGGATATAGGTACAAGGGAAAGGTGTAAGACTGAGTGGTAGCCTCGCCTAGCTTTGCTTCAGTGACTAATGCGGAACACAGGAAATGGTCCGGATCTGGCGACTTGTTGGTTCGCGCAGTAATCAGCGCCACGTTAGGCCCAGCGAGCATGTGCCGCATAACCTTGAATCGATCCCTCCCGACAACGAGACTGGAGTAGAAAAGCCGTCTTGTGTCAAACGGCCGAAACGCACAATCCACTAACTTCGACTTCAAGTCCGCGATCCCGCGCAGCGCCCGCCGTGCGCTAGCAATGTCGAGCTTATCGCGAGGACCGAGCATTTCCCGCGCTTTCGAATCAGGTGTAGATGTCGCTGCGAAACGTGTAATGCGTTCAGCGACCTCCTCGGTACGGAATCCGAGGACAAAGTCATCCCTTGCAGTCACTACGCCGACGGACCCAACTGTGAAAACCTCTCTAATGCTGAATCCGCGCTCGTACTCGTCCTTGATCTTCGCGTCTGACGGTACGAAGAGATACTGTGGCGAGGTAGGTGCCAGTTCTGTCCACTTCGTGGTGGTGACCGTTTCAGCCCTAAGACGCTCGTACTTACTCTGGCGGGTGCCCCAGAAGTCCGCGTGCCAAACCCTTGCGTCGCCGGTGGTGTCGTGCCTTTTGACCAAGATTGCGATAGCGACGCCGGGGGTTATGTCGAAAACGTTTTCGTCGTTACTGCCATCAGGCGACCTCTCTCGTCGCTTCTGGCTTCCATGTAAGTCCAGGACATATATCTCGGAAAACGACTTTAGCAGGCACTGGCGCATGCCTCGGAAGGTCGGGTTGTCGAGATACGCATGGTTCGTTATATACGCCAGAACGCCTGCCCCGGTTTGGTCGATTCGCCACTGGCCGAAACGAAAGAACTTCACATAGTCGTCTTGCAGCCACTTCGGGTTCCGTTCACCTAGCGATGCCCCGTCGACTTGGAGATAGTCATTGAGGAGACCGCCGATGAATGTTGGAACCTTAACCTTCGCTGCCTTGCGCGCCACAACCTTTTGCCAGCGTGTCCCCACACGCTTGGTGAAGACGTCTCCCTTCTTGACTTGAAGCTCGTGCCATGAAGCATTGGCCGAATGACCTGAATACGGAGGGTTACCTACAACTACCATGATCGGCTGCACAGACTTGAAGTCCGCCGCCGCGTTCGCCTCCTCGGAGATGTAACGCCCCAAAAGCAGATCCGAGTGACGTGCGGCCTGCTCCAACGAGTTGGTCAGATAGATGTTGAGGCGCTCGGCGGAATCAAACGCGTATGCCCAGTCCGCTCGTTCAGCCTCAGGAAGATCGAGCGCAGCTAATTGCATGGACAACTTCAGATGCGCAACTACATACGGAGCCATAAGGAGTTCGAATCCGATCAGTCGACCTATGAGGTGCTCGTGGACATAGCTGGGCCAAAGTCCAGCATTCGACTCCGCCATGAAACGCTCACGTATTACGTTCGTGATTTCATAGAGAAAGGTGCCTGTCCCAGTTGCAGGGTCGAGAACTAGTACCCTCGGTGCGGATGTAGTTGTCGGTTTGCCGTTTTCGGCAAGGCGTTCGTACGTGAAGTCCGATGTGTCAGCCAGTCCCGTCGCAATTCCAAACGTATCCTTTAGGAGCTGGTCGGTTGAGCGCACCATATAGCCCACGACCGGCTCAGGCGTGTAATAGACACCCCGCAACTCGCGGACCGTTGGATCATACGCAGCCAAGAACGTCTCGTAGAAGTGAACAATTGGATCCGACTTCGCCGAGTGTTCGCCGAAGTACCGGAGAACAGCATGCACGTCTGTGTTCGCCAGCAACTGGGCGAGGTCATCGACTAGGCCAACGAAGGGTTCGCTTTCGAGACTCGCTCCGGTGATTGCCTCCAACAGCCTCCGCAGGAATGGGTTGGTTGTCGGAATTTCCAGCGCCGCATTGACTCGCGTGAAATGCTGTTCACTCGGCGTGGCCACGCGTGCCGCAAATAGGCCGTATGCGAGCGTCTGGGAGAACATGTCTGCGAAGGTCGGTATAGAAAGGTCTGGGAGCAGGACCTGTGAGAACGCTAGGCGTAGGTCATTGACCTCTCCGGATACCTCGTTCAACTCGAACGATTTCAGAATTACCGCTGAAAGGAGTTTGGTCAGTCGAGCCATTCTTTCGGCCAATTCTCGAGGGGTCGAGATTCGTGCCGGAGTTTGAGCTAGGAAGTCTCGGATCATCAACTGGACCTTTGTCGGGCCGCCTTCCAGAGTCGTAACGCCGTCGCTTGTCTTCCGCGCCAGACGTTCTTCGGCTCGGATCTCTCCGTTCCGGTACCAACGGAAAGTCAAGTAGTCGGTAAGGATCAGGTTGTCCAGCGCGAGTCGGTAGCGCCGCAGCTGTTCGCTATCGCCGGCTTCGTCGAGGTTGGCTCCGACATCCTTTGTCTCGACATAGCCGAGAGTTAGTGGGCCGAAGTTAGTGTGCTTTGCTATGACGAAGTCCGGAGCACCGCACTTCACTCGTTTCGGCTCGTTTGTAGCCGTGACTCCCGAAGCCTGGTCTTCGATTAGTTTCTTGAGAGTTGGCCGATGGGTGTGCTCAGTCGAGTTGCCTGCCTGCACGTCTCTACTGAGTGTGGTGATGTACTCCGGAAAGCCAGACATAGCCGGGCGTGAAAGCGTCCTCTTAGCCGTAGTGATCGATCAGGTTAGGCCTTCGGGCCCGGTTTGCATATCTTGTTGTGGTGCCCGGTCCAGGCTGATACAAACGCAGCAGGTCGGGAGTCCGCAGCGCTCGGTGGCAGCGCCTGACATGTCATATTGGATTGCGTGTCGCTCAGATGAGCCTTGTTATGGTGATTCGCCATTCGCGTACACGACGGCCGCCTCAACGAAAGCACGCACGTCCTCATATGAGCTGCCCGACGGCCGCAGCCGAATATTGATCCTATCAGCCGCGAGGTCAAAGTCGCTTTGCAGCACGACCACGGAGAAATGTGTCTCAGGCGGAACATTGGGCGGGGTTGGTCCACCCTTCGCCCACTCGACGTATGCATTGAACGCGGCGCGCCATAGAGCGCTTGGAGTCGCGGATAAGTGCACAACTGGACGTGCAGGATTCGCTAAATCAACGTTCAAGATCCCGATATTTGCCATGAGCAATAGCCTCTCTCTAGTCGCCGGATTCTTCGAAGTCGATCGTCGGTCGTCGAGCACGTAGCGCCGCTTGCGGCCGTTCTCGACGAGCGTGCCGGTTCGAATCCGCATTCGCTGCCTGACCGGGATCGCCGCGGCCAGAGCTTGCTCCACGACCTGACGCATGCCGTTCTCTTCGCGCTCTGCCAGGATCGTTGAACGCATCGCCGAGCGATACCGCTGGTGCTCGAAGTCAGATAGTCCACAGGCGCATCCAGCAGCGAAGACGTGCCCGTCCTCGGCATCGGTCTTCCACTGGAACCCGCACGGTGGGCGCTCGCCTTCAGCTAGGACCGGTTCCGGTTTCGGACGCCGTTTCATTTCACGACCTCTAGCCTTCGTCGCTGCTCCGCGAGGTGCTTCCGGTAGAAGCCGCGGACGCCGCGATACTGCGGCCGCGAATTCTCGTCGTCGGAGGGCATGCGGAGCGCGACCAGGAGCCTCGCAAGGAGCTGCGACTGCAGTCGGCTTTCGACGAGGGCGGGATGGATCTTGTCGCCGACGCCGAGGCCGTCTGCTGCGACGATGGCGTCGAGCTTCGTGATGTAGTCGGCGGTTCGGCACGCCCTTACGAGCACGTCGAGCTCGGCTTGATGAAGTTCGAAATCAGCGACCACCGATTCCCATAGACGCCGACCATCTCGCTCTAGTCCATCCGGTGCAGGTGGAAGTTCAGTCATCTCTCCGAGGATGCCACACCTCTCGCGCACGCGCGCGCGCGGAACTTTTTCAGGTCTCGTGCATCGCGACGGGCCGAGACGTATGTCCTCGGCCGGGTTGATGCTGCGATCACCTGGTACCCCCCGGGTAGGGGGCTCGAACGCCTGGAACGCCCTTTGCGGCGGCGGCGACGAGGTGGCGCCCGTGGTAGCAGCGCGTGTCACTGCACCGCTTACAACTACTTGCAGGAGCGACGTGGAGAGCCACGTTCCAGGGCTGGGCGTCGCCCTTGGCGTGATGCGTCACCTGGACCCTGCGAAACCGGTCCCGCGACCTGGCCGCTCTGAACCGGCAGGACAAGGTCCCACATAGGTCTGGCACGTCTTTTCGCGCAGCCTGTCGGAACTCAAAGTGAATACCACGGGGACGCGCGGCAAACCCGGAGCAAAGTCAGGCCGCGAACACAAGGAGCTTTCGTCATGCCGAAGTCCGCCAAGAAATCCACCGCCGTTCCCGTGTTCGTCCGTCGCATCGGCAAGCCCGCTGGCGCCGCGAAGATCGGCGAGTTCGTCCTGATCGTTAACCCCAAGGTCTTCGGGTCCACCGGCCAGAACTGGTTGGGCGGAAAGTCCTTCGCGACCCGCGAGGCCGCGCTCGAAGCTGCTCCGAAATTGGGCGGTCGCGTCGAGTAGTGCAGGCGAGGCGGTCGGGCGCAAGCCCGATCGCCCCAGCCTACGGGCGAGGAAAGGCCGCACCGGCCTGCGGGGCGCAATAGTCGCACGGTAGGCCGGCGGGTCGGCAGGAGCCGGAGCTTCCAACGGAAGGAGGCCTCCGACTGGCGCGTCGCCGCGCACAGGGCTCCGACTCCCTGCGAACCGACCGGGCACTACTCCTATCAACGTGCACAAGAGCTACCGGGCCAGCCCGGGCGGCCCGGAATCCCAACCGCGAAGTTCGTCACGGATTACTCGGCGTGCTCTTCTGCGGAAAAGGCGGCGTTGGAGGTGACTCAGGAGCGAGACCCAATGCCTCGCCGTGGTAGCCATGCTGTGGGCGACCAGGCGAGTGAGGACCGAGTGCTGGTCTGTGTGGCGATGGCGTCGGAGGTCTGACCTTGACCACGACTGCGGGCTTGAAGGTCGGGCCAGACATCAGGCCACCTCCACCGACGCCGGTTCAACGACAACTGATCCGTCGCGGCGATGAGTACGGAGCATGTACGCGCGCACTGTGGGAAGTGCCCACGGCCATCCGTCTTCGAGGTCAGGTACTAGCACCAAGGACGCCCGGCACTGCGGATACCACGTATAAAAGGTGGCCCAGGCGCCCAGGTCGAGCAGTGAAGGAGCGTGGCTAGCGCCGGGATGCGAGTGAAAGGTGCCGACGATTCGCATCGATGACGAGAACTGGGCCACGAACCTCTCTGCTGCCGCGCCATCGAGCTCGACGAAGCGCGGCCCGCGCTTGGCGGTCGGTAGCCCTAGAACATCGAGCACCTGAACACCGCGCTCAAAGGCTCGGCCGACCAGAAAGCCACCCGATTCGTTTCCGTCCTGCGACCTAGCCGCTTCACTGTCGAGAGTCAGGCGAATCGAGCGCGCCATTAAGATTGTGTTCGGCAGCGTAGCCAGCGAACGCAGCTGTACTGGCGGCGCCGGATGTGCAGTGGCGGCTGATCTCGCGGGCAGCGGCCTCGCGGCTACCTGAGCCGGCGCGAAGGCTGAGGGGAAACGCTCATAGTCCTCGCTCTCAGGTGAAACATGTGTCCGACCCGCAGTTATGGTCTGCATCCTGCCGACGCGGTCGACGTATCTGAACGAGCGAACTGCCACGAACGGTGCCCTAGTGGACACGGCTCCACGAACACGGTTGCTCACGGCGAGGTCCGCGACCAGCTGTGTAGCTGCTCGGCCAGCATTGCCAGGTCGAAACGCAGGGGCCGGTGGTGCGAACCGCCCAGATGAATCGCGGTTAGTTCGCCCCTTGCGATCATGCGACGCACAGTGTCTGGGTGCACACTGAGTGGGCGCTCAGCCTCCGGAATCGTAAGCAGGTGATCGCCTTGCATCTGGATAAGTATGCGGCGCTACGCATGTTTATGCAAGGCAGAAGGCGCGTGGTGATTCGCGTCGGCGCCCGTGCGAATGTCGGCGAATCTGGCCGCCGACCGACGTGCTCAGCACCAAGATCCGCTCGGCTAGATTGGATGGCTATATCCGAGCGATTCTGAGCTCAATTCCCCTGCGATTCATGAACCGCTGAGGTAACTCATTCGGCAGCTCGACACACGGGCGGGTCAAATGCCGGCGGCAGGCATCTTTACGGAGACATTCGGCGCGCCGAAATTGGAAGAGTTAGGCCCAGCTTGGTTGACTGTCGATAAAGCGAATTAAGCGCTGCGGCCCCTTCGGAGGTTTGCTGATTGGCTGTGGTGGACTGGCCCCATTTGCCGTCATGGTCCAGATCTGAAATTCCGTATTAGGACTCCTACCGAACGCCAGGGATAGCCCATCTGGCGACCAACAGCACGCCCAGTCACTGACACCGCGTTTCGAGTCAGGATGGCTAAGTTTTACCTCGCCCGTGCCGTCTGCGCCCACCTTCCACACCCCTGCCTCCTTCCCATCGTTCCGCCAGAACGCGATCTCCAAGCCGTCAGGCTTCCAGGCCGGCCACGCATCGAACCACCCAGCCATAGGAGAAGTGACGTATTGGGGGGTCGCTGAGCCGCTGACACCCACCACCATGATTGCGCTGGTCCCGCCTGACTCCCGCCAGAAAGCAATCTCCGAGCCGTCAGGCTTCCAGGCCGGCGCGTGGTCGATGCAGAATGGGTTGGTGGGGTAGCTCATTAGCGGATGGGCACCCGTACCACTCGCGCTCATGACCCAGATCTGGGAGTTCCGGCTAAACGCGATCTTTGATGCATCAGGCGACCAGCAAGGAGCCAAGTCACCCAACGTCCCAGGTGCCGGGGGCGTGAGGCCAACCTGGCCAGAACCATCAAACGCCATCTTGTAGATCCCGTACGTGCCTGGGAGGATGCCGCGGTGGAAGACTATGTGACTTCGATCGGGTGAAATGCAAGGGTCCCCATCGAATGTTTGCGAGTTGCTGATGTTCACCGCGTTGGAGCCGTCTGGGTACATGCTCCAGATCTGATCGTGGCCATACGTGTCCCAACGCTCAAACACGATGATGTTATGAAGGGGAGGAATCGGATCCAGACCTACCTTGGGAATAAGCTGGCGTGGGTCGAATGCCTCCTCCTGGGCTTTGCTTCGCCAAGTCCCAGTCAGTCCTCGGAGCCGCGGACCCTGCAGCTTCAACAACTCGTCGTCATATGCCATTCAGGGCTCTCCTGTCTCTGCGCCGGATTCGCCTAGCGCACCAAAGGGTCTGCCCGGCGGGAGTCGTCCAAAACGAGGCCCCCATGGACGCCATGGGCGCCCGTCCAGCCTNNCAATATCAGTCCTCTGGCGCGCCAGACGGAGCGACCAGGCGGATTTGTTCGACAAGTAGAAGCGTCACGAGAGCTAATTCGTCACGGCTCCACGGATAGGTAGCCAACCGCCCAAGCAGCTTGCCAAAGCTCGCATTGACGACCGTGGTCGGGGCACCTTCTGATCTCAAGGCGGTGCGTCTCGACCTTGTAGCTGTGGCCACAGCATGGACAGCAGGCACGCTCGTCATGGACCACCAGCTCACGCTTGCAAAGGGGGCACGCAGCTTCGACCGCCGAGGCGCGCGCGCTCAGCTTGAGCCCGTAGCGAGTCAACCCCAGTCCGGAGCTCAGTCCGACGCACGCCGCGCTTGACGCTCTGCTTCTTAGTCAAACGGTCGAACTCGATTGAAGGCACGAGCCACAGCGCGCCTATATCAAGCGTTGTGCTGTCGTACAGGACGGCTACGATCGCCAGGTCGGCCCGCGGCTCAAATGTAGATTTGCGGACGTCAACACGGAAGGAACCTCGACTACGCGACGTGAGGTGTCAAAGCGTGATTTGACCTGGACCGCGAGAGTAGCGGGATGTCCGCGGAGACTGAATACGAGGTCGACGCCCGCGTCATCGAACATTGGGGTGCTGACATTCAGCTCCCCTCGGCTCGCGAGGACGCAGTGCGCGCCGACCAGTTTCTCTATAGCTGAGCCCTTCCAGTTCGAGTCAGGCTGGTGGTGTCCGGGCCGAGTTGGCATCTGGCATCTATATCACGGCCCTGGGGTGAGGTGCGACAAAGGCTGGCGGCGAACAGATGAGTCTGCCACTTGAACCAAGCGCCATTCGCTAGCCACTTGCCGGGGAAGCTCGCCTGCTCCCAATCGAGTGTTGATTTCCAGTTGCGAACCCTCCGAGCGGCATCCACTTGACCTGCTTCTTCTGATCGTTCAGTGACTCCTCCTCATGGTGTTTCTGTGCGCCCGCCGCCACGCTCGCAGCAGCGCCCGACGACGTAGCTCTGATCGCGAGATGAAGTGCTGCCGGCGCCGCAGTTCTGGCTGGGGCCATTCGATGCGCAAGTTCAGAGTCTTGAGCGCTACCCCCAGATCGCCGTCCACCTCCACGCGCGCAGAGTCGCGACGATCGCCTCTGCCTCTCATGCCGGCTTCGACCGTCGCGCCCGCCATGACCGTGATGCCTGCCTCACGTCCGCTGCTGCCTTCTGCCAGCGAAGGCGATCAGGGTCTACGTCGAGTCGGTGTACCGCGACGAGCACACGGTCGCCCTCGAGCACCTTCACCTCGCCGTCGAGGAGCGCGGGCTGATCACGCTCGATGACCGCCGTCTTCTCCAACACGACCAGAACCAACGTCGAGGCTCTTGAAGGGGATCAGCCACCGCCATCAGGTCGGCGAGATTCACGTCGCCTCCTCGGGCGGGACCCAGATTGATGACGATCTCTTTTGGAATCGTATTTCGTCCGTGGAGTCGTATCTATGAAACAGACGAACGCGATTAGTCTCCGGAGCTGGCGTTGTCGCCGTTCTCCAGGCGATTCCTGCTTGGGACGCGGCAGCGTCGTCTGTAGTCATCCGTCCCGTTCGCAGAAATGAACCCGCGTTACATCGTTTAGAGACGTTTCTTCTCTGTTTCCTAGATGGGCGTGCGGGGCTTGATCTCAAGGCTTGGACGGTTTTCGCTAGAAACTGTCCGAGGGCTTGGACAGAAACCGTCTGGCAGCTCGGACCCTTTCGCGATAAACCGTCCGAGCCCCCGGACGGTTTGATAGCACCTGTCACGCGAGTGTTATCAGGGCCGGTCACAGCATCCACCGCTCGAGGTCGGTGAGCCCGTATGCGGACTTCCGGCGGCGGCCGCCGCCGGACAGGATGACCAGCATGTCGCGGTCCGTGAGCTCGCCGAGAGCGAGGTATACGGTCGAGCGCGCGTATCCGGTCTGCGCCACGATCTCCTCGATGGAGATGTCTGCGGGCATGTCGGGATCGAACGGATGCTGGGTCTGCTGCCGCCAAAAGATCGCCCACATGACAGGCCAGGTCGCGGCGTGCGCGAAGGCGCAGCGCATCATCGCCAGCGCTGGCAGGTCCTCGGTCATCACAAAGCGCGGAGCACCCGTGCGCTTGACTGGGCGGCGAACTAACCATGGCCCACGTAGCTCTTCGAGCAGCCGCCGCGGTCGCTTCCTCTCGCGCGACCTGCGGAACGATAGCGTCCCGGTGAAGGTGCTCGCAGCGCGCACGACACCCGCAAGCGGGATGATTTGTGCGGCCCCGCTTGCTGCGGGCGCAGGGCTAAGATTTCTTCGAGGTGCGGTCGCTGGCACGGCTGCCCTCCCGTCCGGCCCGAGCATGAGCTCTCGGGCCGTTTTTCTTGTCGGTGGTGGCGCTATCGTTGGCGATGATCGCGGCGACGCGAGCGAGGATTACCCGATCTGAGCAGCGGCGCGGCAAGCCCTGTTCGACCCGCTGTCGAAGTAGCCGATCAACCGGATCGGGCTCCCGGCTCATCGGACCGGCGCCTTGAGGGCAATCGTGATCGCAATCCGGAAGATCAGGTCGGGGCTGATCGGTTCACCGTTCAGCGCCCGCGAGATTTCCTCCGGCCGCACGCCAACTTCAGCGGCGAGGTCGACCTGACGTTTGATGCCGACTCGACGGAACTCTTCACGAACGCGGCCACCGTCGAGGAGGGATACCGCCCGCGCTTCCCGCATCTGTCATCTCCATGCTCGGGGAGCCTTTGTTCCGTCTGTGTTCCAAGACGGCGTCCCGAGGATTTCTTATGACCTGCGGTAGCGGGCCCTAGATGAGCCCGACCGGCGGCGCGTTTGTCGTCGGTATATTAGCCGAACGTGCGTTCGTGGTCAAGTCGCGTTGAAGGCGTCACTCATGGAAGTACATCGCGTACTACAACTGGACTTTCGGCGGAGAGTGCGGTTTCGGCCGCTATCGAAATGGGTCTCCGCCTCCG
>WNGJ01007726.1_pt1 | contig 11448 bp, 10 predicted proteins | sample 5400611 | NCBI WGS metagenome assembly WNGJ01 (sample SAMN13153375, study PRJNA577476) | soil metagenome | isolation source: 40 cm soil or saprolite under Garry oak tree replicate 1 | place: USA:California | collected 2016-06-15 | reverse complement strand
GACCGTCGCAACCCGCGGCGCCTAGGTGGCCGATGCGAGTGCTGATCGCGGCAAGGGCGCCTTGGATTTGCGAAACCGTGAGGGCCGGATTCGTGATCTCGACGGTGATGTCATTGCGTACGGAGAAGGCGACATGCGCGCCTGAGGCGTCGGTACTGAACTGGAAAAACATGGTTGTGTCCCTTGGTTGAGTTACATCGACTTGCGGGCTTGCAATCGTTGCCCATGAAGGGCGAGCTGCACGATGACGGCCCGGCTTTCCACCGCGGCGCTGCGCGCAAGTTCTCTTTGAGCCTCGAGCGGGATCCTGTCTGCCGCGAGCTTCGCGAGCTTCATCACTTCGACATAGGGCATCTTCATCGCTCGCTCTATCCCGACCTTCTCCGACTGCCAGTACAGCGCGCGCTGTGCGTCCGATTGAAAGGACTGGAACCGCCTGCCAGCGTCCAGCATCCCCTCGGCGAGGCCGGCGGCGAGGGCCGGCGGCAGCTCCATCCCCGCGAAACTCTGCCGCAAGCTGGTGTCCATCGCGCGTGCGATGTTCAGGTCCATACCGCGGCCGACGAAGGTCGATCGAAGGTCGTATTGCTCCGGCGTCACCCCAGCCCAGAAACTGCTCGGCCGCTGCTGTCTCGCGTGCTGACAGCGAGATGCCTTGGGTCTGGTCGTTGATCTCGACGGGCGGAGTCGCCGGTGTGGTTGCCGGTGCGGTTGGAGCGGTTGAGCCTGATGGATCCGGCTGGCATCCGCTGAAGGTGGTTGCCAGCGTGGATCAGAAGCGCCTCGAAGCTGCCCTGGCTGCCGGGCGGGCGCGGCTGCGGGCGCCGCCTGCTGAAGTAGTGGTCGATGTGGTCCCGGTTGAGCGCGGTGGGGGTGGCGAACGATGACCTTGGGGAACAGGCGGGGGATTGTGCGGCGGAACGGTGCGCATGGGTGCCGGAAAGTGAGCATGGGTGCGGATCTTGGAAGAACACCCAGGAATCGACCCGGGGATCCAGCATGAACGACCGGTTCAAGGGCACGCTGACCTTGAAGGACTTGGCCATCAATCGCGTTGGCGCGCAGTTGGCGCAGCGCAGGGCAGACCGGCTGGCGCACACGATCCGCTGACCGCTTTCGAGCGTGCAGCTACGCCACGCGAACAGCCGTGATCGACCCGTTGCGGTCACAGGGCAATAAGAGAAGCGGTCATTGGCCGCGCACCCTGTTGGCACTAATTCAAGCCGAGGATCTATCTGTCCACGCGGGGAACGGCATCCATAATGATCGCAACTGCCTTCCGCAGCGCCAGACCGCCAGCGTTGGCACCTTTATAGTGTCCAAGGCGAACGATGGCGAGTTGGTGCGACGGGATAATCAGGACGGTCTGTCCGCCGGCGCCGGCCATGTAGAACGCTTCTTTCGGTGCAGGGAACGTGCTGTCGCCGTTCAGCCAGAACAGCCCGCCATAAAATTGGGCGCTTGTCCGCCTCCCACGCAGGCGCGAGCGTGCTTACGAACTTCACGTAACCTATCGGCAGAATGCGCTCGCCGTCCCAAACGCCATCTTGCAGGTAGAGGTTCGCGAGTCGCGCCCAATCGCGGCCAGAGCCCTGCTCATAGCCTTGTAGGAGGAAATTCCCGTACGGGTCGGTGTCGAGCACCATCGTGCGAATGCCGATCTTGTCGAAGAGTGCGCGCTGCGGGAACGAGTGGTAGTCCTCATTACGCTTTTCGACGGCGAGGCGGAGAAGCTCGGCGCCGTAGTGAACTGAAACGCCTGGGGGATGAGGGGGTTCTGAGTCGGGAGCGCTCGTCCGCCGATCACCGATCCGGTGGCCGACATGCCGTAAGCCCCGCTCCGGCTATGATCGGGATCGTTCGGAAACAACGGCGTACCGAGGTCCTGCACGCCAATGGACGGAGTCCAGATAAACGCCCGACGATAGGCAGTTTGCGCCGCGGCCTCGCCGACAATTTGGGAACCGTCCGCAGAGATGCTGTGGCCAAGCGCCTCCGTTTTATCTAGCAAAACTCCGATGTCCTGTGCGCCCGTGCCGGCGGTCCATCGGAACGTGCGCGTACACCCTCCCGAAGACGATGCAACTGCCGGTATTCTGATCCGACAAAAACTACTGTCCGATCACGACCTTGCCGTCCACCGAGACACCTAGCGCCTGAGTGTTGGTCCCGAATGACGCCGGATCCACAAGGATTTGGAAGCTGGCTTGCTACGCCGCGATCGGCGTTGTCAAGCAGGCCAAGAGGAACAACCCAGTCCACTCGAGTTTCCCGGGAAATTGAGTCATCATTGTGTTGCTCCTTGTGCTTGCTCCCTCACGTCGCGAAAACCTCCACCAGAAGAAACGGTACACTTCTTCCCTGCGCAGCACGAGTAGCACTTTCATCGCGCTTCACCACCGCTAAATCGGCCGAACGGGTAGGGCGCCCGCGCGACGCCCCAAGGCGAATTGAGCGACCCGCGACTGGCGAACCGTCGCAGCAACGCATTGAGCCGTTCTCCGCATATGCGGTCGGGGGCTTTGGGTGGGGGAACTGTGCATGTGGTTGCAAAGCAGAAAGGAAAAGGTTATGCGGCCTCCAGCAGCTGCATTTGCCCGACTTGTCGGTTTCACCAGCGTGCGGGAGGCCACACAACAAGGGCTCTTCTACAGCATTCTGCTCCTTTCGATGCGCGCTAGTTCTTCTGCTTGAAGTCGATCGTTTCTATCCTCCCAGTGTCGGTCACAATGGCGACAAATTCTTCCGTTCCTCCCGACCACTGGCTGTTGGCGATCTCAAAATTGAAGTGTCTCGTTATGGTGTCGCCTGTGTTGAGGGTGAGCGTAGCGGAGCCTGAGCAATCCGAGTTGACGTTATAGGTCCCCGTTTCGGTCACATTCGTGACGATGGTGCCGTTGTTGCTTTGAGTTTCGGATCCGGCAAGATTTCCGGCACCGTCTGCGGTGAGGTGGCCGACGGCAGCGCGTGCGCCGGGATTGCTATCGGTCCGACTTCCCGTGAGCGTAAACACAAAGCTGCCTTGCAGGCTGCCAGCGTTGCAATTTCCTCTACTTCCGTACGCGAACGCGCTGGGTATGGCCAGCAGTCCGAAAACAATCACCGCTGCTGCATTGTTCATCAGCTTCATGGTACTTCCTCCTTGATCGTGTGTCGTTGCGTGTCTTTCAAGCAGAAACCCCGCGAAGACGCTCATGGAGACATGGTGAGGGTTCAGGCCAGGCAAATTTTGGCGATCAGGCACCTCCTTCCGCGCGCAAGATGCGCGCGACTGAATTCTAGCTACAGTAATTAGTCGGGTACTGGCATGATCGTCCCGAACAAACCATGGGTCTCGCCGCTGGGGCCAGCAGTGAAATACAGCGTGTCGGAGCTCGATGCACGGCCACCCCCTAAGGTCAACGTCCACAGACCGTCGATCATGAGCGGATTGCCGTCGGCGCCGTCGAGCTCATCGATGAACCGCCCGTCCTTATCGAACACGTTGATCCTGCCGTTGCCGAAGTTGCCTACGAGAATGTCACCGCTAAATCGGCCGAACGTGTAGGACGCCCGCGCGACGCCCCAAGGCGAATTGAGCGCCCCGCGACTGGCGAACCGTCGCAGCAAATGGCCGTCGGTGTCGAACACGTCGACAAAGCCGTGCCCCGGGCCCGCTACGTCGTCGTGCTTTTGCGCGTTCTGCTGCGCGTAGGTCACGAAGAGATCGCCATCGATGTTCTCGATGCCGAACGGCGCGTAGCCCGCCGGGATCTCCGGATCCGTGAATTTTCCATCGGTCGTCGCGGGCGTGAAGAGTCCGTTCGAGCCCGTGGGTTGGGGGCCGAAAACGTCGATCGTGCCGGCGCGGAAGTTGGTGGCGAAGAGGAACACCCCTTTGACGTTGACGCCAACCACAAGACCCTTGTAGACGGCGCCGTTTGCGGCATTCGGCGAGGCCGAGTTGTCGCCGGCCAGGACCGCGTTGGTGGGAGGGGTGAGGCCGCCGGTCCACGCGGACAGCGTTCCGTCCTCGGTGGCGAAGATGAATGCCGCCGGCGATTTGGTTCCGGGGACCAGGAACCTCGACGACGGGTTCCACACGATGCCGGTCGGAGCCGCGGGCGTGGGGTTCGGTGGATTCTTCGGATCGACAGGGCGACACGTTCCACTGGGCACGACATTGCCGGGCAGGGGAATCGCAACCTGCAGTGGCACCGTAGTGCCGTCGCCCGCGTAAAGCGTCGAACAACCCGTGACGTTGTCATTGACCCAGAACGGGCTGCCAGCCGGGCTAAACGCGACGCCCCACGCGTTTTGCAAGACCGGGTCCAGCACCGCAGCTGCGCCTGTGACATCGGAGACAAGTGGCGTGATGGCGTAGGCGTTCCGATGCCCAACCGAGTCGGCGTCGGCCGCACATACCGCGGTGGCGCTAAGGGCGGAGGCCGCGATGATTGCGGCGGGTGCGAGATATCGAGTGATTTCGTTCATGGTGATTGTCCTTTTGATGATTCGATGACGCGCGTTATCGCGAGCAGTCACTTCCGTGGCCCGGCGCGCCTCCTGACCGAGAGCGCGCTTGTCGCTCGGCAAGAGATCCTCCAACTTCGGTAAGTGCCCCGCGTCCAGCGATGGGTTCAACGTCCAGGCCTCCCCTGTCGCGCCGCAAGCCATCCGGCAGCAGGTGACAAGATTTTCGTCACCGGACGCCGCTTCAGGCAGATGCATTCTCGGCCGCAGCGAATACCCTGCGACGCCGCTCCTGGCCGGTTGCGGCGTAAATTGGCGCCCGCTTTCCGGCAACCCATCAAGTGTACGGCGGCGCAGCCAAGCGGTTCGACGGATAGGCGGTCCGCGAAGGGCCGCTTGGACTTACGTTCCGCTGCGCCTGGACGTGCAGCCCCGCCATGCGTCCGCCAACCTGCGGACTGGACCGCCCAACGTAGCGACACCGCTACCGCGAATTACCGCTCGCGTACTTTGACATTGGCTGCGTCGCAAATCTGACGTCTCGCTTTCTGGTGTAGCTGCGTTCGATCTTCATTGTCATCGCCACCTTCGAGTTGATAGCCGCCCGCTAATGCGGCGCCCCCACCAGCAGGCCTTCATCGATCAGCGACTGCACGATCTGCGCCTGGCGCGCATCGCGTCGGCGCTTGGCTTGCTCACGCTTCGGCGCCGCCTTGGCCATCCAGCGCTTGAATTCGACGAACGCGGCCGGCGCGATCGTCCGCATCAGCGCCATGCGGCCGGTCGCCCCGATCACCGGCTGATCGAAGCGCGGTGCGCTAGTGAGTACCGTCGCCCGCACCGCCTGGATCGGCCACAGGTCGGCTTCATCATCCGAGAACTGGAACGGGTGCGGGTCCTCGCCTTCGGGCTGGCGCCTCAGGAAGTCGACTTCGAAGCCCTTGGCGTTGATGGCCGTCTCCGGGTGCCCCGACTTGCGCTCGAAAGTCGCATCGGCCCGGCGCAGCACGCCCAGCACCGAGGTCTGAGTTCGGCCTAGGTCCGTGACAAACTGCACGCGCCGGCGCGCATCCCACAGCAGGTCGACGTCCTGCGTGGCCAGCGCCTCCGGCACGATCCGCACCCCGGCGGCCGTTTCGTAGGCGTACAGCGCATGGGTGCCGACGACGGCAAAGTGCGGCCCCAGCCCCGCCTCATCGATCGCCCGCAGCACCGAGATTACGGCGGCAGGCACGCGGCCGACCTTCAACGCCTTGTTCAACCGCTCGGCATCGGTGAGCGCAGCGCGCAGCGACTTCAGCCGCGCTTCGATCTCGACCTTGCGGGCATTGAACTCCTGGTAGGTTTTCTCCGTCTCAGCTGAACGCGGGCCGATCCGGCGCTGGCGGTTATCGGGGCTGGTCTTGACCAGGTATTCGTATTCGCCCTGTCGCTTCCAGTACATGCCGCCGGCATAGGGACGTGCGGCGTCGCGGACCCGGGTGAACTCGTTGAAGACCGTGGTCGCGTCGATCGCCTGGCGGGTCACGTTGTCAGGAAGCGGGATGTATTCCATTTGGCCGTATATTTCGTAAATTCGAATTGTATACGGCCAATGCCCGGGCAGCTGCTCGACGTCCCCCGACCCCGAAAATCTGGCGGAACGGCTGGCGGAACAGCCAGAAACGGCCCGGAGAGCTAGGATTGGCGCTGGGTATTGACGAGCCCTTGGCCACCAGTAACCTCCATCCGGTAATGCACGTTCTCGCCAACCCCGCTTAGGCTTCGCAAGCGATGTCCGCCGCCACGATCGCATCCCTGGTCTTCTTCGCCTTTTCGTTGGTCGCGGCGGCCACCGTCGAATTCCTTCTGGGAGCCTTTGCCGAGCGAGTCGGCGTGAACCGCTGGGCTTTCTCGATGGTGCCCGCTTTACTGGCAATGCTGTATTCGCTGATCGTCTACCAGAGTGCCGAACGCAAGATCAGGCGCCTGGGCGAGTCGATGTCCCGGGGCATCCTGGTGATGCTGCTCACCTGGGCGTCGTTTGCCGCGATGATCGGCTGGGCCCTGTGCCAAACGCACAAAGTTGGCTTCGCCTATAGCCTGAAGACAGCGCTGGAAGTATCGGGCTTGATCGGTGGAGGACCGATGCTGCTGTGCGCGCTGGGCGCCGGCATGCTCACCGGGGTCCTCATCATTCGCAAGCCCAGACCCCGGATCGAGTAAGCGCGCATTGCGCTGGCGCCGTCACGGGCTTGGCGCAGGGATCAAGTCCTCGGTTCGGTCTTCGGCCCCTCCCTCATCTCCCGGAGGACTCTTTGCAGATCCGCGCCATCGATCTGCAGGTCCGTGAAGACGGTATGGTTTCGAAAGCCAAGCATCGACCCGGCATCGGAAAAGGTACCCTTCTTCGACTGCATCGGGCCGATCAGTTCGATCTGGGTCGAGGACTGCTGCTTGCCCCAGATATTCGAGTGCTCAGCGATGTACGTAGCGATGTAGTCGAGAACAGCGTCGGGTGACTTCTCCGGGCCGAGCCGCTCCGCGGCGTCGCCCAAGATCGATCGGCAAAGACGTGCCTCTTCGAGTGTGATGCTGGCCGCGTCGGACAGGGCAATCCGCCGTCTGACCCACAGCAACTGCGGGATCCGCCGCCCGAGGACCGATGCAATTGCGCTCGCGGTCCACCGGAGCACTGTTGGCAGCCGAGCCACGCTGGAAAACAGAGCCCTGAGCAAGGCTGAAATGAAGTTCATGGCTGGCCGCCACGCGATCGCGATAAGTCCTCGGAAACCAGCATACTCGCACCGGCGCGGACCGCCGAAGTCTTGACGCGGGTGCTGCGACGGCCCGACCAGCTCCACTGCTCAGGCACGATCGAGTGTGCGATCTGCAGAGCTGCGCAACAAATATTGAGTTCCTGCTCTCACCCCGCTTCCAGATTGTGCGCGGCTGACCTGGACAGCAGGAACGTCCGAACGGTTGAGTTTTCCTCTTAAGAAATTCTCGCGTTGATGCATTTTCCCTCTTGAGAAAGACCGCGGCGCGGCGGGAAGCGAATCACATTCATCCTAACCGCCGAATTGAATTCCAGCGCCGCCGCGGCAGTATTCATTCCGCCGACGGGCTATCGAACGCGCAGGGGGAAGACGATGCGATCCGAAGTTGCCTCAAGCTTCCGCTCAACCGGAGCGCTGCTCCTGGCCTGCGTCGCGGCGGCACTGCTGGGCGCCTGCGGTGGCGGATCGAGCACATTGGCAACCGGCGCCTCGAACGCGCCGACCAGCCCTGCAGCACCGGGCGCCACTGCGGCGGCCGCATGCACCGCGCCCCCGCAGTTCACCAGCACGGTCTGGCCCGAAATGGCTTCGAGCTGTGTGACCTGCCACGCCGCGGGCCGCGTTGCCGGCGGCACCCGGCTCCTCTTCGAGCCCGGCGCCGACGCCCAGCAGAACTACATGATCCTGCGGGATTTCGTGGCGGCGACCGGTGGCCTCGTGCTGTCGAAGTCGATCGGCCAGCCGAGCCACGGCGGCGGAGCACCGTTCGTCGACGCGAACTCGCAGCCCTATACGAACCTCGCGGCATTGATGCCCGTACTGCAGCAGAGCTGCGCGGCCTCGACGATGGGGCAGGCCTCCGGATTCTGGTCCGGGGTCCAGTTCACCAGCGACGCGGCGGCGCTTGCGCGCGCGGCCGTGCTGTTCGCCGGCCGCAACCCGACGGGTGCGGAATCGGCCGCAGCCGCGGGCGGCCCCGACGCGCTGCGCCAGACGATCCGCGGATTCATGCAGGGCGCCGCGTTCGACCGCTTCCTCGACGAAGCCGGAATGACGCAGTTCCTCACGCTGCGCGTCGTCACGCGCGGCAACGGCGGACTGATCGCCGCTGACTTCCCGGCCCTCGCGAGCCTTACGCAGGCCGACACGGCGCGCTTCGACGCGGCGGTGCAGGCGGAGCCGATCGAACTGATGAAGTTCATCGTCCACGGAGACCGCCCATGGACCGATATCGTCCGGGGCAACTATACGGTCGTCAACGGCGTGCTGGCGCATTACCTCGGCGCAACGGTGCAGGGCGCATTCACGAATCCCGCCGACGACAGCGAATGGCGGCAGGCGACGCTCCCTGCTCAGATCGGCGGAGTGCGCGAGCACGCCGGCGTGCTGTCGACGCACGCCTGGCTGGACAGCTTCCCGACGACAGCGACCAACCGCAATCGCCATCGCATCTTCACCCTCGCCAACCAGTTTCTCGCGACCGACGTCGCCACGCTGGCGCAGCGCCCGATTGGCGGACCGGGCAACTTCATCGTTCCCACGGTCGAGAACCCGGGTTGCGCGGCATGCCACGACACGATCGACCCGATGGCCGCCGGATTCCAGAACTGGGCCGAGAACAACCGCTTCCTGCCCTTCAAGTCGGCGGCCGGCAAGGACATCGCGCTGCCGGCGAGCTACCGCTCGTCCAGCTATCCGAAGAACGCCGCCGGCCAGCCGTTCTACATGGAAGGCGATAACTGGTTCCGCGACGAGAAGGCGCCCGGATACACCAATACGCCGATGCCCGGCGGCGTGACCGGCGACAACACCGCACTGCAATGGCTCGGCCAGCAGGTCGCGGCGGATCCGCGGTTCGCGCTTGGCGCAGTCCAGTTCTGGTACGAGGCCGTGTTCGGCCGCGCGCCGCTGAAGGCGCCGCTGGATTCAAGCGGCGTCAGCGGTGCGTCGCAGCTCGCGGCCTACAACGCGCAGCAGCAGGAATTCGCCGCGATCGCGACTCACTTCCAGGCCGGCAGCTACAAGGTCAAGGACCTGCTGACCGACCTCGTGCTCAGTCAGTGGTTCCGCGCCACCGCGGCCGCCGGGATGACCGCGAGCCGCGCGATGGACCTGGCCGACGTCGGCAGCTACAACCTGCTGATTCCGACGCAGTTGAACTTGAAGCTGGCGGGCCTTGTCGGCCAGACCTGGACCGAGTTCGCGAACCCGTACGCGGGTCTCGCGCTGACCTACGGCAACTTCGACGGCAAGACGCGCGCGACGCGCGCGAAGGACTACACGATGATGCAGGCCATAACGACCGACCGGCTCGTTGCGACCCGCAGCTGCGCGATCGCGAAGGCCGACTTCGACAAGTCGGCCTCCAGCCGGCTGCTGTTTCCGTCGGTCATGCTGACCGACACGCCCGCCACTGCGCCAGATGCGATCGCCGCGAACGTGCGCTACCTGCATAAGTGGCTGTGGAAGCAGGACGTACCCGTGACCGATCCGGAAGTGCAGCGTACGGTGAAGCTGCTCACGGACGTCTGGAACGACCGCGCCACCGCCCCGGCGAAGCCCATCGCCTGCGTCTACAACGACGGCAACGACCCGAACTACACGGGCCGCGCCTGGGCCACGGTGCTCGCGTACATGCTGGGCGACCCGCAGTTCCTCTACGAATGATCGGCCCCAGGAAATCGAGGACGGACCTTATGAACCGCAGAGACTTCCTGTTGGCCGGTGCCGGCGGCCTGCTGATTCCATGGTGGAGCGTGATTCCGGAAGCGCGCGCGCAGAGCACAGGCCTTTATAGCGGGCGCATCCTGGTCAACATCCACGCTGGAGGTGGCATCGACCAGAGCTCCTGGACCGATCCGCGCGAAAAGGACAAGACGCTGAACCACTACGCCGGCGTCACGCCGGCGAACGTGTCGGGCAACATCCGCTCGGCGCCGATGGGCAGCAACAAAGCCTTCTTCGACAGCTACTTCAAGCAGACGCTCGTGCTGAACGGCGTCGACAGCGAGACGAACAACCACGAGGACGGCACACGCGTGCATGCGACCGGCCGGCTCGATCTGGGCTATCCGAACCTGTCGGAGCTGTTCGCGAGCGTCGAGGGCAAGGCCCTCCCGATGCCATGGCTCAACGCCGGGGGCTTCTCGACAAGCGCCGGCCTGGTTGCGCCGACGCCGGTGCCGTCCGTCGACTCGCTGCGCGCGCTGGTGGCGCCGAACGCGCAGTCGGCGAGCGCCGACTACATGAAACAGTCGGATCTCGACAAGGTCCTAGCGGCGCGAGCCGACCGGATGAATGCGCTGCAGGCGCGCGCCGACACGCTGCCGCGGGCGCAGACGGTCGCGCAGGAGTTTCTGGGGGCGTCCGACTCGCGCGCGCTGCTGCAGCGTGTCGCTCAGTTCCTGCCGACCCAACTCGACAGCTTCGCCGACGCGCAGGTCGGGCTGATCGCCGCGCAGGCCGGCATCACCTCGACGATCCAGCTGGAGCGCGGCGGCTTCGACGCGCACAGCAACATCGACAGCGATTACGCCACCGCGCTGCCGCAGTTGACCAACCTGGTCGACTACATCTGGCAGAAGTCCGCCGCGCTGGGCATCAGCAACCGGATCCTGGTCCGGATCTATTCGGAGTTCGGGCGCACGCCGCTGAATGCCGGCAACGGCAAGGACCACTGGTCGATCGGCTCCCAGGTGCTGATGGAGGCCAACCCGGCCTGGGGCAACCGCGTCTTTGGCGCCAGCGGCCCGCGACACCAGCAGCTGAAGATCAGCACCGCCACCGGCGCCGTAGACCCTGTCAATGGCGTCGTGATCACGCCGCGCCACATCCACGCCGTGCTGCGCAACTACCTCGGTATCCAGACGTCCGACCCGCGTTTCAACCTGATGGTGCCCGCCAGCGAGATGTTCGACTTCCTGAATCCGAACGCAGGCACCGGGTACCCGAACACCTGAGGCAGTACGTTGCCGCGAGCGCCGCCTGGACGGCGGCGCCCGTTATTCAGCCTGTTCCCTGGTCGCTTACCTTCGAACAGCGTACGGATCAACAACCGTAGCCCGTGCAGGGCGGCGGTAAACTGCTGGTGACAACTTTGATGCTGCCGAACACCCCGTCGGTCTGGTTGGTGGGCCCAGCCGTGTAGAAGAGGTCTGTGGCGGGCTGGTTGGTCGCGCCGTTGCCGAAGGCCAGGGCCCACAGTCCTGGAATGATCAGCTGCTTGCCGCTGGCCAGG
>WNGJ01019196.1_pt1 | contig 11450 bp, 11 predicted proteins | sample 5400611 | NCBI WGS metagenome assembly WNGJ01 (sample SAMN13153375, study PRJNA577476) | soil metagenome | isolation source: 40 cm soil or saprolite under Garry oak tree replicate 1 | place: USA:California | collected 2016-06-15 | reverse complement strand
GGGTAGGGACCGACCACGGTGTAAAAGCTGCCCCGCGCCGCCGCGCCCGCGGCCTTGGCAAACTGGCTGCTGGCCAGCCGGTCACTCCCGATCAGCGGCACCTGCGGCATCCGCGCCGCCATCTCGCGCCGTAACGACGCCGCCGCGCTGACTCCCGTGGCGGCGAAGTAGATGACGTCCGCGCCCAGTTCGAGGGCGCGCTGAACGCGCGAGCCGAAGGCGGCCGGCTGGTTGGGATCGAAGGCGCCCAGGTCCGAGGGGTCGACGATCGTCCCGCCATCTCGAACAAACCGCGCGGCGAAAGTGGTCGCAATCCCAAGCCCGAAGGTGGTCTGATCATTGATGACGAAGGCCCGTTTTTTGCCCAGCACCCTGAAGGCGAGGTCGGCGCCGGCCGCCCCCTCCACCAGCTGGGTCGTCAGCACCCGGAAGAAGTTATTGGGACCGCTCGGGCGAAGCCGGGCGCTCAGCCCCTGGCAGTGCCCGTCCAGTGGCTCCTGGGAGAGGCACTCGTTCGTCGTACCGGGGCTCACCACGGTGAGGCCTGCGGCGTTCGCGACCGGCAGCTCGCTTTTGGCCACGCTGTCGTGGAGCGGGCCGACCATCGCCAGGACCCGCGCATCGTTGGCAAGGAGCTGGACGTTCTTCGCGCCCTTCGCCGGGTCATGGATGCCCTGGCTGACATCGTCATAGGTGACGGCCTGCAGATCGAAACAGGCATCCGGGTGGCGGGACGGGCCGCACACCCGCCCGGCCTGCTTGAGGGCGAGATCGATGGCGTTCTTCGCCGGCAACCCATCCGGCGCGTCGTCGCCGCTGAGCGGCAGGTCCACCCCAAGCTTGATGACGCCGGTGGAGTGCGCGGGTGTGCCGACGCCCACGGTGCACCCGGCAACCAGCAGCATGCCAAGCATCAGGACCGCGAGGCGCGAGCGGCTCATCGCGCGCTGGCCCGCTGGGGATCGATCCGCAGGATGCGGCCCAGGATGTCCGTGACCCAGAGCGAGCCGCTCCCGTACGCGAGCGTGATGCCAGTTTGCTGCAGAGTGCCCACCGGCTTGCCGGTCATGGGATCGATCCGCTGCAGGCTGAGACCGCTGAGCCAGACGCCCGAGGGCGTCATGGCGATCGCATCGACGCCGTCTCGGCCATAAAACGCGGCGACATCGACGGTTGAAACCACCGCGTTCGTCCGCGGATCGATCCGGGCCAGCGTGGCGATTCCCTCGTTGCGGACCCAGACCGAATCGGGTCCGGCGGCGATCGCCAATGGGACGGCGCCGTACGTGCATGGTGCCGGGCACGGCATTGTGATCGTGGTGACCACCCGATTCGTCGTCGGGTCGATCCGAAGGACGGTTCCGGCGCGGCTATTCGTTACCCAGACTGCCTGTGGGCCGATCGAAAGCCCCGCGGGGCCCTGTCCGAGTTGGGTGATGGTGGCCACCACGGCTTTCGTGCGCGGGTCGATTCGCTGGATCGTCTCATCCTGGTAGCTGGTCATCCAGACCATTCCCTCGGCGGCGGATAGCTCGAATGGTGTTGCGTCGACCGGAATGGTGCCGACAAGATGTCCATCCTTCGGATCGAGCGCCACGATCGCGCGGGTATCGTTCTGCGCCGCCCAAACGAGGCCACTCCCGACCGCCACCGCGCTCGGGAGGTCGCATCTCCGCACGGTGAAGGTTGGACCCATGAAGCTGTGCACAGAGCCATACGGCTCGCAGCGGCGTTTGTAGAGCGCCTGCGCGTCACCGATTCGGATGGTCTTTACCACTCGGTTCGTAAGCGGGTCGATCTTCGAAATGGTGCCGTCGCCGGTATTCGGGATCCAGACCGCGCCTTCCCCCACCACCGGCGTCGCCGGCCGAGCGCCCACGACGATGCTGGCGAGAACGGGCCCCTTAACCGGCGGATTCGAGGGTTGGGCATCGCGGCTGCAGGCCGCAAGGATTATCGCTGAGATGAGGCAGACGATCCGCACGAAAGGCCGGCTAGATTCCGAGGTACGCCCGTTGCACATCGGGGCTCTCGAGCAGGGCCTTCGAGGTCCCTTCCTTCACGATCCGCCCCGTCTCGAGGACGTAGCCGCGGTTCGCCACTTGCAGCGCCCTCGCCGCGTTCTGCTCGATGAGGAGGATCGTGGTGCCCTCCTTGTTGATCTCCACGATTACCTCGAAGATCGTGTCGACCAGGATCGGCGCCAGACCCAGGGATGGCTCGTCGAGGAGGAGAAGTTTTGGGCGAGACATGAGGGCGCGGCCAATCGCCAGCATCTGCTGTTCGCCCCCTGAGAGTGTTCCGGCAATCTGGTGACGCCGCTCTTTGAGGCGTGGAAAGAAGTTGAAGATCCGCTCTTCGTCGCTGCGGATGGCGGCGGCATCCTTGCGCACGTAGGCGCCGAGAAAAAGATTGTCGCGTACCGACATGCGGGCGAAGACGCGGCGTCCCTCTGGTGCGTGGCCAATGCCGCGCATCACCACGCGATCGGGCCCCAACCCAGAGATCTCGGTACCGCGGAGCCGAACGTGGCCACGCGCCGGTTTGGTCAGGCCCGAGATGGTGCGCAGGGTGGTGGTCTTACCGGCCCCGTTGCTGCCGATTAAGGTGACGATTTCCCCTTCCACAATGCGCATGGAGACGTTGCTCAGTGCCTGGACGCGGCCGTAATAGGTGTCGACGGATTCGAGTTCCAACAGATCGGCCATCAGAACCCTTAGGCGCTTTTCCCGAGGTAGGCTTCGATGACTCGTGGGTTACTGCGGACGTCCTGGGGCTTTCCCTCCGCGATCTTCTCGCCGTAGTCGAGAACGACGATCCATTCCGAGATGCCCATTACGACCTTCATGTCGTGTTCGATCAGGAGGACAGTGATGCCCTGCTCTCGCACCTTTTCGACGAGAGCCATCAGGTCGCGCTTCTCTTGAGGATTGGCGCCCGCGGCCGGCTCGTCGAGCAGGATCAGGCTGGGATCGCTCGCCAGGGCTCGGGCGATCTCGAGCCGCCGCTGGTGCCCGTAAGGCAGGTTGCGGGCGTAGTTGTGAGCCTGCTGCCGGATGCCAACGAACTCGAGGAGCTCGTTGGCCCGCTCCAGCACCCGCTTCTCCTCCCGCCGCGCTTTCGGTGTCTTGAAAACGGCGTCCCAGAGTTTCGCGTTCATACGCGCGTGCTCGCCGATCCGCACGTTGTCGAGCGCCGACATGTAGGCGAACAACCTGATCTGCTGAAAGGTGCGGCTGATGCCGAGCCCGGCGATCCGGTAGGGCTTGAGGGCGGTGATGTCTCGATCCCGGAACTGGATCGAACCCGCGGTCGGCTTGTACATCCCGGTAATGGTGTTGAACATGGTCGTCTTCCCGGCGCCGTTGGGGCCGATCAGGGAGAAGATCTGGCCTTTGGCTATGGTGAAGCTGACATCATTGATGGCCGTCAGGCCGCCGAAGCGCTTGGTCACTCGGTCGACGGTCAGGATTGGCTCCCAGGCCGGCGAGGCCCTATCAGGCTCCGTCACTCGGTTCCCTCTCGCAGGTCGAAGACTGTTTCCTCCTTGGTGCCCTTTTCCAGCTCCTGCTCGCGGATCCGGCTGGGGAATAGCCCCTGTGGTCGTAGCAGCATGACGATCACAAGGATCAGTCCGAAGACGATGTAGTTGAGCCGCTGGACCTCGTCGTGCAGGCCAACCCAGCTGCCGCCGGATTTGTTGAGGAAGCCAAGGCCGACTAGGTTGGCGAAGCTCGAGACGTAGTCCGGGAGGTTGGTCAGCACGAAGAATTGGACGAAAAAGATCGTCAGTGCCCCGACGATCACGCCCGGGATATTGCCCATGCCGCCGAGGACCACCATGATCAGAATGCTGACGGAGACGATGAACTCGAAGTTCTCGGAGCTGACCAGGGAGAGCTTGGCGCCATAGAAGGCCCCGGCGAAGCCGGCGAAGGACGCCCCGATGGCGAAGGCCAGCAGCTTGATGGCGACCGTGTTGATCCCGCTAGCCGCCGCCGCGACCTCGTCTTCGCGTACCGCCATCCAGGCCCGTCCCAGGCGGGAGTTATACAGGTTGGTAACGAGCAGGATGGAGAGGGCTACCAGGACCAAGATCAGCAGGTAATAGTCCATCGGGGCCCAACTCGAATCACTGAAGTCGAATGGCGCGACCACCTTGATCGGCGCTCCCACCCAGGGTCCCGTGATGAAGGCCGGCAGTTTGGGCGGGTCGATTGCCGAGATGCCGTTGACGCCACCGGTCCAGTTCCCGATTGGTGACCCGGCGCCCAGGAACTTGAAGATGCGAGGAACGATCTCGCCGAAACCGAGCGTGACAATCGCTAGATAATCGCCGCGCAGCCGAAGCGTCGGCGCCCCAAGGATCGCGCCAAAGGTTGCCGCCACCAGCATGGCTACCAGCAGCAGCAACCAGAAGGGGAGGTGGAACTCGTGGTGTAACGGGCTGCCGGAGAGTTGTCCCGAGGCGAGGAGCGCGTAGGTGTAGGCGCCGATCGCGAAGAAGGCGGCATACCCGAGGTCGAGTAACCCGGCGAAGCCCACCACGATGTTGAGGCCCATCGCTAACAGAACATAAACGCCGGCATCGGCCGCGGTGCTGACCAGGTGATTACCGGAGCCGCCCGTCGACACGTCGGCGATGCTGGGGAAGAGCAGGGCAAGAATGATCAGCAGGGTATAAATGGTGCGGTTGCGGTCCTTGAATAAGCCGGTGGCCCAGCGCGCCGCCGTGTCGGTGTCAAGCGCCCGCCGACTCATTTCTCCGGCACCTGCATCCCGAGGAGACCCGTGGGGCGGAAGACGAGCACCAGGATCAGGATGGCGAAGATCCAGACGTCAGTCAGTGCCGCCTGGAAATAGGCATTCGAAAACGCCTGGACGAGGCCGATGAAGAGGCCTCCCAGCGCGGCGCCCTGGATATTGCCAATACCGCCAAAGACCGCCGCGGTGAAGGCGAAAAGGCCAGCGGTGAACCCCTCGTCGAACCGGATGTTGTTGAAGTAGAGCCCGAAGATAATGCCGCCGGCGGCGGCCAGCGCCGCGCCGATGAAGAAGGTGGCGGCGATTGTGCGATTGATATTGATGCCCATCAGTTGGGCCGCCTCCCGGTCCTGGGCGGTGGCACGCATCGCCTTGCCGAGCTTGGAACCGTTGATGAAGATGTTGAGCAGCGCCACAAGAATGACTGCGGTGACGATCACGATGATGTCCTTGATACCCAGCGAAGCGTCGCCGAACAGTGGGATGCGGGTGCCCGGCAGCAAGTCCGGGAAATGCACGTTATTGGCGCCCCGCCAGAGGTACATGATGCCCTCGAGGATGAACGACATGCCGACCGCGGTGATTAGAATCGCGAGCCGGGGCGCATTGCGGAGCGGCCGGTAGGCGAGCCGTTCGATCGCGATGTTGATACCCCCGTCGATCACCATCACGAGCAGGGTGACGACGATCAGGATCAGTACGACACCGATGGAGAAGGAGCTGGCGTCTGTCAGGCCGAACACCCCGATCAAGGGCAGGGCGATGAAGGCCCCCAGCGTAAAGATGTCGCCGTGGGCAAAGTTGATCAGCTCGATGATCCCGTACACCATTGTGTATCCCAGCGCGATCAGGGCGAAGATCGCGCCGTTGGCGACGCCGTAGATGAAAATCTGCAGGAAGAATGGCGGATTGGAAACCGCTTTCGGCAGCAGCAGGACCGTCAGGACGAGAACGGCTGCGCCCACGAACAGCCATGTGCCGACAACGCCGCCCAGGGCGGTTCGGGTCCCCTTCAGCGCCGCAGCTACTCTTACCACTGTTTCGAGGAGGGAGGGGCGACGGTTCGCCCGCTCCCTCTTATACGCGCTTTACAGGCCGTGCGACAAGTCGACGGTCTTCGTGACCTCCCACCCGGTAGCCGCGGCCTTCACCGTATAGACGGTGATCACCTTGCTGGTGGTGTCTCCGAGCTGATCGAAGGCGGTGTGGCCGAGCACACCGGTGTAGTCGGTCTTGTACATCTGGTCGAGGACCGCCTGCCGAGTCGGCATGTTGCCGCTGTTGGCCTGGATCGCCCGATGGATCGCGGCGACCAGGATCTTGGTGGAGTCATAGGACGGCATCGTGTACGCGCCGTAGTCGTCCTTGTTGGGGTAGGCCGACTTGAACGCGTCGATCGTCGCCTGGGAGCCGGAGACCTTCTCCGCCGCCACGGTCGCGACGGTGCCGTACATGCCAACGGCCTGAGCCGCGGCATCTTTCATGCATTGCCCGGTCACGATCCCATCACCGCCGCCGAAGGGCGCGGTGTCCGGGAAGATGCCCTTCATCTGGTTGCGGACCACGCAGGCGTTGTTGCTATCGGTGCCGCCGAAATAGATCCCCTGGGCGCCGGCCGCGAGGGCCGCCCGCAGGAAGGACCGGAAGTCGCTGACATGGGAGGCGTTCGGGAAGTCCTGCCGCTTGACGACCGTGCCGCCATCCTTCTTGAAGCGCGCGCTGAAGGTGTCCGCGATGCCCTTGCCATATGCCTCAGCATCAGAGGCCACCCCGACCTTGGTCAGCTTGAGCTCGTTGTAGAAGTAGTCGGATAGGGCCGGGCCCTGAAGGTCGTCGGTGGTGGCGACCCGGAAGTAGTTATTGGTCCCGGTTGGCCGCAGATCTTTGGGGAACGGCACGCCGGCCGCCTTGCAGTCCACGTCCGGCAGGCCGGTCAAGGCGGTGGGGATGTAGACGTCCTTGGTCAGGCACTGATTGGTATTCGCCGGGCTGATCTGGACCAGGTGGGCCCGGTTCGTGATCGGTATCTCGGCGCGGGCGACGCTGGAGTTGAAGGGCCCGATCATTCCGAGCACTTTGCTGTCGTCGACGAACTGCTGCACGTTCTGGGCGCCCTTCTGCGGGTCATGAACGCCGTTGACGGCGTCGTCGAGGTTGAACACCTCGAGAGTGAAGCCGTCGACCGAGGCCAACTGCTTGACGGCGAACTTGACGCCGTTGAGGCTGGGGATCCCGTTGGAGGTCTCAGCCCCCGATTCCGGGAAGTCGACACCAATCTTAATGGTCCCCTTGTTTGCGGTGCCGCTCGTCGATGTCCCGCACGCTGCGAGCCAGAACGCTGCAACAATCGGGGCAACTCTTCTAATACCACTTAATAATCACGGGGGTTTCCCACAAGCATCCGGCAGTGCCTCCGTTGTGATGCGCAGCAACTCGATACCAAGCTTGACAACGCTTTTCAAGCCCGCGTAGGGTATAGCACGCATCAGGAGGGCAAGCCGATTTGGCCGAATTCGCAGAGCGCATCAAACCCCGGGCGCAGTACGTCGATGAAGCGATCGAGCTCGCCCTCGCAAACCGGTGGGCAGAGGCCGTTCAGGTCAACCGGGGCATCATGGACCGGTTTGGGCCGGATGAGGAGACCCTCAACCGTCTGGGCAAGGCTTACACCGAGCTTGGCCAGCTGAACGACGCGACCGAAGCCTACAAAGGCACCCTGAAGATGAACCCGGTCAACCCGATCGCGGTCAAGAACCTGGGCAAGCTCCAGGCCATGCGTGGCGGACAGCCGGTTCCCACCTCGAAGGCCAAGGTCGACGTCGACGCCTTCATCGAGGAGACGGGGAAGACCTCGCTGACGGCCCTCCACGTCCATGCCGAAGGCGACCCCTGCAGCAAGGTTGCCGGTGGCGACCCGGTCAAATTGATCGTCGCCGGCGACACGATGAACGTCGAGACGGCGCGTGGCATCTACCTCGGTCACCTGGAGCATGCGCTCGGGCGGCGGTTGATCAAGTTCCTGGAGGGCGGCAACCGCTATTCCGGGGCGGTCGCCACCTGTGATGGCGGCGCCGTCAAGATCATCGTCCGCGAGACCTACCAGGACCCGAAGTTCTTCGGGCGGCCGTCCTTCCCGATCAAGAGCCGGCGCGACGAGTTCAGGCCCTACGCCAAGGAGTCGCTGCTCACCCGGAACGCCGACGCCGAGGAAACCGAGGAAGACGGCGAGGAGCCGGCGGAAGAGCTGGACGGCATGCATACCGTCGAATCGGCGGAGGACGAGGTGGAAGTTCCTGAGGCCGACGAAGACACCCGCAAAGAAGACATTTACTAGAGCACTTTCGAAAGAAAGGAGCGCGTCCGCTCATGCTGTGGGTTGGCGAGCACGTCGCGGGGCTTGCCGGTCTCGACGATGACCCCGCCGTCCATGAACACCAAACTGTCGCCCACTTCCCGGGCGAACCCCATCTCATGCGTGACCACGACCATCGTCATGCCGTCATCCGCCAGACCTCGCATGACATCGAGCACCTCGCCCACCAGCTCCGGGTCGAGCGCGGAGGTGGGCTCATCGAAAAGCATGAGTTTTGGTTGCATCGCCAGCGCGCGCGCGATCGCCACCCGCTGCTGCTGGCCGCCGGACAGCTGGTTGGGGTAGACATTGAACTTCTCCGCTAGGCCCACCCTGTCAAGCAGCTTCCGCGCTCGATCGACGGCAACGGCCCGGGTTTCGCCCTTCACGCGCATCGGCGCCTCGATGACGTTCTGCAAAGCGGTCATGTGGGGGAAAAGATTGAAGCGTTGAAAGACCATGCCGATCTCTGAGCGCTTCTTGCAGACCTCGGTGTCCTGGAGCTCGTAAAGTTTGTCGCCATGCTGCCGGTAGCCGACCAGCTCGCCGTCGACCGATAGCCGGCCCGCGTCGATTTTCTCCAGGTGATTGATGCAGCGGAGGAACGTGCTCTTGCCGGAGCCCGAGGGGCCGATCATGCACATGACCTCCTTCGGATTGACCTCCAGGTCGATGCCGCGCAGCACTTCGAGCCGGCCGAAGCTCTTGTGCACCGCCTCCGCTCTAACCATGGGAGTTAAGCTCAAATCGTCAATGGCCCCTCGGCAATAACACCGGCAGTTCCTCGGGGGCTGGCGGCGGCGCATGGAAGGTGACGAGCATCCGGCGAAAGCGCTGGAACGGCGTCAAGGGCAGGCCGCGCTGAGTGCCGCGTCCGAAATAACGTTCCAGGTAGTACTGGCCGACGGTTAGGATCGACGTCATCGTCAGGTACCAGATGCTGGCGACGACCGCTAGCTCGATCACCTCGAAGGTGGCGCTCGCGATCTGCTGCGATCGCGTGAACAGCTCGGGGACGGCTGCTACGAAAGCCAGCGACGAGGTCTTGAGCATTGAGATGGTCTCGTTCCCGGTTGGCGGGATGATCACCCGCATCGCCTGCGGCAGAACGATCCGCCGCATGACCAACGACCGGGTCATCCCCAGCGCCTGGGCCGCCTCCGTCTGCCCATGTTCAACGGAGATGAGACCCGCCCGAACGATCTCGGCCATATAGGCAGCCTCATTCAACCCCAGGCCCAGGGTAGCGGCCATGAAGGCCGGGACCAGCGTGTTCGTGTCCGCCTGCCAGTGGATGGACGTGAAGGGGATGCCGATGCCGATGTGCGGGAGCACCAGGGCAAGGTTGAACCAAAAGAAGATCTGCACCAGGACCGGCGTCCCTCGAAAGAACCAGATGTAGATCCAGCTCACCCAGGACATCACCGGGTTCGGCGAAAGGCGCATGACGGCCAGGACAACCCCCAACGCGATGCCGATCACCATGGCCAGTACGGTCAGCTCAAGGGTGGTCGTTACGCCTTGTAAGATCAGGCGGTGGAAGAGATAGTGGCTCACCACGCTCCACCTCAGATTCGGCGCGGTAACGAATGTAAACACCAGCGCAGCGGCGACGGCCAGTACGACAATGGCCGCCAGCCAGCGCCCGGTATGCCGAACCGGGACTGCCTTGATCGCCGCCGGGCGTGGTCTTAACGCATCAGCCACACCGGCCCGATTACCTCAGTAAGACGGGACGCAGCTGGAGCCGATCGAGCTGTTGTCGTTGAGCTTCACGTCCGAGCTCTTAATGGCACCGTCCGCTACGCCCCAATTGTTAAGGATGCTGGTGTAGAAGCCGCCGTTATCCATCAGGTACTTGACGGCGTCCGTCATAGCCTTTTCCAGCGGGCTGCCTTTCACCAGGGCGATACCGTAGGGCGAGACACTGCAGGGCTGGCCGCCGAGCTTCATCTTACCGCCGCTCGTCTTCACCTGGTAATCGGCGACCGGCTGATCGACCCACATGATGTCGGCCCGGCCAGACAGTAGCGCGGTATTGGCGTCGGTCTGCTTGTCAAAGCTACTGACCGTGATTTTCTGCTTGCCAGCCGCCGCGCAGCTGTCCTTGTCACCGGCAATCGGCGTTCCGCCCACCTGCTTTCCCATGAAACCCCAGGCGTCGCTCTCCTCAGTGGTGCCAGTCTCCACGGCGACCGTGTGGCCGCACATGTCGGCGGCGGTGTTGACCGTCGGACCACCCGACTTGACGATCCAGGCTTCGCCAGCCTTGTAGTAGGTGATGAAGTCGATGCCGCCGTCCTCGCGCTGCTGCGTCGGCGTCCAGCTGGAGATGCTGAAGACGTAGCGTGGGTTGGTCGCCTTCAGCTGGGGGATGATGTCGGCGAAGATGACGTTGTTGAACGTACAGGCGACGCCCATGACCTTGCAGAGCGCCTTTCCGAAGTCGATGTCCCAGCCCTCGATGGCACCGGTGTCCGGATTGATGGACTCGTTGGGCGGATAGGTCGCGTCGGTGGCGATCTGTAACGGCGCCAGGGACTTGATCGAGTCGGGAACCTCGGCGGCGATGGTCGCAACTTTGCTCGGGCCGCCCGAGCTCGAAGCCGGCCCGGTTGACGTACCCCCGCAGGCGGCGAGCGTTACGGCCGCCGTGACCACAATCATGGGCAGACGCTTCATGCTTCCCCTCCCTAGATCTTCTAACGCCTGAAATGAGACGTTGCCAGAATTGTAGGCGACCGCGCCGGAGTGCTCAGCCCACCCGCCAGTAGACGCCGTCTTTCCGGTTCAACAGCTCCCGTTCGACGAGCGCCCGCCGGAGCTGGCAGTGGTCCGGCCAGAACTCCCGAAGGATGGCGTCGACGTCCGCCTCCGCCAGCCGTTTTCCCGGTGGGAAGGCGCGCACGACCTCGGCCAGGACGAGGCGGCGGCGGCTCTCCCGAGCCGGCCACTGAGTGATCCGGCCGTCGCGCCAGAAGGGCCGCAACTTCCGCATCTCTTCGGCGGCCGCGTTCCGGTCGGCGGTGGCCACGACTCATTGTAAAAACCAAAGCCGCCTGATGTAGCGCGGGTAGACTGTCGGCGTGTTGCTCGCGATCGACCTCGGGAATACGAACCTGACGTTCGGGCTTTTCGAGGGCGATCAGCTGCGGCACGACTGGCGCCTGGCCACGCGCCGCGACAGCATGCCCGACGAGCTCGGCCTCCTCATGGTTCAGCTGATGCAGCAGGAAGGCTTCGACCCAAAGGCGGTGGAGGCCGTGGTGGTTGCCAGCGTTGTCCCGCCGCTGAACAGCAGCCTCGTCCAGGCGATCGAACGCTATTTCGGCCG
>WNGJ01028529.1_pt1 | contig 11451 bp, 13 predicted proteins | sample 5400611 | NCBI WGS metagenome assembly WNGJ01 (sample SAMN13153375, study PRJNA577476) | soil metagenome | isolation source: 40 cm soil or saprolite under Garry oak tree replicate 1 | place: USA:California | collected 2016-06-15 | reverse complement strand
GGCGCCCGAGCCGCTCGCCGGCGACCTGGTCGGTGCGGAAGTGCTGGCCGGCGTAGATGCGGCTGACGCTGGCCTCCTCGGCGGCGGCGGAGAAGCTCGTGAACGAACGCTCGACTCCCGGGAGCACCTCCGACGTGACGGCGAGGTCGTCGTGATCGTCGCGGAAGAAGCTCGCGAGGACGTCGGCGCCGGCGGCGCTGACCACGGCATGTGCGCCGGGGTAGGAGGGGTCGAGGGCAGTCGTGGCGAGCGGCGTCCAACCGGCGTCGCCACCTGCGCGGATCGCGGTGATCGGTCGCCAGAAGTGGTACGTGTACTTGGCGTCGTAGAAGGCGATCACCGAGTCGGCGAGGGTGAGGTCGAGCAGTGCGAACAGCCGTGCGTTCTGCGGCAGCGTGTTGCCGTGCTGCAGCGCGGCCGTCTGGGCGATCTCGTTCCAGTAGTTCTGAATCGGCGCGCCCCAGAACTTTCCGATCTGCGTCTGATCGGGCGTGCGCGTCGTGCTGGCAGCCTCGCCGACGCTCCTGACTTCGTTGAAGGCCGCGGTGTACGCGGGGCTCGTGAGGGCCGGGGGCGGTCCCGGCCTGAACTGGTCGGCGCGCCGGAGCGCAAACGGCTTCACGAAGGGCCAGTGGGTGAAGACCGGCTGCGCGAACGCGGGCGGGGTCAACTGGTAGTCGCCCGGATTCGTTCGCGGTGTGAACGGGATCGGAGACGCACCCGAGCCGTCGTCGCTTCGCAGCGAGAGGATCTGCTTCGCGGCGGTCGCCCCGACGCCGGCGCCTTGCGCCTTCGCCTGACCGGCGGGCACGGAGGTAAGGGACGCGGCGAGATCCGCGTCGAGCGTGGAGGTCTGGCTCGGATAGAGCTGGACGAGCACGTCGTGGGCGGCCTGCGCGGCCGCTGCTGCGACCGAAGCGTGGCGTGGCGCCTTCAGGTGGACGAGGTAGTCGCTGTGCGTCTTGACGATCGCGTTGACGGCGTCGTAGACCGCGGCGTGCAGGATCGCCATGCTTCGGGTGGGGTGCACGGTCGCCGGTTGTGCGCCGGGCGTTCGCAGGACGCCGAGCAGGATCCGGTTCCACTGGATGACCTGGTCAGGTGCCTGGGTCGTGGCCGCCGCTGTCGAGTCGATGCGTCGAGTTGCCGCTCCGGCGTAGACGTTCGCGGCGAGTACTGCGGCGGCACCGATGGCGCCGAGGGCGACGCCGAGGGCGAAGAGGCGTGGAGAGAACCGTTTCATCAGAGTGCTCCTTTTTGTCGTGGTGTCATGACGGCGGGTCGATCGGGTAGAGCCACGACTCGGGGCCGGTCGCCGGCTCGCCGTCGCCCTTGAGCGCGAAGCTGCGAATCTCCGCCTGCGCGCCGGTGCCATCGACGGTGCTGACGCTGTAGAGGCGCCCGAGCGAGAGATGTCCGTTGCGGATCGAGAACTCGTAGCGGTCGAGTGCGCGCGGCGCGGGTCCGGCGGTGCGGTTGCCCTCGTTGTCGAACTGGCTGCCGTGGCAGGGGCAGCCGAAACCGGCGGGTTGAGCCGGAACCAGAGCGACCTCGCCGCCGCTCGTCCGCTCGGCCCTCCGCTGGTGCGGGAAGAGGGGCCCGTTCGGCTGGGTCGGGCAGCCGACGTGCGTGCAGCGGCTCGACATGATCGTGAAGCTCGGCAGGTCTCCGACGAGGCCGTTGTTGCGCACGTAGGCCGAACGCTGGGAGATCTCGCCGGCCTGTGGATCGGCGAGGAAAGTGGCGACGACGTACTCGCCCTCGGGGAACGCAGCGATCGGGCCGAGGTCGACCGGCCGCCTCCGCTGCCCGAGGAACGATGGCAGGACGGCGAAGCCGGCTACCGGAACGGCAACGCCGAGAGCCACGAGCCCGCCGAGCCCGAGCGTCGCCCGCTCGAGCAGGCGGCTGCGCGTGAAGCGCTCTTCGCCCGTCGCGTCCGGCTGCACGGGCTCCGCGGACGGCGCTCGCCCGCTGCCGCGCGCCCAGGCGGCCGCGGCCACGAGGGTGATCGCGCCTCCGAGCGGCGCGATCACCAGTGGATTCACGATCAGCCCGACGAGCAGGACGACGATGCCGATCGCGAAGCTGAGGGGCGCGAGCGCGTCCATCAGTCGACGCGAACGGCCGCGACGTCGAGGGCGAGATCGACCGTGTCGCCGACGAGGACGCCACCCGTCTCGAGCATGCGGTTCCAGACGAGACCGTAGTCCGAGCGGTCGAGCTGTCCGCGCAGAGCGAGCGCGATCGTCTCGTCGCCGGGGGCGAGAACGGTGCCGGCCAGCGTGATCGGGCGCGTGACGCCCTTGATCGTCAGCTCGCCCGGAAGCGCGAAGCTCGTTTCGTCGCCATTGAACCGCATGCCGCGCGCCTCGAAGCTGATCTCGGGGTGGCGCTCGACGTCGAAGAAGACCGGCGAGCGGAGATGTGCATCGAGCTCTTCGTCGGGCGTCTCCAGACTGGCGACGCGGATCGAGCCTGAGACGGTGGGCCGCGGGCCGGCGACGATCGCGCCGTCGAAGTCGCGGAAGCGTCCCTTGACGGTCTGGATCAGCATGTGCTTGACGCGAAACTCGACCGCCGAGCGTCCGGGATCGACTGACCATGTCCCGTTCGACAGCAGCTGCTCTCTTGCGTTCTCGACTACCGACATCTCCGTGCCTCCTTCTCGCTTGGGGTACGAGAGCGACGGCCGCTCCCGCAGGTCGGACACCCGCCTTGCGGCCCGGAGAGATCGTCGAGTGCCAGGTCGTCTTCCCTCCCTCTCGAGTCGCGCGAGCCCGTGGGCTTCGCGGGGAGAGGCGACCTTGGCCTCGAACGGCGTCGTCGAGAACGCCGTACGAACGACGCTACCAGGACCGCTGCGGGCTGCGCCGACGAGCGCCGTCGGGACTACGGAAGCCGCCGCCGTCGTTGGACGGCTCGTGGGAGCGAGAAGCGCTGCGAGTGATGCGATCGTCGAGCTCGGCTTCCGCTTCGCCGCCGTGCGGGCCGGCTACTGGCTCGGCTGGGCTTCGATCGCCGTCGTGCTCGCCGGTCTCGGCTTCGATGGGGGAGCAAGACACCGCTGGCTGTTGGTCGGCTTGACGCTCGCTGCAGCTGCTGCCAACACCGTCGCGATGGGGATTCCCTGGCGCGAGTGGCTCGCGAGTCGCCGCGGTTCGCTTCTGCTCGACATCTGGTGCGGAGGACTGATCGCGTTCGTCGCGCTGCTCGTCGTCGACGGGGGCTCGAACTTCGCGCTGCTCCTCTTCCTCTCGGTGCCGTTCATCGCGGTCGTGCAGAACGGCCGGCGCCGGGTCGTGTGGCTCGCCGCGAGCGCGGGGACGTGTACGGTCGCTGCGGCGCTGGTGCCGCTCTCGGCCGGCGCGACGGCGATGCGCCTTGCGCTCGTGGCGGTCGCGGTCGGCGTGGCGCTGGTTCTGGCTCGGGCGATCCGCCGCGAGACGTCGGCGCACACGCGCGCCGCTGCGCGCGCGGAGCTCGAGCGGACGCTGGCGAAGGAGGGGAATCACCGGATCAAGAACGATCTGCAGACGGTCGCCGATCTGCTTCTGCTCGGTCGCCCCGAGGGTGGCGACGGCGCCGCGTTCGACGGGACGGCAGCGCGCATCCGCTCGATCGCGACGGTCCACCGGTTGCTGACGGAGGCCGACCAGATCGAAGCCGGTGCGCTCCTGCGCAGCATCGCGGAGAGCGCGCCCGTGCCGGTCGCGGTCGATGCGGAGCCGGCCGCACTCGACGCCGCTACTGCGCAGAAGCTCGGCATCGTCGCCAACGAGCTGGTCACGAACGCGGCCCAACACGGCACGCCGCCGGTCCTCGTGCAGCTCAGCACGGGTTCGCGTACACGGCTGCGCGTCGACGACAGAGGATCCGACCTCGACGGTGCGACGGGTTTCGGTCTGGAGCTCGTCCGGCGAGTGGTCGAGCAGGGTCTCGGCGGCAGCTTCGAGCTCCGCGCGCTGCCCGGCGGCGGCACGCGCGCCGAGGTCGTCTTCCCGGCGGTGCCGAAATGAGAGTTCTAGTCGCCGAGGACGATCCGGTGGTCGCGCTCGGACTCGCCGAGCGCCTCCGCTCGCTCGGGCACGAGCCGATCGGGCCGGCCGGCGATGGAGCGCAGGCGATCGAGATGGCGAGAGCAAGCCTGCCCGACCTGTACCTCTTCGACATCGAGATGCCCGAGGTGGACGGTCTGGAAGCTGCGACCCGACTCGCAGGAGACGGCCTACGCCGGCCCGTCGTCGTCGTCACGGGCGTCGAAGACCCCGGCTTGATCGAGCGCTCGATCGCGAGCGGTGTCAGCGCCTACCTGATGAAACCGATCGACTCCCGCGAGCTCGATGCTGCGATTCGGCTCGCCGCCGCACGGCATGCCGAGTATCGCGAGCTCGAGGCCGAAGTCGATCGGGCGCAGCAGGCGCTCGAGGACCGGAAGCTCGTCGAGCGCGCAAAAGGGCTGTTGATGTCCGCCCTCGACCTCTCCGAGCAGGACGCATTCCGCCGGCTCCAGCTGACGGCGCGCGAGCGAAACCTGCGGCTCGCCGACGTCGCTGCCCGCATCGTCGAGCAGCAAAGCCTGCTCGAGCCGAAGCGCAACCGCTGAACGCATAGACCCGAGCGGTCCTGCTAGCTTCGCAATGCAGCGTTCAAGACGACGCTGCGCGAGGCCAAGGCTCGCCTCTTCCGAGTACTTCGACCGGAAAGGCAGGGGCCATGGCCTCGAACCGTTTGAACTGGATCAAGCTGCTCACCGCATTCGCAGCATTCGCGGTGATCGCGTCGACCGCGACAGCCGGCGGTGCGAAGACCGGCGGAGCCAGGGTCGCCGTTGCGAAGTCGTCCCTGGGCCGCATCCTCGTCGACAGCAAGGGGATAACGCTCTACGACTTCGTCGAGGACAAAGGCACCAGGAGCACGTGCTACGACGCGTGCGCCGCTCTGTGGCCGCCGCTCATCACGGCTGGGAAACCGATCGCCGGTCCCGGCGTGCGCGCTTCCCTGCTCGGTACGACAAAGCGGACGGACGGCAAGCTCGAGGTCACGTACAACCGTCACCCGCTCTATTACTTCGTAACCGACCGGAAGCCGGGCCAGACGACGGGCCAGGGCGTCAATCAGTTCGGCGCGCCCTGGTGGGTGCTCTCGCCGGCAGGCAAGGAGATCCATCGTGGCTAGCGCACCGAGCAACGCCACCCTTCGCGTCCTGCCTGTCCGGCCGACGCGTCGCGGCTACGTCACGGGCGAGATCGCCCGCTATCTCGGGGCGATCTCGATCGTGCTCGTGGGCGTCGTTCACGCCCAGCAGTACTACGACGCGTACTTCTCGGTCGTCCCGACGATCGGCACGCTGTTTCTCCTCAGCTTCGTCGGCGCGGGGGTGGTCGGGCTCGTCCTAATCGCCCCGGTCCGGCGCCTCGGCCCGAGGTTGGGCGACCTCATCCTCGTGCTTGCCGCGCTCGGCGCGATCGGGATCGCAGTCGGGTCGCTCGTGAGCCTCCTCGTCAGCGAGTACACGCCGCTCTTCGGCTTCATGGAGTCCGGCTACCGACTCGCGATCGTCCTCGCGCTGGTCTTCGACGCCACGACGACCGCGTTCCTCGGGGCGTTCCTCCTGACGGAGGCATCGGCCCGCGCTACCGCACGGTCCAGCCGCCGTCGATGACGAGCACTTCCCCCGTGATCAAAGACGCGGCCGGCGAGCAGAGGAAGACCACGGCGCCGGCAACCTCATCCGGCTCGCCGATCCGGTGCAGGGCCGCGATCCGCTCCTCGACGTCCGCGCGGAAGCTCGGATCGGAGAGTGCGGGCTCCGTTCCGGGCGTGTGGATGAACGTCGGGGCGACGGCGTTGGCGTTGATCCCGTAGCGCCCCCACTCGACGGCAAGGCAGCGCGTGAGGTGCGACACCGCTGCCTTGGCCGTGCAGTACACCGCCATCCTCGCTCGCGCATCGAAGGGAACGCTGCTCGACAGGTGAAGAACGTGCCTCGCAGGTTGACGTCGAGCGTTCGCTGAAATGCGGCGAGCGATACCTCTTCGACCGGGGTGTCGGGCTCTCCCCCGCCGGCATTGTTGACGAGGAGGTCCACCCCACCGAACTCCTCGACTGTCGCCGCGACGGCGGCCTCGACCTGATCGAGCCGGCCGACGTCCATCTGCAGGGACAACGCTCGCCGGCCGAGCGAGCGGATCTCCTCCGCAAGGCCCTCGTCGCGGGACACGTCCCGAAGACCGAGTGCGACGTCCGCGCCCGCTTCTGCGAGCGCGATCGCGATCCCCCGTCCCAGACCGCGCGCTGCTCCGGTGACCAGGGCTGTGCGCCCACTCAAATCGAACCGCCCCGAGCTCACTCCCCCTACCTCCTGTCGGCCGCGCCGCCATCACGGCGGACGCAATCACCATCAAACCTCCTGTGTCGCCACGGTGCTTACGGCTTGACGGGCTGGCACTACCTCGATCGGCCCGCCGGCCGCAGCGCCGCGGCGACCGGCGCGTAGCATCGTCGGCTCGCTGCCACCGTCGACTGACCACAAGGGAGAACAGAGAATGGCCAGCAGGCACCCCACCATCACAGCTTCCGTCGTCGTCGCCTTGGTCGCCTCCGCCGTTGTCGCCGGATCGAGCCGCGCGACCGCGCCGCCCGTCGGACCCTTGCCGAGCGGTCCGACGTCCGCCGTCCAGACACACACGGGCGAACTCGTTGCGTTCGCACTCCCGCACCGCACCGGCGGCCGCGTCTGGCGAATCGCAAGATCCGTCGACCGTCGGATCTTGCGTCAGGTATCCGAAGCGGACGTCGGCGACCAGGTGGTGCTGGTGTTCAAGGCGGCCGGACCCGGAACAGCGGTCGTCGCGTTCGGCCTCACGCGAGGCGAGCGGCCGAAGGCCTTCGAATCGCGTCGCTTCACCGTCAGTGTGCGGTCGTGACGCCATGCCGCATCACCGGGCCCCGCGTGCACCACCAGGTGCCGAACACTGGTGCAGTCCTCGAGCTTGCGAATCTTCGGCCACTCTGATGATCCTGTCCGCGCGATCCCGCGTCAGCTCGACCAGGTCCGCATTGCGCTGATCGCTTCCGAGTGACCACGCGCGGGCGGCGGCGAGCGGCTTTCCGTAGGCGACGTGCCGCGCGATCAGGCGCTCGACGCGAACCTCCTCGCCGGGGTCGAGATACCACGCCTCGTCCAGAAGACCGGCGAGAGCGGTCCACGGCTCCTCGTCGAGAAGGAGGTAGTTGCCCTCCGTGACGATCAACGGCACGCCCTGCGGTATTGCGATTGCGCCGGCGATCGGCTCCTCGATGTCGCGGCGGAACTGCGGCGCGTAGACAAGTGCCTCGGCCGGGTCGCGTAGCCGACGGAGGAGCGCGACGTACCCCGCAGCGTCGAAGGTGTCCTGGGCTCCCTTGCGATCCTCTCGACCGAGCCGCTCGAGCTCTGCCTGCGCGAGATGGAAGCCGTCCATCGGGACGAGCAGCGCATTGGGTGCCAGGGCTTCGACGAGCACCTCCGCGAGTGCGGATTTCCCCGCACCGGGCGCGCCCGTGAGGCCGAGGATCCGGCGGGTTCCGCTGGTCGCCAGCCTGCGCGCGTCGCCGACGAGCTCGTCGAGTGTCGCCTCGATGCTCAATCGGCGGCGCTCTCGCTGATCAGGCGGGCACCACGGCCCCGCGTGACGAAGCTGAACGTCCACCGCGTCACGACGAGCAGCCGGTTCTGGAATCCGATCAGGTAGAAGAGGTGCACGACGAGCCAGGTGACCCACGCGGGAAAGCCGCTGACGCGGATGCCTTTGACGTCCGCCACTGCCTTGGAGCGGCCGATCGTCGCCAGGTTGCCCTTGTCGACGTACCTGAACGGCGGCGTCGTGTCCCCGCGGAGACGGTTGCGGATCGCTCGGCCGACGTAACGGCCCTCCTGCATCGCCACGGGCGCGAGTCCGGGCAGCGCGACGATCGTGCCGTCGCTCCGCGCGACCTGGACCATGTCGCCGATCGCGAAGATCTCCGGGTGGCCTGGGACCGTCAGGTCCTCTCTGACCTGCATCCGCCCGGCGCGGTCGACCTCGGCTCCGGCGGCGGCCGCGAGGTCTGCCGCGAGCGGGGACGCTGCGACGCCCGCGGCCCAGATGACGGTGCGCGCGGCGACTTCCTCGACCTCGCCGCTTCCGGAGCGGATCGACACCGAGTCGGCCCCGACGTCGACCACGGTGTGTCCCACGAGCGGCGTGACGCCGAGCTTCTCGAGCGCGCGCTCGGCCTTGTGCGAGAGCGAGGGCGGAAAGCCCGTGAGCACGCGGTCGGCGGTCTCGACGAGGAGCACGCGCGCGGCGCCCGTGTCGATTGCGCGGAAATCGCCGCGCAGGCTGTCGCGGGCGAGCTCGGCGATCTGGCCGGCCATCTCGACGCCGGTCGGGCCGCCGCCGACGACGACGAAGGTGAGCCAGCTCTGCCGCAGGTCGTCGTCGGGCTCGACCTCGGCGGCCTCGAACGCGCTGAGGATCCGGTTGCGGATGTCGACCGCGCCGTCGAGCGACTTCAGCTCCGGCGCGTGCGGCCTCCAGTCGTCGTGACCGAAGTAGGAATACTGCGATCCGCCGGAGACGACGAGCGTGTCGTAATCGAGCGTCACGCCGCGGCGACCGTTCGGAAGGCGGTCGAGGACGATCTGCCGTCGTTCGAGGTCGAAGCCCGTCACCTCGGCGAGCACGACGCGAACATTCGCCTGGCGTCTCAGCACCCAGCGAAGCGGCACGGCGATCTCCGCCGGCGAGAGTGCGCCGGTCGCGACCTGGTATGCGAGCGGCTGGAACAGGTGGAAGTTCTGCCGGTCGACGAGCGTCACATCGACGGCGGCGGGGCGGAGCTTGCGAACTGCCTGGAGGCCGCCGAAACCGCCGCCGACGACGACGACACGTTGGCTCAAGCCGACACCGCGGCCAAGCACGCCTCTGCGCACTCGACGTCCTGGTCCTCGGTGCCGCCGCTGGCACCGATCGAGCCGACGATCGCACCGTCGCGGACGATCGGGACCGCACCGCCGAGGAACGCGATCTTCGGGGCGAGCTGGCCGATCGCGATCTTGTTCTCCGGCTTGACGCGGCCGGCAAGCTCGGCGGTGGACGCCTGGAATGCGAGCGCGGTGTTGGCCTTCGCCACGGCGATGTCGTACGTGATCCTCCGCGATCCGTCCATCCGCGCCACGGCGCAGACGGTGCCGGTCACGTCCATCACGACGAACGTCATCCGGACGTCCCGCTCGCGCGCCCAGGCGAGGCCGGTCTCGACGGCTCGCTGCGCGAGGGCGAGGAAGCTCTGGTTCTCTGTCGGCACGGTTCTCCTTCTGCTCGGTCAGGATGGGAGGGCGGCGGCGAACGCATCGATCGCGTCGGCGCCGTCGAGGATTCCGAACTCGGTCTCGTAGGTACGGGACTCGCCGGGCTCGAGCATCAGCGCGTAGCCCTGAGCGAGCAGCTCGTCCAGCTCGCCGAACGGGTTCGTCGACGGCTCCATGCCGATCGCGTAGAGGCCCTCGCGCATCATGCGCCAGGCGATGTAGGCCGGGAATTGCCGCGCGTCGTAGCGGAGGTAGACGCCCAGGCCGCCGACCTCGGGACGGAGGCGCCGGTTCACGACCGCAACGGCGACCTTGCCGTCCGCGTCGGCGCGCATCGAGACGACGTAGCCCTCGTGCGTGAAGCCGGAGACGGGGTCGGTGGCGGTGCGCCAACGGCTCGTCGACTCTTCGGAGCCGCCGGTCGTGAACGACATGTCCGCCGGTTCCTCGGTGACCGAGGCGAGCACCTCGGCCCCGTCATCGACGATCGGATAGCCGATGTTCACGTGGTAGAGCAGCTGGTGCGGCGTCGGGAACCAGCCGTCGTTCGTGACGACGTCGACCATGCGGAACGCGGTCGACCCGAGCTCCGTCTCGTACCGGCGCGCGAGCGAGAGGTTCTCGCCGTACGAGATCTCCTCGCGGACGAGCCCTTCGACCCAGAGGCGGCAGGTGTCGCCGTCCCAGCGCTCGCCGTAGGTGTAGCGACTCGCGGGCGTGACGGCGACACGGCCGTGCGTCCCATAACGCTCGGTCAGACGCTGCGTGAAGCCGTACTGCTCCGTCGAGATCGTCTGGGGGACGCCGATCGTGACGAGACCTGCGGTGTTGAAGAGCCCGCCTAGGCCGACCCGCAGCCAGGCGTAGTCGTCGAGCTTGCCCTCGTAGTACCAGGGTCCCGGCGACGGGTTGGGTGCGAGATAGCAGAGGCCGATCCCTGCGAAGTCCGCGCGGCCGACATCCATGCCCCGGTCCGGCGTGACGGAGAAGCGAAGGCCGGCGCCCGTGTTCACCTGGAGCGCGCGAACGCCGCGCGCGTGCCCGTCCTGGTACGCAACGTGCTCGATCCCACCGATCTGCTGCAGGTTGCCGACCCGCCGCATCACCTCGCGGCGGCTCAGCTCGCGTTCGTAGATCCGCATCGAGTCTCCTCCGTCAGTCGATCAGGTAGCCGCCGTTGATGTCCACGACCTCGCCGGTGATGTAGCCCGCGTGCGCCGAGCAGAGGAAGACCGCCAGGTCGGCGACCTCCTGGGGACGACCGTAGCGGCCCACCGGAATCGCGCTGCGGAAGTCGTCGCTCAGCGTCGAGAGCATTCCCGTGTCGATGAGCGTGGGCGCAAGGGCGTTGGCGGTCACGCCGAACGGCGCGTACTCGCGGGCGATCGACTTCGCGAGCGCCATTGCTCCGGCCTTCGAGGCGGCATAGCCCGCCAGCGGCGGCGGGGCCGCGCCGGCGCCGTCGATTCCGGCACTCGAGCCGATGATGACGATTCTCCCGTAGCCCGCCTCCCGCATTCCGCCGACGACGCGGCGCGCGCAGAGAAAGGGCCCGGTGAGGTTGACGTCCAGCACCCGCTGCCAGTCGGCGAGTGCGTGCTGCTCGAGCGGCGCCTTGTGCAGGATGCCGGCGCCGAGCACGGCGAGTTGCGGCGGGCCGAGCCGCTGCTCGATCTCGGCGAACGCGGCCTCCACGTCCGCCTCGTCGCTGACATCCGCGGCGACGCTCAGAACACTGTCGATCTCCTCCGGCTCGAGGTCGAGGACTGCGACGTTCGCGCCGAGATCCCGGAATGTCTCGACGATGCAGCGCCCGATCCCGCGCGCCCCGCCCGTGACGACGGCGACCCGGCCCTCGATTCCGTCCAGCTGCATCAGTTCCTCCGCTCGATGTCGTGGATGTCGGTCGTTCGGGAGAAGCGCGCGACGGCGTCCCAGTCGAATGCCAGACCGTGCCCCGGCAGCTCGGAGAGGACGAGCTGCCCGTCCTCGACGCCTTGCGTCTCTGCCAGCAGCACGTCGACGGGGTTGGCGCCGGAGTCGTACGGGATCGTCTCGGTGAGCGAGATCGCGTCCAGGCCGCCGGCGAGCTGGCCGTGGAGCTCGACGAACGC
>WNGJ01028905.1_pt1 | contig 11452 bp, 14 predicted proteins | sample 5400611 | NCBI WGS metagenome assembly WNGJ01 (sample SAMN13153375, study PRJNA577476) | soil metagenome | isolation source: 40 cm soil or saprolite under Garry oak tree replicate 1 | place: USA:California | collected 2016-06-15 | reverse complement strand
GAGCCGCTCGGAGTCGTTGGCCGCATTGTGCCGTGCAATCATCCCTTCATGTTCATAGCCGGCAAGGCAGCGGCCCCACTTGCTGCCGGCAATACGATCGTAATGAAGCCGCCCGAGCAAGCATCGCTGTCGTCGCTGCGCCTCGCCGAATTGATCGACGGTTTGCTGCCTCCGGGTGTGTTCAACCTGGTGCCCGGCGGGAAGGAGGCGGGAGCGGCATTGGCGAGCCATCCAGGTCTCGCCAAGATCGCGCTGATCGGCAGCGTTCCCACCGGCAAAGCGGTGATGCGTGCTGCCGCCGACACCCTGAAGGGGGTGCTGCTGGAGCTCGGTGGGAAGAACGCGCTGATCGCGTATCCGGATGGCGACCCCGACGCGGTGGCGGCGGGCGTTGTCGGCGGTATGAACTTCACCTGGTGCGGCCAGTCATGCGGCTCGACCAGCCGCGCCTTCATCCACGAAAAAATCCACGATGCCGTGATCGAGCGCATAAAGGTTCGGATCAGGCGATGGAAGCCCGGTATTCCGACTGATCCAGCGACCACGATGGGCGCCATCATCTCAAAGGCGCAATTCGATCGTGTTATGGGCTACATCGACTCCGCCAAGAGCGAGGGTGCGCGGCTGATCACCGGCGGCGGTCGGCCAAACGATCCGGCCCTCGCGAAGGGATTCTACATCGAGCCGACCGTGTTCGCCGACGTGAAGCCCACGATGAAGATCGCGCGCGAGGAAATCTTCGGCCCGGTTGTCGGCGTGTTCAGATGGAGCGATGAAGCCACGATGCTGGAGCAGGTCAACGCCGTTGAGTATGGCCTGACCGCCTCCATCTGGACCAACGATCTTGGCACTGCCCACCGTGCAGCCGCGAACGTCGAAGCGGGCTTCATCTGGATCAATGACGTCAGCAAGCATTTTCTGGGCACGCCATTCGGTGGCTACAAGCAATCGGGCATCGGCCGCGAGGAATGTTTGGAGGAGCTGCTCTCCTTCACGCAGGAAAAGAACATCAACATCAATCTGGGAGTGCCCGCAGTGGGCTGAACGCCGAGAGGTCGAGGCGGCAGGCTTCAAACTCGTCGCGGAAGGAAATTTCTGGCGCAACCCCGAAGATATGCGCGATTTCTCAACGCAACGGCCGACCGGCCCAGTAGACAACTTCGTGCTGAAATTTCAGAGGCCGCTATGATCGCTGATGGCTTGATAGAGGCGGCCGTCGAGCGCGTCTTCAAGGCTTCCGACGCGGACCCTGCGACCCGAAGGACCGCCCCGCGCGGCTGGCACTGCTCCGCCACGGCCTGATCCCTTGGCGGCGCATCGGGCCAGCGCGATCGGGCCGGCGTCGCCGGCTTCGAGGCCGCGCACCGACGAATCCGGACAGGTGCCGTAGGCGCGGCAGACCCGCTGCACGGTATGGGCATGGAGACCAAGCTCCTTACCGGCGCCAGCCGTTAGCCGGGCGAGGTCCACGTAAGACAGCCAGCGATCCCAGCGCAGCACGTGCCGTTGCGCTTCGTTGCAGTAGTTCCACACGAAATTGACTGCCCGCGCTTGCCGTTTGAGTTCGGCGGCGTGCTTGTCGCGAAGACGGAATTTGCAGGTGAGTTGTTGCTTCATGCTGATCAAGTCAACATAGGCGGATCAAACGCAGATGACAACGATCCCTCATCAATTGCAGTCGTTTATAATTGAAGATGATTGGCAGATCATCGGCCGGCTGACCGACAAGAACGACGTCGCCCTTGATCCGACCGGCGCAAGCGCGGCGATCTGGAAGCTCGACGACGAGACCGGGACGAGCTCGCTGTTCACGCTGACGCTCGGCGCAGGCGTCACCATCGCGGCCGACCCGATGGGGATCTCCGCGGTTCCGGTGGCGCTCATCACCTTGCCGGCCGCATCGACCGCGACGCTCACGCCGGGGACCTTTCGGGATCAGCTGCGCCTGGTGCTCGCCGGCGTCACGTCGACGTTCTGGCAGGGGCCGATCCAGGCGCTGCAGCAGCTCACGTGACGCGTGGCGCGTAAGAGCCGCTTCAGTGCCATAATGACCTCACCGAGTAAGCGACCGCATAGAGGATTAATTGCGGAAAATCCCGATCAACAATATGCCGACGAGCATGGGAACGATCGGGGTCGAAAGGCTTTCCACGCCCAACGCCGCCTTGGCCTGTCCATGCGAGGTCCATGCAACATAGACCGAAACGAAAACCAACCAGACCAGTACCCACGCCAACGGCGCGTGGACCAATCCGAGAATGATGCTGATGCCCGCGATGGACCAATTAAGGGGACGGTTTTGTCGATTCTGTCTCGCGATCAGATCATGATCGATCATTTTCCGCTCCTCCATGTTTCCCCCGTAACCCGATTCACCCGCGCCTCTGCTTTTCAGGAGAGCGGTTGAGCCGCCCAGTACATGACGGCGTAAACGACAACCTGCTTGAGCAGCAACAGAGCTATCGGCGGAGCCATATACGCTAAAAGTTCGAACGTAAGCGGAAGATTGGTTATGCTGCTGATTGGGACCCCCAACTGCTCGGCTGCCTGCGCTGCGCCGAGCCGATAGAAGCCTCGTCCCACGTAGATTGTTAACAACAGCAGCCATGCGATGAACCATGGATACCGCACTTGGAAAAGCCCGCTGAGCGCCGGGACGCTAAGTCGCGGCGTCACGGAGCTGACGGACGCACCCGAGCAACAGAACGACCTGCGCCTCGCGGCCCGGGTCATCCGCTCTTTGGTGCGCTCTTTCGCCCCGAGCGACATCGTGACCATCAACGGCGCCTAAAACTCAATATCGCGATATCGAGAACACCTTGCCCGGCGCCGCAAGGTGGCCGGGCTTTTTCAAAGATTCGACCATGATCTACACCATCGGATATCAACGCCTGACCCCGCGGCGCCTCGGCGAATTCGTCGAGGCGCTCGACGCGGTGCTGATCGATTGCCGCTGGAAGCCAGTATCGCGCATCCCTGGATTCAACGGCGCGGACCTCGCCCGCCAATTCGGGCGTCGCTATGAGCAACGTGGGCATGAACTCGGCGGCAGGGGCCACACCACGCCGGCCGGCATCGATCGGCTGCGCCTCGATCAAAACCGCAGAACGGCGGTTTTGATATGTGCCGAGGAAGCGCCCGGCGACTGCCATCGTCATCACGATATTTGCGGCCCGCACTTCCCCGATGCGGTCCATATTTTCCGCGACGAATTGTTTACCGCCGCGGCGCTCGAGTCGGCATTGAAGGCCGGACCCGATGCCGATTACGACATCTGCGGCGACGTGGCAGCGGATCTGCTTGAGCGCGAGATCGACTTTCATATCATTATAGATCTTGCCCAGTTCCGGCGTTCCAAACTGCGGATGGCCTTGCACGCCCGTTTTTGCGTCGGCGAGGGAAAGCTTGTCCTCGCGAACCCACTGCCCTGGTGCCGTCTCGAGCGCGAGCAGCGCCGAGGTGTCGTGGATACCCGCGTGGTCTTCGTCGGTGGGCAGCCCGCGCTTGGCGAGAAGTTCGCGCATTTGGACGCGCGACTTTGCGTAGAGGTCGCCAATGAACAGGACGCGCGCGTCGCTCGCGCGGGCTTCGCTATCAAGCTCCTTTGCTGCCAAGGCCATCTCGTCCTGGCCGCCGCCGTGGTCACCCATTATTGCTACCACCTTGAAGCCAGCGGTGAGCGCGCTTTGGCCCATGCCGCGAACGATGCTTCCGGCGTCAGTGTGACTGTACCGGGGAAACGCATGTGTCCGGTACGCGTGAGGGCATTGCCTGCCACCGCATAGGGGAGGATGGGATAGACTAGCGCATCGCCAAGTTCCTCGGCGATGCGTTGGGCCAGCGCACGGGCAACGAAATTGTGCTTGCCGATCACCATATGCGGGCCGTTCTGCTCGCTACTGCCGACATAGATGATTGCTGTACGTTTGCCGCCGGCGATGGCGTCGCGCACTTCCGGCCAAGTGAGGTCATCGATGAAGACCGAGGGAACCTGGGCATACGCAGGCCATGCGAGGAGCAGCAGCACTCCGAACAACCAAGATAGCATTCTCATAGGGCGACCTCCCTTGGTGCGGCAGTCCGATATACGGCACGGGCCCTGGCGCCGCTCACGTCGTCGACGATACGATATCGCCGTCCAGTGTTTGTTTTTCGCGTGGAGTTTCCGCACGGTGACTTGAGTGTAGAGTATGTCGCGACGGTCATGGGGTTTCCGTGAGCGTTGTCGCGTGTGTCACTCAGAAATCCGACTTATCGGCTTGCAGGAGCGGCAGCACGTCGTAGCTGAAATAGCCGGTGTTGTTTTCCGCGCACACCATCTCGATCATCGGGCCGTCTTCGGTGCGTCGGTAGCGTTGGATCGCCTCCCACGGCATGTTGTTGGCGCCGGGGTCTTCGACGTGCACCTTGACCTCGATCGTCTTGCCACCGTCGATCAATTGGAAGCGCTCGATCACGTGAAGCTGCGTCGTGTGGGGATGCGCAACTGCGCCTCGCCGAAGGACACGTTTGTTTCCCACACGACCTTGCCGGTCTCCTTGTCGGTCGCGATGATGCGCGCCGGCCAGTTGGCGGGCGCGACGAGCCGCTCCTACGCGAGACGATCGGACCCGCGCTCATCCGTGAACGCGCGCAGATGTATGAGGGGGCGCAAGCCCTAGCGGGCCCGATGGAGCGTTCCCAGCGTCGGGGCACCGAACGCTCTTTAGGGCTTCCTCGACATTGGCCTTCGCTCAAGCATGTGATTTGATGCGGCGAGATTGTCGGAGGGCCCACAATGGAATCATCTCTACGCCATCTGCGCATCTTCGCGACCCTGGGCATGGTGCTGGTCGGATGCGGACCGGCCATGGGACAATCGGCTTCGTCGGGCTCGCCATCATTTCAGGAGAGAATTAAAGAGGTTGCGCGTGCGCTTCAGAACCAACCGGGTCTCAAGGACCTTTCTGAACAACAGCGAATTGACCGGGTTGAATTTGTCGTTGGCAACACACTCTTTATTTTGCTTCACGAGCTGGGCCACGTGCACTTCAGCGAAATGCATTTGCCGGTCCTTGGGCGAGAAGAGGACGAGGCCGACACTTTTGCGACGCTCACGTTACTCAAGATCGGCACCGGCTTTTCCCAGCGTGTCCTCGCCAACGCTTCACAAGGTTGGTTTTTGAGCCAGCGGCGCAACGAGCAAACACGGGCCAAGCCACTCTACTACGACGAACACGATCTCAGCCCGCAGCATGCGTATCAGATTGTCTGCCTCATGGTTGGTTCCGACCCGGCGAAATTCAAGAAGCTCGCTGATGACGCCAAGATGCCGGAGCCGCGCCAGCAGAGCTGCAAACGCGACTACACCAAAGCCTCACGGTCCTGGGATATGGTCCTCGCGCCGTATCGCCGCAGCCCTGACCAGCCGGAGACCAAGATCAACGTCAGCTATGGCAATGCCGACGGAAACTTTGAGGGATTCGCACGCGCGCTTCGAGCGATTCGCATATTGGAAACGGGACGATGAGACCCGTACCGTCAAGATCTGCTACCAGCTGCCGTTCGACTTCGCCCAACTTTATCTGGCCTATGTCCAGGCGGCTCCGCCGCGGGCGACTGTCAATCAAAAACCGAAACGAAAATGAACATGATTCCGCAAGGAAGGTGCTGGCGGTGGTTGTCGCGTTTGACCACTCGCGACGCAACCCTGCTCACGTCCACGGCTTCAGCGCGCTTTGATCGCAAATTTGGTCGGCCACGGTCTCGCGACGCTCATGCATGAGAAGGTCCGGGCCGGTGGCAAGCTGGTTGATGTCGGCAAGGCTCGGATCAGGGAAGCCGGGATACTCTCGCAGCGGAAGATTGACGCTCCGCCAGTAAGGCGTAGTGTCATTCCATGAGGGCGCGGGGGCTGCCCATGCGGGGGGCGTGAAGCTGATCGACGGCATGCAGTCATCGTGCGGCACAATGGCAGGCCTACCACAGCGGCTCGGGTGAGATCGGGCCTTCCTTGTCGGACTGATCGCAGGAGCCTTCACTCTGGCGGCGGGGCAAATTGGCGTACCGGTAGGAGCTGTGGCAGCAGGCATTTGCGGTGATCAGCGCGGTTGCGGTGGGCACCACCGCATGGGCGCGCCTGGCACCCCTGATCCCGCCTCGGACGGGACGATGTTGCTGGCGCCAGGTCTCCGTTTCCTGCAGCGGCTGCGGCCTCGAGTTTGCCGAACTGAACGAACTTTGGACGCTGGTAACGCCGGAAAGCCTGGGTCGGGCGCAATAGAAGCATTTCGCACCAGCGGGCTCGACTATCCGCACGCGACGCTGGTCAGCAGAATGTGTATGAGGACCTCGTCCAGATTGACGCGGCGATCAACCCCGGCAATTCCGGCGGCCCGACGTTCGACGTCGAAGGCCGCGTCATCGGCATCAATACCGCTATCCTTTCGCCAACCGGGGGATCGATCGGTATCGGTTTTGCCATTCCGGCGGAGACCGGAAGGCGGTTATTGCACAGCTCATGGAAACCGGATCGGTGACGCGCGGTTGGCTTGGCGTGCAGTTCTAATCCCTGACCCCGACTCTTGCCGACGCTTTGGGTCTCAAGAAAGCCCGCGGTGTGTTGGTTGCAGAGCCGTTCGTCGTCGGACCAGCCAGGAAGGCCGGCATCGAGGCGGGCGACGTGATCGACTCGCTCAATGGGGCGATTGTCAAGGACGATCACGAGCTGTCCAGGAGAATGATTGGCCTCGCCCCCGGCACACGGATAGATCTCGGAATTGTGCGCCACGGGGAGGAGAAGATTGTGGGGCTCACCGTCGGCGAGCCCCCCATCATGAAAACGCTTGCACCGTTCCATCCGCGAGAGGCTCGGGCCGTCGCTCGACCGCACCCTTCTGACCTTGCATCGGACTTCGGCCTGACGTTGGCTCCGGCCGCCCAAACGCCCGGAAGCGAAAGCCAAGGCGTCGTCGTGACCGGTATCGACCCGGAAGGTCGCGCGACCGATGTCGGCATCGAGGCTGGCGACATCATTCTCGAGGTCAGCGGCAAGGCGGTGCACACGCCGGGTGACATAAGCGACGAACTGAACAAGGCGCGCAGTGGTGGTCGTCAAGCCGCTTTGATGAGGCTCAGATCAGGAAACACGATGCGCTTCGTTGCCGTTCCGTTAGACCAAGCATAACCGCGCCCCCGCGTACTCGACACGGTTCTACTCGACGACCAGCTTGCCACGATTTGAAGAATCGAATGAACGAGACTCCTATGGAGGTTTTCATGACACCACATACTGCAATCGTGCCCATTCTAACGGCCGAATCTGGCCTAGCCCGCTACCTGGAAAGGATCCGGCGATTTCCGATGCTGGAACCGCAGGAGGAATACATGCTGGCAAAACGCTGGCGCGAGCACAGCGACCCCGATGCGGCACAGCGGCTCGTGATTAGCCATTTGCGCTTCGTCGCCAAGGTCGCCACGGGATATAGCGGCTACGGCCTGCCGATCTCCGAGGTGATCTCGGAGGGCAATATCGGGCTCATGCGGGCGGTCAAGCGCTTCGAGCCGGACAAGGGCTTTCGCCTCGCCACCTATGCGGTGTGGTGGATCAAGGCAGCCATCCAGCAATACATCCTCCGCTCGTGGTCGCTTGTGAAGATGGGCACCACTGCCAACCAGAGGAAGCTGTTCTTCAACCTGCGCAAGGAAAAGAGCCGCATGTCGGCGCTGGAGGAGGGCGACCTGCGACCCGACCAGGTACAGCTCCTTGCCAAGCGGCTTGGCGTCACCGAGCAGGAGGTGGCCGACATGAACCGCCGGCTTCGCGGCGACGCGTCGCTCAACTCCCCGATGGGTGAGGAGGGCGAATCGGGCGAGTGGCAGGACTGGCTGGTCGCAGAGAGCGCAAGCCAGGAGGCGCAGCTCGCTGAGAACGAGGAAACCGACAATCGCCGCAAGGCGCTGGGCGAGGCGCTCACGGTGCTGAACGAGCGCGAGCGCCGCATTTTCGAGGCGCGGCGCCTCGTCGACGAGCCGATCACGCTCGAGGAACTCGCCGACGAGTTCGGCGTGTCGCGCGAGCGCGTGCGCCAGATCGAGGGGCGGGCCTTCGAGAAGGTACAGAAGGCAGTGAAGAGAATCGTGTCGCCAGCATCGAACTCCGTCGATGTGGCAGCTTGCTCCAACGAGGGCTCCCACCGCATGGCCGATGGGTAGTGGCACAGGTGCCCTTCCATCTTGCCGGCTTCGTGATCGCCACACTATAGAGTCGATCGCAAACCAATCTCACGGCATTTCCCGCACTCTACTGGCTGGAAGGAGCGTCCATGGCGCGATATCGACGCGGGACGTGCGCCCAACCGAGGGTAGCCATGCGCCGGCCGCAGGAGTAAATGTAAGAGGCAGGTTTAGCGAAGCCGGCTTTCAACGGATTTTTACAAACTTATTGCGGTTTTCACACGCTACTCGCCAGTCAACTTTGCGTCCCTCAGTTGGAATATTTGCGTAGATGACGTTGAGGCATAACTTCTACGATCCGACTCGACACTCCATGTCCTGCTGGTCGCACTGACAAATAGATAACTATTCTGTGCCGACATGGGTTAGTTCCGTCTTGTGCATCATTTCGATTTCAACAAACCGGCAACAAAATCACGTCGGGAGGCAAGCGTTCGTCATTGGATTGCCGCCGGCATCGTCCAGATTTCGCCTCACGTGAGAGCCCAGCATTCCCGGGCGAAGTAAATGAGAGGGGGCGCCCACAGCAAGCGCGATGGAACTGCGATCACCGACGTATCACGCGCTGCACGTCCGCGAGGGCTCCCTCGCAGGCGACCCGATCATTGATACCATCCGCTTCACGAGCACGAGCGAGGGCCGCCACAGCCATCTCGATCGGCAGCCAGACGTCAACAAGCCCTTCCTCGGCCGCGGCGATCGAACTCGACGTCGGCTGATGGTGGAGTAGGGCTATCGCGCCTTGGGGCGCGGACCGCCCGGCAGCAACCCTTGCCTGGATTTTGGCATTGACCTGGACCCATGCACGGTCGATGTCCTGCGAGCAAGAGCTGGCGAAACTCGGGTGCGTCGAGAACGTTACGACTACCGCACTTAAAATCAGCTGCTTCCGACTTTTCATGACATGGTCTCCTGGACAAATGACGTCAACATGGGCGCCAGACAATCACGATACGTCACCACCAGCGCCATTGTGGTTTGTTTTTTCGCTTCCATTCGCGTGCGCCCGCGGCGCCTAAATATCGGGGATTTGGAATGCATATTTCCCGATATTCGCATTGATTCATCGAACTGATATAGCAACTCATGCCCCCTTCGCTTGAGGAATTGAGCTGGCAATAGGGGTAGAGATCTGAAGCGTAAACCCACGCGTCGCTCTGGCGTGGATTCGAAACGAGTATCGTTACAATTCCGAATAGTGTTGCACAGACAGCAGTGCTTTTCATTTTTCGCCTCCTGTGTTCCTTCTGGAGTATCGGCTCATCCACCCAGCAGCGCTGTAGGTACCTCACTGAAGAGACCGGGTGTCTGCTTGCAATATTCCAAGGTCCGATTACAATTTCGTCGCGCTCAGAGGTTCTCGCCATTCGGTTGAGACTCCGCCCATACACTATGTAGTCGCGTGAATGCTCGTCGGCTTCCGTAGAGCGATCCGATTATGGGGAAGGGCCGAATTAGCGCAGAGTTCTAGCCACCCCAACCATGTGAAGTGCGCGCAGAAGCTCGAATGTTATGACGTGGCTACATAAATGCTTGGTCAGCTGGCACGCGCGCTTTGCTTACCTAAGGCACGCCAGGTTCATCGCGATATAGAGTCTCGACCGTCGCGTAGGATTTCAAATCTGACATTCGAGTGGCCGACGCTTTGTTACCGGAACATGGTCATTCGGTGGTCGACCTCCCTACAGTAGTTCCCATTTCGCTCAGGATCATCCGCCGTCACTTGGCGCCTTTCGTCCCATCAGACGACGTCCTGTCAGCTGCGGTGGCTGCGGCTGACCTTCATCAGCGCAGCAAAACTTGTTCCTCATGAAAACGTGATGTCGCGTGAGGAAATTATCGACCGCGACGATGAGTGTCATGGACATCGCAGGCACCAACTTCTGACGTGCGGTCGAAGTTCCGGATGCAGAATGCGCCAATGATTTTCGCAACAGGAGGAAGACATGTTCACCAAAGCCACACTCGGACTCGCCGTCATCCTCGCCACGGCTTCCGGCGCATTGGCGGCTATGAAGACCTACAACGTCGACCCGAGCCACCCGGCGTACACCAATGTGTACAACCCTCCGGCGCCCACGTCGGCACAGATCCGGATATCAACGTCCCCTTATGGGAACGGGGGAACTGACTCGATCGAAGCCTTGAGAACGCAGCCGACCTTCGGGCCGACCGCCTAACATTTCCGGCGTGAAAAAAGCTTGCGATTGGACTTCAACGTGAGGATTAGTGACATGAAGAAATTCTTGAAAATGGCAGCACTAGGCCTCGCGCTGACCGTCGGAGGCACAAACGCCAATGCCAGCGTCCCGCTGCCGATGCTCGATCAGGCCAGCGGCGCCTTCTCGCTCGCCCCGCTTCTCAAACAAATAACGCCTGCCGTTGTCAGCATTGCGATCAAGGGCGGCGCGAAGAACTCAGCGCTGAATTGCGCGCCAAACAAGGGTCAGCAGGCGCAGCGAGCCGCGAGCGCGCGCGATCTTGGCCGAGCGACCGGCTCCGGTGTGGTGATCGATGCCGGCGAAGGGATCATCTTTACCAACGCTCACGTCATTGCTGGTGCTGACGAGATCACGGTCGCGGCCGCCGATGGCCGAGAGTTACAGGCCAAGCTGATCGGCTCCGATGCCCGCACCGATCTGGCCGTGATCAAGGTGCAGGAAAAGATGCCGGCGGCCATTCCCATCGGAAATTCAGATCGGCTCGAGGTCGGCGATTTCGTCCTCGCTATCGGCAACCCATTTCTGATCGGTCAAACGGTGACCTCCGGGATCGTCAGCGCATTGCACCGGAACAAGCTTGGAATTGAGCAATACGAAGACTTCATCCAGACCGACGCAGCGATCTATCCGGGAAATTCAGGAGGAGCCCTGGTCAATCTCCGCGGCGAGCTCGTCGGCATCAATACGGCCTTTGTCGGCTTGGGCAATACTAACCCAGGTATGGGGTTTGCCATCCCGATAAACATGGTGCGGTCTGTCGAGGATCGGATGATGAAAAATGGCGAAGCCCGCCGAAACCAGCTGATATTCTGATCATCTGAAGTTAGAGTAGACTGGCAATTTGTCATCGCCTGCGACAGCGGGCGATCTCGTACGTTAGTCTAGTTTCTGTCGCGAAATGCGTGGATTCTAGCGAGTATGGTTCAGTTATGCCGATGAACTGGGCCTAAGCTAACCATGGTTTAGGTAAATTTGCGAGCGCTGTACGCGCGGTTTTCGCATTGATTTTGCTGTCG
>WNGJ01009441.1_pt1 | contig 11452 bp, 11 predicted proteins | sample 5400611 | NCBI WGS metagenome assembly WNGJ01 (sample SAMN13153375, study PRJNA577476) | soil metagenome | isolation source: 40 cm soil or saprolite under Garry oak tree replicate 1 | place: USA:California | collected 2016-06-15 | reverse complement strand
TTGGTGGAAGGTCCTGGGGCGGAAGATCCTGGGCGGAAGGTCCTGGGCAGCGAGCCCTGCAAAAGGTCCCTGAGGCGGGATTCGCATCTACCCGCAAAGTGGCCGTGGGCTCGCCTTACTATAGGCGGCGCTGTCCCGCTCCGCCATGGCGGAACCGGACAACCGGGACGGCAGCCATTAACGGGGCGATAAGGCGACCGCCGCTGACCCAGCCGGCGAATCGAATTCGTGGGCAGAAATGGCGCAAAACCTGCCATCCCGCTTAGCCAAATCTTAAGTCGCGCTCCGTAGATTGGCCCTCTGTAGCGTTGTCGAGTTGGCGAGAGTAGCTATGACTGAACCCCATCGCCCGAGGGTCAAATATGTGATCGGGCCGGACGGTTCGCCCCTGACAGTTGCCGATTTGCCGGCTCCAGGGACGAAACGTTGGGTCATCCGCCGCAAAGCGGAAGTGGTTGCCGCTGTCCGTGGCGGATTGCTGTCGCTTGAAGAAGCGTGCAGCCGCTACACGTTGACGGTCGAAGAGTTTCTTTCCTGGCAATACTCCATCGATCAGCACGGCCTGGCCGGGTTGCGCACGACGCGCATCCAGCAATATCGCCAGTAACAGCCGCTTAGGCGATTCCTTTCAGCCGAGAAGCCGCAGCCGGGTGCGCAGCACCTCGTAGCGCGTGTTAACCGGCTGCTAACTATGACATGGGCAAACCTTGCCGCGCGCAACTGTCGCCGCATGCGGCGCCGTTGGGCGGCAGGGGGAACGCCGGCTATGGCCAACGTCATCGGTCTGGTCGGCCGTACCATCGCCGAAGTCGAGCGCGATTTGATCCTCGAAACCCTCAAGCACTGCCTCGGCAATCGCACCCGCGCCGCCATTGTGCTCGGCATTTCGATTCGGACCTTGCGAAATAAGCTCAACGATTACGCAGCCGCCGGCCTGGCCGTGCCGCCGCCGGGCGGTGAGCTATTGCTGGCGACTGGCGAATAGCGCGTTGTTCCCTACTCACTTCGTCGCATCGCCGCCATCGACAATGATCGTCTCCACTTCGCCCGCGCCGGTGCGGCGAAACGCGGCGGCTTCGTCGTATTCCCTCGAAGTGAAGCAGGCGACACCTTGCCCGAAAGTCGGGAATTCGATTACGACAAAGCGCTGGAATTTGTGCGGTCCTTCCATGATTTGAAAACGGCCGCCGCGGGCCAAAACCTTACCGCCATATTTGGCGATGATCGCCGGCACGCGATCCGTGTATTTCTTGTACGCGGCGGGATCGTTGATCTTGGAACGCGCGACCCAATAGGCTGGCATCGGCTGGGTTCTCCATTGCTATCGTCATTCCGGGGCTGCGCGAAAGCGAGGGGTCCGGAATCCATAGCCACGATTCGTGAATATGGATTCCAGACTCGACGCTTCGCGTCGATCCGCAATGACGCAGAGAGAATTTACTCCGCAGCGCGGCGGGCGGCGATGATCTGGTCGGCGGTGCGGCCAGTGAGTTCAGCCATATGATCGAACTTGAACGTGAAGGTGCCAGCGCCCGCAGTTGCCGAGCGAATCTCGACGATCAGATCGCCGATCTCAGCTTCCGGCATTTTGGCGCGCACCATATCCCAGCCGTCCCAGCCTTCCCTTGTATCGAAGCCCAATATCTGGCCGCGTCGGCTTGACATCAGCGCATTGATCTTTGCCGTCGCCTCGTTCGGACAAACGATCTCGACCAGATGGATCGGTTCGAGCAGCACCGGCTGGCATTGTGGCAAACCCTCGACAATGCCGATGCGCCCGGCCGTGCGGAACGCCATGTCGGAGGAATCGACGGTGTGATACGAGCCGTCGATCAGCGCCACATGCAGATCGACCACTGCAAAGCCGAGCGGGCCGTGCTTAAGCGCGTCGATGACGCCTTCCTCGACCGAAGGAATGTAATTGCGCGGCACGACACCGCCGGTGATCTTTTCCTCGAACGAGAATCCAGAACCGCGCGGCCGCGGCTTGATCTCGAGCACCACGTCGCCGTATTGACCGTGGCCGCCGGATTGTTTCTTGTGGCGCCCGCGCTGCACGATCGATTTGCGGATGGTTTCACGGTACCCGACGCTCGGGCTGCGCCGCTCGATAGCTATGCCGTAGCGATCGCTTAAGCGCTCGGTGGCGACCCGCAGGTGCATTTCGCCCTGGCCCCACAGCACGACTTCGTGCGTTTCCGGGTTATGCACGATGGTGATCGAGGGATCTTCCTCGGCAAGCCTGTGGAGCGCCTGGCCCAGTTTGACGTCATCTTTGCGTTCCTTTGCCGAAATTGCGATGGCAAGCACCGGCGGATAGGGCGCCACTTTGGCGAGCGGCGGATGCGGCTGCTTGCCAGCCGACAGCGTGTCGCTCGTCTTGGCCTTTTCCAGCTTGGCGAAGGAGACAGTTTCGCCGACCGCGGCCGGGCCGCGCTTCTCGCTGGACTGGCCGAGAAGTTTGAAGACGCCGGCGACGCGTCCGGCCTCGTCGTCATCGGTCTGGAACGTAGTGCCATCACCGGCCTGGCCGGCGAGCATCCGGACGACCGACATTTTGCCGCCGTGCGTCGTGTGCATTGTTTTCAGCACATAGCCGACGGCATCGCTGCCCGATTTGACTCCAAGCCGCTTGGCCGTCTCGGCCACACCCGGAGATTCATGGCGCAGCGCCTTCAAGAGCCGCAGCACGCCGTTGGCGCGTGCCGCCGTGCCCATCAGGACCGGACACACCAGACCCTCACGTAATTCGCGTCTCAGATCGTCGAACACCTTGTCGCGCGGCGGCTGGATGTCCTCGAGCAATTGCTCCATCAGCTCGTCGTCGTGGTCAGCGAGCGTTTCCAGCATGGAAAAGCGCGCCGTCTTCTCCAGATCGGCGGCGTCGCCTTCCAGCGGCACAACCTGCGAGGGCGCGTATTCTTTGTAAACAAACGCGCGTTCCAACGCCAAATCGACGAAGCCGGTGATAATGTCGCCGGAGAAAGTCGGGATCTGGCGCAGGATCAGCTTGGTGCGCGAGGCCGGCTGCAGCAGATTGAGAACGTCGTGGACGGCGGCATTGCCTTTGTCGATCTTATTGACGAACAAGATACGGGGGATTTTCCAGTCTTCGAGTTCGCGCAGGATCAGCTGAAGCTGCGGGATCTTCTTTTCATCCATTTCGCAGACGACAACCGCGGCGTCGATCGCCGGCAAGACGGCGCGCATATCGTGAACGAACTCCACAGAGCCCGGACAATCGAGAAACGTATAATTGTCGCCCATGAAGTTCGTGGTGGCGACAGTAAGTTCGACGCTCATGCGGTGATGGCGCGCCTCTTTACTGGAATCGCCGACCGTATTGCCGGCTTCGATCGTGCCCTGGCGCTGAATCGCGCCGGTGCGGGCGAGGATCGCTTCAAGCAGTGTCGTCTTGCCGCTCTGGAACGGACCAACCAGTGCGACGCAGCGCGGCCCCACCGCGCGTGTACCATTGCCGCCGTTTGTCGCCATTGTTACCTCCCGCACCGCCTCCCGAAGGCGGACCCGTCATCCGGCGCGGGCCGCGGGGGGCTATTGCTTGATGAGAGAGCTATCGTTTCAGCGGTAGCGGGGGCCGGTCAAGAGGCGTGACACTGCGCCCCGGTCCGGCGCCCAGAGCGGGTGGCAAAAAATCGACGGCTGAACCGCTCAAGCCGCCGGCAAAGCGCGGGCAACGCACACGCTGGCGCAAGGGGCTGTGCCGGAAATTATAATAACGGCGCGATTAGTGCGCTTAAATTACCCGCAAAGTTGCCGCGCCACTTAACGCGCCAAATTACTGGACCAAATTACTGGACCAAATTACTGGGCCACATTACTGGGCCAAGTTACTGGGCCAAGTTACTGGGCCAAGTTACTGGGCCAAGTGCAGTTCCAGCGCGCCGACGCCAGCCGCAACGTTGAGGCCGACTTGGCCTTGCACCGAGAGCGGCTGCAGCGCGACCGAACGGTTCGACCCGCCGATCAGCACATTGGCGCCGACGCCGGCCCCAGCGGTCGCTTCGGCAGTCGCGCCGCCATAGGTCCCGTTCAACATGCCGGCGAAGCGATTGGTATCCGTGAACACGCCCCAGACCATCGCGCCACCGGTGGTGAAGCCCACGTCAACACCGACCCTGGTCATGGTTCCGGTATAGGCCTCGGGCGGGCCGTTATCCGGCTGAAAGTTGCAGCTCACATTGCGTTGCGACGCCACGACGAGCCCGACGCCGGCTGAAATCGAGCAGGCCAAGGTGCCGACTTGCACGCGCCGCGGCTGTGCATCGGCCGGAATGGTTGCAGTCACCGCCAGCGCCGCCGCTCCGATGAGCACGGCTCGAATACCTCTAGACACCATTTTGCTTGCTCCCTCACACGCCCGCGCCGGGCCTTTGGCGTTATTCTAGGCGAGAACTGTGCCCGCGTCTCCCCTGGTTTTGCGCATGATTAAGGCGGTGATTAGAAAAATCCCAACGACTCGCAGCCTTTCCCGGCCGAAAAACTGCCCTTCGCGCGCTTGCCGGAAATGTCGATGATGTGCACCGAACCGTCGCCCTGGCAGGCGACGAACAGCTCGTCGCCGCAGAACGCCATGTCCATAGGCTGGGAGCCCACTTTGATCGCGGTCTGCTCGCGGAACGAGGGATCGATCAGGCTGACCATGTCGCTGTTAAGGCTGCTCACGGCAAGCACGCTATTGTCCGGCGCATAGCGCGCGATCTGCGCCGGCTTCGGAACATCCTTGAGCACGATTTCTTCGCGCACGCGACCGGCCTGCGTGTCAATCAAAAACAACGTCGGCTGCGCATCATCGACCGCAACCACGGTGCGGCCGTCCGGCGAAATCGCGATGCCGGCGAGCGGCCGCGGCGTGGCGATCTTGCCGAGCAGTTTGCGGTTCGGCAGGTCGATGACCGAGACGGTGGCGTCTTCCTCGTTCTCGGTATAGAGGCGCTGGCCGTCCGGCGCGATGATCAGCCGATGGCCGTTGGTAGAGCCGGAATCGATTGCGTTCACGACCTTGTTGATCTTGCGATCAATGACCGCCACCACCGCCGAGTTCTCGCAGGTGATGTAAATAAACCCGTCGGGCCCGAGCTTGAGCGTATGCGGCGCGATATAGGGGCGCAGATCGATCGTGGCGACATGGACGCGCTTGTGTAGATCGAAGACGCAGAGGTGATGCTGCGGATTAGGATTGCGGCCGTGGATGCCGTCGCCGAAGATGGGCACATAGGCGAAGCCGGTTTCCGGCACCACGAGCAACTCATGCACGGTGCGCGGGAAGCCATCGATCACGACTTCCGTCGCAAAGTTTTGCGGATTGAGGAATAGGACTTTGGTGCCGATCTTGTCGACGGCAATCATGCCTTCTACTTTGCCAGCTGAATTATTAGAGTTAGCCATCGTGCATTTCTTCCGTTCGCATGCGGTTTTCACCTTACATTGTCTGGGCCGGGCCTGTCCCGGCCGTTGAGGTCTGCGATAAACAATGCAGAGGGAGACGTATTAATGAATGCCGTTGCCAGCCGAAATATCAAATTTCTCGGTCATACCGATCAAGGCGGCCGCGGCGACGGCGTGCAGGTCATGGTCAACCGCGGCTATGCCTATATCGGCCACGGATTTTCGAACGGCATCACCATCATCGACGTGCGCGATGCGAAAAATCCCAAGCCGGTGAATTTCCTGCCGTGCGCGCCGAACACGCGCGCGCACCATCTGCAGACCCATGATGACCTGCTGTTAGCAGTCAATGGGCCGAGCGTCTGGACCATGCAGGTCAGCCAGGAAGCGTATTTTTCCGGAGCGGCGGGTGCAGCGCTGGAGGGCCAGAAATTTACCGGCGGACTGCGCATCTACGATCTGACGCGCGGCGACGCGCCGCGCGAAATCGCATTCTTGCCGCTTGGCGGCTTGGGGCCGCACCGCATCTGGTATGTCGGCGGCCGTTATGCCTACGTCTCGGTGCATCTGCCGGAATTTTCCGATCATGTGCTGGTGATCGTCGACATGGCGGAACCGACCAAACCGGAAGTGGTCGGCAAATTCTGGCTGCCCGGCATGTGGACCGCCGGCGGCGAGACGCCGAAGTGGCCGAAGGGCAAACGCTACGCGCTGCATCACGCGCTGGTTGCGGGCAATCTCGCCTATGGCGCCTGGCGCGACGGCGGGCTGAGCGTCGTTGACGTCGCCGATCCGCAAAAGCCCAAGATGATCGCCTATCGCAACTGGGATCCGCCGTTCGGCGGCGGCACCCATTCGCCATTGCCGCTGCCGGATCGCAACCTGCTCGTGGTCGCCGACGAAGCCAATTTCGCCGATTGCAAGCTTGGCCTGCGTTACATCTGGATCTTCGACATTCGCGAGCCGTCCAATCCGGTTAGCATTGCGACAATGCCGATCCCCGATGACGCCGATTACTGCAAGAAGGGCGGCATTTTCGGACCACATAATCTGTGGGAGAACCGGCCCGGCGCGTTTCAAAGTTCGCGCATCATTTTCGCCACCATGCACAATGCCGGCGTGCGCGCCTACGACATCGCTAATCCATTCGCGCCGCGGGAAATCGGCTTCTTCGTGCCGCCCGATCCCGAGCGCATGTACGATCCACGGCCGAACCGGCCCAAGGTCATTCAATCCTGCGACTGTTTCGTCGACGCGCAGGGCGTGATGTATGTCACCGATTCCAACGCCGGCCTTTACATTTTACAGTTCGAGGGCGGCTGATCGAACCGCCATTTGAACTGGTGTGGCGGGCCGGCCCGCATTGACAGCGGCCCGGCGCCCTTTCACAGTTGAGTGACTGCGAGCGGCTCAAGCGGCCAAAGAAATGCCACGGGGGAGGATTCGATGGCTCAGACGATCGAAGCGTTCGTCGGTTCGGCGCTGGATGACGCGAAGATTTCACCGCTGCATCGCCGCGTGATTGGGCTGATTGCCGCCGGCTATTTCTTCGATGTCATCGACTTTACCATCCTCGGCTCGCTCATTCCGTACATCATCAAGTCCGGGTTCACCACGCCCGGAGAAGCCGCGATCATCGGCAGCGCGGCAATCTTCGGAATGTGCATCGGCACCGCTGGACAAGGCGAATTCAGCGATCGGTTCGGCCGCCGCTTCATCTATCAGTTCAACCTGCTGTTGTTCGGCACCTTCACGATCCTCGGCGCGTTTGCCCCGAGCGTAACCGTGCTCGCGATCTGTCGCTTCATTGCCGGCCTCGGTCTTGGCGCCGAGCAGCCGTTAGCATTCGCCTATGCTGGCGAATATTCGCCCAAACGCATCCGCGGCCGCATCCTCGCAATCGTGCATTTCATCGGCGGCGCTAGCGTGTGGCCGATCGGGACCGCGCTCGTGCTGCTGTTCGGCAGCATGTTCGACTCTGCCGATCAGGTGTGGCGCGGCGTGTGGATCGTTATCGGCATTGGCGCGCTGATCGTCTGGGTGTTCCGCTTTACGCTGCCGGAATCGCCGCGCTACCTGGCGACGCATGGCAGAGGCGAGCAGGCGCTGAACGTGCTTGAGCGGCTTGGCATCGCGAGACCCAAGGAGCCGCTGGCGACCGACGCCGCGAGCAACACCAAGAGCGATCCATTCGCGCTGGTTTTCCGGATGTTCCCGAAGCGTGTCATCGCCGGCATGATCTGCTTCACCGCTTTCTTCGGCATCGCGATCGGGCTCGGCGCCTGGCTGCCGAATATCATGAATGCCAAAGGGTTCACGATCACCAAGTCGCTTCAATACACGCTAGTGATGAATTTCGCGGTGCCGACCGCGAGCATCTTCATGATGTACGCGCTCGATAAATTCGGCCGTAAGATCACTTCGATCTTCGCCTTTATCGGCGCCGGCGTGATGGCGATCGTGTTCGGCAATGCCGGCACTCCCACGGAGCTGATGGTTGCCGGTTTCATCATGGTGTTCTTCGTCCAAGTCGCCGGCAACTCCATGCAGATCTTCGCCTCCGAAGTGTTTCCGACCAATGCGCGGGCGTCGGGTTTTGGCTGGGCTTCGGGCGTCGGCCGGCTGGCGACCGCGTTCATCCTGCCGACCATTCTATGGATACAGAATGGCTGGGGCCTCACGACGGTGTTCGCGTGCCTTGCCACCCTGCTGTTTATCGCCGCGGTGTCGGTGACGCAGCTTGGCCCCGAGGCGCGGCAAAAGGGATTGGACGAGCTCGCCCCGCCGACGGGGTAAGCTAGCGCCACTCAGAATTGTCGGCGTCATGCCCGCGCATAGCCGTTCGAAGAACGGCGTCGCTTCGCTTGCCGATGTCGCGGGCATCCCGATCCGGTGGGCATTGCCCGCCGAAGCGAGATGGCCGGGACAAGCCCGGCCATGACGTATTATTACCGCAAATTACCGCAGAAGCGCTGGATGCGCGTGCAGGCCTCTTCCAGCGCGCTAGTCGCGGTCGCATAGGAAATGCGGAACGACTGGCCGACGCCGAACGGCGTCCCTTGCACGACCGCGACGCCCTCGGTTTCCAGCAATTCGCTGACGAAATCCTCGTCGCTGGCGAGCTTCTTGCCGGTCGGCGCCGTCCTGCCGATCGTGCCGGCGCACGACGGATAGACATAAAACGCGCCTTCCGGCTTCGGGCACTGGATGCCGCGAGCCTGATTGAGCATCGAGACGCAGAGGTCGCGCCGTTCCTTGAAAATCTTGTTGTGCTTGGCGATGAAATCTTGCGGCCCGTCGAGCGCTTCGACTGCCGCCCATTGCGCCACAGCGGTCGGGTTCGACGTCGATTGCGATTGGATCATGGCCATGGCCTTGATCAGGTTCTCAGGCCCACCGCCATAGCCGATGCGCCAGCCGGTCATGCAATAGGCCTTAGATACGCCGTTCACGGTCAGCGTGCGCTCGTAGAGCCGCGGCTCGAGCTGCGCCGGCGAATAAAACTCGAAGTCGTCATAGACGAGATGCTCGTACATATCGTCGGCCATGACGTGGACGTGCGGGTGACGCACTAGGATATCGGTGACCGCCTTGAGTTCGTCGCGCCTATAGGCGGCGCCGGTCGGATTGGATGGCGAGTTGAAGATGATCCACTTGGTGCGCGGCGTGATGGCGCGCTCCAAGGCGCGGGGCGTCATCTTGTAACCGGTTTCCATGCTGGTAACGACCGGAACCGGCTCGCCGCCGGCCAGCAACACCATCTCCGGGTAGCTCACCCAATAGGGCGCCGGGATGATCACCTCATCGCCGGGATTAAGGGTTGCGACCAGCGCGTTGTAGAGAATCTGCTTGCCGCCGGTGCCGATGATAATTTGCGACGGCTTGTAATCGAGCTTGTTCTCGCGCTTGAACTTGCGCGCGACCGCGGCCTTCAGCTCGGCAATACCGTCGACCGCCGTATATTTCGATGCCTTGCCGTCGCGGATCGCCTTGATGGCGGCCTCCTTGATGTTCTCCGGCGTGTCGAAATCCGGCTCACCGGCGCCAAGCCCGATCACATCGCGGCCAACGGCTTTGAGCGCACGCGCTTTGTCCGTGACAGCGATGGTCGCCGACGGCTTGATGCGCATGATCTGGTCCGCGAGAAAGGCCATTGCGATTCTCCATCAAAGACGGCTCGCTTGGTAAAGCCGCCGCGCGACGCAGGCAAGCGCAAAAGCCCGCTGTACGCTCACATCTGCGGCATTTTTTGCTGGGCCGCGTTCGACGCGCAACACTGCGACGGCTCGGCTGCAGCGACGCTCGGCAATAGCGATGGAACCGAGCTGGATGCTGCCATGACATTGCCGCGCTGAGGCTGTAAGCCTTGCGGCAATGTTTACGCTCTATTCAATGCAACGTTCGGGAAACAGCTACAAGGCGCGCCTCGCGCTGGCGCAGCTGCGCATTCCCTATCGTCCGATCGAGATCGACATCCTCAAGGGCGACAGCCATACGCCGGAATTTCTCGCCAAAAATCCCAATGGACAGGTGCCGCTTCTCGAAGTGGCGCCGGGGCGCTATCTGGCCGAGTCCAACGCCATCCTCTGGTACATCGCCGGCGGCACCCCACTCGCTCCCGAAGATCGCATCGGCCGTGCCGAAGCCTTGCAATGGATGTTCTTCGAACAGCACAGTCTGGAGCCGAATCTCGGCGCTGCCTATTTTTGGCTAACGCTGGTCAAAGGCGGCCGCGAATTGCAGCAGCATGCGCTGGAAGATTGGATGGAGGAAGGCAACCGCGCGCTCGGCGTCATGGATAAACACCTCGCGCTGCACGATTTCTTTGTCACCGGCCATTACACCATCGCCGACATCGCGCTGTACGCCTATACTCACGTCGCTCCGCAATGCGATTATGATTTGGCGCCATTTCCAGCAATCCGCGCCTGGCTCGATCGCGTCGCCGCGGCCGCCGTGCCGGCGGTCTGAGCAGAGCATAAGCAGAGAGAGTCATTCGCCCTTGATGCCGGCAGCCTTGATGATCGGCCACCATTTGTCGATCTCCGCCTTGTGATGGGCGGCAAGCCCCGCCGGATTTTGCTGGTCACGCGGAAATATCACTTGGCCGAGCGTTTCCAGCCGCTGTTGCACGGCGGGATTAGCGAATGCGCTCATCACCGCCGCATCCAGGCGATCGACAGCCTCTTTCGGCGCGCCTTTGGTGGTCCACAAGCCATGCCAAAAGTTGATCGTCGCTCCCGGTATGCCGCATTCGACCAGGGTCGGCGTGTCGGGCGATTTTGGCCAGCGCTGATCGCTAATCACGGCATAAGCTTTGAATTTGCCGGCCTGCACGTAAGCCAGCCCGGCGCTTGCCTCCAGACAGGCCAGATCGATTTGTCCGCCGATCAGGTCCTGCATCGCCGGTCCGCCGCCGCGATAGGGCACAAATTGCAAGTGCAATCCGGCCTTCTGCGAAAAATAAATCCCGCACAGATGACCGGCGCTGCCCATGCCAACGGTGCCAAACGTCGTCCCGGCGGGCCTCGCTTTGATCCATTCGATCAGCTCGGCCATGTTCGCCGGCGGCAGCGTTTCTCTGCCTATGATCCACAACGGCGAGGCGGCGAGCAGGGAAATGGGCTGAAGGTCGCGCACGACGTCGTAGTCGAGCGGATAGATCGCCGGCGAGGCGACGTGACTCGACCATTGCCCAATGCCGATCGTGTAACCGTCCGGCCTGGCGTGGGCGACGCGGCCGGTCGCCAGCGTGCCGCTGGCGCCGCTCAAGGTTTCGACCACGACCGGTTGGCCGAGCGGAGCTTGCATCCCATCGGCCAGTATGCGCGCCAGGGTGTCGGTCGGACCGCCCGGCGGAAAACCGACCATCATCGTCACCGGATGCGACGGATACGTTTCCGCGGACGCCAGAGCAGCGCTTGCCAGAACCGCGATCAGCGCGCCAGCGAGACGCATTCCAGTAATCGTTCGCCGTTTCATCGCGCGTGCCGGCATGGCCTACCCTCTTCGTGCGGGATTTGGACTGCCCTCCGCGTTGGAC
>WNGJ01007723.1_pt1 | contig 11452 bp, 9 predicted proteins | sample 5400611 | NCBI WGS metagenome assembly WNGJ01 (sample SAMN13153375, study PRJNA577476) | soil metagenome | isolation source: 40 cm soil or saprolite under Garry oak tree replicate 1 | place: USA:California | collected 2016-06-15 | reverse complement strand
GCGGCGCGGCGAAACCGAGCGCGATGGAGATTCTGCAGTACCGCTCGGCCGGTTCCCACACTTTGGAAAATGCCGACCACCAAAACGCGATCGCCCTTCTTTGGCCAAAATCTCATATCCAATCTTACAGGATATATCGAGTTGCGAATATCGACGCGAGTGTTTGACTTTTGGGCACAGGAGTTGAGTGTGCCGCTCGAAATATGCGGCGTCTCTAAACTCGATACGGCGGTCGCAGATCGCCGCTGGTGAAAAGCGAAAGAACCATATTAATTCGGTTGCAAGACAGGCCGCCAAATCATTAACGCAGCGGGCCTGAGCGTGATCTCAATCGCGCTGTGATTCTTTGGTTTGTATTCTTTGTTCGGCCACGTTTCGCCATCAAGATGCATCGCACCAGGCGCCGAGGTGATTTTGAGCTCGCGAAATTTGCGCGGCTTCAACGGAACCCGTGCTTTTCGTCCGGCCAGGTGCGCATCAACATGCTTGATGAAAATGTCGCGTTCGTGCTCGCGCACCGCCACAAAATCGAGCCGGCCATCGTGTGTTGTTGCTTTCGGAGCGAGATGGAGCCCAGGGCCAGCGGAGCGAATGTTCATTGCTCCCCAAAGGATGTAATGACCGGAAATATCTTCGCCATCGATGCTCATCTTCCACTGGCGCGGCGGATAATCGAGCGACAACTGGCGCAGAAGCGATAGGTGCGCTGTGAGTTCTTCCTCCGGCGAAGCTCCTCTTTTTTCGTTGGCCTCTGCGGCAGGAAAGTAGTCAGCAAACAGCCCGCCGCCCGCGGCTTCCAAAAAGCAATCTATCTGCGATCCATTACGCGTCACGCCGATGTCGAACGGCTGGCTTTTTCCGCAGTGAAGCGATTGCAGAATTTCGTCAAAGGATCCGGTGAAACCGAGACTGCGCGCCAGATTGTTCGCCGTACCGAGAGGCAAGATTGCCAGCGGAATCCCGCCGTCCGTGATTTGCCACGCAGTTTTGTGCACCGTGCCGTCTCCTCCGGCTGCGATGACGAGGTCCACTGGCTTTTTGAAGGCTTGTTTCCAGCCGCGCTCTTTTATCGATTGATAGAATGCCTGATGCCCGCACCTGGTCAGGCTCGCCATCAATTGTTTCTTGCTATGTTTACGGTCTCCCGCCTTCGGATTGTGGATCAACAGGATTCGCATGACCGGTTTTCTACAGCGATTACTGTTCACACCCTATTCGGCCAAAAACAGGTCGGCACGCGTTCTTAAAGTGTGAAAATGCGAATCCTCATCTCCAACGACGACGGAATTTACAGCCCGGGCATTCCGGCGCTGGCGAAAGCGGCAGCGCGTTTCGGTGATGTGCGCATCGTGGCGCCCGACGTGGAGCAATCCTCAATGAGCCATGCGATCACATCATCACGGCCACTGCGGTTCAAACGCATTCATCTGGAGCGTTTCGAAGCGTACAGCGTTAACGGCACACCGGCCGATTGTGTCGCACTCGGGATGCATCGGTGGGGACACGTGGACCTTGTCCTTTCCGGTATCAATCTGGGACTGAATCTCGGCAACTCACTCTGGCATTCTGGCACTTTGGCAGCAGCGAAACAGGCTGCGTTGCTCGGATCAAGAGGCATCGCGTTCAGCACCAACGTCAGCGATAATCGCGAGCCGAATTTTGCAGGGCTCGAGCCTTACGTCGCCGAGGTGCTTGATCTGCTAATGCCGAGAAAAACGTTGTGTCTGATCAACGTGAACCTGCCGGAGAAACCAAAGGGCATCCGTTGGACGCGCCAATCTGTACGCCACTACGATGGAAAGGTCGTTGCGGACAAAGATCCGAAGGGCCGCTCCATCTTTTGGTTCACGGTGACTCCGTTGCAAGGCTCTGCCAAAGGAACTGACCGCTGGGCCATCGAGCATAATTGGGTGTCGGTCACTCCGTTACGTCTCGATCTGACCGATGAAGCAGATCTCGCTCGAGCGTTAGCAGCCTCAAACACGCCTGCGGTAAAGGTTGCCAAGAGACACGCCACTCGGCCACACAAGAAGCGCTGAAACGCCCGTAGCTGGGAATTTGACGCAGCGTCTACGTCAATTTGTTTAATTGCCTGTGCGCCGGGGGAACCAAAGACGACTGGTGTTCCGAATCCTATGGGAATTCGTAGCCAATGGGTGACAATGGATCTACTACCTCAGCACTGCACCGGACCGCTGAACAGTTCCACATTCTGGTGGATAGCGTCGAGGAATACGCCATTTACCTTCTCGATCCAAAGGGAAACGTGATGACGTGGAACACTGGGGCCGAAAAAATCAAGGGCTACAGGGCTGGCGAAATTATCGGAAAAAATTTCGCCTGCTTCTACACGGCTGAGGACGTCGCCGCTGACAGGCCGCAGCGCAATCTGCGCGAAGCGGCGCGGCTCGGGCATGTTCGCGATCAGGGCCTGCGTATTCGCAAAGACGGATCAACGTTTGAGGCCGAAGTGGTCCTGACGGCGTTGTACGATCACAAAGGAAATATTCGCGGGTACTCGAAAGTCACCCGCGACATTACGGACCAAATCCGTAGCCGGGAATTTGAAGCTGAGAAAATTGCCGCGGAAAAGGCGAACAAGACGAAGGACGACTTCCTCGCAGCGCTGAGCCACGAATTGCGGACACCTCTCACACCCGCACTGGCGGCAGCGATGTATCTGGAAGACAACGCGGAGAAACTTCCGCCGGAATTCGTGGAGGATGTGCAACTAATCAAGCGCAACGTGAAGTTACAGGCGCGTTTGATTGACGATCTGCTCGATCTCACCCGAATCACGCGCGGCAAGCTTCGCCTCGATCTGGACATTTGCGACGCACACGATGTCATTCGCAACGCGGTTGAAATTGCAGGTTCCGCCATCACGTCGAAGGACTTGAAGGTCTCGACCAAGTTCAATGCCAAACAACATCACATTCGAGCGGATTGCATCCGGCTTCAGCAGGTGTTTTGGAATTTGATCAATAATGCCGTGAAATTCACGCCTCACGGCGGGCAGGTCGCTATCCGCACGTTCAACAACGACAGTGGGCGTTTCCATTTCGAAATTACCGACCACGGGATTGGAATTGAACCCGATCGGCTGGCTTCGCTATTTAAGCCATTCGAACAGGCTGATCCTTCTGTAACCCGCCAGTTTGGTGGCCTTGGGTTGGGTCTCGCGATTTCAAAACACCTGGTCCAACTTCACCGCGGCACAATTGAAGCGGAGAGCCGTGGCCGGAGTTTTGGATCCACTTTCAAGGTGACGCTGGAGACGGTGCGAGCGGAACTCGCTACGACGCGTCGCGGATCGCGCGCCGCGAGGCGTCCGCCCAAACCGTTGCGCATCCTGCTCGTAGAAGACCACCGCGATACGCGACGTACGCTGTCGCGTCTGCTTACCCATTTCGGTCATGAAGTTTTGGCTGCGGACAACGTCCATCGAGCGCTGGAAATCATTGGCTCGGGAGAAATCGATGTGTTGTTGTGCGATATCGGGCTCCCCGATGGGAGCGGTTACGAAGTTATCACACAAGCCAAAGGAAAGCGGCCTATCCATGCAGTCGCACTCACTGGCTTCGGCACCGAGGAAGATATTCGGCGCTCCAAGGAAGCCGGATTTGATCTTCACCTGGTTAAACCAATCGACCTGCATGAACTGCAAACTGTTCTCGAAAAAGTCGAGACCTGATTGGTTCGTCTGCCCTTAAACCGCTGCAAGCTCCCGCACGACTGACTTTGGTTCTTTGTCGTCGCGGATGCGATTCGCTCGACGACGCGTTGCATGAATTGTACGGCGCCTCTGTGAAACATCCATAGCTGGCGTTTCCGTCAGCCGCATCTAGAATTGGCCTGCGATGGTTTCGATTAATCGAAATGTGCTCACGGAAGGCGTTCTCGCGGGCGCACGTATTTCGACAGACGACGTGCTCCAGTTGTATCGCTGGCCACTTGAGGAACTGGGCGCGCTTGCGAACGCCAGACGGGATCTGACAAAGGCGAAAAGTTATGGCGGCCGCGGGCGTGAGATCGTGACCTATATCGTCGATCGCAACATCAATTACACGAATGTCTGCAACGTTTACTGCAAATTCTGCGCGTTTTATAGGACGGAACGGGACGAAGACCATTACGTGCTTTCGTTCGAGCAAATCGATCAGAAGTTGGACGAACTTTCTGCCGCGGACGGGGTTCAAATCCTGATGCAGGGCGGCCACCATCCGAAATTGCCGTTCCAATGGTACATCGATCTGTTGCAGCACATCCGGCAGAAATATCCCCACATTAATATCCATGGATTCAGCCCTCCGGAGTTTCAACATTTCGCCGAAACGTTTGGCATGCCCTTGCGAGAAGTGATTTCGGAATTCAAGAAAGCCGGGCTTGGCTCAATTCCGGGCGGCGGCGGTGAAATTTTAGTGGATCGAGTGCGGAAGAAGATTTCGCCGTTAAAGATCAACAGCGATGAATGGTTAGAAGTGATGCAGGTAGCGCACGAGCTTGGATTGAAATCGAGCGCGACGATGATGTTCGGTCACGTCGAGACAATCGAAGATCGAGTCGAACATTTGCGACGCATTCGCGATCAACAGGATCGCAGCGGCGGATTCACCGCGTTTATTTGCTGGACCTTTCAACCGCAGCATACGGTGTTGAAGGTGAACCAGCCGACCGGCGTCTCGGAGTATCTCCGGACACAAGCGCTGGCCCGGATTTTCCTCGACAACATCGAAAACGTCCAAAGCTCCTGGGTCACGCAAGGCCCGGGGATCGGCCAGATCGCGCTGCGATATGGCGCTAACGATTTCGGCTCGGTAATGATGGAAGAGAATGTGGTGAGCAGCGCCGGGACAACATTTCGGCTTACCGCCGCGGAAATTGAATCGCTCATTTCCGATGCGGGATACGAACCGCGCCGGCGCAATAATTGGTACCAACTCTTGAATTAACAATCCGAGCTAACGTCATGGACAAACGACCCGATTCCGCGAAAATCTCACCTTGACGATTGGCAGCTTCTTCCCGATATAGCTCGCTTGTCCTGCGTGGGTACGTTGCGCGGGGCTGCGCTTCTTAACCTATGAGATACGTTTCTGGATGGATGCGCCCCCCGCGGTTTGTAGTTTGGGTGGCCTCAATCTTCGCATTGTTTGGCGCGCTAATCGCGCGCGCGCAAGCGCCCCAATCAGCGCCGGCGCCTCCGATCATTCGCTCCGTCGACGTGCAGTACACTGGCGCGCAAGCGGTCAGCAAAGAACGGATTCTGGCGCAAATGCGCACAAAAGTGGGGCAACCGTATTCCAACCAAGTGGTCGAGCAGGACGTCGCGGCACTTTATAAGACCGGCGCCATTCAAAACGTTCGCATTTTTGCGCAGCCCGAAGGCGATGGAGTGAAGGTGATCGTTGCCGTGCAGACACGTGCCATTCTGCGCGAGATCGAAATTGCCGGAGCCGAACGGATCAAACCGAAGAGATTGCGGAAAGAAATCAAATTGCCACTCAACCGCGCGGTTGACGAACAACAACTGGAAGAAGCGCGTCAAAAAATCATCGACGTGTATCAGGGGCAGGGATTTACTGATGTTAGTGTCCAGTTTCGTGTTGACCCGATTGATGAAAAGCGTGGCACAGCGCGCGTTGTTTACACAGTCAATGAAGGCGTCAGAGGAGCGGTGAAGCAGGTTCAGTTCGAGGGAAACGCCCATTTCAGCGAGAAAGTCTTGCGCAAACAAATGAAGACGCGCGGCCGGTCGCTAATTTATTTCGTGGATAAAACCGGCCGTTTGGATGAGGTCCAGCTAGAACAGGACATGGACAAACTCCGCGAGTTTTACCAAGACCACGGCTACATCGACGTGGAAATAAAGACTCCCCATAGGGAGCGCACTGAGAAGGGTCCGATGATCATTACTATTCCGATTGTCGAAGGCCCGCAATATCACGTACGAAAGCTGACCATCACGGGCTATCAAAACACCACCGAGGACAGAATTCGCAAGCTGTTAAAGATGAAGGAGAGCAGCGTCTATTCGCCGAAACAACTGCGCGATGACGCCAAGGCAGTGGCGGACGCATACGGCAGTGGCGGTTACGTTGATCTCGTAGTTTTGCCGGAAGGCGAACCGGCGGGTCCCGCCCAAATCGATGTGCATTATAAAATCGAGGAGGGCGTCCGCTCGTTCGTTAACCGCATAAATATCGAGGGCAACACGCGCACCAAGGACAAGGTGATCCGTCGCGAAGTGCTCGTTGCTCCCGGAGATGTTTTTAACACTGTTCGCGTGGACGTGACCAAGAAGCGCTTGGACAACCTCGGGTACTTCGCAAAGGTGGAGACTTATCCGGAAGAAACGGACATCCCTGGCCGCAAAGATCTCACGATCCTGGTGCAGGAAAAACGAACCGGTTCGCTAAGCTTCGGCGGTGGCTACAGCACCGTTGACCAGTTGGTCGGGTTTGCCGAACTCACCCAAGGCAATTTCGATCTTTTCAATTGGCCTTCCTTTACCGGAGGAGGCCAAAAATTCCGCTTGCGCCTCCAGTACGGCACCCAGCGGAAGGATTTTATTATGACCTTGACCGAACCGTACTTCCTCGATCGACGCCTCGCCCTTACCGGTCAGCTTTTTTACACCGAAGCAAATTATTTGAGCAACGAATATTACCAGCGCAATTATGGAGGCATGGTCGAGATGCGGAAACCGCTCAATGCTTACATGTACGCCACTCTGGGATATACGCTGCAGAACGTCGAGATTTTTGATGTGTCTGCCAGCGCATCTGAAGCCATCCAGTCAGAAGCGGGCTCGACTCTCGAAAGCAAGCTTTTTACCAGCGTTGTGTTTGATACGCGCGATAACGCTTTGCTCACGCGCCGTGGCCAACGGGTCACCCTTTCACCGTTTATTGCCGGTAGTTTTCTCGGAGGTGACATCCGGGTTTACGGACTGGATCTGGAAGGGTCGCAGTATTTCCATCTGCCGTGGGACACCATTCTGCTGATCAACGGCGAAATCGCGACGGTAAGCCATTACAGCTACGGCAGCGGTGTTCCACTTTACGAGCGGCTCTATCTTGGCGGATCAAACAATCTCCGCGGTTTTCCTTATCGCCAGGTCGGTCCCCTGGATGAAAACGGCGAGCCGATTGGTGGTCAATCAATGGCGCGGACGACGATTGAATGGACTTTCCCGATTATCGAAAAAGCGCGCGGAGCAGTTTTTTACGACACCGGTTTCGTGAACACCAGCTCATGGTCGTTCGGGTTCAACCATATCGCTTCAGACATCGGTGTGGGAATCCGGCTTGACTTGCCCATTGGCCCGCTGCGCCTCGATTATGGGTACCCAATAATGCGTGACGGCTACAATGGAGGCGGTCATTTCAACTTCAATGTGGGCTATCAATTTTGAACGAATATATCTGGTTGCAGTCTAACCGGATTCCGCTCAGGGTATCGTCTGTTTTATGAAAAAATCTCTGTCCATATTGTCTGCGCTGATGCTGGCCTTTCCGGTCGCGATCTTTGCACAAGGCACGCTGAAAATCGGAACGGTCGATATGCAGCGCGCGTTCAAGGAATACACCAAGACCAAGGAGGCGGAAGCTAAAATCAATGATGCGAAAAATGCCGCACGCAAAGAATACGACGACAGGGCGGAAGATTACAAAAAGGCGCTCGACGAAATCAATAATCTGAACAAGCAGCTCGAGTCACCTGCCCTGAGCGCGGATAGAAAGACGCAAACGGCAAAAGATCGTGATGACAAGATTGCCAAGATCAAGAACATGGAGCGAGAGATCAGCGATTTCCGTCAAACGCGCGAACGGCAATTACAGGAACAGTTGATGCGGATGCGCGAGGGAATCGTGAAGGAAATCACCGATGTCGTGATGGAGAAGGTCAAAGCAAACAATTTTGACCTGGTATTCGACAAATCAGGAATGAGCATCAATGGCGTACCGGTTTTGATGTACTCACACGACAACGTCGATTTTACGAATGATGTGATTGCTGTTCTCAACAAACCGGGCCGCGCCACAGCGTCGACTGAAAAAACTAGGACAGCTGCTTCTGCGACTCCAGCGAGAGCTGCGAAACAACCTTAACGCTGGAAGATTCTAATTAATACACGCGGGCTAAACTCGCGTGTATTTTTGTGTCCCGTTAGCCACCGCTCGGTCCGTGCTTGTATGGGCGGCGGCCAAAGTCCCAGAATGCGTGTTCGAATCAAGTTGCGACCGACACCGTGCGTGATCGCGCTGTTAGTCGCGCTCTTTACTGGTTCACTGTCGGCCAATTGGGAGGCGACCCTTAGCAAAGAGCCGGCTGGAAATTTTCCGGAACTGCGGCCCCTGCGTGCGTCGTATCGGTTCGGGTGGTCTGGGCTCACCGCAGCAACCGGTGACGTTCACTTTAGCAAGCCGACCGGCGACAAATTTCAGTTCGACGGAACGGGCCGAACGATTGGCTTTGTTCGCGCGCTATGGAAATTGGACGTGAACCATCGGGCAGTCGCCAATGCGGAAACGCTGCATCCGATTGAAACGCAGCAGACAGAGAATTATCGATCGAAAAAAATCGTCACCAACCTCACTTTCACAGCCGCGGAAGTGACTCGGACAAGAACAGAAGGCGAAGGGGCCGCTGCCAAGACAACGACTCGCCAATTTAGTTTGCCTAACCTGTTCGACCTCCACTCGGCTGCGCTCTATTTGCGCAGCCAGCCGCTCAAAGATCGCAGTGTCAATCGCATTGTAGTTTACCCGGCCACCAATGCTTATGTTGCTACCCTCACCGTCGTCGGCCGGGAAAAAATCTCCGTGCGCGCCGGCACTTACAACGCAATTAAACTTGATTTGAAGTTGAAACGCATCGGCAAGCATCTCGAGTTGGAGCCTCACAAGAAATTTCGTCGCGCGAGCATCTGGGTGTCGGATGATGCAGAGCGACTTCTGCTTCGCATTGAAGCGCAAATTTTTGTCGGCACAGTCTTCGCCGACCTACAATCGGTGCATTTCGATGATCCAAGATAACGCATGCGGTCTCGCCCGGCGTGGCGAGCCGGAGCCGCGCGTTACGTTATTCAGGGACCCATTCCCCGCGGACAGGTGGCCCAGGACGCGCACGGCGCCGCGGCGGATAAAACATTGGCGCGCGTCCTCCGGGCAATAACTGGAGCGCCGCTAACGTTTCCAGATCGAGTCGGCCGGTTACCGGCAGCCGGGTGCGCGATTGATAGGCGCGCAAGGAAAATTCCATCGCTGGGCCGTACACTCCATTGATCTCGTCATGATAAAGGCCGCGCCGGGCTAGCGCGATTTGGGCCGAGAACACCACATTGCGTTGCACACCAGGAGGCGCAGCCTCGAATGGCGTGCCGGCAAGCACTCCTCCCGGTGAAGCGCCCGGCATAACCGGATTGGATGGATAAACTTGTTGGTCTTGCGGCGCGTTGCCGAACGCTTGAAGTGGTGGAGCAGGCGTCGTTTTCGCCGTCTCGTCGGCAGGTCCTTGGCCTGGTCTGGCGGGCGCAGCAGGGTGGGGCGACGCAGGCTTTGCTCCCGGTGGCGCGGAGGCGGAAGAGTCGATTCCAAGTGACTGAACCGTCTCGGCATTGAGCTGCCCGCTAACCTGCAGTCCATTGCGAATTTGATAGCGGCGAATGGCTGCGGTTACATTCGCGTTCATTTCACCGGTGACTTCCCCATAATAGAACCCTTGAGCTTTCAACGCCTGCTGCACACGTTCGACCAGCTGATCGGCGCGTATTAGCATGATCGACCCAAGGAAGATCACGGCAGCAATTTTTGTTGTCATTGCGACGTTATTTTGACGCGCTGCTTTTTCGCCTATTCAGCGCCTTCATCGGGCAGTGGCCGCCAGTGCTGACTTCCGCTGGCTCGCCGCGTCACGATAACGTAAAATGCCGTCGGCAACGGCCGCGGCAATCTGGTCGCGATAGTCCTCGCTACCGAGCTTGGAAATGTCTTCCTTGTTCGTGAGAAATCCGCCCTCAACCAAAGCCGCGGGAGAAGTCACATTCGCGATCACGAAAAATTGTCTGGCCTGTGTACCGCGATCTATGGCGCGCGTGCGCGCAACTAATGCTTCCTGGATAAATCCCGCGAGATTCTGGCTCTCTGGGTTCGGCGAATCCGAAAGCGGTCGCCACAGGAAAGGGAACCACGAAGCGAGAAACGAGCCTGCAGTGATTTGGTGCGCGGCGTAGTAGGTCTCGACGCCGCTGGCCACCGGCTTGTTGTCTTCGTTGAAATGAATGCTGACAAAAATACAATTTCTCACTCTATTTGCGAATGCTGCCCGATCCGCGAGCGAGACATAGGTGTCTCCAACGCGTGTCATCAATGCAGCGATTCCTTCCGAGTTCAGGAGCCGGTCGATCCGGCGCGTTACGTCGAGAGTGAGATCTTTTTCCAGCATGCCTCCGCACATTGCGCCCGAGTCGCGGCCACCGTGTCCGGGATCAAGAACGACTACTGCAAACGGTTTGGATGCAGCTGAAGGCGAGGTCGTTCTCGGCTGTGGTGCGGCCCTCTGTCGCTCCGTGTGATGGAGCTGCATCCAGACGAAGGATGCAACGATCAACAACAAGCCCGCCAGGGCCAGCACATTTTGAAGCACTCGTTTCATGCGTTACAGATGGAAGAAAATTTCTCTGCATAACCTTATTCGTGAATCAGCGACCGCAATTCCGTATCGGACAAAGAATGATAACGAATTGCTCTGCTCGAATCACGCTCGAGCAGTGCCGCTTCGATTCCGCTATTGGAGAGCTGTTCCTGCCGATATCTTAACAGAGCGGCACGTTCGGGCAGCTCGCTTGTATCGCCAGCCTGCAAAGACATGTGCCCGATACTCCACGCGTCCAGCGCAGAGTTCAGCGTCGTCTGAAAGGTTGCATCCGGCGCATGCTGATCTTTCAGAAACGCTTCCATGAGTTTTCGTGATTGTCGCGTGCCGCTGAGCACCGCGAAATCCTGCGGCGCTTGCGCGTACGTCGCGCCATTAGTCGCGATCTCGCCGTCATACTCCACTCGTAAAAACAAGTCTTCCTCGGGCCGTCCGCCGATCTCGGCAAAGAGCATCCGCGCCAGGTAAGGCGGGCCATAAACCTGTTCAAACGCGCTCTTCATCACGGGACTGAGCGAATAATGCACCAGCCGCCGCAGTGAAACGTCTGCAGCCGATCGGGTGAAGCCTTCGGTGCTGGCCAGTTCAATCGCTGCCATTCGTAACCGCTCGATATCGCCGGGGTGACCAATCGCTCCCATCGCAATCCGATCGTAGATTTCAAAAATCTTCTGCCGCGTCTGGCTGAGGGTGAGAAACAGAATGCCATCGCGGTACCCAAGCGCTGCGATGGGACTGCCGGGCGCGAGCTGTGCCTCGATATACTCGCGGCGATTGGCGATGGCTTCGACCC
>WNGJ01020343.1_pt1 | contig 11453 bp, 11 predicted proteins | sample 5400611 | NCBI WGS metagenome assembly WNGJ01 (sample SAMN13153375, study PRJNA577476) | soil metagenome | isolation source: 40 cm soil or saprolite under Garry oak tree replicate 1 | place: USA:California | collected 2016-06-15 | reverse complement strand
ATGATGTGGCCCTGTTACTTTTGATCCTGCTGGCTATCTGGTGCCTAGTCTCTCAAGAGCAACTTACAAGGCGTTCCTCTATCATGGCTGTTGCTGTATTTGCCCTGGCGACCTGCCTGAAATTAAATGCAGTGGTCCTGATGCCATTTGTGTTGATTTTTCTATGGAAATGGCGAAGGGGACGTCTCGACAACAATCGGGGTGAGCAGGGATCAGGGCGGTTGCGGTCAGGGCGACCACGAGGGGGCGTGGTTGCCCTGGTCCCTCTGGCGGTACTGCCCCTCATCTATATTGGGCTGATCGTGTTGTTGTACGCTCCCTTCTGGCAACATGGGGCGATATTGAACATTTTTCATGCGAATCCAACGACATCCCGCAATATCAATACTCCGATGGAGTTTTTGTTCCGCCTTTATAATGGAGTAGTGGCTCGGTTCGGTCAGCAACATCCGCCTGTAAATGGTTCACATGCTGAGAATGTGACGCATGTGCTAAGCATCGGCCTTTTTATGCTGTTGTACGGGTGGCTTTGCTGGCGGGTACTACGTACAGCACAAACGCTGCACACGAACGCTAGCCTGATAAGTTGGTTGGCTCTGGCATGGCTTCTCTATTGTGCTCTCGGTACGCCATGGTTCTGGCCGTGGTATCTGGTCACATTCTTCGGTCTATACGCCATTGTGGCTGCTACCAGTTCTAACAGGATTGCGTTGTTCGGCTTCACGATCACGCCCCTGACGCTCTCTTTATTGGCCTTGAGTATGTTGAGTATCTACTGCTTCTATGCCTGGAACTTCGATGCTACTTTTGTGAGAGGGCTACCCGATTTTCGTTGGTCTTATCTGCGTGGTCTATGGGCGTGGGGTATTCCGTTGTTAGGAATACGAAGAGTCGCTCTTACTAAGAGCCAGCCTCCTGCTCTCAGCAAAGAAACTGCCGAATAAGAATAAAGATAAGCTGATCGGCGTTGGTAGAATTGAGGGTAGCAATAGAAGAAAGGGCTAAAGTAGAAATGGAGCCAGTTGATCTATGTTGAAACGGATATGGCCCAGGCACTTAAGGTGGCCAGCTCTGCTGGTTGGTGTACCTCTGGTTGTTCTTCTGCTAAGTGTGGGCATCTGGTCGCTGTACAGTAGAACAACGACCAATGATCTCCATAGCAATAACACCAATGGCGGTAATAGTACGCATACGAGTGCCACTCCAGGGGCTACGAGCGATATACAAGTTTCCCAGGGATCCGTCTCACCTCTGCTCTTTGGCACTAATTTGAGCCTGTATGATAGCAATGATCAAGTGTTGCAATCGGCCAGTACTCGTGAGGGGTTGCGTCAACTGCATTTCCGTATCATCCGTATGCCGGTGCGCCCCAACCTTTCCAATGAGACCGAAGTTCAGGCAGCCCAGGCTATTAAAAGTGTAGGGGCTTATGCTCTGGTGGTTTTACGTGGCGCAGTCGATGACAATGTGCTAGCCGATGATGTCCGTTTGGTCAATGATATGAACGGTGTCTTTGGGAGCACGACAGTCTTCTATGAATATGGCAACGAGGAAGACCTGCTCGGTGTTGATGTCAGCCGCTATATCGCCTCCTGGAATACCGTTGTTCCTCAATTGAAACGCCTTGCCTTGCATGGCCAGTTTATTGGCCCCGTTAATTTCCAGTACGATCGCAACTATCTGACTACCTTTTTACAGCATGCCAACCCACGCCCCGATCAGGTGAGCTGGCATGAATATACTTGTGATGACTCCTGGTCTACTGACTCCTGCCTTTCCCATATTGATAATTGGACAGCCCATATCAACGATGCCCGCAGTGCTATGAATACTGCCATTGGCATGGCTCTACCGATTATGATCACTGAATGGAACTATGCACCCAATGCACAGGCTAACGACGGTAAAATCAATAATGATAGCTTTATGTCGGTATGGACAACCAAAGCGATCCAGACGCTGGCGGCAAACCGAGTTTTCGCTTCGATGCAATATGCCTGCACAAACTCCGTTTATGCGCTGATCAGAAGTGATGGCACGCCGACCGCTCAGGCGCTTACCATGCAGTCTCTCTACTCTCACATGATTCTCAATGGACAGCAACCTACTCCTGTTTCCACCATAGCCGGTCAGGTGCAACCGGAAGCTACTTCTACGTCTGCTGTCGTACTACCTCAACATATGGCTTTTTCCTTTGAGGATGGTGGCATCGATGGCTGGGGCGGCTATGGCAAAGAGATATCCCTCCTCGCTGGGTGGTCAAATTTACCAGATAGGCGTACAATTTGGATCGACGAGTAACACGCCCATGAGCAGCGATGTGTTTGTGGATGCAGTTGGGTGGCACTAGCAAAAGCCCATAGGCGTCATAACAGTTTGGACTTCACTGAGAAGTACCATCGGGCTATGCGTTTGGTAGGTTGGATACCGTGTGGGTAGGATAATGATAATGATAATGCAGGGGCGTAATATAGCGAAAACGGAAGAGTGCAGAGATGGAAGTACGTGTACGTGCTTTTGATTGGCGTGTCTATACAGAAGAGGTGATGCCAGCGTTTGCACGTTGGTTGGTGGACAAAGATGAAACAGTTCTCCGTGAGCTTTTTGAGGGGACACGCTGTGCTGTAGAGGAGCAGTTCCTGCCTGCAGCAATGCAGAAGTTGCGGGTGTGGCCGCGTGCGAAGCAATTTGTGGATGCGTTGCCACGGGGGCCGCATAGTCGCAAAGAGTACGTGAAGTTATCTTCTGCCGAAGAATTTACCCTGCTGAGTGATCGCTACCTGCATAACCATGTTCCCCATCTCTACCAGGACTCGGCGGCATTGCGCACGATATGGGGGGCGATTGTCGAAGAATATTGCTTGGTGTGGTTTCGTGTGGTCTATGATGGATATGATCCCCATGCTCAGGTGGATGAAGAAGGGATGCCTGAGCCGACGGTGCGCGGTGAATTGATCTTGCTCTTGCAGGAGGCTGGTCTGCCGGAGCTGGCGCACGAGGTGGGCGAAGAAACAACGGAAGTAGAGCGGTTTGAATGGGAGCATGATGGGGAGTCTGGTGATACTGAGCCAGTTGAGGAACACGAGGAAGAGCCTGATATGTATGTCGATGCGGAGCAAGTGGATGAGATAAAGCCGAGAGGTGTGATCCTTGGACAACAGGGAAATGTGTTGCATCTGCGTGGCTGGCTAGCCAGTGTGTCGGTTCGAGCAATGGCTTTGTTTGAGTACCTGGTTTGTGGACGTAGGCGTATGCCTTTTGGCTATGAGGCTGGTGAACCATTCGGAGGCTATATTGGCTATTTAACGCCGAATGAAGTGTGGCAACTGAGCAGATGCCTGCGCAACGTGAAGCCGCCCAGCCAGCTTGAAGCACAGGCAGATGATCTCCGTTTTCGGGAGCAACAGACGTCGGAGCGACTGGTTGATGAAGTGCTACCGACCAATGCCGGTATGTTTCTGGATTTTCTACAAGGTGCAGCCTTGCAAGGGCTAGGGTTGATTGGGAGTGTGGAGTAGCAGAGCGCGGCTTATCGAGCCAACAATGACGAAGAAGGGGGTACGTCTGACGTACAGAGCCTCCTCCGTATCTGTGTTCCAGTTAATGCCCCCACTGGGTGAGGGAGTGCTTAGGTTCTCTCTATCCCTCTTATTTTCCGGAGTGCAAGGTGACCTCAAAGACGTAGCGAGAGCTGACGTAGAAGCTTTCGGAGGTGGCAATGGGCGCACCGGTTTGTTCGAAGACAGTGCAAAAGAGGCGCAAACCCGGTTCGTCCGGGGCGATATTGAGTAATTCAGCTTCACGCCTGTTGGCACGATCGGCGGAAAGTTTCTGTTCGATGATAAAGGGGGTGAGACCTTCGCCTGCCATGAGGCTATAGAGTGAGCCTTCGGCCACTTCTCTAGCACGTTCGTAAATAGCGGCAGCATGAGGATAGGGAAGGTAGTCTATCTCGTAAGCTACGGGAGTGCCATCGGCGGTACGCAACCGCTCGAAACGGATGAGTTGCTCGGTGTCGGTGACCTGAAGCTCTCGGCGCATAGCTTCGGAGCCACGCACAAGCTCGCTGACGAGCAACATACCCCCGGGACGTTTGCCACGTCGCTTCATTTCTTCGGTGAAGCTGGTCAGTTCACTGACGGTTTGTTGCACACGGGGTTCACAGACAAATGTTCCCTTGCCATGTTGGCGGTAGAGCAAGCCTTCATGCACCAGTTCGGTCAGAGCCTGACGTACGGTGGCACGGCTGACGTGGTAGCTGTTGACCAGTTCTGGTTCTGAAGGTATGGACGTATGAGGAGCGAGGTGTCCGGCACGTATCTGCTCTTTTAAGACTTCTTTGAGTTGGTAGTAGAGGGGCAGTGGGTTAGAACGTTCTAACGTTGGCATCTATGCATCTCCTTATGTCTGGACAATTTCGGATATAATACACCAGTGTATATCGGCAGAATATGGGAAAGAATATAGCACAAAAGCAGCAGGACGTCGAGGGGGGTAATAGACAGAGATGACATGAGATCCAGCGAATTTTAAGAACCTCTGGGTTCTTAAAATTCGCTGGATCTCATGTCATCTCTAGATTCTAGTTACGCATTACTGGGCGGACACGCGCTCAATCTCTCTCTTGAGACGCACACGGTCGGCACCAACGACGCGACCCACCTCTGAGCCACCTTTGAAGATGATAAAGGTGGGGATACCCTGAATGCCCAGACGCGAAGGGGTGCGTGGGTTAGCATCGGTATCTACTTTGGTGAAGAGCAATTTACCCTGATACTCATCGCTCAAGTTTTCATAATATGAAGCGATAGACCGACAGGGGCCACACCAATCAGCCCAGAAATCAACGACGACCGCAGTGTCTGATTTGAGGACTTTGGACTCAAATTCCTGATCACTCACATGGATGAGATTTGCATGTGTTGACATACCTGATATACTTCCTCTCGTTGCTGGCAGGCGCTCTGATCTGTATTGCCTGCCGTTGTGTGATTAGTAGTCGAGACTACGTATTGTTCCTTACCAAATACAACACAGGGCTCTCGACACTTATTCCTGATTTGTCTTCTCCATCCATTATACAAGCTAAAATAAGGAAAAAGAAAAGAGAACTATTACAAACATGGGCACGCCCGAGTTAGCGTGCCCATGTTCTCACTGGCTCGTTATGATATTACCTGCGACGGTTGTCGCCTTGTAGGATGGAGAGAATCTCCAGGATATACAGGAAAAGGTTGAGGACGGTGATGAAGATGGAGACCGTCAGCCCAATGGCATTGGGCAGCGTATCAGGCATGTATTTGGCGCGTTGCACATGGACGAGAACATAGCCGGAGAAGATGGCAACTCCAAAGAAAGCAATGATCAAGCTAAAAAGGCTGGAATGGAAGATGCCCCCGAAGAAGATGCCGATCACACTAACGACGAGTAGCAGGAGGACGCCAAAGAAGAGGTAGTCGGCCAGCCGCGTGAAGTCGCGTTTAGTAGTCCAGGCATAGGCCGCCAGGCCAAAGGTGGTGATGGCGGTGATTAAGAAGGCTTCGCCCAGGATGTTGCTGCCAGAGGCCAGATAGTAGCCGATGAGAGGCGAGAGGGACATGCCTTCTAAGAAAGTGAACAGGTAGAGCAGGAACAGGTTAAGGCCCTGCACCTGAATGGCGAAGTTGAGGATGACCAGGACAACCAGACCCGCTATGGCAATAATCCAGTACATAGCAAGGCTATGCACGACGAAGAAGCCGATAAAGGTGCCTGCACAGGCAAAGAGGAAGGAAAAGGCCAGCAAGCCCATGACTTTGCCGATGAGGCTACTGGTTTGCACCTCGCTATAGGGCGTGGACTGATATTGCTGATATTGATAGGGGGAGTTGCCAAATCCCCGATTCCTGCCGAAAGGGCCATTATTTCTTGGGTTAAACATAGGAAACCTCGATATGGAATAGACAATGTTTCATGCTCCTCAGGAGCATACTCTTTGCAAGATATACGCATGATGAAGCATGATGGTTGCATGCGGGACAGTCTGGCTGTGGACGAATGCTATAAGGGTGGGTTCTGGGACGGCTTTGGAGGTTCGGTCGATGTTGATGACGTGGCCTCGCCAGGATGAGCTGGAGTAAGGGGATCGACGATATTCGTGATGTCACAGCGCGGGTGATTGGGGTCGGCGTGCCAGTAAAGCTGGCTGCCGCCCGGTTTCGCCATGAGACCTCCACAGCGCGGACAATAGCGGGGAAGTGTATCGGCAGGTTCCTGGGTCATAGCGATCTCCTGAAAGGATGAGCGAACTAGAGGACACTCCACACGCCACAAATTTCACAGTAGGCGATGCCAACCTCGCCGAAGGCTTTGCTACGCGTACTCCAGCGGTCGTAGACAATGGCGAGGGATCCACAATTCCAACAACGAGCGCGGCCCCCTGTTTTGCTTTCATGGGCCAACTGGCTGAGCAGTTTGCTCCGTGCTTCGTCGGCCCCAGTATAGCCGGGGTTATAGGCGAGATGCAGCAGGTTACCAAGGGGCAGGGTGATCTCGTGCGTGGGAGCCTGCGGCGTGGGTGCCGGGGTGGCGGTGATGGGCGGCGCATACTGTGGCGGGGGCGGAACCTGTGGAGGACGACGGAAAAATTCGCCACGGGCAGTGCGACGGCCACCTTCGATGGCAGGAGCATACGGCTGGTGATCGCTGCCATTGGAGACCGGCGGTGCTGACACAACGGGAAGATAGGCCGAGGCCGGTGAGGGAGTCGTCAGCGGGGGTGCTGTCGGCGGTGAAACGGGAGGGGTAACGGCTTCCTGGGAGACCGGCTCAGGCGAGGAAGACAATGACTGTTCGGGAGTAGCGAACAAGACTGGTTCATCACTTGCACCGGCAGCAGGCTCGTCGGGGGCTGCTGACGAGGTGTCGGCGGTCGGCGGCAGGGAAATTTCGGCAGGCTGGCTCTGTTCAGATGCTTCTGCCGTGTTGTTCTGCTGATAATCTGGTTCCTCCGGCGGCTGTGCACGCCGGCGTCGTGTGATTGGCATGGATATTCTGCTCTCTGCAATATAGTAAGTGTGTTGCTGCATGCAGGCCACCTGCCTCTTGACGAACGAACTATTTGAAGAAATCGGCGTTCATTTTGATATACTGCTTCCACTCGCTGGGAACGGCAGACTCTTCAAAAATAGCGGTAACGGGGCAGGCGGGTTCGCAGGCTCCGCAGTCGATGCACTCATCGGGATTGATGTAGAGCTGCTCAGTGGCATCGAATCCCTCCTCGTTCTGAGTGGGATGAATACAGTCAACTGGGCAGACGTCTACACACGAAGCGTCTTTGACGCCGACACACGGCTGGGTGATAACATAGGTCATAGTTTGTCTATCCTGCCTTTCAAGATGTATGAAGAAATATTGAATGCGGTAAAAATTCCGCACACCGTTAGCAAGGTCGCTCCCTATACAACCGTGACAGGGCAACGGCACGGTGACGTTTTCTGGTCATGTGTAGTATAGAACGTTGTGCCGCCGTTGTCAATTCCATGTACAAATTGGACGAAGGATGGGACTCGACGCATGAGTAAGAACGTGGTACAATGCGTTGCGTGTGTTGAGCGACAACAGAGTATTTGTACAGGGAGAATAGGCATGCCACGAGGACGTAAAAGACCCCCACAAGAGAGCATCGATAGTATCTTGCTTGCTATGAGTCGCCACGAATCTATGGATCCAGATACGCTAGCACATTATTTTGATCGGCTCGATGAAGAGTGGACAGAGGGAGCACGTGACAAAGTTCTTCATCTCCTACGCACGCGCGATACTGCCGCCCATGCAGCCGCTGTGCTCATTTTGGCTGAACTGGCAACCGATTTTGATCTGGAAGCTATAGAAGATCTGGTAGCCGATCCGACCGTTACCGATGTGGCAAAGCTCACCCTGGCACCCGTGCTACGTGAACTTAACTCAGAGATGGCCGACGATGCACTGATTGAATATCTTAACGATCCAGAAGCCGCGATGCAGCAGATGCAGGTGCGCCTGCTCGATATGGTAGGTAAAAGTGAGCTAGGGGTGGAATCGGTGTTGGAAGATGTTCTCTCCATGCCTCCTGAGCGACGCCTGAGTTTTATTTCATGGCTTGGGAGTAGCCACGACCCACGGGCTGCCAACTTGCTGATTCCCTTACTGGAAAACCCGACCAGTCCACTCGTCACCGCTGCTGTGGATGCGCTTGAACAGCTTGGCCCGATCTCCGCCCAGCAGTCTATTCCGGCCCTCAACTATCTCGTGGCTCATACCTCTAATCGCCAGATGAAAGAGCATGCACGTGCTGCTCTCGGCAGGTTGACCATGCAGCTAACGCCTGGCTCAGAAGAGGTCAGCGAGCAGAGTGTAGAGCAGAACCAGTTGCCGTTCTATGCAGCACGTATCAGTTGTATCGATGGCGTGGGAGCACAAATGATTCTGCTCAGTTGGCGGCGTCCCGACGGTCTGCTCAAAGGAGTCAATGTGCTTTACCAGGATCAATGGGGCATAAAGGATTGCTATGGCACCGACGATATGCCTGTCGAACGTTGGGTTGAACTGATCACCAACCTGAATGAGCAAGGCCTGAGTAGTGTGCAGGTGCCGCTCGACTATGCACGTGCGCTGGTGACCGAAGCCCGCGCCATGAACAAACGCAGTCGCCGCAAACTCCCCATTGCCTATGCTATCTGGCGACCACTTATCGAAGGTACTGAGCAAAGGAGCAGGGGTGCAGCCAGCGTGGCAACTCACCTGGAGGCAGCAGAACTGACGCCGGATGTATTACAACTCGTACAACGTGGCAATGAACTGTATGATATACCCGAATTTAGCTCCTGGTTGTTTGAGCCAGTTGCACATATCCAGCCGTATATTGACCGCTATTGGTCGCAGCGAACCTTTACAATGTTGCAGCCGAATGCACGCAGTTCACGCCGCAAAAATGCTCAGAAACAGCAGCAACTCCAGACCAATCTGGAAGCACTGATCAATGAGGCTATTGATGCCTTGATCGACTCTAAATGGCAGGCTACCTATGAAGCTCGCCTGCTCCGCCAGGGAGCCTTGTTCCAATATGCTGAGCGTACAGAAGATATGCAGCTCGTGCGTGCCGTTGCTTCCGCCTTGCGTCCCAACTCCGGCGTAGCAGTACAGGAGCAGCCATTCATCCGCATGATGTTGCGTCTCTCCATCGAACAAGGGCCTCTCCGTGCCCTTGCTGAAGCCCTCGATTCCGGGCAATTGGGACCTTTACCAATCGATTTGTTTCCTGATGGGGAATGAAACAACTACGGCTTGATGCTTCTTTACCACAATGGATTCAGAACGAGACCGGTAATGAGTTTGGGATAAAAATACGTCGACTTATGAGGCATGCGCTCTTCGACATCCGATACGTCACATATCTGTTTGACTCGTGTAGAATTTAACAGCAGAGCCGCTTGCGCCTTCCCTGCCTGTACATCTTGCAGAGCCGCGTTCGCATCGAGTGTATAGCGAATATATTTGCCCTCGGTCACATCTGCTACATTGATACCCAGCAATGCCTCGACCAGCAGGGTATGTGCTACCGATACATCCAGGTTATTCCACGCCGCCGCGTGCCCGCTCTCTGCCATACGCTTTTCTCCCTGCTCATTGAGACTCAACAAGACATTTCGCTCAGGAGTGCTTACTATGAATGATGGTCGCTCTTGCCCGGCCCGTGCCAGTTGTGCCAGCATCTGTGTGCTCGTCGCTCCCTCTTCCAGTGCTCGTACTGTGAAATATTCCGCGAGGCGTGGACCGGATAACACGCTCAATGCCTCAGCATTCAAGTCAAACAACAAGCGATGGGTTGGCAAGACCAGCATGCCCGGATCATCGATATCGATGAGAGCCATCAACGCAAAGTTCACTGCATCGGCAGGATGAATCTGCCGTCGCTGCTCGTGTATCTCCGCCCGATAGTTCAAGGCCGTTTCATAGCGATGATGTCCATCAGCGATATATAACTGTCGCTCGGCGAAGAAATCCTGGATAAGAGCAATTTGGGCCGGATCAGTAATGGGGTGCAGCCGGTGACCTTCGTTGACATCATCGGTGATCTGGACTTCTGGATTGCTGGCATAGGTACCCAGCAGGCGACGTATGCGCCCCTGTGGGTCTTTATACATCGCCATGATGGGGCTGAAATTGGTGGCACAGGCCCGTAACAGTTGCAAACGATCATCTTTTGCTTTGCGATGGGTACGCTCGTGCGGCAGAATCACCTTCGCCTCCCACGGCTCCAGGCGCACACGTCCCAGCAAACTGGTGCGTGTATACGTTTGCCCTGCATAGGTAAATATCTGCTGGTAGAGGTAATAGGCAGGCAGCGTGTCCTGTCGCAATACATCATTCAGACGCCATTCAGCTAGCGTTGCTGCAGCTCGCGTATAGCGATTGTCTAACGTTGTATCAGTTGTCTCGATACGTCCAAGCTCCAAGCGGATTACATTATAGGGATTGCGCTCATAGTATCGTGCCTGTGCTTCCTCCGAAATCACATCAAATGGTGGCGTCACTATCTGCGCTAGCTCACTTACGGTCTCCTGAGAATAACGTATACCGCGTAGGGGTTGTACATCAGCCATATTCTGAAACTTCACTTTCTCTGTTTTGTGAAATATTGTATCATGCCAGGAGAGCGCGTCAAAAGACCAGAGCGATTTAACGAAGAACAGAACACGGTTGCAAGTACAGCAACCGTGTTCTGTTCTTCGTTAAATTTTTTAGAAAATTAGTTCTAATTTTCTCTTGACATTTCCTGCGGTTCGTGGTAATATCTTTCTTACGAACAAAAGTTCTAAAACCAAATATGCTCTCCCTACCCCTTACTCGCTCTCTCCTACACTGCCTCTTGAAAGCGGTCGGGTTGCTTTTCTCCTCTCTCCCCCTCCCGACCGCTTGGGCGGAAGAGTTTGACTGCCTGTGCTTGGCACGATGCTAGAGTTGAAACTACTGGGTAGCCCTATTACTCAAGCTCGAAGCCAATTTCGACTGTCACCTGATATTCAATGCCACTGCTGGTGATACGGCCCCGCTGCTCCTTCACTTCGAACCACTGTATGTTACGCAGGGTTCTTTGCGCCCGTTCTATTGCCCGTTTAACTCCGTCATCGAACCCTACTGTGGAAGTGCCTACCACCTCTGTTTTGCGATAGACTTTTCCTTCTTGTCCAGCCATAGTATGTTTCCTCCTTGAACCTTGACGCTTAACTCAATGAACGTTACAATGAGACTCAATCTACGAAACTTACTGTATACAAAGGACGTTTAGGCATGGATTTAATGGCAATACGCTACATTGTGTTAGTAGTCGCTATATTTATTTTCTTATGGGCTGCTGTAGAGTTGAGTTTACGTATTCGACGGCGTCGACAACAGAAGATGGCGATGCGCGGTCACTGGATTAAGTTGGATAG
>WNGJ01018239.1_pt1 | contig 11455 bp, 10 predicted proteins | sample 5400611 | NCBI WGS metagenome assembly WNGJ01 (sample SAMN13153375, study PRJNA577476) | soil metagenome | isolation source: 40 cm soil or saprolite under Garry oak tree replicate 1 | place: USA:California | collected 2016-06-15 | reverse complement strand
AAAGGCCGTCGTTGGCGCCTCGAGCCGCCAACGCATAGCGTTCTTCACTCTCTCTCAATGCCTCCTGTGCCCGTTTGTGGGATAATTGGGTAGCTATACGTGCGAGTGCGACAGGAAAGTCGACCGGCTTCGTAAGATAATCGTTTGCCCCTAAATCTAGTGCCTTTACAATGTCTTCGCTCTGGTTCTTTGCCGTAACCATGATGACCGGCAGTTCGATCGGCGAATAGGCTTCGCGCAGCGTTTTCAGGGCCTCAAGGCCGCTCATATCCGGCATCTCGATGTCCAATAACACTACGTCCGCGCCCTCCCGCTTGATCTGTTCCAGCAATTGTTGTGCGCTCTCCGCTACTCCAACCACATAACCTTTCCGTTCCAGGCGCCGGGCAAGCATGTCCCGATTCATTTCGTTGTCATCTACAATTAGCAACTTGCCCGGGATGGAGTTCATGACGATTTCCTCACAAGGAGCAAATTATCGATCTTTTCGTTCAGTCGTCCAAATTCTACGGGTTTGGTGTCATAGTCATCGAACCCGACTTCGAATGCTTTCGCCCGATCAGTCACCAAAGCGTGGGCCGTTAATGCGATGATCGGAATATGACGAGTCGCCGCATCGGCCTTCAGGAGACGCGTTACTTCCCAACCGTCCATCACCGGAAGACTGATGTCCATCAGAATGATGTCAGGATTTTCCGAATGCGCCAGTGAATGTCCCTGCTCGCCATCATGCGCAGTGACAACAATATATCCCTTCCGTTGGAGCCGTCTGGAGAGCATATCCCTGTTCATTTCATTGTCTTCGACCAGCAGAATTTTTGGCATTATTACTTTCTCCTAGCTATTACAAATTCGACCGTCCAGCCGACCGAATTCCCCCCATCCATAAAAGGATGTGATGGGCGCCATGATCTTAACTATGGCTTCTGATTGGCGCCCCTTTCGAGCGACCTCTCTCCTTTTTTGGAGAAGCATCGCGGCGAGGGGAGGCGGGAAATGCCTCGCCATCTGTGAACAGGGAAGAGCGAGCAACCCGGTGCTTTTCGATGAGAACCGCAAGACGGTCACGGTCAACAGGCTTGATCATATAATTGGACGCACCCAGTTCAAATCCCATGGATTCATTGTCTACGACCGTTACCATAATCACCGGGATCTCCGCCAATTCAGGATCCGCTTTCAACTGATTCAGAACGGCCCAACCATCACAGTCCGGCATAATGACATCCAGCGTTACAACGAGTGGCTTCACTTGTTTGGCCAGACGCAAACCTTCTTCGCCACTCGCGGCGGCGACCACGTGAAACCCTAGTCTCGTCAGAAAGCGGGACATCAGGTCGCGGACCGTGGAGTCATCATCGATCACCAGGATGGTATCCAGGTTCGATTTCGTCTCCAGGGAGATGGCCGGAGGATCGTTGGTCTTCTCTGTCTGCGTGCCTTCGGCTATCTCTGTCGTGACTTTGGCTGGAAGATATACGGTAAAGACGGAACCCTGACCCGGCTCACTCTCGACGGAAATTCGGCCCTTCATCAATCGGACGTACCGGTAACTGATGGCGAGTCCCAAGCCTGTCCCTCCGTACTTCCTGGCTATGGAGACATCCGCCTGGGTAAACTCTTGAAATAGATTTGTCTTCTGTTTCGGAGTGATCCCAATGCCCGTGTCGGTGACACGGAACCGGATCCAGTCTTGACCTTCGTCCATGCTCCTATCCACACCCACTGAGATTGTGCCGTGCTCCGTGAATTTGCACGCGTTGCTAAGCAAGTTGAATAAGATCTGGCGGACCTTCGTGATATCGGCTCGCATTACTCCCAGTTCCTCTGCCACGTGGACCTGGATAGCATTGGAGTTCTTCGATATCGCTGGATGAAGTGTAGTAACCATTTCGTTAATCATCTGAGATATATCGAAGGTTTCAAGATGCAGCCCCATCCTCCCGGCCTCAATCTTTGATAAGTCCAGCACATCATTGATCAGGGACAATAAGTGTTTCCCCGCTCCCTGAATCTTTTGCAAATCCTTGACGTTCTCTAACTTGCCCAATTCGTGTGTTTCTTCCTCCAGCATTTCGCTATAACCAATGATCGCGTTGAGCGGAGTGCGCAATTCGTGGCTCATATTGGCGAGGAATGCGCTTTTGGCGCGGTTCGCATCCTCGGCTGCGTGCTTTGCATTGAGCAACTCCTGCTGCATCTCCTTGCGGTGGACTATTTCGCCTTCCAACTCCATGGTCCTGGTCTTAAGCTCATCGTTGGCGTGGTGCAATGCCGTATCCCGATGTTGAATTTCGGACAACATCGTATTGAACCCGTCGATCAGCCTTCCGATTTCGTCGCCGTAAAATTTGGTGGCTCGAACTTCGTAGCTTTTTGTGGCGGAAACCATTCTCATCGTGTCTTCTAGGTGCAAAATGGGCCCGGAAATCAATTTCTGGAGCTTCGAAGACACGAGGAGTGCAAAGAAGCCGGAGATCAGCACGAAACTCAAGAAGATGCTTGCATATCGTTTGGCCCGCAAATTCCATTGGCGCATGTCCGACTGCAGAAATAGAGTTCCGAGGGGTTCCCCTTTTAGAGCGACGTCGCGAAAGACTTCCAGATAACTTGCTTGAAAACGATAACCTCTTTCCTGCGGAGGGGCAGGAAGAGGTGGCGGGGGGGCGTTCGCGTGAGAATAGTTGGCGAAGATTTTTCCGTCGCGTGTATATAACACAGCCGATACGATGTCTTGCTTGGCCTGGAGGGCCGACAACGTTACGGTCGCGGAGGCTTCGTCTTTAAAAGCCATCGCCGCCGCGCTGTTATACCCAATAATATCGGCCTGCGTCATCAGATCCTGGCTCAATGAATTGCGAAATGAAATTAGGTCGTAAATGAGAAAGCCTGCGGAAGACAGAACCACGGCGACGCCACTCGTCAGCATCGTGATCAGCATCAGTTTTCGCTTGATGGAGAGATCTTTCAGATTCATTCGGGCTTCCTCCCATCAGCCGCGGCCTGTTGGACGATTCTAGCCAGCGTCAGCAGCCTGGAACTGATGGTCAGGTCTGCGTGCTTGGCTGCCTCGACGTTCACCTCAAAACGAACCTTATTGTCCTCCAACATGAAATTAATGATGCCACCGCGCTTGGCGAAACCCGGCGCGTCCCCGATTGTCAAAATTGGCAGACCTTTCATCGCGTCAATCACACTCTCGATGTGTTCTTTTTCCGACGAACTTACAAACAAGATGTTGCAGTCCCTCAGATCTTTGAAATCCCGGCTCCATTTCACCCTCTTGACCGCAAAGCCCCGTCCGTTGATTTTCTTGTCAGCGACGATCCTGTCGAGGGTCGCCCCAAAGGGATCCTCCCCTAGAATACCTATCACAATCGGGGAATCCGGCTGGGCAAAAGAGGCCGTGGGCCATTCCACTAATTTTGCGAAATTGTAAATAAAGCCAGCCTTGATCAAATATTCCGAGGAATCGGAAGAGTCCAATGCTTCTGCATGGCCTCCCAAGGCCATGGCGGACAACAGACAGGTTATGCCGATCAGCAACCCAACTTTTTTCATGAACCCTTTGCCTGCCTATACATTAAGTCCGGCTCCTGAGAGCCCACTCGCCACACTACTCAAATCTCCAGGTAATGGTTCCCCGGAAGGTGCGCGCCACCCGGGTGGGTATTGTGTTGATAAATTCCGGAATAAACTCCACGTGCCGCTTATTCAGCAAGTTTTGCCCGCCAACGGAGAGCTCCAGGTGTGCAATTGGCTTCCAGCCGAGTTGAGCATCCAAAGAGTAGTAGCTGGGTATATTGAGACTTGAAAGCCGATCCACGTATCGAACAGTTAAGTCCTGCTCCAAATGCAGAGGCAAGTCTAACGAGGACCTCACATACCATTGATGACGCGGGCTCGCACCATCCGGATTGTCGGCAGTCGGATCCAGACTATCGCTGTTCTTCCGTATGCCCATTTGCAAATAGCTGTAGGAAGCCAGAAGTCTCCACTTGGGAATGACCCTCCAATCTCCAAACAGTTCCGCGCCGTAAGTTTTCCCGCCCATCTTATTGCTGGCAACAAAGGGAACGACAACATCGGTGGGGACGGGGTTCGCTTCTACGAAGGGTGTGCCAGGCTCCGCGGATCGTAGATTCGTGTAACTGTTATAAAAAGTAGCGATATCCGCCGAGAAGGTGCTGGTTGCCTGAACGCGGTAACCGACTTCATATGCAAGGAGGTCTTCTGATCTAAATTGACGGCTACCGAAAATCGATTCTATAACCGGCAAGGGGCTAAAGAAGGGCGGAGCCCCCGGGGGAACGACTGCTTCATTCAACTGAAGACCCTCTTCGGTTAACGCAGGGGTCCTGACGGCGCGCGAGATGGCAGCCCAGACCGATTGGTTTTTACTGAGAATACCCACGAACCTAACGTTGGGTTCCACTTCAAACCCTGTGAAATCGTTATGCTCGAACTTGGAGCCAAGCGTTACCCGCAACCGCTTATCGAACAGGCTCACCTCATCCTGCACGAAGCCGCTATATTGGTTCAGGCGGCTGTGATTCGGCTGCAGGGAAACGGTAAAGCTGGAGCCATTCGTGTCCTGAATCGAGCGGTAGCCAAGACCCCATACAAAGTCCTGCGATTCCCCGAGGTGCACATCATGCTGAAAATCAATGTCGTATACGGCTTCGTGGTCCGTAAAAAGTGAATTGTCGGCCGTGTTGGTATCGTCGTAGTACACCTGCAAGGACGTCGAAGACCGCGAAAAGGCATGATTCCAGTGGCCCAGGATGTTTCCTCCACTGTATTTGCCAGCATTGGGAAATGTTCTGGAATACGGAGCTGATAAGGATGGAACGGTCAGAGTTTCGCCGAAATTGGAACGATAGAGATCTCCCTGTATTGTCAGCGAATCAGCTCGTGACGGCGTCGAATCCACTCGGAATCCGCCGCGCAGGGCATGCCACCCGTCGGAGGCATTCGCACCCGTGGGACCTAACGAAGGCTCCCAATCGGAATATTTGGTATAAGCTCTATAATAGATATTGTCGCCGACCTTGCCGCCGTAGCGGGCACTTTCAGCAGTCCGTTCTTCTGTTCCGGCCTCCACTGTTACCATTGCACCTTGGGTGAGTTTGGCCGGTTTAGTGATGATGTTGATGACACCGTCGACCGCATTGGCGCCCCACAATGTCGCCCCAGGACCACGGATGACTTCAATGCGATCCACATCTTCCAGCATGACGTCCTGCACGTTCCAATACACTCCGGAGAACAAGGGTGTGTAGACACTCCGGCCGTCGATGAGAACGAGCAGCTTGTTGTCGAAACGGCCATTAAAGCCTCGCGAGCCGATGGCCCACTTGTTCTCATCGATGCGAGCTACTTCGAGGCCGGGAACCATTCGCAAAGCCTCTGGAATGCTGGAGGCGCCCGAACGTCGTATATCGTCTTGCGTGATCACAAAAATGGCTGCAGCGGCGTCTGCCAGCTTTTGCGCTCTCTTGGAAACAGATGTGACCTGCAAGTCCATCAGATCTTCTAAAGTAATTGCAGTAACATCCGGGATGTTCTGGGACGTCTGAGCCGGCACCGTACCCGCCAAGAAAGCTCCCAGGAAACCGAGTATGAAGAGCCGTCGCACGGGCGTCATAGATACGATGCGTTGGCCGCGGCCCTGCAGTGCACAGAGCTCCCTCTCCGGGAGGCTGACCGCCAAGTCGGCGCGGGACTTACCACGCCCCACCTCCCCAAGCGGCCGGAACCAGCCCCAGCCTTGCTTCCACTGATTTCGTCCCATGCTATGCTTCATACGAAACTCCCTCCAAAGCTTTTTGCGCAACATACGACGTAATGGCCCTTTTCATATACCGCTCTTCGATCTCGCATACATCAATGCAGAGCTTCCCAAGCTCGCGGGGCGGACGAGAACCGTTACTGGGGGGAAGGCGCGTCGCGTTGAACAATGAAAAGTCGTCTGCGGTTCGGGGCTCTCTCGAGTCAATCAAGGCAACATAAATCGTAGAGGTTTCTCTCCAGGTTTCGTGAACAGACTGAGGGTGTTCGAGTTTATAGGGTCGTCCAACCCCCCGAAGACCTTCCATGACGTAGTTTCTCGAATAATTTTTATTCATAGTCATACCTACATTGACAGCGATGGCTGCAAGCCATGCTTCTCCGCTCGAACTAATAGTTTTGAATAGAAGCGGTCGACATGCCGATAGAAACGGGGGTGACCTTCTCTAAGCCAGATTCCTTGGCAATAGTGGCGAACAAACTCAACTCCAAGCTTAAGCAGGGCAGGCACAGAAATTTGGTCTGCTATCACCGGGATCGCATCAAGCTCAAAGTCCCGATATGCCACGGAAGATGCCTTGAGAAGAGAGGCCACAACACCCAGAGCATCGGACTCAGGAAGGCTCGGATGGAGAAGCAAATCGCAGCGGTTTTCGAGATAGCTGAAATTCAAGCCCAAGGGACCGCGATAAGCGATGGCCGCACCGACCGGTTCCTCCTTGTTCCCCCGGTATGCCAGCCATACGTGGCGAGTGCGCCGAAGGCCTACGCGGCGATAGAGTTCGTCAACGGCTTCAAATTCAACATCTTCCCTCAGTTCCTCCGCGGCCACGTAAATTTTCCCCCGCGCCGCAGTGGCAATCGCAGAAAGGGCCTCTTTATGTGATGAATTGTATGCTACGGTGCGAATCCCACCTCCGGATGGCAGATACATCTTCCTTGGGAAGGAGAAATAGGCATGGCGCTGAACAGAAGAAAGAGATTCGCCAATGGTCTCAACCATGGAACCGAATACTCGGGTAGGAAATCGATTCTCCGGCCGAAACCAATTCTGGGCGGACTCATCGACCCCTTTCACGATGCTCGCAGCTGCGGCATCAAGCATAACGGCACGTGAGGCGTAAGGATTGCTTTCTGAAACGAGGTGTTGGGACATCCACCCTTTGTGTGTCGTGCGCCAAACAGCAAGCGAGGCCCGTCCTCGTTCTTCGTCACCCGCGGTCAAGACATACAGAAGGGATTCCCCGCCACGGAGCATCCGTCGCCAGTTCTCTCTGACTTGTTCGATGTGCGGAGTGAGACGAGCAGCTTTGTCTGGATAGAGAAAGCCTGTCCGTTCGTATAGAGCAAACAGCTCGCTAACAGGGATCGCATTCACCTGCACGCCATATGTCGCGTGCAATTCCGACAAGTCTGGCAGTTGGTCCACGATCTCCTGGTCTTGCGTGTCTAAGAGCATTTTGCCTCCGCGACATTCTTCCTAACACTGGGCAAATTAAGCGCTTATAGTTACCGCCATTCGCCCGACAACGCCTGAGCCAGTTATAGGGGTCTCCTTCGTTTCACAAAATGGACCATCAGTACTGTTTTGCAGGCGCTCAACGAGCGGAGTATTAACGTTTTGGGTACAACTGGCTGAAGGATATGCTGTGAGATTGTGCCAAAGGACAGAGACTCCGAATAGTGATTGATTTACCGGCGCACGCTTACGAAGAAGTTCGGTAAATACATGAGCGGTAGACACTTATCTTGATATGCAGGGCGACCGGTCGGCTCCGCAGAATCCTGGGCACACCCCGGTGTGGGTCCCCGCGCGGGAGTCCTCATCTCTGCCTACTGTTCACTTTTTGACTAAGGCGCCTTTGGAAGTTAATCCAATGGCGTCCAATTGCTGATACGCTCTTGCCAAGGAGAAAAATGCCTGAGCCACATTCCTCGATAGCCATGTGGTTTATTCCATTTAGCATTCGTCCTTTACTTGTGCCGATATGAACCAATCGCTTAACTACATCATGGACGACCCTCGAGAAGGGCAGCGGCTCCTTGACAAGGTAGATGCTCCTTCCTGGATATCGAAGTATCTGGAGCCGCATTTGCAAGACGCAAGAAGAGTCCTTTCAGTCGGTTGTGGCCCGGGTGTCTTTTTACGAGAATTGGCTGCAATCCGTCCGAGCGCCGAGTTTGTTGGCGTGGATCTTAGCGCAGAGCGAATTCACGAGGGGGAGGGGCGGCTTCGCGGTGTGTCCAATGCTCGCGTTCAAATAGGAGACGCCCAAGCTTTGCCATTTGAGTCAGGCAGCTTCGATTTTGTGTTTTGCAGATTTCTGATGGAGTATCTGCCTGACAAACAGCGTGCGGTCGGGGAGATGGTACGAATCTGCCGTGGCGGTGGGAAGATACTGCTCCAGGACTTGGACGGACAGTTGGTATGGCACTCCCCTGAAGACCCAGAGTTACAGCGTACCGGTTTTGACCCTTTCGTGGGGCGGAAGTTGTTTAATCTCTGTTTCGAAGCGGGACTTGCCGAGATAAAGGTTCAGATAGATCCGTACCACCTCTATGCGGGCACCATCGCCGAGGATCAACTCGATCTATGGCAAACGAAATTGGCAATTGCCAAACCTCAACTCGAGAAAGTCCTGGGTAGCGATGAGGCTGCGGTCAAGTACACTGAGCGATTTCTGGGGTACCTGCGAAGGCCGGACACTCTGACTTACTCATGTTTGTTTACGGTCTCAGGCACTAAGCCCGCGCGAAACAAGATTTAGCCAAATGAGCTTAGCATTTCAGAATCTCCTGCACGACCGCACTCGATTTCTAGTCACGGCCCTCGGCGTAGCATTCGCTGTCTTCTTGATGATCTTCCAAGGCAGTTTGCTCATTGGCTTCCTGAGAACAGCTGCGGAGGTCATCGATGCGGCTGACTCAGACATTTGGATTACGGCACGAGGAGTAAATTGTTTCGATTTCTCAGCAACGTTGGACCGTCGTTTTCGAGAAATTGCTCAGGGGGTGCCGGGAGTGGCATCCGTAAGCCGTGTTTCGGTCGCTTTTGCGAACTACCGGAAGCCCGACGGGCAGCACGAAACTGTGGTCCTTATCGGAGCCGATCCAACCGTCGGCTCGCGATTTCCTCTGCCATATGTGCCCGGCTCGCAAGGTGCGCTCGAACCGGAAGCGATCGTCGTAGATGAAACAAATGCGGACACCCTGGGAATTCATACATTCCCAACGCATATCGAGGTCAACGACAGAAGAGCGCACGTCTCGGGGAAAGTGCATGGCTTCGCGTCGTTCCTCGGATCACCTTATATTTTTACGTCCTACGAGGACGCGGCTAAATATTCAAAGCTCGGGCCGGAAGAAGCCGTATATCTCATTCTTCGTGTCAGTAATTTTGATGATATAACTTCAGTAAAAAACCGATTGAAGGCAAGGCTCCCGGAAGTCGACGTGTGGACCCAAGATGAATTTGGCCGCAGGTCAAAACTATATTGGATTAGCCAAACCGGTGCTGGCGCCGCAATCCTCACAGCAGCGGTTCTCGCGTTCCTGATCGGATTGGTGGTGGTCTCACAGACGATCTACGCAACCACCATGGAGCATTTAGACGAATTCGCAACTTTGAAGGCTCTAGGCGCCTCGAAAAGATTTGTGATCAACGTTGTTCTAAACCAGTCGTTGACGTGTTGCGTCGCCGGATGCGCGTTGGGTTTGTCGGCTACGATTCCACTGGTGGCTTTCGCGCGGCGCGTCGTGGCTTGGATTTACACGCCTTGGTGGTTGGTGCCCGTGGTTCTTCTCCCCTCCTTGTTGATGTGCGTGCTTGCATCTCTCATGTCCATTCGCACCGCGCTTTCGGTGGAGCCTGCGAGGGTTTTTCGTGTCTGAATCCATTCTCTCCGTCGAACGCATTAACGTCACCCACGGTGTTGGCAACGCATCGATGCATGCACTTTCGGATGTCTCGTTATCATTTCCTGCCGGCTCGCTTAGTTTGGTCATGGGTCCATCCGGAAGCGGAAAGACAACCCTGCTGTCCGTTCTTGGATGCCTGCTCATGCCGGATGACGGTTCCGTGTTTGTGAATGGCAGGGACGTGACAGCGGCGACCGAAGTGGAACGCACCACGATCCGCCGTGAAGAACTCGGTTTTGTGTTCCAAGCCTTCCGGCTATTTGAGTCACTCACGGCGTTCGAAAATGTTACGCTTTCCTCGGACATCGCCGGGGACAAAGGCGAGCAAGCCCGTGTGAAGGCGGAGCGGTGCCTGGACCTTCTTGAAATGACAAACAAGAAGCACCTCAAACCTGCCGAGCTGAGCGGTGGCGAGAAGCAGAGGGTGGCCATTGCTCGTGCATTGATGCGGGACCCGAAAATTCTTCTTGCTGACGAGCCTACTGCTTCCTTGGATTCAAAGACGGGCGAGTTGATCGCCGGGATTTTGCGGGACATTGCGCAAGAACAGCGCCGCACCGTTGTGGTTGTGTCTCACGACGAACGACTTCGTGCTTTCGCTACGCACGTTGTTTGTTTGCGAGACGGCCGGGTGGAGAGTAATTGACCCGCGTTTTCTTTTTGAACTCCGTGTAAATCGCTGCAGGATCGAGCCAACCCAAGTATTTATCCAGCTTGAGAGCAACACGAACTCTGCGGAGGCCTTGACTGGAGGACCGCTATTGTATCTGTTCTAGCTATTGGCTAGAGGTTAGGATCTCACCGCGGTCATCGTTTTCGATGCGCGGCACATTTTTTGTGCAGCACGCAACAGAGAGAACAAGAAGTGAGGTTTGGATGGCAGAGATAGTGGGATTTGGACCCACGATTGAGTTTCCCCAACACACGCTTTCCAAACGTGCTCTTTTAACCGCTCGGACACCTCCCCGTGTCATGGAAAGTTGATCCAGGTTAACAGAAACTTGCGATGAGAAGAAGATCGCTCGACAGCGCGGGCAATCTCCGCTGTCGTATTTCGTGTTGACTTGCGTGTATGAGCGTCCTAGCATCCTCGCTGACTTACGTATGCCATCGAAAAGATTTGCGTTAGAGAGAGCAGCCGCGTGCGCTCAGATTGTGGAGCCACGGCTTCGGGGCGAGTCACGAAAATAACTATAAGAAACGGAAAATACTATATTGAACGGATGCGGCGAATTTCCAGGTTCGTGATAGCGGGCCTGGTCATGATTATCCCTGTACTTTTCTGGGTCAGTAAGAGACAAGCGCCTGCACGAGCAGAACAAAAGGCAGTTCCAGGATCGCTCGTCTTGCTTGCGTCGCCCGGCCGCGTGGAGGGACAAGGCGAAACAATCTCCATGGGGGCGGGTGCAGACGGCGTCGTCAAGTCCGTGCTTGTGACGGATGGACAGAAGGTGACAGAGGGTACCATCCTCGCAGTGCTAAGTTGTGACGATCGGAAGGCCGAAATTGACCGGGCGAGAGCGGAAGCGGAGAGCGCGCGGCAGTCACGAATCCGCCTTCTGCGGGGCCATCGAGACGAGGAACGACAGGCAGCTGCCCAGAATACAGCGGCGGCTCAGGCAGTATTGAGTCAAACGCAGGAACACCTTAAACGAATGGATACTCTCCACCAGAAAGAGGAGATATCCCGTGATTCATTCGAGCAAGCGAAGCGTGATTACGAAGTCGCTCAAGCAAATTACGAGAG
>WNGJ01007718.1_pt1 | contig 11455 bp, 7 predicted proteins | sample 5400611 | NCBI WGS metagenome assembly WNGJ01 (sample SAMN13153375, study PRJNA577476) | soil metagenome | isolation source: 40 cm soil or saprolite under Garry oak tree replicate 1 | place: USA:California | collected 2016-06-15 | reverse complement strand
CTGCCCTGTGTCGGCATTGCCAATTCGTCCCATCGAGGCCGCTGCTGTATCGTGTGGATTCGCCCCACTGTTGAGCGCCATGTACCCATTGCAGCAACCAACCTGGAATATGACCCTACAGCCCAATTCCCCCTTCCCATTTCGGTTGAATCTTTGCGACAATTCCTGCAGGAGTATCTGTTGGTGACTGGTGGTTGGAAAGGAGACCCCAGCGATGATTCGACCATTCCCGGTTCAAGTGGCTCAGCCACAAAAACTCCACCAGCGTCAGATCCCACCCATGGCGGTGTGGATGACGCTCACCCCCGTACAGCAAACCACCGTTCTCCAGGTCTGCGTAACCATGTGTCACGAGTGTCTGCTCAACAATCAGGAGAAAAGTCATGACGCTGATCGCGCGTTCGCCGAAAATCACCGCGACTCATCTGGAGCGCAAGGCGGTGGTCTACATTCGCCAATCGACCCTCAAACAGGTCCAGAACAACACCGAGAGCCTGCACAATCAGCGTGCCCTCGTTGAGCGTGCCCAGGCGTTTGGGTGGAACGCTGCTCGTATCGAGGTGCTCGACGCCGACTTAGGCCATACTGCGGCGACCACCGAGGGGCGCGATGACTTTACCCAACTTGCCGCACAGCTGGCGTTAGGTCATGTGGGCATTGTTTTTGGCTGGGAAGTTTCGCGTCTGGCCCGCAACAATGCCGATTGGTACCAACTGTTGGACCTGGCTGCTCTGGTAGGGGCCTTGATTGCCGACATCGAAGGGGTGTATGATCCACGTAGTTACAATGATCGTCTGTTGTTGGGATTAAAAGGCACGATGTCAGAAGCAGAGCTGCATATGATGCGTCAACGCTTGAATGCGGGCCGACTCAGCAAAGTTGAGCGCGGCAACTATGTCCAACATTTGCCCACTGGTTTGGTACGCACAGAGCAGGGACGGGTGGAGTTTGACCCAGATGCCCAGATCCAGCACTGTATCGCCCTGGTCTTCTCCACCTTCGAGAAACTGGGGAGTGCCATGAAAACTCTCCATTACCTCAAAACGCACCACATTTTGCTCCCACGGCATCAAACCAGCGGGTTGCGCAAAGGAGAGTTACTCTGGAAAGAGCCAACGGAATCCATCGTGGTGGACATACTCCACAACCCAGCCTACGCAGGAGCCTTTGTCTATGGCCGTCGCCCCACCGACCCGTTGTTACGCAAACCCGGCCACCGCGGCTCTGGCGTGGTGCGCAAGCCGATGGAAGAATGGGTCACCATTCAACAGAGCGTCTACCCCGCCTACATCACGTGGGAAGCTTATCTGCGCAATCAAGAGCGGCTCGCGGAGAATGCGCAAGAAGGTCTGGCCAAACGCATGAGACAACAAGGCGCGCAAGGTGCTGCTCGCGAGGGTTCAGCACTTTTGCAGGGACTGATGTGCTGTGGCATGTGTGGCTATCGCATGAGGGTCGCCTACAAACCCCAGGTGCGTTATCTCTGTGATGGGCTCAAACGCCATTATCATGAGAAAATGTGCATGTCGTTGGATGGCCCCTCCATCGAGGAGGTGGTGGTCACTGCCTTCTTTGATGCGCTGCGCCCTGCGCAACTCGATGCCCTGCAAGCACTTTTAGCCGAGCAAGCCAAAGAAGAAGAACGCCTGCGGCAATACCACCGCGATCAAGTCACTCGTGCCACCTATGAGGCTCATCTCGCCCGGCGAAGGTACGAAGCAGTCGATCCCGATAACCGTTTAGTGGCAGCCTCGCTAGAAAAGAACTGGGAGGAAAAGTTGTTGGCTCAACGTCAGTCAGAAGAGGAAGCCCAACGGTTTGAGAGTCGTGTCGTGTATCCCACCCTCCCGCCGGATCTGCGAGAGTCTTTGGAACATATCGGCCCTGCGCTCCCAGAACTGTGGGCGAGCGGAAAAATCAGCAACGAGCACAAGAAGCGCCTGCTCCGCTCACTGATCAGTCGAGTGATTGCCACGCGGACGGCAGCAGACCGCATTGAGTTGAAGATCGTCTGGATCAGCGGGCACTATTCGGTAACCCAAGTGATCCCTCCCATTTATCGGCAAGCGGATGTGAGCAATTACCAGAAACTGGTGTCCCGCCTTGATGAGTTGACCAGCCAGGGGATTACTGACCCGGAGATCGCGGCTCAGCTCACCGCCGAAGGCTTTCATACCGCCCGTCGGCTCGCGGTCACGGTGGGCACCATCCACCGGCTGCGTAAGGACCATGGCCAGGTCAGTTCGCTTCATCGGCATCGCAAGGTCGATATGATTGATGGGTTTTGGACGCTGCCAGGCTTGACCCGTGAACTGGGTGTTGGGCAAAACTGGCTCTATCAACGCATTTATCGTGGTGAACTAACTGCACCCGATGTGGAGCGGCTTCCCAACTATCGGGTGTACTTAATCCGCAATGACCCCGACCTCTTAGCGCGTCTCAAGGCCGAAGCTGAAGCTTCTCGCCGCTATGATACGACTCGTCGTCAATCTCATTCCTAGGAGGGCATTCTCATGGATGGACTAAGACCCACCTGAGCCTCGCCCTTGCGGTGAAGGCCTTGGCAGCGGGGTACTCGGCGTTGTTTACGACGCTCACGCATCTGGCTGAGGCGCTGGATACGGCTGCCTATCCGAGCCTGGTGCGTCAGCGGCTGCGTCGCTACACGACTCCCAGTGTGCTGGTGATCGATGAGGTGGGATACACCAAACTGTCCCCTGGCCAGGCGCACCATTTCTTCGAATTGGTGACCGCTCGCTATGAGCACGGCTCCATTCTCCTGACCTCCAATACAAGCTTCTCCGATTGGGGCAGCCTGCTGGGGGACGAGATTCTTGCCACCGCACTGCTCGACAGGCTGCTTCATCACGCGGAGGTGATTGCCATTAACGGGAGCAGTTATCGCATGAAAGATCGTCGCCGGGACCCTGTGGGAGCGGCAAAAGCGGAAGGAGGTCACAAGTAAGTTGGCGCAGCGTGGTCGGCGTTAGGGTCATCTCACTCTGGCGCAGCAGTACTGGCGTTAGGAAGAAGCGAATCGTTGTGGTCTGGGGTGGAGAGGCCTGCTCTGTGGGCATCTGGAGTGAGCGAGTCGAGGCCGTGGGGGCGGCGGGTCGTACGACCTGGACGCCTGTGGTAGGCTTGGCAGACGAGACGAGCGAGCGCGGAAGGCTCTGCGGTGTATCTCTCGTTCGCTCGTCTCGGCGCCAGCCGTCCACCACAGAGTGTCCAGGTGGAGACGACCTGCCGCAGGGTGGGGTGGCCGCACCGATCTGCTGTGTGGCAGAACAGACGTAAGAGAGAACTTTGGAGAGCGTCAACTGTTGAAAGGAAAAGGAATTTGACAAGGGGGGTCAAAATTATTCCGGCGCAAAATTACGCGGGCGTTGACAGGCGGCCAGGGTGAGGGCCATGAGGGAGAGGCCGGAGCCAGGCGCAGCATCGAGCAGGGTGAGGTGACCCTGGGGGATGCGACCGGGCCACAGCCAGCTGAGGGGTTGGTCGGGCACCCGATCGAGGAAGCGGATAGTGGGCTCGGGAGCAGGAGGTTGTTGAGACTGCTGTTTGGGATGTAAGCGGTCGTGTTGGGCAATTTCGCGCTTGATGTCGCGCAGGATGAAGTCGTCCATGTTTCTGGATGTCATCTGTCAAGTCCTTTCGGGATTATTCCTGTGTCCTGGGGAAGGGCATTGGTGGTGGGACGATGGTTGAGGGGTCCATAGGCACGAACTTGAGCGATACAATGACGATGAATCGCCTCCCGAAGCCGGGCAGGGACTGCCTTCATCGTCCCCCGGACGCGGCTGCCCTGCCCCTACTATGCTTACGGGTGCACTAGCGAAGGCCGTCTATGGGGTTGCTTGCTAAAGCCTTGAGTTCGCGCTTATGGGGATTGGGTCTGATGTGGCCTAATCCAGGGTTCCTTCTATTAAGTATACCAGAGGGAGAAAACAAGCGAGGGGTGAAAGCAGAAGCAACACCCGAAAGGGTGAGGGGGATGCCGTCTTGTCAACTTGCTAAGAGGTAAGTTGACAAGACCTTTTTCTTTCTTCTTCAGTTTTTAGAGCCCACCATATCCGTTCTCTTCGTGGCTGTTTCATCTGTTTTTGCGTCAACCGATGTGTTGGGAACAGCGGCTGATCCTTGAAGCAGTTTCACTGCCGATAAAGCCGCCACGAAGATCATCGTGAAGATGCTGACCGTCGCTTCTGCTTCAGCGATGCTCCTGGTTTGCCAGACTACGCCGGCGGCATCGGTGACCAGCGTATTTCCGCTGTTCGCTAGATAGGACAGGACAAACGTCAGCCCAAGCACCCCATACACGATGATAGCCTGGGCGTAGTACGACCTGGGCAAAGGTCGTGTCTCCTCATGAGCAGCCTTGCGAAAATGGAGGAAGAGCGCAAACAACTGGAAAACCACATACACGGTGAAGAACCACCCCAGGAAGTTCGTGAGCGGCACGCCGAAGTAGCCACCACCTTGCTCCCAGATCCAAAGATGTTGGATCGTTGAGCTGGTCGGATCCATGCTCAGATCCCAGGCTACCATCATGAAGGAAGCGATAAACGGCACCGCAAACGTCGTGAACCAGCTTCCCTTAGGGCGAACATCACCGATCAGCACCGTCGCGAGCACCCAGGCCAGATAGCCGGTGCCGAAGTAGGCAGGGCCGATGAGCAGCGGCACCAAAAAGAGCTTGGGGCCGATAACGAAAAAGTACGACCTACTAAATAACTGAGAGCATTTCATAACTTAAAGGCCCGCCCGGAGGGAGTTCGGACCATTCCCCCCAGCTGTCGCGTCTTGCCCTCTCTGGTACGAGTCTAAGGAGGAAGCGTCATGAAAGTGTCATGAAGGGGAAGAGCCTTGCCCTCTCTGGTACGAGTCTAAGGAGGAAGCGTCATGAAAGCGTCATGAAAGCGTCATGAAGGGGAAGAGCCTTCCCCTCAGGCTGCATGGCTGCCAGCGGAAGGCGGTCCATCAGACCATGCGCATGCTTGACCTGAACGATCTCGCATGGTACGCTTTCTACAATAGAGGGAGGGATTAGTCTACTATTTCCAGGGCTTTCTCTATGGCCTGAGCAACGTCTATCACGCCTTGCAACAGTGGGAAGAGGCGCGCCGCAGGTGGGAAGAGGCAGAAGCCATGACTGAGAGGTCAGACCTCAGAGCATTGCGCGTGGTCATCTTGTCGCAGCTGTGTATGAACTACACCGTAGCCGGGCAGTGGGGACAGGCCCACATGTATGCAGTGCGGGCCATGGCCCTCCGCTATCGCGTCACCTCTGATAGGTTTGATGCTGGGGTTGCCTTAAAAGAAGTTTGTCGGGTCGTATTTATTTTTCAGTCCGATCAACTGCTCGTACTTTGTTGCTCCATAGAGTGCCTTGACGCGTTCGCCTTCGTCTTCCGCCAGGTAGTTGACGTAGACTGCATCAGTGGCAAATGGCCGCATGACGTGCCAGAATTCACGCGTCCACCGTATATGCTTTTTGGAAGCTGCTGGCTCTGTCCATCTCGACACCACGCTCAAATTGAAATGTTGGTCTCGTGGACTAAAGGCTGTTTCATTCTGACCAATGCGCTCCACTGCCGCACCAAGCTGCTCGATGAGAAGGGCTGTCAGCTCTGAGGGAACAGTGGTAAAGTAGGTTACTAACGTCTCGATTGCATCATCGCTGAGAACCTTTAAAAAATTCGTTTTCCAATAGTTTTGCAGACCCGAGGGAAATCCTGCATCTAGCATTGTCTGAAGCTGCAGGTAGGTCATAGAGGTAATCTGATCAGCAAGAGGCGAACCAAATGTTCTTAAGGGCTGCAAGACTTTTTCTCCGACCTCAGTAGGCCCGTTGTAGCAGGTAAGGATGGCAACTACAGGTTGTCCATCGGGCAGAGTCATGAGAACCGCGAAGGCTGTTAGCTCATCGGGAGCATCTGCCGTGAAATCACGGTAGAACTGAAGGACCTCCCTGGCAGCCGCAAGGGGATAGATGAGCATTCCTCCCAGTATTGAACCGACGGCATGAAGTCTGTATTCAAATGAGGTGACGACACCAAAGTTGGCTCCGGCGCCGCGTATACCCCAGAAGAGGTCGGCGTTCTCGGTGGGACTGGCCGTCAAGAAGCGTCCATCGGCCAGGACTATATCAATGGATACGAGATTGTCGCAGGCGAGACCATGTTTGCGCATGAGCCAACCAAGGCCACCTCCGAGGGTAAGACCGGCAATGCCTGTTGTGGAAATGGTGCCCCCCGTGGTTGCCAGGCCAAATGCCTGGGTTTCGCGATCAAACTCATTCCAGGTGACGCCAGGCTCTGCACGGGTCGTGCGGCTGACAGGATCAACGCGAATTCCCTTCATGCTAGATAGGTCAATGACTAAACCATCATCGCACGTGGACTTTCCTGCCACGCTGTGACCACCGCCTCGGACCGTCGTAAGCAGGTTGTGGCGACGGGCGAAGTTCACTGCGTTGATAACATCGGAAACCCCGGCACAGAGAACGATGAGAGCCGGGTGCTTATCGACCATGGCATTATACCCTGTACGCGCTGCATCGTAGGTCTCGTCGTCAGGCTGGAGCAGCTTTCCTCGCAGGCTCGCTTTTAATGCCATGATATCCGACTGCTCAAGGACTGGTTCCCTGCTTTGAGGACCAGTCTGACTCGTGCGCTCTTCTTTTAGCATAGGTGCTCTTCCTTTTTTGTGTGTCTTGCTGCTCTCGGCTCTAGTCAAACTGACCTAAAGCCAGCAGATTGCCTTCGCTATCTTTAAACCAGGCCCCCTTGCTCTGTCCTATCGTTGCAACGCTGTTGATGGTCTTTAGGCCCGGCATATCGTATTCTTCAAAGATCACCCCGCGGGCTTTGAGAGCAGCCACGTCGGCCTCGATATCGTGAGTCAGCCAGGTCATTTGCGAATGGTCTCCGCTGGAAGGGTTCGCAGAGGGGAAGACAAGAAACCTGGTGTTGCCGCCACAGCGATAGAAAAGGCCATCTCGCGCATCTGGCAATTCTGTCTCCGGAGTAAGCCCCAGCTTGTCGGCGTAGAAGCGCTTGGCTCGTTGCAAATCAGTTGCTGGGAGTGGGGTATGGATGGGACGATCTGTTAACATAGGTTGTACCTCCTTCTCGTAACAGTCTATTAGCTAGTTACAGTCTACCCGAGAAGAAGTACCGACACATCGTGAGAATGCACGATTTCAAAAAGCGAGTTCATGTGTTGGCCGTGAAGAGCATCTCATAAGAATACATGAGGGGTCCTGGGAGAAGTGACTTTACTAAGAAGCCATTAAGAAGGATCGGTCTGCACTGAATGAAGAGCCTGCGATTAGACGAGCCCATGTTCAACTGCATAACGTGTTGCTGCACTGCGCGTATTGACGCCGAGCTTGTTAAAGACCGATCCCACGTGGGTATTGACCGTTGGAAGGCTGATGACAAGTTGATTGGCAATTTGAGGATTAGTCAAGCCTTGAGCCAACAGACGCAGCACTTCGGTCTCACGCGGTGTTAGTTTCTCAGCATAAGGAGTAGTGGGCGCTTTGGTCGAAGGAAACGATGATTGTCCTGGCAGAAACGACGCAGGTGTAGTTACTGATCCTTGAAGGTTGAGGGCCTGCTCCGGTGTCGTGGAGCGTCCCTGAATCCAGAGAGCACTAAAAGTCTGCTCTTCAAGCTGCGTGTGTACAAGAGCCACCATTTGCTCATAGTTGTTGCGATCAACCGGCGGCATGGGAGCGCCAATAGCTTCCCGCAAAGCTTCGGCGGTCCCCCAGATGCGCGCTGCCTCTCCAGGCTCTCCCTTCGAGGCTACCATGGCTCCCCAACCTTCCAGATAGGCTGCAACGATAGGCCCGAAAGAAGATGAACCTACCTCGCGCAGTATCGCCAGGCTCTCTTCATAGAGTTGGCCAGCCGCTGCAATATTTCCCTGACATGTCACGATGCGAGCCAGAATAATGAGTGCATCCACGAGAGCACCGCGATCCCCTACTTCTTTCAGAAGAGCCACGCTCTTCTCTACCAGCTCCCGAGCAAGATCTGGCTTCCCTTGCATCAGCCGCATTTGCCCTGTGAGATTGAGACAGTAGCCGATCGTCCATTTATCACCTACCTCCACAAGGAGTGCCATGCTCTGCTCGGATATGACTTGTGCTCTGGCTAGATCGCTTTGTGATAAAAAGAGTACTTGTGCCAGCAGATAGAGGACTCCACCAATACGGGCCTGGTCACTCACTGTTCTGTAGAGAGTGAGGCTCTCCTCGAGGAGCGCGCGCGCCTGGTCGTACTCACCTTGTGTGTTGCATACCCGAGCTAAACTGGTGAGACAACCAGCTCTGCCCCATGTATCGCGAAGTTCCTGAAAGAGCGCAGCGGCTGCCTCCAACTGAAGGCGGGCAGCAGCGAAGTTATTCCTCATCAGAGCGATGAAGCCCAATTGATCGAGGGAGGAAGCTCTGCCAGCTTTATTACCCAGTGCATCGTAGAGCGCCAGACTTTCTTGACCGAGTGTATCCGCCCGCGCCTGATTGCCCTGAGCGCAGGCCATCTCTGAAGCAGCGTAAAGGAGCTTTGCGCGTTCCAGAGTCATGATCCCCTTGCTGAGGGTGAGAGCTTGCTCCAGGAAAGCCTGTCCCTCTCTCACGTACCCAAGGATGTACCAGAATCTGTGCAACGCCGCACAAAAGCGCATAGCCCACTTCAGTAGTTCGGTCTTCTTTTCATCTTCCTTTTCTACGCGAATAGACTCAAATAGCCACGAGAGCGCTGCACGCAAATTATCATGCTCTTGCTGCAAATACGCCAGCCAGCGTATTTGCTCAAGCCCTTGCAGGTATGGTTCAATCTTCTCAGAAAATTGCAGATAGTAGGCAGCATGAGCTTTTTGCGTAATCTCTAACTCATTGTTTGCTTTCAGGGATTCTAGCCCGTACTCACGGATTGTCTCTAGCATGAGCAGGCGTGCTTCCTCCCCTTCTCGTCCCACCTGATGCAACAGGCTCTTATCAAGGAGCGAAGCGGCGCTATTTAATACAGAGAGAGCAGCGACTTCACCCTCGATGGTAGTACTAACAGCTTCTATTGCCTCTAATGTGCAGCCATTGGCGAAGATGGAAAAACGCCGGAAGAGTCTTTGTTCTCCTTCATTGAGCAAGTTGTAGCTCCACTCAATGGTATTGCGTAGTGTCTGCTGACGTTCTGGCACATCGCGCGGTCCTTGCGTCAAGATTTGTAGTCGATGTTCCAGGTGGGCCAGCAAGGTGTGAGGTGAGAGCAGTCTGATACGGGAGGCTGCTAATTCGAGCGCCAGTGGAAGTCCATCCAATCGGGTACAAATGGCAGCAATTATTTTCGCGTTGGCAGTGGTAATACGAAAGTCAGGCTGAACCAACTGAGCGCGCTGGACAAAGAGAGCTACCGCAGCGTACTGCGACACTACCTCGTCCTCCTCAGAGAAGTGTGAAAGATCAGGAACGGCCAGCGGCTGAACAAGAAATTCCAGCTCTCCACGTACGTGCAGCACCTCTCGGCTTGAGACAAGCATTTTTACAGATGGACATGTTTCCAGAAGAGCTGTCAATAGAGGAGCGGCACGTACTACTTGCTCAAAGTTATCCAGAAACAGCAGGATTTGCTTCTCGTGTAGATAAGTAGAAAGTAGCCCGAAAAGTGTTTGATTTGTTGCTTCTCTTATTCCAAGAGTACGTGCAATAGTGGGGATAGTCATGTCGGGATCACTAATGGGCGCCAGTGGTATGAAACAGACCCCATCTGCGAAGTCATCGCACAAGATGGCCGCAATCTCAAGTCCCAGGCGTGTTTTGCCGACTCCACCTGGGCCTGTGAGGGTGAGTAATCGTACCTCCGTTTGTCGTAGGAAGCTGCAAACCCTGACTACCTCCTGCTCACGACCAATTAGAGGAGTAAGCAAGGCTGGCAGAGTATGCTGACTGGTTCGCTCTAATACAGCCGAGGGGTCAAAGACGGGGATTGGGCGCCGGAAGGCTTTCTCTTTGTCATTGGCGAGGTCTAAGGGAACCCGTGAGATATGCCCTCTAGAAGGACGCAAATATACTTCTAAGCTGCTCGCTTTGTCACCATTGGGAACTAGCACCGCTGCCGCTTCTTTGAGCCGTTCAAGCGTTACTTTCTCTGCCTTGCCAAGGTAGGCTTTGTGCTGTTCACCCGCTTGCTTGCGGTAGTCATACAAATACCAACAGCGTCGCTTGCGTTCACGGTGAGCAGTGAAAGTCCCCAACGTACATTGAAAGGTGAAGGCCTGATTCTGCTCAGCCAGCAGCCAGGTGTACCAGTCCTCCGATTCAGCAACGATTGAAGTTGAAAGGTCTTCTGGCTTACCAGATAGAAATAATTTGTTGCCAGAGACCAAGGGAAGAATGCCGTGGGCCATCATGTCACCCTTGTTTGGAAGAAGTAAGCACTTAATAGTACAGTTTTAAGTATTGCTTATAGTGTACCATATTTTGTGCAATCGACTTTTTGTTCTCCGAACAGATTGGCATTTGGACTTGCCCCAGTTTGATCGAGGCAGCGAATGTGAAATATACTGCAAGAAACTATCTGTGGCGAGGTTTCAGCGCGTTGAAATCAGGGAAGGGTTTCAGATGCGTCTTTGCTTCCATTATCTCTCGAAGGAAATTGAGCCGTAGCGATCTGCACCATCTGTTCTGCCAGGCGCAGCAGCGCTTCACGCAGTTCAGGGGGATTATGAACAACGAATGGCAGGTTCAGTGACATCAGATAGCGCGCCTGACTATCTATGTCGTCATACTGGCACTGAAACAGAACCCCTGTTGGCGTGGCCGTCAGCGATCCATAGGACGTGGGGATCTTCTGCTGCACGGTATACAACGCAGCTTGAAACTCCACTTCAATGTGCCAGCGGGCTGATGACTCGCCATTCCGCTTCATCACATAGGCCCGGCAATCAAAACCTTCAGCTTGCTCGAAAGTTTCCTCAAGCACCTCGGCCTGCTGGATATGATCCAGGCGAAATGTGCGGTAGTCCTGGCGCAGGCAGCAGTATCCGACCAGGTACCAGTGCCCGTTCCATCCCACCATGCCATACGGCTCAACCTTGCGGTGAGTGACCTGGTCATAATGGGAATGATAGTCCATCGCAATTCGCTGCTGCTGCCCAATAGCTTCGCTGAGCGTGAGCACGAGAGAGATATCAGGCCGTGCCTCCTGTCGGGGAGAAGAGAAGAACAGGTGAGTAGACATGGCCTTAAGGCGTTCCCGCGCATGCAGGGGAAGCACACGAGAGACTTTCGCGAGCGCTCCTTCAACTGCTATCGATGACTGTCCGATCTCCAGCCACGAGGTTCCCAGCAAGCCCAGCATAATCGCCGTGGCTTCCTCTTCCGTCAACATGAGTGGCGGCAGCTTAAAGCCAGGGCGGAGCCGATACCCGCCGTACCGGCCAA
>WNGJ01024516.1_pt1 | contig 11456 bp, 6 predicted proteins | sample 5400611 | NCBI WGS metagenome assembly WNGJ01 (sample SAMN13153375, study PRJNA577476) | soil metagenome | isolation source: 40 cm soil or saprolite under Garry oak tree replicate 1 | place: USA:California | collected 2016-06-15 | reverse complement strand
CCTCGCCCTTCCACGCCCACAGGTACGAGCCCCCTGTGAACAGGCCGTAGCGGATCAGGTCGGTCCGGCGGTGGGCTTCCCACAGGAGCTCACGCCCCCGCTCGGCCAGGATGGAGGGCAGCGTGAGGTCGGCGTCCGTGATGTCGCCGCTCGTGCTCCCGTACGCTCGCTCCCGCAGCAGGTTCACGTAGGTCAGCGCCTGTGCCCGGCTGCCGCCACCACCGCGCAGCTGGGCCTCGGCGTAGATCAGGTACGCCTCGCCGAGCCGGAACACCGGGAAGTCGGTGTCGACGAAGGTTCGATTCGATCCCGAATCTCCGAGTGACGTCTTGTTCGTGAACTTCGGCGCGGCGATCCCACGGCTAAAGCTGGCGATCGTGTCGACCACGACCGACTGGCCGCTCGTGTAGAAGGTGGAGGCCCGCCCGTCCCCGCTTCCGAAGAGCGCGTAAGCCTCGGGCTTCAGACGTAGCCCGTACCAACCGCCGTCGATACCGTAGTTCCGTGCGTTCATGGACCCGCCGACAGAGGCATGAACCAGGAATGTCACGCCGCCATACGTCTGCGTATGCACTCCATCCTGCGTGATGGCAAAGATGATCTCGGGCGACGTGTTGTTGTCGGCCGTGAACAAGTGCCGGTAGTTGGGATCGAGCGTGTACGTCGAGCCGATGACGGCCTGGGCCTCGGTCAGGGCGCCGGCCCAGTTCGCGGTGCCGGTGTAGACGCTGTCGTTCAAGTAGAGCTCGGCCAGCAGCATGTCCGCCGCCGGACCCGTCGCGCGGCCGTACGTCGCCGCGCCGGGGGCGGGCAGCTGCGCCTTGATGGCGTTCAGCTCGCTCACGACGTAGTTGTAGATGTCTGCGCGCGTGCTCTGCTTCGGCGCCGTGACGCCGATGGCGTCGTTCTCGGTCACGAGGGGGATGTTCCCGAAGAGATCGATCCCGTGCCAGTAGGAGAGGGCGCGGAGGAACCGGGCCTCGGCGCGGTACTGCTGGATCTGGGTCCGCAGCTGGGAGCTCACGCCCCGCGCCGTCAGCTTGTCATCCGTGGTCTGGCGCAGGAACTCGTTCGCCATGCCGACCTGGAAGAAGATCCGGTAATACATCGCCACCACCATTGCGCTGGACGCCGTCCAGGTCTGCGTATTCATCTCGGGGAGGCCGATATCGTTCCAGGCGATCACCGCCTCGTCCGTAGGCAACTCCTCCGTCTCCCAGTAGAGACGCAGATATTGCGAGAAACCCTCGTCGATCCCCGAAATGTCGGGCTGTCCGGCCGGGCCCGACTGTCCGCTCAGCGCAAGGCCCCCGTAGATCTTCGCGAGGAAGGCTTGATAGGAGCCCGGGTCATCGAAGAAGTTGGCGCCGGTGACCGTGCTCTTCGGGGCGACGGTCGCGTCGGTGCAGCCGGCCGTGCTGAGGACCAGAAGCGCGGCGGCGATTCCGAGCGCCTTCCACTGGCGGGTGTCCACGCTTCCGCTCCGTCCGTGAGTCGTATCCATGGTCGTGACCTCAGAACTGGACGTTTAGCCCGCTCGTGAATATGCGCGAGCGCGGATAGATGTTGTTGTCGATCCCGTTCAACCCGGCCGTCGGATCGACGCCGCTGTACCCCGTGATGGTGAACACGCTCTGCGCGCTGGCGAAGAGGCGCAGCTGTTGGCCTTCCCACGGGAACGTGTAGCCCACCGTGACGTTGTCCATCCGGAAGAAGGACCCACTCTCGACATAGTAGTCCGACAGGTAGTGCGGTTGCAGAAAACCGGTCTGCAGGACGGACGTGCTCAGGTTGTAGGGCGCGCTGCGCGTCAGTTCCACGTAATCCCCGAGATTGGACGCGATGTTGTTATAGACGTAGTTGCCCAGCCAGGCCCGCAGCGTGAAGCTCAGGTCGAAGTGGCGGTAGGCCATGGACGAGTTGAAGCCCAACATCCAATGCGGTGCGGGGTCGTGGTAGGCCCGGAGGCTGGCCGCGTCGCAGGCCGAGGCGATCGTGTCGGCCAGGCTGATGTACTTACCCTCGACGGGCTTTCCGTTCTGATACTGCTGCTGGCACACGAAGAAGGAGTTGATCGGCTTCCCCGGCTCGAGGACCTGGATTTTGGTCCCCACGCCGCCCGCGACGTCGCCGACCAGGATCTGGCTTGCGCCGACGGCGTTGGGATTGATGCTCAAGAGCTCGTTGGTGTTGTGGGCGGCGTTGAAGCCGGCGGTCCACGAAAGGCCGCCCGGGCCCCCGTCCAGGATGCGCGCGCTCAGCTCCAGTTCCAAGCCTGCGTTCTTCATCGTGCCGATGTTCGTGGTGACGTAGTTCGATAAGTTGGAGCCGGCCGCGACAGGCACCGTGAAGATCAGGTCGTCGGTGTGCTTGGTGTACCAGTCAAGGGAGCCCGAAAACCGCTGGCTCAGGATGCCATAGTCGAGGCCCACGTCGTACGTGCGGGTCGACTCCCACCTGATGGTCGTATCCACCGCGCTGGGACGGAACGGGCAGATGAACTGGTTCCCGAACTGCACCTCCGCCTTCGCGTTGCACCCCTGGTAGGTCGAGAACTGCAGGTAGTTCCCGAACGCCTGGTTCCCGGTCTTTCCCCACGACGCCCGCAGCTTCAGGTCCGAGATCGCCGGGATGCCGCGCATGAACGGCTCGCGCGAGATCCGCCAGCCGACCGACGCCGCGGGGAAATTCCCCCATTGGTTCCCCGGCCCAAAGCGCGAAGAGCCGTCGCGCCGGATGCTGACCGACGCCAGGTAGCGATCGCCGATGTTGTACTCCGCTCTCCCGAAGAAAGAGATGAGCTTACTCTCGGTGACGGTGTCGATGGGGACGGGTGCAATACCCGTCGGCGGAATGCCGTTGTCGCCCAGGAGGTTGCTGCCGAGCTGAACGGCGGAGATCGATGTGTAGTGCGCACGCGATTGCGAGTACGAATAGCCACCGGTCAGGTTGATGTTGCCGGGCCCGAGGTCCAGCGGCGGCCGATAGTCGAGGTACGTTTCGAGCACCGTGTTCACCTGACTGGGCGTGGTGCGATAATAGCTGCCGTCGGTGCCGTTCTTAGTCTCGAAGTGGATGTTATTCGGGTAAAAGGTCACGCGATTCACGTCCGTGACGTCGTAGCCGAGATTGACCGTGCCCGTCAATCCCTTGAGAGGCGGCAACGAGGAAAAGTCGTACCTCGCCTGCAGGTTGCCCACGCTGCGGTACGTCGTGCCGTGGTCCCTGGCGAGATTCAAGACCTCCAGCGGGTTGTCCGCGGAGGTCAGCGGGTTGCCCGCCGCCCAGTTGGCGTAGCCCGTGGCGCTCGTCGAGTCGTAGACCGGCTGCGTCGGCCCCATCTGGGCGGCGTTGTAGAGGACGCCGGTGGGCGTGTACTGGTCCAGGGTGCGCGAGCCCCTCAGGTTGGCGCGCAGGTCCAGACGGCCAGTGTAGAGTTGCTGGTCGTAGCCCACGCCTAACGAGATCCGCTCGGCCGTGCTGCCCTTGAGGATGCCGTCCCGGTTCGCGTAGCCGAGCGACAGACGGTAGCTGTTGTTGCTGCCCGCCCCGGAGAGGGCCACGTCGTGCTGCTGGCCCATCGCGGTCTGGTCCACCAGGTCGAACCAGTTGGTGTTCGCATTGAGCAGCAGGCTGTCGTTCTGCGGCGCGTACTGCAGTACGGCGGCCCGGAACTGCGCCGCGTTCAGCATCGAGGGCAGCCTCGTGACCGATGCGGCGGACACGCTGCCGCTGTACTCGACCCGCGGCCGCCCCTGTCCCGATTTCGTGGTGATCAGCACCACGCCGTTGGAGGCGTTCGCCCCGTAGATCGCGGCGGCCGCGGCGTCCTTGAGCACCGTGATGCTCTCGATGTCCCCCGGATTCAGGAAGTTGAGGGGGTCGCGGCCGGCAGAGAGGCCCCCGCCCGAGCCGGTGCCCAGCGGCACGCCATCCAGGACGTAGAGCGGCTCGCTGCCCGCGTTCACCGACGCTTGACCGCGGATGCGGATCGAGAGACTGTCCCCCGGACCGTTGTTGTCCACGACCTCGACGCCCGCGACCTTGTTCTCGATCAGCTGCTGTGGGCTGAGGATCGTGCCGGTGTTGAAGTCCTTGGACGTGACCTGCGCGACGGAGCCGGTGATGTTGCCCGCGCGCTGCTCACCATAGCCGACGACCACGACCTCGGACAGGCGCACCGCCTGGGCCGTCAGGGCGAGATCGACGACGACCGTGTCGCCCCCCACGACGGTGACCGCCTGCGCCGCCGGCGCGTATCCGATCATTCTCGCGCGCGCTGAGTCCGTGCCCGCGGGCACCCCCGTGATGACGTAGCGGCCGTCCGCCTGAGTCAGCGCGGCGCGGCTCCCGACCGTGACCGTGACCGCCGAGAGCGGCTGCTGCGTCGCGGCGTCGCTGACGCGTCCGCGGATCGTGCCCGTGCGCTGCTGCGCGCCAAGTGGCGCCATCCCCAGCACCGTCAGGAGCGCACCGCTGACGTACCGTAGTCGTTTCATGGACGTCCTCTCTGGTTGCTTTGCGGATTCCGTCCCGTCTGGAAACCATGACATCGGGGCGACTGCACGTTCACATACCGCCTGGGGGCGATGGTGTCAACGTCGCGCTTCCTTTGCCGCCCGCACGGTGTTGCAGTGGATCTCCACGGTGTCGTCCGCGCTCAGCGCGTAGCCCCCGGCGAGCGAGACCGCTACCGCCACACCCGCGTTCGTCGCACGCTCAAAGACCACCTCGTCCCGCCGGCGCAACCCCTCGAGCGTGAGTCCCAGACCGCCGAGCTGGTCGAACCGGTACGGATCCGCTCCCGCCAGATAGAACACGAGGTCGGGACGGTGCCGGGCGAGGATCTCCGGCAGGTGCTGCTCGAGGAGCGCCAGATACTCGGCATCTCCGGTCCCATCCTCCAAGCCGATGTCCAGGTCGCTCGGCGGCTTCCAGGCCGGGTAGTTGTGCTGCTGGTGCATCGAGAAGGTGAAGACATCGGGATCGCCCTGGAAAATCGCGGCCGTCCCGTTGCCGTGATGCACGTCCAGATCGACGACTGCCGACCGCCGGATGACGCCCTCCCGTAGGAGCGTGCGAATCGCAATCGCGACGTCGTTGATGAGACAGAACCCCTCGCCATGATCGGGGAACGCGTGATGAAAGCCGCCGCCGAGGTGCACCGCGATCCCGCGCTCCCGCCCCAGGGCCAGCCGCCCGGCGAGCGTCGCTCCACCCGCGCAGATCCACGCCGCCTCGCGCAACGCCAGCGAGAAGGGGACCTCGAGCACGAGCTCGTCTTCGCGGGTCAGGGTGCCCGTCTTGATCTTGTGCAGGTAGTCGGCTGTGTGGACCAGGGCGACGTGCTCGTCGGAAGCCGACGCGGGCTCGACGAGATCGAGGTCTGAGATGGTGCCTTCCGCGAGCAGCCGGTCCCGCACGAGACGGTACTTCTGGGTCGGGAACACGTGCGGTCCGATGTCGACTTCGTAGGCGCGGTGCCAGACGACCGGGAGGGGCATTGTCGGGAAACCTATGGGCAGTGGGGTGGATGCGTGGTCCTCACCCCCGTTCCCCCGCCCCCTCGGAGAGGTGGCCTCACCTCCTGGCCCGTTGTCCGTGTGAAGGGTCCCACACGCCTCCCGTCTCCTGAGCCTTGTCGACGGTCCACAGCCCCTTGCCCCCTTCCTCCGGCCTCACTCCCTGGTCCCGTGTTGGGTCCTCACCCCCTGGCCCCCTCTCCCTTCGGGAGAGGGGGAACGGCACCCGTCCCGTCGTGGGCGCGACGTTATGCTCCCCGGCGCGCGGTTTTGGTTCGGGCGCGGGTGCCGCAGGCGGCAGATTCGCGCGATGGATCCACTCCGGCGCATCAGACCGGCGCGGAAGTTCGCCCTCGCGCGTCAACTGCGTTGAGCGGCGACTCCGGCCGAGCGCTATGCGTGGTCGGTGCTGCGAAAGCGCGGCGTACTCAGTTTAAAGTTCCGCCGCCAGCACGTCGTGCACGGCTTCATCGTTGACTTCTGTTGCGTCGCCGAGCGGGTCGTCCTTGAGCTGGAGGGCGACGTGCATGAGGGGAGCGGTCAAGAGGCCTACGATGCTGCCCGCGTCGGGGTGCTCCAAGCTGCTGGCTACCGCGTCGTCCGCGTCCGCAATCGAGATGTACACGCGAGCGCCTGGAGGCGCTCCTGCGCGAGGCTCTCGGAAGCCGTTCCATCGTTCCCCCTCTCCCGAAGGGAGAGGGGGCCAGGGGGTGAGGACCCAACACGGCCAAGGGAGTGAGGTCGGAAGGGGGCCAGGGGGTGAGGACCTTCGACGGGGAGAGGGCGCCACGGGTGAGGACCCTCGGGAGCTGTAGATCTTCCGATGGAAGAGCGGGCCAGGGCTGAGGACCCTCCGCGCGCCCCGCACTCTCCCTACCCCGTGCTCTGAGGACCCTCCGCGCGCCCCGCACTCTCCCTACCCCGTGCTCTGCAGCCCCTGCGCGATTCCCCGCACGGTGGCGAGCAGGGCGGCGAATAGCTCGTCGTCCGGGCGCGCCGCCGCGCGCCACCGCTCGAGTAGATCCACCTGGAGCAGGCTGATCGGGTCCACGTAGGGGTTGCGCAGGCGAATCGAGCGCTGCAGCACCGGGTCTTCGTCGAGCAGCGCGCTCGTGCCCTTGAGCCGCAGTGCGAGGGACACGGTGCGGTCAAACTCCGCTTGAATCGCGGGGAAAAACACCTGCTCCAGTGATCCCGCGAGCCGGGCATAGCGCGCGGCGATGCCCAGGTCCGCTTCGGCGAGGACGAACTCGACGTCGTCCACCAGGGCCTTGAGGAACGGCCAATCCCGCAGCATCTCGGCGACGACCTCGTCACCGTGGCGCCGCAGGGCACCTTCCAGCGCGGTGCCGAGGCCGAACCAGCCCGGGAGCATGTGGCGGCTCTGCGTCCAGGCGAACACCCAGGGGATCGCGCGGAGCTGCGCGATGCCCCCCCCCTCTCCCTCTCCCGACCCCGGGCGGCGGGCGCCGGACCGGTTCGGTGCGGAACGGGCCGGGGGCCGCGAGCCGATCGGCATGCGCTCGATCACGTCGATGGGCGTCGCCAGCCGGAAGTATTGATGGAACCGCGGATCGTCGTAGACCAATGCGCGGTAGGCCGCGCGGCTCGTGGCGGCGATATCGTCCATGATCGCGTGCCACCGCGCCGTCCGCGCGTCCGTCGTGGGGCGAACAGCTGTGGCCAGCGCGACGGCGCCGACCGTCTGTTCCAGCGTCCGCGTCGCAATGCCGCGCAGTCCGTACTTCGCGTTGATCACCTCACCCTGCTCCGTCACCCGCAGGCGGCCGCGGACCGATCCCGGCGGCGCAGCCAGCACGGCGCGCGTGATCTTCCCGCCGCCGCGGCTCACCGTGCCACCGCGGCCGTGAAACATGGTGAGGTCGATGCCGGACGGCTCGGCCGCCGCGACCAGCGCCGCCTGAGCGCGCTGCAGCGCCCAGCGCGACGCCGCGACGCCGGCGTCCTTGTTGCTGTCGGAGTACCCGAGCATCACCATCTGGCGACGGCCGCGGCGCTCGAGGTGGGCGCGATACCAGTCGTCCGCCAGGAGCGCGCGCAGCACCGAGGGGGCCGCCGCGAGGTCGTTCACCGTCTCGAACAGCGGCGCGACGTCGAGCGGCAGCGCGCCGTCCGGTCCGATGAGGCCCGCCCACCGCGCGAGCAGGAGCACGCTGAGTACGTCGTCCACGCCCTGGGCCATGCTCACGATGTAGGGGCCGATGGCGGGAGGGCCGTAGCGCGCCCGGCACTCGGCGATCGCCCGGAACACCCCGAGCGTCCGCTCGGCGTCCGCGTCGGGTGCGGCGGCGGGCGGTTCGGCCGCCTCCAGCGCACGGCGCAACCGGTGAGCGCGCTCTGCGGCCGGGCGCTCGAGCCACCCCGCGTCGCCCAGCAGACGCCCCGTCACCACCCGGTGGACGAGCGCGTCCTGGCGCACGTCGAGGGTGGCCAGGTGGAAACCAAAGGTCTGCACGCGCCGGATGAGACGTCGCACTCCGAACAGCCCCGCGTGAACGCCACCATGGGCCTCGAGACTTCGGCTCACCACCTCGAGGTCGGCCGCGAACTCGGCGACGTCCGCATACCCCTGGGCGTCGTCCCGTTGCGTGGCCGCGAGCCGTGCGGCCATCAGGCGGAGCAGTACTCGGTACGGCATATCGCGGTAGCGCGCGGGTATCTCCGCGAAGCTGGCGGGGAACCGGCCGGCGTAGACCGATGCGCGTTCCAGCACGGCCTCCTCCACGCCCGCACGGGAGCGGGATTGGGACAGTCGCCGTGCCAGCTCCAACGTTTCACTCCGATAGCGCTCGAGCACGAGCGTGCGATGTCGGGCGAGCGCGGCACGCAGCGTGTCGGCCGTCACGTTCGGGTTGCCGTCCATGTCCCCGCCCACCCACGACGCGAAGCGGAGGATGGTCGGAATGGCGATCCCCGACGCCGCGGCGCCGTACACGGTTGCGAGCGCCTGTTCCAGCTCTTCGTAGAACGGCGGCACGACGCGGTACACGACGTCGGTCAGGAAGAACAGCACGTGCTCCAGCTCGTCGAACACGGTGGGGCGCTCGGCGGGCTGCGGCTCGGTCTGCCAGGCGACGGCGACTTCTTCCCGGATGCGGCCCAGCGTCGCGCGGTCTTCGGCGGGCGTGAGCGACGGATCGAGCCGCCGCACGAGCAGCCGGCCGATGACCTGCTCCTTCTCGAGCAGCGTGCGGCGGGTGGCCTCGGTGGGATGAGCGGTGAAGACCGGCTCGACCAGTAGTCGCTGGAGCAGGGCGCCGACGTCATCGGGGCCAAGCCCCGCGGCCGCCAGGCGGCGCACAGTATCTTCGAGGCTCCCTTCCTGCGAGGCTGTGCCCCGCCGTAGGTAATCGCGCCGGCGCCGGATCCGGTGGACGCGTTCGGCGAGGTTCACGACCTCGAAATAGGCAGCGAAGCCGTGCACCAGCTCTCGTGCCTCGCGCGGGCTGAGCGTGCGGGCCAGCGCCTCCAGCTCGGCCTCGGCCCCGGCCTCGCGCCGGCGGATTGCGGCCACGCGCGCGGCCTCGACCTGGTGGAACAGCACGTCGCCGCCCTGCTCGCGGATCACGTCGCCCACGAGCGCCCCGAGCGTGCGGACGTCGTCACGCAGGGCGGCGTCCTTCTCGGCGAACTGGATTTCCGGCCGGAGGGGAGGGCGGGCGCCGGTCACCGGTTCAACTCACTCGTACATCTCCCCGGCATCGGCTCTCGCCAGGTCCACCAGAAAGCCCCCGATCTTCTCGCTCACGGCTTCGATGTACTTCCGTCCCTTCTCCGCCGTCGCGGCCGCGGGGTTCCCGACCCCGGTGTCGTCCGTCACCTGGCGCCAGCGCCGCGGCGCCCACGCCCAACGCTCCCGGAGCCCCGCGGTCGTGAACCGGCGCGCGCGGCCGGGACCCGCGTCCGACAGCGGCGCCACGAGCTCCGGCGCGACGTGGAGCATGACACTCGTCTCGAGCTCTCCCGCGTGGTCTCCCGGCTCGGCGAAGAACGCATTCGGGTCCACGACCTGATACCAGTTGACCGTGCAGAGAAACAGGGACACCGCCGGCTGGAGCTCGCGGATCATCTGACGGAAGTCGTTCCCGCCGTGACCGTTCAGGATCACGAGCTTCGGCACGCCCTGACCCGCCAGGGCCGTCGCGAGGTCGCGCAACATCGCCGCCTGGGTGCTCGGGTTCATGTTCAAGCACAGCGGAATGTCGAGTTGCCCGGTGTTCACGCCGAACGGCACCAGCGGCAACACGACCACCCGCGCGCCGTGTTCCGACGCGTGCCGCGCCGCCAGGGCCGCGATCCGCTCGGTCTCGATGTTGTCGGTAGCGTAGGGGAGGTGGAGGTTGTGCGCCTCGGTCGCGCCCCACGGCAGCACGGCGACCTCGTAGCGCGTGTCGCGCACGGTCTTCCAGGTCAACTCGTTCAGAATGTACGGGCGCGGGGGCATCGGGGCACCGTCGGAGCCGGGACCCCCGATAGTAGCACGCCGCCCGTGCGTGCGCAGCGTGAGACTTGGTTGCGGCCGAGGATTAGAAGAAGATCAACGTGATCGCGACGAAGAGCGGCAGCAGGATTCCGCCGCTGTAGGCCATGTACCTGAGGAACGAGGGCATCTTGATCCCGTTCTCCTCGGCGATCGCCTTGACCATGAGATTGGGCGCGTTCCCGATGTAGGTGTTCGCGCCCATGAACACCGCCCCCGTGGAAATCGCGGCGAGGAGGCGGGCCGCCGCAGGATCGCGTGCGAGCGCGCCGAGGAACGCCCCGTGCGCGGTGATGCCCTCGAGTCCGGCCGCGCCGGCGGCGGAGGCGAGATAGGTCGGGGCATTGTCGAGTACGCTGGACAACGCCCCCGTCGCCCAGAAGAACTCCCGGGGGTTGGACACGCTGAACCCCAGGCCGAGCACCGTGCGCGCTCCCTGGCTCCACGCGTTCAGGATCTCGAGCACCGGCGCCATCGTGACGAAGATTCCCGCGAACAGGACCGCCACCTCGACGATCGGCCCAAACGTGAAGGCGTTGCGCTCGCGGTTCTCGCGTGACGTCCCGAAGTACGCGGTGAGCGCGAACGCCGCGAGGATCGCCTCCTGTTTCCCCGCAGCCCAGGGCCGGCCCTCCGCCGCGGCTTTGCCGGCGGCGAGGATCGTCAGAACCACGCCGCCGAGGGCCGCAATCGAGACCCCGCCCCGCAGCCGCAGCGGCTCGTGCACCATCACCTGCTCGAGCTGCGAGCCGGGACGCTCCCGCTCCTCGCGGTCCAGGGCCCATTGATCCCACAGGTTGAAGACGACGAGCAGGGCGGCCGTCATGACGGCCCACTGCGGCCACAGCCGCAGCGTCCACTCGAACGGCACGCCCTTGAGGAAGCCGAGGAGCAGCGGCGGGTCGCCCAGCGGCGTGAGCAGGCCGGCGCAGTTGGCGACCAGGAAGATGAAGAACACGACGATGTGCGCCGTGCGGCGCCGGCTCCGGTTGGCCCGGAGCAGCGGGCGGATCAGCAGGGCCGACGCCCCGGTCGTCCCCACGACGTTCGCGAGCACGGCCCCGGCGCCGAGCAGCGCCGTATTGCCGAGCGGCGTGCCCGAGAGCGACCCCTCGAGGTGGACGCCGCCCGAGATCACGTACAGCGCCGTGATCACGACCACGAACGAGACGTAGTCGCGCGCCTTCTCCTCGAGGGCCAGGCGGCCCGGCTCTCCGAGGGCGGCGCCGAGGTACAGCACGACCGGCAGCGCCGCCGCCGCCGCGACGAGCCCCTTGTTGCGGTTCGAGTGCCACCACCGCGGCGCGACGAGCGGGCCGACCGCGACGGCGGCGAGCAACGCCATGAACGGTAGGACCGTCACGAGCGGCAGATCGGCGCCGAGGAGGGGCAACGCCCGCGTCCCTCAGGCGCCGCTCATCGCTGACCGCTCA
>WNGJ01023989.1_pt1 | contig 11456 bp, 10 predicted proteins | sample 5400611 | NCBI WGS metagenome assembly WNGJ01 (sample SAMN13153375, study PRJNA577476) | soil metagenome | isolation source: 40 cm soil or saprolite under Garry oak tree replicate 1 | place: USA:California | collected 2016-06-15 | reverse complement strand
CGCGGCGGCTATGGCCACGGGCTTGCCGCCGATCTCGTGAGCGCGAAAGGAGAGACGCGCGCGCAGCGGTGGATCTCGAGCGAAATTTTGTGGAAATGGATCGACGCGCACGGCCAAGAGTTCGGGATCGGGCGCCCCTATCTCGATCGCGATCCACCCCACGTCGGACCGATCGATGGGAAGGAATATGCCGACAAGCGCGGTCGGGCCAACGCGAAACTGGCGGAAGCGCGCAAGCGCCGCGGGTCGGCTGAGAACAAAAATCACGCCAAGACGCAAAGCGCGAAAACGGCATCGCGAAAAGCGCGAAGCATTTAGGTCAGTGCATTTTTGACGCTCGACTCGGGCGCGCGCAACAGACTTTCAGGTCGTGCCGATTCCGAATGCGGCGAGGCGATTTATCAGCCCGGCAATTCCGTCGAACACGTGCCCACGCACGACCCGGCCTGAGCGCATACGATCTACAACGCCTGCTCGATCGGACCAGGAATCGGACGCGCGCACCGCAAGCGGCGGCGGCAGGTTATCGCGCGTTCCCGTGATAGGCTGGTTGCCGGGTGCATTGGCGGCTACAAGATCGTTCCCCGCCCAACATCACCAACGAGACGCTCCCATGGCAAGGCCCAACGCCCTAGACACGCGGTTTCGCACCGCCCTTGAGCGGATCGCGGACGCGGGCCAGTTGCTCACCTACGCCGATCCCGTCGACACGCATCTTGAGGCCGCGGGCATCATGAAACAACTCGACGGCCAAGGGACGCTGTTCTTTGCCGCGGTCAAATCCTACGCCATGCCGGTGGTCGGGAATCTGCTCTGCTCGAAGGAGACCTGCGAGGCGGCGTTCGGCCTCGACTACCGCGCATTGCGCGAATGCATCGCCCGCGCGCTCGCCGCGCCGTGCCCGCCCGCGCTCGTGACGCGGGCTCCCGCGCAGGAGCACGTGCAAACCTCCGGCATCGATATCGCCAAGGCATTGCCGGTGCTGCACCACACGCAGGCCGATGCCGGGCGGTTCATCACCGCGGGCGTGGTGATAACCCGCGATCCGGAAACCAAGGTCTACAACGCGTCCTACCATCGCCTCCAGCTGATCGGTCCCGACCGCACCGCGATCAAGCTCGACTACGGCCGGCACCTGCGCCTCGCCTTCGATCGCGCCAAGCGCCGGGGCGAATCGCTGCCCGTTGTCATCTGCATCGGCGCCGACCTCGCGCTGCAGTTCGCGGCGGCCACCATGGGATCGCAGATGCCGGAGGATGCCGACGAGCTCGCCGCCGCCGGCGGCCTCGCCGGTCAGCCGATCGAGGTGGCGCGCGCGGTCACCCAGGACCTGCTAGTGCCGGCGGAGAGCGAGATCGTGCTCGAGGGCCGCATCCGCACCGACGCGAGCGTCGACGAGGGACCATTCGGCGAGTTCGTCGGCTATCTCTCTCCGCGCGACCAGGCGCCGGTGGTCGAGATAACGGCGCTCACCCGTCGCGACCGGCCGATCTATCACGCCATCAACGGGTTCGGGCGCGAAACCGTCATGCTGCGCAAATACGTGCTCGAGGCGAGCCTGATGAAGGTGCTGCGCGCGGCGGTTCCGATCGTCGAAGACGTCGAGATGACCGCGGGCGGCCTGCATCGTTTTCACGTGGTCGTCGCCATCAAAAAGTCGGCGCCCCAGCATGACGGGCTCGAGCGCAACGCGATCGCGGCCTGCTTCGGCGCGCTCAAGGACCTCGACCTGGTGATCGTGGTCGACGACGACATCGACATCCGCGACCCGCGCGACGTCGAATATGCCTTGGCGACGCGCATGGAAGCCTCGCGCGATCTCATGATTCTGCCGGCCGCGCGCGGCCACGAATACGTGCGCATCGGCCGCAACGGCATCCGCGCGAAGCTCGGCATCGACGCCACGGTCCCGTTCGAGGAGCGGCATCGCTTTGCCCGCTGCGCCTTCGCGCAGGTGGCGATCGACAAGACCAAGCTGTCGCGCGCGGGCGCGGCCGCCGCGCGATGGTTGGGGCCGGGCCCCGACAAGCCCGGCGTGCGAGCTTGACCCTTGCGTCGGTGGTGCGGCGGCACCGGCGCTCGATCCATGCCAGCCCCGATTGCCTGATCTTGCAGCCGCAGTGATATGCTGCCGGCGCGCGCCGAAGGAGCCGGGAGGACAGCATGGGCATGGTGGTCAACTGCGCCGCCTACCAGGCGGGATGTCGCGTCGCCGATATCGACCTCAGCCAGGCCGCCGGGATCGACACCAGCAAGGGCGGCTTCGTGTGGATCGGCCTGCACGAACCGGACGAAGAATTGCTGCGCAATGTGCAGCGCCGCTTCGGGCTGCACGACCTCGCGATCGAGGACGCGCATGCCGCGCACCAGCGGCCGAAGCTCGAAGTCTACGGCGACTCGCTCTTCATCGTGCTGCGCACGGCGCAGCTCCAGGGTCGCAAGATCCAGTGCGGCGAAACCCATATTTTTGCCGGCCGCGGCTACGTGGTGACGGTCCGGCACGGCTCGACCCCCGGCTATGCCGACGTGCGCGCGCGCTGCGAGGGCGCGCCCAAGATGCTCTCGATGGGCGAGGGATTCGTCGTAAGATGCTCTCGGTGGTCGCCGGATCAGTAAAATAAAAAATCCTCGATTTCGTGGTCGACAATTATTTTCCGGTATTGCACGAGCTGGAGGCGGAGCTCGACCGACTCGAGGAGGCGATCTTCGCCGACGCGACCGGCCGGCCCCATGTCGAACGCATCTACGAGCTGCGCCACGAGCTCCTGACTATGCGCCGCGCCGTCCAGCCGCTGCAGGAAGTGTGCAGCCGCATGATGCGCTTCGACTCCCCGCTGGTCGACCAGAGCATGCACCCGTATTTCCGCGACGTGCAGGACCACGTGATCCGGGTGGTCGAGGGCATCGACAATCTGATCGCGCTGGTCAAGGCCGCCATGGAGGCGAACCTGCAGCTGAGCGAGCTGCAGCAGAACAACATCATCAAGATTTTCTCGGTCGCGGCCGTGGTGTTCATGCCGCCGACGCTCGTGGCCTCGATCTACGGAATGAATTTCAAGCTGATGCCCGAGCTCGAGTGGTCGCTGGGCTACCCGTTCGCGCTTGGTCTCATCGTGGCCGCGGCGATCCTGCCGTACTTGCTCTTCAAGTGGATGAAATGGCTCTAGCGGTCCGCTCGCACGCAAACGGGAAGACATCCGGCGGTATGTCGCCCACGTGGGTTGCGATGTGCGTGATTGACAGGCCTCCAGGGCGTCCGTTCAATGCGGCGTCGCGGAGCGGCGTTTCCGCGCAAGTAGGTTTACAAAAAAGAGGGGAGTCGAGGATGCGTAGGTTATCGATCGGTCTGAGCGTCCTGCTGGCGCTCGCAGCCGCGCCGGCCTGGGCGCAAAATTCCGTGAAGATCGGCTTCGTCAGCACCTTCAGCGGCCCGACCGCGGTGATCGGCAACGACATGCGCAACTCCTTCGAGTTGGCGCTCGATCACCTCGGCCGGAAGATGGGCGGCCTGCCGGTCGAGGTGATCTACGAGGACGATCAGCTCAAGCCCGAGGTCGGCAAGCAGAAGACCGAGAAGCTGATCCAGTCCGACCGGGTCGATTTCGTCACCGGCTATATCTGGTCGAACGTGCTGCTCGCCTCGCTCAAACCGGTGGTCGACGCGCAGACGTTCCTGATCAGCGCCAACGCGGGCCCGTCGCAGATCGCGGGCCAATTGTGCTCGCCCTACTTCTTCTCGACCTCGTGGCAGAACGACCAGACGCCCCAGGCGATCGGCGAGTATCTCAACCAGAAGGACGTCAAGACCCTTTTCCTGATCGGCCCGAACTACGCGGCCGGCAAGGACATGCTGGCCGGCGTGAAAATCACCTATAAGGGCAAGGTGATCGGCGAGGAATACACGCGCTGGCCCGACCAGCTCGATTTCTCCGCCGAGCTGTCGAAGGCACGCGCGGCCAAGCCGGACGCTATCTTTATTTTCTATCCGGGCGCGGCCGGCGTGCAGTTCCTCACCCAATATGCGCAAGCGGGGCTCAAGGGGCAGATCCCGCTCTACACCGCCTTCGTCATCGACGCGCTGTCCTTGCCGCTGATGAAGGATCTCGCCCTGGGCATCCCGGGCGCGCAGCATTGGGTCAACGACCTGCCGAACGAAGCCAACAAGAAATTCGTCAAGGACTTCCGCGCCAAACACGCAACCTATCCGTCCTTCTACGGCGCACAATCGTATGACGCCGCGAACCTCATCAACAGCGCGGTCGCGGCGGTGAAGGGCGACCTGACCAAGAAGGACGCCATGCGCGAGGAGATGCGCAAGGCCGACTACGCCTCGGTGCGCGGGCCTTACAAATACGGCAACAATCACTTCCCGATCCAGAACTTTTACCTGCAGGACGCGGTCAAGGACGCCGACGGCAACTACACGCTCAAGACCGCGGCCACCATCCTCAAGGATGATCAGGACCGCTTCCATGACAAGTGCCCGATGAAGTGACTTACCTCCCCCTGGAGGGGGGAGGTCGACAATCCGCGGGCTTGCCCGCGGATTGTCGGGTGGGGGTGAACCAGGAGTCAGTTACCCGTAATCAGTAATCAGAATTTGCACTGGCATCGTTTGATCACTGATCACTGATTTCTGATTACTCATTCCTGCTCACCCCACCCCGGATCGCCTTGGGCGATCCGACCCTCCCCCTCCAGGGGAGGGTAAGAGGCGCAAGTGGAGGGGGAGCCGGATCGGACTCATGCTGCTCTTCATCGAACAATGCCTCAACGGCCTGCAGTTCGGCCTGCTCTTGTTCCTGCTGGCGGCCGGCCTCACGCTCGTGTTCGGCATCATGGACCTCGTCAACCTGGCGCACGGCTCGCTCTACATGATGGGGGCTTATTTCGCCGCCACTTTCGCGGCGCGCACCGGGAACTTCGTCCTCGGCAGCGTCATGGCCCTCATCGCCACGCTCGCGCTCGGCATCCTCGTCGAGGTGGTGGCGCTGCGCCGCCTTTACGGGCGCGACCACCTCGACCACGTGCTCGGCACCTTCGGGCTGATCCTGTTCTTCAACGAGCTGGTCAGCATCGTCTGGGGGCCGGCCGGACTGAGCCTGCCGCTGCCCGCCTGGCTGAGCACGTCGGTCGAGCTGATCCCGGGCGTGTATTACCCGACCTACCGTCTCGCCATCATCGTCACCGCGCTGGCGGTCGCCCTGTTCCTCTATGTCGTGGTGATGCGCACCCGCGTCGGCATGCTGATCCGCGCCGGCGCCTCGAACCGCGAGATGGTCGGCGCGCTCGGCATCGACATCAAGCTGCTCTACACCCTGGTGTTCGGCCTGGGCGCCGCGCTCGCCGGGCTCGCCGGGCTGATGCAGGCGCCGATCCTCACCGTGCAGATCGGCATGGGCGAGAACATCCTCATCCTCGCCTTCGTGGTCATCGTCATCGGCGGCATCGGCTCGATCCGCGGCGCCTTCATCGCGGCCGTGTTCGTCGGCCTCGTCGACACCGTCGGCCGCGCCTTCCTGCCCGATCTGCTGCGGCTCGTGCTTTCCACGAGCGCGGCCTCGACCGCGGCGCGCGCGCTCTCCTCGATGCTGATCTATCTGTTGATGGCGATCGTGCTGGTGGTGCGGCCCGCCGGCCTGTTTCCCGCCCCCGGCCGATGACCGGGCGCTTCCGCCATCCGCGCGCGTTGGTCGTCGCCGGCGTCATCGCCGTGCTCGCGCTGCTGCCGCTCTACACCCAGGCGACCGTCAACGCCTTCGCGCTCACCCTGTTCACCCGAATCGTGATCCTGGCGCTCGCCGCCTCGAGCCTCAACCTCATCCTCGGCTACGGCGGGATGATGAGCTTCGGGCATGCCGCCTATCTCGGGATCGGCGGCTACGCCATCGGCATCCTCGCCGACGCCGGCGTCACCTCCGGCTTCGTGCAGTGGCCGGTCGCGCTCGGCGTGTCGGCGCTGTTCGCGCTCGCCATCGGCGCGCTCTCGCTGCGCACGCGCGGCGTCTATTTCATCATGATCACGCTCGCGTTCGCACAGATGATCTACTACGTCGCCTCGGGTTTGGACGCCTACGGCGGGGACGACGGCCTCACGATCTACGAGCGCAGCACCTTCGGCGGGTTGATCGATCTCTCCAACAAGGTGCAGTTTTATTATCTTTGCTTGGCGCTGCTGCTCGCCGGCCTCTACGGCCTGTGGCGCCTCACCAACGCGCGTTTCGGGCTGGTCATCCAGGGCGCGCGCTTGAACGAGCGGCGCATGCGGGCGATCGGCTTTGCCACCTACCGCTACAAGCTCGCCTGCTTCGTGATCGCCGGGACGCTATGCGGGCTCGCCGGCGCGCTGCTCGCCAATCACACCGATTTCGTCAGCCCGGCAATGATGCATTGGACGCGTTCCGGCGACCTGATCGTCATGGTGGTGCTGGGCGGCATGGGCTCGCTGTTCGGGCCGCTGCTCGGCGCCGTCGCGCTGCTGGTGCTGGAGGAGGCGCTCTCGCGCGTCACCGAGCACTGGCAGATCATTCTCGGCCCGCTGCTGCTGCTGGTCGTGCTGTTCGCGCGCGGCGGCATCGACGGGCTCATTGCGATGGCGCGCCGTGGCTGACGCCTTGCTCGCGGTCGACGGGCTGGCGAAACGCTTCGGCGGGATCGTCGCCGCGGACGCGATCACGCTCGACGTGGGCCCCGCCGAGCTGCACGCGGTGATCGGGCCGAACGGCGCCGGCAAGACCACCTTGATCGGCCAGCTCGCCGGCGAATTGCGGTCCGACGCCGGCACCATCCGGTTCGCCGGCCACGATGTCACGGCGCTGCCGATGCACCGCCGCAGCCGGCTCGGGCTGGCGCGCTCGTTTCAGATTACCTCGCTGTTTCCCGAGTTCACCGCGCTCGACAATGTCGCGCTGGCGGTCCAGGCCCATGCCGGGCACTCGTTCCGCTTCTGGCGCGACGCGCGGCGCGAGGACGCCTTGCGTACGCCGGCGCGGGCGGCGCTCGCGCGGATGGGGCTCGCGGCGCGCGCCGACGTGCCGGTCGCCGCGCTGAGCCACGGCGAGGGCCGCCAGCTCGAGATCGCCATGGCGCTCGCCACCAAGCCGCGCCTGTTGCTGCTCGACGAGCCCACGGCCGGCATGGGCCCGGAAGAATCCGCGCGCATGGTCGCGACCTTGCGCGAGCTCAAGCACGACCTCGCCATTCTGCTGATCGAGCACGACATGGAGGCGGTGTTCGCGCTCGCCGACCGCATCACCGTGCTGGTCTACGGCCGCGTCATCGCCTCGGGCGCGCCGGAAGCGATCCGCATCGATCCGGAGGTTCGGCGCGCCTATCTCGGCGAACAGGACGTCGCAAAGCGATGAGCGACCTCCTGCAGCTGGAAAGCGTCGAGACCTGCTACGGTCTGAGCCAGGTGCTGTTCGGCGTCTCGCTCGCCATCGCGCCGGGCGAGATGGTGACGCTCATGGGGCGCAACGGCATGGGCAAGACCACGACGGTGCGCTCGATCATGGGGCTCACCCCGGCGCGCGCGGGCTCGATCCGCCTTGGCGGCCGCGAGATCCGCATGCTGCCGTCCTATCGCGTCGCCAAGCTCGGCCTCGCGCTGGTGCCCGAGGGGCGGCAGATCTTTCCCAATCTCACCGTGCGGGAAAACCTGGTCGCGACCGCGGCGAACCGGCTCGGCGCCGCCGATCCCTGGACGCTCGCCAAGGTGCATGCGCTGTTTCCGCGGCTCGCCGAGCGCGGCCAGAACATGGGCGTCCAGCTCTCCGGCGGCGAGCAGCAGATGCTGGCGATCGGCCGCGCGCTGATGACGAACCCCCGCCTGCTCGTTCTCGACGAGGCGACCGAGGGGCTCGCGCCGCTGATCCGCGCCGAGATCTGGGGATGCCTCGGGCAGCTCAAGCGCGCCGGGCTTGCCATCCTGCTGATCGACAAGAACGTCGACGTGCTCACCCGCATCGCCGACCGGCATTATTTCATCGAGCGGGGCCGGATCGTCTGGAGCGGCTCCTCGGCGGAACTGGCGCGCGCCCCCGACGTGCAGCACCGGTATATGGGCGTGTGAAGAAGGAAGAGTTATGAACGATTTAATCGCCCCGATCGCGGATCCCGTGCCTGCCGATAGCGCCGGCGCGCGCGAGATCGGGTTTTTCATTCCCGAGCGCTACAACGCCAGCGAAATTCTGTTCGCCAATCTCACCCTCGGCCGCGGCGATCGTTTGGCGGTGACGGGTCCCGCGGGCCGGCGCACCTATCGTGAGCTGTGTGGCGATGCGGCACGCTGGGGTAACACGCTGCTCTCCTTGGGATTGCGCCGCGGCGACCGGGTGTTGATGTTTCTCGATGACACGCCCTGCTACCCAGCTGCTTTTTTCGGCGCCGTTCGCGCCGGCTTTGTTCCGCTGTTGATCAACCTGCTCACGCCGCCCGATCTGCTCAATTTCTACCTCACGGACTCCGGCGCGACCCTCGCTATCGTCGAAGCGGCCTTCGCCGATCGGTTCAACGAGGTTGCCTGCGAGGGCACGGCGTTGAGGACGCTCGTCGTGGTCAACGGCACGGCGCCCGTCCGCCCGGCGACGGAAAACGTGATCGAGGCGTCGCGCATCGAGGGCGCATCGGCGCAACTCGATGCCGCCGACACTCACCGCAACGACATGGCCTTCTGGATGTATTCCTCCGGGTCGACCGGACGGCCGAAAGGCATCGTCCACCTGCAACACGACATGGCCTACACCAACGAGAGCTACGCGAAGCATATTCTGCAACTGACGGCGGACGACATCTGCTTCTCCGTGCCGAAAATATTCTTTGCCTACGGATTTGGAAATTCCGTGACGTTTCCGTTCTGCGCCGGCGCGGCCAGTCTGCTGGTGCCGGGACAGCCGAAACCGGCAGCCATTTTCGATGCGATCGCGCAGTACCGGCCGACTGTTTTTTTCGCCTTGCCAACCGTCTATACGACTCTCACCAAGGCGCCCGAGGCCGCGCAGGCCGATTTGTCGTCGATCCGGTTGGCCGTTTCCGCCGCGGAAATCCTCTCCGCCGAGGTGTTCGGCGGCTGGAAGGCGCTCGCCGGCATCGAGATCGTGGAAGGTCTCGGCTCGACCGAAGTGCTGCACGTCTATCTGTCGAACACGGCCGCGCACAAGCGGCTCGCGTTCCCGGATACGAAATCAGGTTATGCGACGCGGAGGGAAAAGAGGTCGGGTCCGGCCAGGAGGGAATACTCTGGGTGCGCGGCGATTCCAGCACGCCGCAGTATTGGAACCGGCCCGACAAGACGGCGGGGACGATCCGCGCGGGCGGCTGGATCTACACGGGGGATCGGTTCCACCGCGACGCCGACGGTTTCTATTTTTTCCGCGGCCGTGCCGACGACCTGGTCAAGATCTCGGGCCAATGGGTCTATCCCATGGAAGTCGAGCTTTGCCTGGCCGATCACCCGGCCGTGCGGGAATGTGCCGTCCTCGCGCTGGAACTGCCGGACCGCCGGATGACCCTGAAGGCATTCGTCACCATGAATGCAGCGACATTCGACGCGGGCGAGGCGACGCGTCAGCTGCAGGATTATGTGAAAGCGAAGCTCTTGCCGTACAAATATCCGCGCAGCGTGGAATTCCTGAGCGATCTCCCCAAGACCGGTACGGGAAAAATCGATCGCCAGGCGCTGCTGAACCTCGCCGGCCGCAATCCCAAGCCGAACGCGTAAGGCCAACAAACTCAGATAACCCGCGGGTCGTCATCGCCCGCGAAGGCGGGCGATCCAGTACGCCGTGAGCTATCAAACTTAGTGAGAGGCTGTGGTTACTGGATGCCCCGCCTTCGCGGGGCATGAAGAGTCGCGGCGATGACTGCGTTCATTGCATCGTTCCGAGAGAGGAGCGCTGGCGCATTTCCGCCGAATAGGGCTCCCGCGTCACGCCGTTCGCGCGCATCGTAAATGACATGAGGTCCTGCCCGATCACGAACGGGCCGTCATAGCCGGCGCGAACGCGGGAGGTCAGCTCTTCCTCGGTGGCGGTCGGAATATCGGCCTGGCTGTATAACGATATGTGCGAAAAAACCGCGTCACGCGGGCGGGTTTCGGCGAGCACCTTCGCGACCGTTTCCGGATTTGCCAGGTATTCATAGAACCGGCGCACGAAATCCCAGCGCAGCTGCTCGAGGCGGGCGCTTCCGATCGCGACGCAGTGAACCAGGAGATCCGCGCCTTTCGCCCGGGCGACGAGATTTGGCGCGTAGGCGGTGTCGCCGGACAGCACGACGCAGAAAGGCGGTGACCTTGACGTCGTCCTGCTCATAGACGACTCCCTCGACCAATTGGTGTGCCGCGATGCGGGTCGCCTCTTGCGCGATCTCGCCGGCGCGAAATCGATTGTTGTCGGTGAACAGCAGCTCGATGCCGCGCGCCACATTATCGATCCCGACTGGGCCCCAAAGATCCAATGGCGTCTTTCTCCCGCCGATGGCGAGAGGCAACAGCGCGCCGGTAGCGTAGAGGTCGGGCAGCCCGGTTATGTGATCGGAGTGCAAATGCGTGATGAAAATCGCGTTGATGTCGCGGATGGATGCGCCTTTCTGTTGCAGTCGCAGCACGACGCGGCCGGCGTCGAACAACAGCTTTTGCCTTCCGGCTTCGACGAGCGTGCTCATGCCGAAGCGATTGAGGTTGACGATGGGGGTGCCGGTGCCTAACAGCGTCACCTTGATCTCCTGCGCCGCCGCGCCGGTGTTTGGCAGCAGCCACCAAATGAACGCCAGGATCGTCATGTGTGACGCGCGAAAGTTCGGCATCTGTTTCTCCCATGCACTCCCGGCAAGACCGCGCTCGATGAGGTGATTTACCGGCTCCTCGACCGGCAGCCGAAGCCTCGCGTGAATAGCACATCGACGCAACGAGGCGGACCCCGCATGGCGTGTGGACAGAACGGCCGCGAAGTGCCAACGGCGGACCATGATGCTTCGCGCGCAAATCTCGACTCGGCGAACGACCCGAACTACGTTGGCGCGGCAAACGACGCTCGTGGTGGAGAGTCCAATGCATCGAGCAGCAAAATACCGGTTCGCGCTGCCGACCATCATTTGGTCGGTAGCGATGCTTTCATTGAGCAATCAGGTGTTCGCGCAACCCGCCGGAGGCCCTTGCAAATACGTGAGCGAACGGACCGGCGAGGTGGGATGCTGGATCATCGCGCACGAGGCGGTGGGTGCGTTGACGCAGTCGCCCGTGTTCTGGCATCTCGACGTCTATCCTACGCGGGCGGCAGCCGAGGCGGCCAAGGGACCGCGGGGAACCGTCGCGGAATCGCTGAGAAAAATTTGGCTGTTGAGCATCGAGCAGGCCGGTTGGCGGCCAGCCGGCGGAGAACGCGCCGCCGAGATCGGCCCGCTGGAGGTCGTCGCCGGCGAGGCGTATTCGGTCCAATACATGGAAGCAATCTTCACCC
>WNGJ01010608.1_pt1 | contig 11458 bp, 18 predicted proteins | sample 5400611 | NCBI WGS metagenome assembly WNGJ01 (sample SAMN13153375, study PRJNA577476) | soil metagenome | isolation source: 40 cm soil or saprolite under Garry oak tree replicate 1 | place: USA:California | collected 2016-06-15 | reverse complement strand
GCGACGAGGCGCGGCGGATCGCGGCGAATATCGCCAAGCTGCCAGAGCTGTTGAGGCCGAATACCCGCTAGTGGATCGAATCTAACACTTGGCGCCCTCGATTGACCGCGGCGAGAATTTTACGCGGGTTGGCGGTCCAGACGAAGGGCTTTGGGTCGTGGTTGACCTCGTCGATGAATCGAAGGATGGCGGCTTGCAGTTCGGCGACGGAGCGAAACACGCCGCGTTTGAGGCGCCGGCGCGTCAGCTTGGCGAAGAAGCCTTCCACGGCGTTGAGCCAGGAAGCCGATGTCGGGGTGAAATGGAAGGTCCAGCGGGGATGACGGGCGAGCCATTGCCGCACCTTCGGATGCTTATGAGTGGCGTAATTGTCGACGATCGCGTGGATCGCCTTTCGCTTCGGCACCTGGGCCTCGACGGCATCGAGGAAGCGGATGAACTCCTGATGCCGATGGTGCGCCATGCAGCAGCCGGTGACTTTACCTTCCAGGACGTTGAGGGCGGCGAACAAAGAAGTGGTGCCGTGGCGCTTATAGTCGTGGGTCATGGTACCGGCGCGTCCCTTCTTCATCGGCAGGCCCGGTTGGGTGCGATCGAGAGCTTGAATCTGACTCTTCTCGTCAATCGAGAGAACAACAGCGTGATCGGGCGGATCGACGTAGAGCCCGACGATGTCCTTGAGCTTGGCGGCAAAGGCCGGGTCATTGGACAGCTTGAACTCATACACCCGGTGCGGTTTGAGGCCGTGCGCTCGCCAAATACGTTGCACCGAGCTGACGCTGATCCCGACCGTCTTGGCCATGGCCGGCGCCGTCCAGTGGGTCGCCTCGCCCGACGGCGCAGCAGCGGTGAGATCGATGACCTGACTGATAACTTCGCGTGCCAGCGGCGGTTTGCGCGACGGGCGGGTCTTGTCGCGCAACAGCCCATCCACCCCTGCCTGCATAAAGCGTTCCTGCCAACGCCAGACCACCGATTTGCTCTTGCCGGTCTGCCGCATCACCGCGGCGGTGCCGAAACCATCCGCCGTGAGCAGAACGATGCGGGCGCGCCACACATGTTTCTGCGGGCTGTTCCTATTGGCAACGATCGCCGCCAAGCGCTTGCGATCACCAGCCGTGACATTCACTACGATTCCTTTGCGCATTCCCCAGACTCGCATGACTGCAAGTCGCAAGGAATCCTCAAAGGGACTCAATCGTTAGCTTCGATCCACTAGTTACTGGCGCGGCATGTTCGTGGGCCGCATCCGGGCATTGCTCTCAATGAGCCAGCCCCACAGACATCACGATAAGTCTTAGAATGCTCGTAGCTATCGACAGTCTCATCTTTTTGTCTTTGGCTCGACCGGGATTTGAGCGACTTGGATGCTTCACCTTGTGAAGTGTGTCGGGGGTTCATCATGACAAAGCCTGCAGTTGTACTGATAGGTGGAGACAAGGGTGGTGTTGGTAAGACAACGGTCGCCCGCACGTTGCTAGACTATTTTGCCCACCAGCAGCTGCGCGTTCGCGCATTCGACACCGAAGTACCAAGAGGCACGCTGAAGCGCTTCCACCCGGACGTGACCGATGTCGTCGATATCAATCACGTCCCGGACCAGATGCGGATCTTCGACACGGTCAATTCGACTGATGCCACTGTCAGCCTGATCGACGTCCGAGCCGGCTTGCTGTCGCCAACGCTGCGCGCGCTAGGCAACATCGGGTTCATCGAGGCTGCGAAGAAGGGCGACATCACCTTTGTCCTCTTCCACATTCTCGGGCCTTCCATCGCCTCGCTCGACGAGATCGTAGACACCGCCGCCTATCTGGGGGATGCGAAGTATTTCATGGTGAAGAATTTCATCAACAATACGTATTTCTTTGAATGGGACGAAGCGACCCACGCAGCCTACTTCAAGAGGGTACCTGGCGCGGTCGCAATTACCATCCCAAAGCTCGTTGAAATGGCCGCTGAACAAGTGGATCTCGCTTCCGTTCCATTCGCGACCTTCATCGCCAACAAGAAGCAAAGCGGGGCGCCCGCCTCATATTCTTTCGTGCTCCGGGGTTATGTGCGTCATTGGCTCGAGACAATCTCGGCTGAATACGATCGAGTCGGTCTCATCGATATTTTGGAAGGAACGGAATCTACCAAGCCGCCTATCGGCAGGCCGCGCCCACTCATCAAGATCGCAGAGTCGTAACGCTCGCCGGCCATCCTTGTCTCGCCCGCCACGACTTTGGGTTGCATGACAATACCGCTTGACCGTCCAAGTACGCAAGCGGAGTAAAGCGTCAGGGGAGTGCCCGTGTCCGATGGGGCCGCGAGTCGATGCGGCAAAGATGAGCCGTGGCTAAAAGCGACCACACCATCCCGCTCTACGTCATTTGCTCCCCATGTCGACGCGTCGGAAAAACTCTCGTTTCACGACTGCTCACTGAGTTCTACGTCGTCAATGATCGACCTGTGGCAGCATTCGACTTGGCCGACGAAGGCCCGCAATTGGCCGACTACTTGCCGGACATTACGACTATTGCCGACATCAGTGACACCCGCGGCCAAATGGCTTTTTTCGACCGGCTGATCGCTGCCGACTCGGGTGCAAGAATCATCGATCTCAGCCATCGAGTGTTCAAGAACTTCTTCACTGTCGTACAAGAGATACGCTTTTTTGAAGAAGCTCGGCACCGCTCTATCGAACCACTCATTCTTTTCGTCATCGATCAGGATCCAAAGTCGGCGAAAGCCTATGCCATGCTTCGGCACCAGCTGTCGCAGGCGTCTCTTTTACCGGTGCGCAATCAGATCAAGGCAGTCGCAATGCCCCATGGTCGTGCGCCCCAAAATGCGAACGTACCCCCCACTTCGCTTGACATTCCGCTTCTTGGCTTCCCGCTGCGAGCGCTCATCGACCGACAATCGTTTTCGTTCTCACGGCTTTGGCGTGCGTCGCCAGCCGATCTCCCAGTCTCACTGAAAAACGAATTGTCGCGTTGGGTCGAGCGCATTTTTTTTCAATTCCATCACCTCGAACTCTTCCTCGGGTGTGCCTAGCGGCTTAGGATCGTCCTGCGGCGCGATACCGACCTTTGCGCTGTTCGCCGTCCGAGCAGCAATGCTCGCTGACTGCACCGCCTCAAACTGCTGACCGCGCGGCTGGCACAGTAGCCATGCTATCGTGACTTAGGCCACCAAAGTCTGGTGGCCATGGTACGCCCCACTAATCAAAATATCGATCAGTCAAACCGGCCAATAACGTGTGGAGCGGTAGTCGCACAACGCGCGGCCAGCAAGCGACGCCCGGCACGGAGGGGCATGGTCGCCAAAATATGATGTGCTTGGCTGAGGGCCTTCTTGCTATCTTGGGCAGCACTGAGCCTGAAAAGATCGAGCGACGAAGGCCTACCGCCAAAATGTGATAGCCGTCACATCGAGCAATTTTCGCTCGTGACACAATATGTTTGGCTTGGAGGTTGGTTCCACCAACCTTCAAGTCTGCCCTACTGCCCCGCTGCGTCCTGCGTGCGGGGCTCTTTTTTTGACTGACGCCAAGATAGTTTCAGGTCACAGCCAAAGCTGTGACGCTAATCACACTAAAGAGGGCGAGGGAGACAGAAGCACGCCCGGCAATTTGTTGGGTGAGCGAAGCTCCTCCAAGCCCTGCGTATTGCAAGTCTGCCCTACTGCTAAGTGCCACGGCTGAGCTTCGCCCGAACACAGCTTAGCTTGACGCAAGAAGCGCGCCAAGGGGTAGGCGCGAGGGCTTGGGCCTCGAAAAGCTCCAAAACGTGATGGCAGTCACGGAGCCACTGTGCCGGTTCTAGCAATCTCGTCGTCATCAAGACGGGATCTTCATGAAAAAAATTTTCCTAGTCCCGGCCCTGGCGTTCGCATTCACCACTGGCATGGCCATCGTGACGGTGATTGCCCACACTGATCAGGCCGCCGCGTCAAGCGTCAGCTGATTGCACCCACCGAAAACCTACTGACCACCCGTAGGGGGCATACCCATGAGGAAGCTAATTGTGCTTGTCGAGGCTTTTGCGCTTGCGGCTGGCATTGTGATTGTGGCTGCCGTCAATCCACAGACAGGGCAGATGATGGTTGAAGCGTCCCAGGCTGCCAACGGTCCGCATGAGAGCGCCATTGGGAAGATCATTGCTTTCGCCCGAGCGGCTGGCACTGTGGCCATGCTAACGGTTAGCCCGCAATCGGCGAAACCGCGGCCTCATTGAAGGCCCTGCATCAAGCGGTGGTCGAGGCAACCTATCAAGCGAGTTATCAACAGTTCGCAGCTTGAGCGCCACCACGCAGGCGTTATTCTTCCTCGGTCGGACTTGGACACCCATCGATGGATGACTATCACTCTATTATAGCCGCCGCGGTTTCTCGCTCGCCTAGTACAACCGATGAAGCGAGGCGCACAATTTACGAACAGGCTCGTACAGCACTCCACGAACGATTAGGTAATGACCCGCAAATATCAGATGCCGAGCTAGTGAATGAGCATTACAGGCTTGAAGTGGCCATCTACGGAGTGGAAGAGGGCTTGCTACTAAGCGATATGCGCCGGTTTGTAAGAAAAGAGACGGCTCTCTCTTCTCCGAGCCCGAGCTTTATCTCAAGGGTTAAGAAGTTCGTACGCTCGATAAGGGCAAGTTAAATGATCGCGATTGAGGCGGCGTTAAGGTGTGGGCTTCAATTCTGAAAGACTATTGAGCGTCGCAAAGGCGTCGTGAGCTACTTGCACAAGATCATACTCGCCGATCTTCCATGTGGTTGGGTCATTGGGGTCAATGCCGGTGGATGATGCCTTTAGCCCGAACCTACTGTTTGAATGTATCGGCGCAAAATTGTAAGTCTTCAAGACAGTCGAGCTAATTGGTGGATTTATTTGTTCATTGCCCCTGCCGTCTAAGTCGCAGGGAAATTACGATCATCGCCAAGCGCAATTCACACTTCCTTGGCGTAAATAATCTCGCTATTCTTCCTTGGTCGAACTGGGCGTCCGAGAACGAGGACGCGCAGGTGAACGCCAGCCGCGCGTTTGCTTCACCCGGCGGTTCGACAGACCAACGGATGCCGTCCGAGAACACGGCACGTAGGGGACGAAGGCAAAGCCGTCAGGCGTCGGGGGGGCGCCGACGGCTTTGCTGTTTGGCAAGCCACTCAATACAAGATCATCAAAATCAAACTCGCGATCAGCATAATGGCCATCACCCCCGCCACAGAGAGCACTAATGCTTGCGTCGCCGCGTGGTGACCTACACTCTCGGTCTTCATGGCCAAAGTCCGATCAAAAAAGGTGGCTGCTGTGATCCCGCACATTTGGGGGGAAGGAGCGCAGCCTTAAACGCAGATTATCGAATGCGGTTCGATGAATGCCATTGGTCTGACTGGTTGTAGTTAACGCGCATCAATGCGCCAATTGCGATGATTAAAATTGTCGCTAATTTTTCATCAAAGATAGCGCTTATTTGCATCAATTATGATGACCGAAATCGGTTTGAATTTAATGTGGGGTGCTCTAAACAAGCCGCAAGTCTTGGCATTGTGCGTATCGTGGAGAATTTGATGCCACGCTTTTATTTTCATCTAGCGTCCGGGGATAGCCATATCCCCGATGATTTTGGAAAAGAGCTTGATACCTTGCACGATGCTTATATGCACGCGCGAAAGCTTATTGACAAAATATTGTTTCGCGTTGGCCATGACGATGCAGAAGCGTGGAAGGTTGTCATCTTAAACGACGAACACGATGCTCAAATGATCATCCCATTCTCTGTCTCACATGCGTTTAGGGCTCAACGCCGAAGAACAGGATAACGTTTAAAGCGGTGCTCTCGCGTCGTGCTCGGATCAAATCCTGCGCTTGGGCTTAGCGCTCCTCAACCACCAAGCCAGAACTGCGCCGACGACCACGACATACAAAACAGTGAGCTTCATTTGGTTTCCCATTTGCCTTTAGCGGGTCACGTCATCTTGCCTAGCAAAACCGATGAAGCTAGGCGTGAAATTTACGAACGTGCGCGCACAGCAGTTCAGGAAAGTTTGCGAACAAATGACCCACCACTGTTGCCGGCCGAGTTAGCGACTGAGCAGTTTGCGCTCGAAGCAGCCATCTCCAGAGTGGAAACCGAGTTGCCGCGCAGTGCGAGAGAAGAGGTGGATCTCTCTGCCGCGAGCTTAAGCTTTATCTCAAGGCCAAAGGAGTTTGTACGCTCTGTGTGGGAAAAGCTTGATCATAACGTATTAATTATACGCAATCGCTTAAGGTTGAGTGAGACAACTAAGGTAGTTCCAACCAAACCGGAGATCACTGCACCCTTGGCGCAAGACCTGGTTGTTGTTCAAAGAACGCAATTGAAAGCAAAGAACAATGGGCGAACGACAGTTCTGATGCGTTCAAGAGGGGGAGGACTATTCATGTGGTGGTGGAGAAAGGTTCGCAAGGCGAATATTCCCGCGGAGTTGCGCGCGACTTTCGAACAGTTTGGGGAAACAGTATTAGCTACTTTTTTAGCTATGGGCGCAACTGCAAAGTACACGTATACGGGCCCTCTTGGTGGCTTGAACGAGAGTTGGCAAGAAGCCCTTGAGCGGCATGTCCGTTTGTGGCCCCAAGCGGACGATCGATCCCACGCTTCGTTGCGCCGTTGCCTTGATGAGTGGTGCGAACAACAGTGATGGTCGGTCATCGGCTACCGCTCACCGGCGATGTCCGTTTCCTTGGCTGTTCGCAAGTCTTCAGTAGGCGTTGCGCTAGTTAAATGAACTGTAATGTGCATCATTCGTTGCGCCGGATCGCGCCGGATGTCGCAGGGAAACCCCAGCTTGTTGAGTAAGCGCGGCGCGCCCTCATTGTCCGCTATCGCCAGTGAGTAAAGATGTTTGAGGCCAGCCTGTCGGGCGATAGAGCACAAGTGGTTCAGCATCGCTGTGCCGATACCTTGCTTCTGATAAGGGTCAGCGACGATGAAGGCGATTTCGGCTTCGTCCGGCCGGGTGATCCAATACCGCGCTCCGGCGACAATCACCATTCTAAGATTATGTCGGACAAGCCCGATCAAGGCGACCTGACTGACAAAATCGCATTTCATGAACGACGCGACTTCTTCGTCGGTCAGGTAATGCTTCGGCCGAAGGAACCGATAGAAGAATGACTTGGGGCTGACTTTGCGTTGAATTGCCCCAGCGAGGTCATCATGCGGTTCCGTGGCGCGAATTAGTAGTCCGAGACCGTTCGGTAGCGTTTCAGTCGCGACATAGTGCGAGGCGTTCAGCATGGCAGAATAATGCCTCCGTGCCCCCAATGGTTTCAAGGTCTGCGCCCAAAAGGCGGCCAGTCCAGCGACCAAGGGAGCCGTAGGAACCAAAGGCCCTGCAGCTGAGCCGCTTGCTCCGCCCGCGACGAATGCCAGGCGGCGAGTCACGTTATCGGGGCAAGCGAGGGCCGCGGCGAGTCCCTAAAGCAAGCAAGGGCCTTTGCAGCATCGCGTTTGTGGCCCATCGAAACAAATTATTGTCATCCAAAGCAAGACTGCGGTGTTTGGCGTTGGTACGGGAAGGGCAGATGGGAATTACTATTACAGTTTGTAAATTCATGTGCCGCAGGCATTTGCTGCGCGGCGCTGAGAAACTGCAAAGCTAGACCACTCATCACATTGCTTGTTCGCGCCGTCATCGCTGAAGATATTGCTGGCTTCGCCACTCGACCGCTGGCAGTCCCTCGATCAGGTAGCGTGGCGCCAAAAGCTGACGATCAATGTCTGCTCATCGGGGTGAAGCAGACGTGACGCGGACATCGCGGAATGTCGGTTCATGACCCGAAGCGGACTTCGCTGGGTTAACGCTGTCTTAACGCAATGCATTGAATGGTCACCGTAGAACGACCGTCTCGGAGACCTCGCGATGCTGCCGGAACACCGCGTACTTCTTGAGGACGAACCTTGTCCTGTCGCTGATCAAATGCTGGGCGAGATGTATCGTGACAGCGCGCATGGGCTGAACGAGCTGATTGCGACCGTCTCGCCAACAGCGAGGGCCTTACTCGCTGTGTATTGCTACCGCCGCGCCCACCTTGCTTCGATTGGATTGGCGATCGCGGCAACCTGCGAGAAAGACGATCTGACTTCGTTGGGGGGCAACGCTGGTACCATGCTGTTCGCGCGATCGCGTGAGGCTCCGCAGTCATCGCTCACCGATGCCCGCGCGAATGGTCGGCGGAAAATCACTCTGGCGGTCGAGCCACTTCGCCAACTAACCCCAATCGCGAACAAGAAAGATTCTTTGTACTCGATTTTTAGCAGGGTAAAAATCCGCTTATAGCCCAAGGCTGACGTGCAGAGCCCTGTCCTGATTAAACTGCCTCCAAAACACGAAATGAAATGCTTTGTTTTGTTTATGTGCTGGGAAGCCAACGCAAAAATGATCGTCGAACCTATGTCGGCTGGACGACGAACATAAAAAGACGACTTCAGCAACACAATGCGGGCCTCGGCGCTAAGGCGACTCGAGGGCGGAATTGGATTGTACTCTATTCCGAATGTTGCAAAACCCGCAGCGAAGCCATGAGTCGCGAGTGGCACATCAAGCGTGACAAAAACTTTCGCGCCTCACTGAGCAAAGCCATTCGAACCTGACCAACTCCGCTTTAGGGGCAAAGCGGACATCGCGTGGAGTTGTCGCAATGTCCGCTTTTGACCCAACTCCGACATTACCCGGACCATTGCGCCGCGCCGCACAGCACATTTCACTGGTGTGCTACACCGCAAATAAGCCACGGACTCGGCAGCTCTGCCGCTTCTGGAAATTGGAGGACTTGCTCCGCCGTGATCGCAAGCTGGCACGGCCGGCACCCGAATGTTTGCATTTCTGACAAGTCGCCGATTGGCGGCACCATTCGCGATAAATGCATCGGATCGCCACAGCTCGGGCAAATTGCAAGTTGATCGGTGTTTATGTTGTTCATGTCGGTCCCCGTCCTACCCAACCGACTATCAAGTTAAACTTGTAAGCGTTCGGTTAAGGCGTTTGGTTAAAGTCGTCCCCCCGAACGTTTCGCGGCATGGGTGTCGATTTTTGGGGGGCGCTATGAGTGACCGTTGTGATTGTGTGGCTAGCGGAAAGTTCGAGGTCCCGTTAGCACGCGACCTACAATAGTGGCTAGCACTATTGCTGCAGTGCATGAGTCTGCTTTTGGCCCTGATCGGACCTCGCGCGATGTCCGACATGAGTCCGCTATCGGGGGCTTAGCGGAAGTGATGCGGACGTCGTCTAATGTCTGGCTTTGACCCATTCCGGACATCAGGTCGGCTACCCTGGGAACAGATAGCCACAGTCCGCCGCGCATCACCACGCACCGGCTTCAACGAATGGCGAAGGTGGCAATTTGGGGCCGCTCTCTCGACCGCTAATCTCTTGGTTAGAAATTAGAGTTACCGTGGCGCGTGGCATATGCTCCTCGCGCATCTCATCCGCGATGCTGGTCCGCGATAGCCGCAGAAGCTCACTGGATCGGCGGAACCAAATCCTCCCATTTAGGTTATCGCTTTTGGACGGGTGTCGTTTTCCCTCTGTTGCTGCTGAAGGGTCGGATGCGCGAAGCGCTGCCCGTCAAGGCCTTGCGCCGCACTAATGCGGCCATGGACAAACGGGGGTCTCTGATGAAAAAGCTCGCTCTTGCAACCGCGGCTGTCTTGACGCTTCTGAGCGTCGCTGGCTGTGCCCAATACATGGGTAAGGGGAAGGCCCCTCCGCCGGTCGTCACCAAGGGCTAAGCGGTCATGGCGTTTCCGATTAGGTACTGGGCGGCAGCCAGCCTCATAACTCAAATCGAATTTTCTACGATTATGCNGAGAATGATTTTTGCAGCCATGGCGCTCGCCTTCGCTCTGACCACTGTAATGGCGGCCACGATGGTCATTGCATACACCGGATGATCGGCCGGTTTAGGTGACCCGGCGGGAAGCAAAAAACAAAATTATTGATTTCTGCACTGCGGGTTCATACTTGAATCACGAAAATTCGGCCGGTGAGCGGCCGGGGGCGAGGTTACTATGAATAGCCCCTTAGTCATTGTCCTCGTCGCGATTGTGCTCGTGGCTTTCGGCACGCTGGTGGTCATGAACAACGCCTGCGAGACCGCCAACATGAATGGTGCGCTCCGACGTCCAGCATGCGGCACCAGATAAAGACTGGCTGACTCCCCAATTATTGTTGCAGGACCTGTCAAATAGCAGTGCTGCGGATCGCGGCGAATATCGCGAAGTGCCGGGACTACTAACGCGCCGCGCTAATGCGACTTTCGAGGACTAGCTACCGCCATTCGCGCCAAGGTCTGTAGGGGCCATAGTGTGGGACGGGATAGCCCAGAACGTAGTAGGGCGTTCCAAGCGCATAGCGACGTCGAGCGTGGTAACCATTGTACCCATAGTAGCGGTAAAGGTTTGGGTTTTTCGTGCCCGGCGGATACCCTCCGGTGGCTGGGCCATCTTGAGCAATGGCAAACGAAGCTCCACTCAGCAACAAGGCCGCTGCTAGGCCGATCCGTGCTGATCTTGTCATGATCTCCTCCAAGCCGGTTTGTCCGACCGAAAGAACATCTGGCGGGCATCGGCTGTTCCCAGAGTCGCAATAAGACAAATCCCGCCCATGTTGCCGCTATGTCGTTGCGTGAGCGTGAGCGTAGCCGCCCAGGTTTGGGCGTTATCGAGCCGTGCCTGCCCTCTCCCGCGAAGGTCCCGCCTTCCGGCCCCGGCTGGATTCACGAAAAGGGCGCCGCTCGCGCTAGGCGCTCAGCGAAAAGCCCCAAATCGCGAGCAGCGCAGCAACGACAAGGCCGACCCACGAAACAGTCATGGAGACGGAATGGGGTCCAATCTGCACGGCCCACCCTTTAAAAATCCTCCAGCCGTGCAAGATCGCTACTAACGTGAAGATGAGTGCCGTAATTAATGCGTAAGGCATCTTATCCCCCCTCATAACTGAGTTGACCTACGCGACCTTAACTCAGCTACGCCGTGATCGCATCACGTGATCGGAATGTCCGCTTCAGGGGGCAAAGCAGACCTCATATTGACCTGACGAAATGTCGGCTTCTGACCCGAAGCGGTCCTCGCTCTGGTTGTCAATTAGCGCGGCACAAACGGTTGGATGCTTACTCGATTACCTCGTCGGCGATGGACAACACCGCTTGTGGCACCTCGATGCCTAGCGCTCGCGCCGTTTGCAGGTTGATGGCGAACACGAATTTTGTCGACTGCAGCCCCGGCAAGTCAGCGGGCTTCGCGCCTTTAAGGATGCTGCCGGTATAGATGCCGACTTGGTGACCCACCTCTACGAGGTCGGTGCCGTAGCTCATCATCCCGCCGGCTGCCACAAGTTCACGGACCGCATAAGCCGCAGGAATCCTTTCGCGTGCCGTCAAGGTGGCAAATTGCACGGCGCGGCTGGTGAAGAATGCATCGGGACC
>WNGJ01007711.1_pt1 | contig 11459 bp, 10 predicted proteins | sample 5400611 | NCBI WGS metagenome assembly WNGJ01 (sample SAMN13153375, study PRJNA577476) | soil metagenome | isolation source: 40 cm soil or saprolite under Garry oak tree replicate 1 | place: USA:California | collected 2016-06-15 | reverse complement strand
GAAATCAATATATTGTGTTAGAAAGATTAAAAAATCAACATGTTGTGCCAAAAGCCTTGCAAAAGACGTTTTTTCTGAGTATACTGTGTTGGGTAGGCTAAAAGAAACACAGGATATCCTGAACCTGACAGGTGCCAACAGTACGGCACAGGGTAACAGGTAGCAAAAGGTATTTGACTTTTTCAAGAGGAGCACATGAGTATGTTGGAACAACAGGAGCAGAGCTCTGAGGCAAAGAAAAGCATGGATACTGAGAAGATGACGCAGTTGGAGGGGATTCGCTACAAGGTCTTCATGGATAGGTATTCTCTGAAGGACCCTTCGGGCAAGCCATTGGAGTACTATCCAGAACAACTGTGGGCGCGGGTGGCAAGGGGTATTGCCTCCGTGGAGCCCAGTGAAGAACTGCAGGCCAGGTGGGAGAAGCGTTTTTACGAGGCGCTCTCCGACTTCCAGTTTGTGCCGGGCGGGCGCATTCTGGCGGGCGCAGGGTCGGGACATGCTGTAACATACTACAATTGTTTCGTAATACCAAGCCCCGAAGACAGCCGCCATGGTATCCTCGACAACCTCAAACTCATGACCGAGATCATGGCGCGAGGGGGCGGAGTGGGCATCAACCTTTCGACGCTGCGCCCGCGTGGCTCGTACATTAAGACGGTCAATGGGACTGCATCGGGTCCCTGTTCCTGGGCGCAATTGTATTCAGTAGCGACTGGGGATGTGATCCAGCAGGGCGGATCCCGGAGAGGGGCTTTAATGCTTATGCTCGATGATACTCATCCCGACATCGAAGAGTTCATCACGGTGAAGCGCACGCCTGGCAAGATCGAGCATGCTAACCTCTCGGTCTGCATCTCCGATAAATTCATGCAGGCGGTGAAGGATGACGCGGACTGGGATCTCACCTGGCAGGGCGAGGTGAAGAAGACGATACGTGCCCGCGACCTGTGGGACCTCATTTGCACTTCGGCGTGGGAGTCGGCGGAGCCAGGCATGGTGTTTATAGACCGGTATAACAAAGAGTCAAACACCTGGTATTACGAGGATATCCGCTGCGTGAATCCCTGTGTGACCGGGGATACGTTGGTCTATACTGATCAAGGGTTGATTCCAGCCGGAGAATTGGCAGCACATGGAACACCCATCAAGGTAGTGTCGCCCGACATCGCCATCAAAGAGTTAACGCCTGCAGGGCACGCAGGAGACGGCGAGCAGTCTATCACGACACTTCCATCAAAGACTGTCTCCTTGCGGCAAGCAAGCCATGTCTTTACAAGTGGCATCAAGCCAGTGTACCGCCTTCAGACAAAAGAAGGATACACACTACGTCTCACACACGACCATAAAGTTCTCACCTCGAAGGGATGGAAGCATGCTGGTGATCTTATTGTAGGAGATAAGATTCACTTGCTGCACGGTGAGGGTAGATTTGGAACCACTGGTAACGAAGACCTGGGACAGGTTCTAGGCTGGCTTATCGGGGATGGCTATCTCAATAGACAAAGCCGGCCAGGCAAGAGCTGTGTGACCCTCTCATTCTTTGGTACCGAGCAGGCAATCGCACCGCATTTCGCAGAGGTAGTTAATCGCCTGGTCGCCGCGCCAGAGGTAAATCAACGAAATCGAGAATACCTTATAAGCATACAGAAAATTGCCGAACGGGCAGAGTCACGTGTCGAGTCAGTACGGTTAATGCATCTTGTAGACCCTGTACTACTCGAAAACAAGCTCCAGGTACCGCCTTCGGTGCTACGTGGGTCTCGCGAGATGCAGAAAGGTTTCCTCTCGGCGCTCTTTACTGCCGATGGTTCTGTACAGGGCAATGCCGAGAAGGGCATTTCTGTGCGCCTCACATCGGTAAGCCAGGACTTGCTCGAAGGCGTACAAAAATTATTGCTCAATTTCGGCATTGCATCGTATATCTACAAGAACCGCCGTAAGGAAGCAATACGTGAGTTGCCAGATGGCAAAGGTGGTTTAGCTTCCTACAACACGCAAGCATACCACGACCTCATGATTTCACTTGAGAATCTGCATACCTTCGCGAAGCAGATCGGGTTCATGACAGTTGAAAAACAGAGCCGACTGGAAGAAGTGCTCTCGAAGTACGTACGCGGACCATATCGCGAAAACTTCCTTGCAACCTTTGAGAGCCTCATCCCCGATGGCGAGGAGATGGTCTATGATCTGACGGAGCCTGAAGCGCATCTGTTCGTCGCAAACGGGCTTGTCATCTCGAATTGCGGGGAGCAGGGTTTGCCGCCTTTCGGCGTATGTAATTTAGGAGCATTGAATTTATCAGCATTCGTAGAGAACGGGCAGATGGATTGGGAGCGGTTAGCGGATCGCAGCAAGATAGCGATGCGCTTCCTGGATAACGTGGTTGATGCCAACGAATACTTCATCAAAGAGAATGAGGAGGCGCAGCTTGGGACGCGCCGGACTGGGTTGGGGACGATGGGGCTGGCCGACGCGCTGATCAAGATGAAGGTTGCTTACGGTAGCGAGGCATCTATTCCTATTATCGAGCGCATCTACACGACGATTCGTGACGCGGCTTACGAGGCGTCGGCGGATATTGCGGCGGAGAAAGGATCATTCCCCAGGTTCGAGCGGGACAAGTATATGCAGGGGCGCTTCATCAAGCGGCTGCCGAAGGCGGTACAGGAGAAGATTAAGAAGCAGGGCATTCGCAATGCCGTCCTGTTGACACAGGCGCCAACGGGCACGACGAGTCTGTTTGCCGGAGTCAGTTCGGGCATTGAGCCGGTGTATGATTTCGCCATGGTGCGCCGCGACCGCACGGGCGAGCATATCCTGTATCACCCGCTGCTGCAGGCGTGGCGGGACGAGCATCCCAACGAGTCAACGCCGGGTTACTTCGTCGCCTCCAATGATCTAACGCCGGAGGAGCACGTGCGGGTGCAGGCAACTGTGCAGCGCTACACCGATTCGAGCATCAGCAAGACGGTGAACGCGCCGAACAGCCATACCGTCAAGGAGGTGCAGACACTCTATCGCCTGGCGTATGAGATGGGCTGTAAAGGCATTACCTACTACCGGGATGGGTCGCGCGACGCGGTGCTGACGCGGGTCGAAGACGAGAAGAAGGCGGCAGCGGCGCAGCAGGCGGTGGTGATGGAACCGGTGACTTCGATCAAGCAGGGCGTCAAGCCTCGCCCGGATGTGGTGCAGGGCTATACGCGCCGGGTGATTGCGCCGGAGGGGAAGATCAACGTCACCATCAATAGTGACGAGCACGGGCCGTTGGAGGTGTTCGTGAATGTGGGCAAGGCGGGCAGTGATATCGCCGCGCTGGCGGAGGCACTTGGCCGCCTGATCTCGCTCAACCTGCGCATTCTCAGTCCGCTCTCGCAGATGGATCGCGTACGCGAGATCGCTGATGAACTGCGCAGCATTGGCGGCAGCCGCTCCGTCGGTTTCGGTATGCAGCAGGTACGTTCGCTGCCTGACGCGGTGGCGCGAGCGCTGGAACAGCACCTGGAGACGCTGGAGGCGGAGGAGTCCGCCAGGCAAACCGCCGCTCCTGCGATACCGGAGAAGAGCAGCAACAATGGACATGATGATCCCGTGGCGCCGGTCAGCCTGAGTCGCTTACAGACCACGGGCAATCTCTGCTCGCAGTGTGGCTGCAATACGATGGTGTACGAGGAGGGGTGCCGCAAGTGCTATAACTGCGGGCACAGCGAGTGTTAAGTTCGGCCTAGATGAAATAGCCTGTAGAGACATTTCGTGCCCCTAAGACCCTGGACTATTTTGCCAGACCCTCTTGACGCATAGCAGGTTCCATGCTACAATCAAACTAGACGGTCTAGTTTGATTGTAGCATGGAGAAATGGTGTGAACCTGACAGAACTCACTCCTCGCGCCCAAGCCAAGCGCGATGCTATCCTGGCCGCCGCCCGGGAACTCTTTATCCGGCAGGGCTTTGGCAGCACGAGCATGGATGCCATCGCAGTTGCCGCCACTGTCTCAAAACAAACCCTCTACCGCTATTACCAGCACAAAGAGGCGTTGTTTATTGCGACCATGCAACACATGGTGTTTGAACAGACCACGATGACCCTGTTCGCAGAGTTGCGTGAGGCCCCGATGGAGAACCTTCCCCAATTGGAACAGTCCCTGCTGATCTGGGCCCAGGTCATGCTAGAGCATATCATGCGGCCTGACTACGTGGCTCTGGTGCGGGTGCTCATCGCGGAAATACCACGCTTCCCCTCCCTGGGCTCGCTGTTCTTCTCGGTGCTTCCCCAAGAAGGTGGATCGATTGTGAAAGCGCTCTTAGAGCGTGCTTCAGCGCAGGGAGTCATCTCTTCTGTCGATCTTGATGCCGCCATCCAACTGTTCGTCGGGCCGCTGCTGATGCATATCATCGGTGCGCTCGTTCGGCCCGATAGTAGCTTGCAGCCCCCTGCGCCTGAGCGTGTGGCAACACTCGTGCGACTGTTTCTTCATGGGGTTGCCCGTCACACGGAGGAGCAGAGGCGCTGAAGAAGCAATACCTGTTCCAGTGAAAGGAGTTCTCGACATGAGTTACATCAAAGAGCGTACTGAGCAGGGGCCCATCAACGACCCGTTGCCGCGTCGCAAACTCACCGCACTCGGCACAACGACTGCCCTGGCCTTGTTCGGGATTACACTCATATTCTTGTTCCTATTTTTACTCTTCTGGTTGACCGGTACAGCGGTTGTCCTGCCAGCTCTGATCATCAGTGTGGTGTTCGCACTCATAGCTGGTTTCGTCGCCACTGGCGTGCGCTGGGTGCCCGTGCTCGGTTCTCTAGCGGCTCTGACAGTGATGGTCTTTTTGCTTCGCGTCCCACTGGGGGCATCTGCCTTGCGGCATCTTACCGCCGATGTCGCGCGCTTTAGTGAACTCGTTCTCATCTACGCCCTTGCGGTGATCGCGTTGGTAGCCGGGGTTGCTGCGGTGATCCAGAACTATCGTCGTGTAGAGCAGCGCGCTCCCCACTGGTTGGCAGCTCTGCTTGCGGGCATGAGCTGCCTGGCTGCGGGCATGATCGTGGTCGCGTTGCTTGTCGCTGCAAGCCCGCAGAGCGGCCCTACGAGTACGACCACGGGCGGCATGCCCACAGTACACATGGCAGGGAGCGATTTCCTGACCAACGTCGTGCTGGTCCCGAAAGGTGATAAGTTGCTGCTCGTGAATGATGATTCGGTCGAACACATCATCCAGAATGGATCCTGGACTCAAAGCGGCACACCACAATCGCAGGAGGAGCCAGGTGCACCAGTTGTTTGCAATCGGGATATCAAGGGGGGATCTGTTACCATCGGACCATTTACCACTGCTGGAGTCTTTCATCTCTACTGTACGATCCACCGGGGCATGAACCTGACCGTTCTTGTCCAGTAGTCCAACTCTCGTTTGAAAGAAAGGAAAGAAACGATGAATCTTTACACCATGCCCTCTGCGACGCACATTGGTCATGCGAATCTGAAAGTTGCCGATATGGACCGTGCTCTCGCCTTCTACCGTGATGTGCTGGGATTTCGGGTGCGGGCCACACCTCGTGGAGGCGAGATGGTCGTGCTGGGAGCCAGCGAGAGGAGCTTAGATCTGGCGTTGACGGCTCTTTCGGGAGGCTCCCCACCACCCTCCAACTGTACCGGGCTCGACCATCTTGCTCTTCGCTTTCCGAGTCGCCGCGAGTTGGCACGTGCCTACCGGCGGCTGAGCGAGTGCGGGATCGCCCTGACGGAAGCTACCGATTACGGGCCCAACGTCTCACTCTATTGCGCGGATCCCGATGGCAATGGGATTGAACTGTACTGGCAAGCCCCCTGGAAGAAGGACAACCGCCTTCCCAGCAACTGCCTTCCCAACACAAGCCAGTGGATCTGGCCAGTCTGCTTGCTGAGGTTGATGCACCAGAACCCCCTCTTACCGAAACACCCAGAGTACCGTGAGGCAGGATAGTGCTTCGTTACATCGATCCGGGTGGGTCGATGTAACGAAGCAGCGTTTCACACGTGACACTCAGTAGCAAAAAGGTCTGATGACGAAACCGTTTAGAAACTGGAAGAAGGAAGACTCTTCCACATTAAGGAGGACCGATGAGTGCGGATGTTTTGATCGTCGGAGCGGGCCCAACGGGCCTCATGCTCGCCTGCTGGTTGGCGCGGTTGGGCATACGCCCGCTGGTGATCGATAAGAAAGAGGGCCTAACTCGCGAGTCGCGGGCGCTGGCTGTGCAAGCGCGAACGCTTGAGACGTACGACACGCTGGGCATCGTGGAGCGGGCCCTACCGCAGGGAGTCCGGGTAGCAGCAGTTAATATCCTGCTTAAGCAGCACCGTGTGGGACGCATCAAGTTGGGTGAGATTGGCAGAGGCCTCTCTCCCTATCCCTATCTCTTCGTCATGGGTCAGGACAAGACCGAGCATCTTCTGCTCGAACACTACCTGGAACAGGGCGGCCAGGTGCGGTGGGAGACCTCACTCGGAGGTCTGAAGCAGGATGATGAAGGGGTGAGCGCGGAACTGCACCGGGCTGATGGGCATGCCGAAACTGTGCGCGTACGGTATGTCTGTGGCTGCGATGGCGCTGGCAGCATAGTGCGCCAGGCACTCGGCGTCGACTTTCTCGGTGGGACCTATGCCCAGCGCTTCTTTGTCGCGGACGTACGAGGTTCCTTCCACAAGGTCGAGGGAGAGCTCAGCATCTGGCTCGGCAGGCAGGGCTTCCTTGGCTTTTTCCCCATGCCCGGCAAGGACCGCTATCGGATCGTGGGGATCGTTCCGCCGAACCTCGTGGAGTGCCCTGATCTCACCTTCAAAGACATCCGTCCCGAAATCGAACGATACAGCGACATGCGCGTGACGGAAACGTTCTGGCTTTCGACCTACAACGTCCATCACCGCGTTGCCCAGGCCTTCCGTCGCGGTCGCGTCTTCTTGCTTGGCGATGCAGGGCACCTCCACAGCCCCGTGGGTGGCCAGGGCATGAACACCGGACTGATGGATGCCACCAATCTTGGCTGGAAGTTGGCCGCAGTACTGAAAGGCGAGGCCGACGAGCGGCTGTTGGCAAGTTATGAACCAGAGCGCATGCCCTTTGCACGCCTGCTCGTGAACACCACCGACCGGGTGTTCTCTACTGTAGCAACGTCTTCCCCCTGGGTACGCCTGCTTCGCTCTGTGGTCGTTCCGGCAGTGTTCACGATGATCGCGTGGCTTCCCGCGGTGCGCCGCGCGCTTTTCGGCCTGATCTCACAGACCCGCATCAATTACCACGACAGCCCGATTAGCCGAGGCGCAGCGGGAGGTGTACGAGCGGGAGATCGCTTGCCCTGGGTGAAGTGGGGCGAGGGTGTGAACAAGGATGGCAGCAACTATGATTCGCTGCGTATCCTCTCGCCTCAAATCCAGGTCTACGGTGTTGTCTCTCCCGAGGTCGCGGCATGGGCCTCGCAGCACGCGGAGATTCCTCTGACACGCTTGCCCTGGACAGCCGAAGTTGCACACGCAGGCTTCCAATCCGGTGCCTGCTATTTTCTTCGTCCTGATGGCTATGTGGCGTATGCCTCAGCCAACTTCAACAAGGAGGAGTTCCTGGCCTTCCTGCGGGACGCCTGGGGCTGGGGAGGCGTTAAAGCGAATCAGGCAAATGACTCTGCTGCGGCTTCCTGCTAGTACAACGGGAATGGAAAGGACGGCAAGGAAAGTTGACGCTGGCGAAGTCATCTTCTGCGAAAGCATTGAGCTAAGAACACCTGCATATACACTGAGTACAGAAAAAGATGCGTACCTCTGAACGCGAGAACGCATCTTTTCTTTTCTCCACAGGGAAAAATGTCTTTTTATCCTGCAACCGGCTCCCATCTCACGTTGCCCCGGTCGCGTTTCAACTCAAATAGATTGGGTTGGTGCAGCGCCCACTCAACGTGATCCCACATCTCACCTGCATCCTCGCCACGAGGTACAAATTGAATAATAGGGCCGTAGAAACCTACATCAAGGCCCTTGATCGCAATCGTCGGCACGCCAAAGGCGCGGTAGCGGCTCACCGCCTCCTCGTGATCGGCCAGCACGTCGTTCGTAGTGGTATCATCGGCCAGCGCAGCATCTACGAGGGATGGGTCAAGGTTCGCTGCCTGGAGCGCGGCTCGTACCCCCTCGGCATAGCGGATGCTTTCCCTGCGTCCATGCTGTGCCGCACCCAGCGCCAGGTAGAGTCGTTCCACGGCCTCGTTGCCCTCCTGCCTGCGTACCAGTGCCAGAGTGCGCAGGCCAGCCCAACCAGAGCCATCCTGGTAATCCGGCTCTACATCCTCTTTACGGTTGACGACTTCCAGACTGAAAAAACGCCAGGTGACATCAACCGGACGTACTGCGCGCACCTCGCGTACCCACAGTGCCGTGCGCCAGGCCAGCGGGCAAAGCGGATCAAAGTGGAAGTCGATACTGACAGGTGCGGTTGTCTCTCTTGTGGTCATCGAAATTGTTTCTCCTGATCTGGTATGTGAAGCAACTCTTCCATTGCTTCATAAGATGAAGTGACATAAATAGAGTACGCTGGATAAAAGGAAGATGTCAAGGTCAAACTTCCCTGCTAGTTGTAGCGGGCATCGTGGCCACCGGCGTTCGCTGGACGCCACTCCTCGGCGCCTTTGTAGGTCTGGGGACGATAATTAGGAGGAGTATTCACCCAGCAATACACCTGGGAATAGGCAATTTCGCGCAGTCGACGGTCACCATATCCAAAGGCTCGAAACTTTTACTCATCGACGATGGCCAGTTTCCTCATGTCCTGAGCAACGGGACGTGGGTGAACAACAGACCCCATCCAGCAACAGAAGCGGGCGCCCCTCACGTTCAGAATCTGAACGTGAATGGTAACTCAGTCGAGATCGGGCCATTCAACACGGCAGGCACCTTTCACCTCTACTGTACGATCCATCCAGGAATGAATCTAACAATCGTTGTCCAGTGATTATGGCTCACTTGAGGGTTCATGAGTGAAGGGTAGAGTAGCTGGTGTAGTGGGTGTAGCGGCATTGTTTTGAGTGCAAGCTATTTTTCGGGAGAGAGATGGTGAGGAGTCGTGTAGAGACCATAGGCTGGAGAGATGATGTCTCCTGCATTGAGCATACGTCGAAGCAGTTGTCTCAGCAGTGTATGGTCTTGACCCGTCTGTGCGGCCAGTTCTTTGGGACTCAGTGGACGGTTTGCTGCTTGCAAGACTTTGAGGATATCCTGTCGCTCAAAGGAGAGGGATGAGACTGGTCTCAGGAGGGGTGCGACGGGATAGTTATTGGCGCCGAGCCATTGGATGGAGGGGATGCCGCGTTCATTGGCGATGACCTGGTAGGTCAGGTTGCTGGCTTTTTCACTGGAGTTGTTTTTGATGGCGACGAGGAGACGCTGCTTTTCGTCAGCAGGATGCTGAGTGACGAGGAGGCCAGTGCGAACCGTGCCGATGATACCGATGGAGCCGCCACCTTGATAGAGTGGGTTCCCGGAGCTGCCTTTATTGAGGTGGCGAACGATCAAAAAAGTACAGTTAGTACTTCGGGCCAGATTCGTTAGATGTCTGAAGGTTTCTCTGATCTGCTGGTCATTAGAGGCGTTGATGCGTGATCCCAGGATAGTCAGGAGGGGGTCGATGATGACGAGGGTGGGACATGTTCGCGCGATGGTTTCGACGAAGGGGAGGAGATGATCTGAAAAGGTGAGGGAAGACAGGTGGGTTCCCCCTGCGGAGTCTCTCCATTTGACAAAGTTAAAAAGACGGATGTGTGATGGATCGCCACCTGCGGCCTCTATACATCTACTGGCATGCTGCTTGCCTGATGAATGCGATGAAGGAAAGGAAGGGTATCTATGCAGATTGAAGCCAAGCTCCAAGCCCTCGGACTCGTGCTTCCCGCAGCCCCGAAGGCCCCACCGGGGATCAAGCTTTCGGTCGCCTGGACACGCATGCGCGGCAATCGGATCTATGTGTCTGGTCATTCAGCCCAAGCCCCTGATGGCTCATTCATTGGTCCCTTTGGCAAAGTCCCGACAGAGGTTTCCCTGGAAGCGGCCCAAGCCGCAGCTCGATCCACAGCCCTCTCCATACTTGCCAGTCTCAAGCGAGAACTCGGGGACCTCGATCGTGTGACGGCCTGGTTGATGGTGTACGGCATGGTCAATGCTGACCCCGGCTATGCACAAACCACCAATGCCATCAATGGTTTCTCGGACCTGATTCTTGACCTGTATGGACCAGAGACCGGGCAGCATGCTCGCATGGCTGTAGGCATGGCAACGTTGCCCGTGAACAATGCCGTCACCATTGCAGCAGAAGTGGAGTTTGCACCGTAAGATTCACCCACAATCACTGCTCCCGAACGGCGTTATGGGGAGACGCTCTCCATCTCCCCTGCCCTGGCGGCGCTGATTCCATCATGTCACTGGCGAGGTTTCAACTGCTATTTGTTCAAGCATATCGATGTGGGTGCAGACTCATCTCGTTCAAGAAATCGTCCACAATCTGTTCTTGTGAGTAGTGAGGGACCCAGCCCCATTCCTGGCGCGCCTTCCTGTCATCAAAGCGTACTGACAGCTTGTCAAGGATGGGCTGCAGCGCCGGGTTGGGCTGGAAATCGATCTGCGCGCCTGGTATCCTGGACCGCACCATGCCGGCCAGTTCCCCTGCGCTGGCGATAGGCTCGATACCGGCCAGCAGGTAATTTACCGACTTGATATTACCCAGTGGGGCCTGTCCCAACTCCACTATTGCGCGCGCCGCGTCCTTGAAGTAGAGTACGGGACAGCGAATCTCGGGTCGCGTCCATATTGTAAAGGGCTTGCCTTTAGCGGACTCTTCGATCACCCACGAGGTATATTGCACCACTCCCGGCGTTTTGATGCCGGGTCCGACAATGGATGGGTAGCGAACACAGCGGAAATCCAGGCCATACTTGCGTTTGTAGAAGAGTCCCATATGCTCACAGAACACTTTGGTCGCTCCATAAAACAATACTGGCCGCTGGAGGGTCGTGTCATCGATGACCTCTCCCTCGAAATCCAGCCCGTAGGTGGAGATGGAGCTGGAAAACAGCACCTGCGGAACCTCAAAGAGTGAAAGAGCCAGGTAGCGGTATCGAGAGGCGTGTTTGAAACGTAGAGGTTGAGTGCTGCGTGCTAGAGGTAGGAGCAATGACATGTCCTCACTGACTGGAGTACACTCGCGTGAGTGAGAGGATAGGTCACCTCTACTGCGTCAGCGCAGAAAGGAGAGAAAAGCATGAACCGTAGGATCACAGGACTCCTTATGGCAGTCGTCGCTGTGGGGACCAGTTTGATCGTTCTTTTGCGGTCAGAAAAGCCGAGGCGCTTCTTGCAAGCGCGCTTTGAGCAGGTGCGTGGCGTTCTCCCAGGGCCAGAACAGGTCCGGCAGTCTACCCAGCAACTAGCTACTCGCGTTT
>WNGJ01007709.1_pt1 | contig 11459 bp, 7 predicted proteins | sample 5400611 | NCBI WGS metagenome assembly WNGJ01 (sample SAMN13153375, study PRJNA577476) | soil metagenome | isolation source: 40 cm soil or saprolite under Garry oak tree replicate 1 | place: USA:California | collected 2016-06-15 | reverse complement strand
TGCGAGCACCCTCCGGGCTCACAAGCGTATCGCGTAACGCGCGGAGAATCGCATGATGCCTTTGTAAGCGCTCCTCCTCGTCTCGCACCACCAGTTGCCAGTGGTACGTATCGACCCCAATCCTCACGCTCTGGTAACGAATGCACAGAGCATACTCTCCTGAGCGAGAAGACCGCGTCATCAACATTTGCCCTTCCTCACGAGAGGCTCCAGAGCGCGTGTGCAGCTGGAGGGTCTCTGCGTGACGATGCGGCAATGCCAAAGCAAAGGTAAAATCGATGATCGTATGCTTGTGCAATCCCTCGCGTGTGTCTGTACTGCCATCGCTGGCAGCCTTTTTGGCGGTGATCAGAAAGCCGTGGGTGTCACAGAGCGCGCACTCGTTGAGAATCCGCTCAATCGTGATCTTTTTGTACTCAGGATTGTCAATAAGAGCCCCTGCTCGGCGCGAGTCGCGCACCCGGCAGGCAGGGCATAAAGGACGCCCTTCCGCTTCAAAGTATTCTGCCAGGAGCGCCGCATGGTGGTGTTTGAGAATATCACCGCTGCAGGCGTCCGTGACCGTTTGGTCTGCTAGCAGTTGCGTACGAGGTAAGAGTCGATTGGACCCGTTATCCCCCGCGTTACTGATACTATGTGCCTGCCAGGCGACCCGCGCATTGATGGTCATATCGTAGCTCGGGAAGCGATTATTCTCTGACGTCATGCTCGTTTACTCCTTCGTCAAAAGCAAGTGATTCAAAGTGTTCCAGCTCTCCGCTGGTGCCTGTAGTAGAATGAGCTCCATCGGTCTCAGTGGTATCGAGTCTTAGCACGTCATCCTGGTCGGCCGCCTGAGTGGGTGGATAGCGGTGGAGTACAGATAAGAGCATGAGCACACCCACTATGAGGCGCACTCCATGCTCGTGTACATCATCGACTAGCTGTATGAAGTCACCTTCATGAGGAATATGAATAAAGTTGGTCTTCGCCTTCGCCAGTACGCATTCTTGCACCACACGGCACAGTGCTCGATCTAATTGATCCAGCGTTTGCACCGTCTCCAATAGTAGTAATAGATCCCGCAGGAGTGCGTGATTATTTTCACCGAGGAGCCGGAGCGCACGACCGAAGGAGATGGTTCCCTCTTCCTGCTCCAGGACTTTTCGCAAGGGATGGTGTTCGGAGGAATTCATCATCGCGGTTATCTTCCTTACTTCATTCAAGCTGTACGGGCGCTTTTCTTGGCGACCCAACCAGCAGTAACGCAGCGCCCCGTCCTGAAGGTGTCTCATCCATGCCCCGATATGCCGAGTGCTCAAAGCCTCTAAGAGATGCTGCCGTTCATCTCGGCTGCTTGTTTCTGTTGAGCTAAGTTGCGCACTCCAGCACAAGAGCATTTCCTGTCCAACTGCCTCTTCAACACGCTTTAGCCAGGCATAATCAAGAAAGCCTTTATCCAGCCCGATGGACTGCTGGAGACCCTGCGTTTGCAGCGTCTGGTATGCCAACGCTCTCCAGGATACGCGCCGAGGGAAGCTTTGCATGAAAAGCGTGAGCCAGAACTCAATGGCTGCGTGATTGGGCGTGCAGTCGGTGGAGAACAGTAAAGGGAGGGCAGTATTCTTGTCGATAACCAGTGTGGTAGCCAGAGGAACATAGAGATTGACCAGCTTGCCAGAAACACGTTGGGCGCGTAAGAATCGTGAGGCACCGATAAAAGCCAGCAGAGTTGCGTAGCGAGCTCCGTGCAGTGCCAGATTTATTTTGCGCGAGACTAATCCATCACTGGTTGGGCTGCGCAGCGAGTATCCGAGCGCCGGGTCGATTGTCATCAATACCCTGATCTCTCGCTTGCTGCCAGGCTTTCCTGGGAGAGGGATAGCGGGGTGAGCGCAATCGTAATCATTGAGTACCCTGGCGACCCATGCTGATGCGTGCGGCCTCTCTCGTTCAACGGAATCTTTCCACTCCTTGACGGCTTTGACGGCTTTGATGAGGCCAACAGGCTCCGTTGATGGTGACATACGCTGCTTACTCAACAAATCGCTCACTGAAAGTATGCGCTCTCCTTTCGTAAAAAGTGCCGCGAGCACACCGTCCAATACTTCCACTTGAGTGGAGGGAAAGGAGTAATCCGGCGCGTTTGCCTGGAAGCTGCGGGATTCTGGCAGCGCCAGCACCTGGTCAAGAATCTCCTCTCCAGACGAGGGTGTCGTTTGTGTCGGGCAAGATATACGGTAGGCCAGCGACTCGTCTCGCACGCTGGCCGGTAACCTGCTCGCATAGGTGAGCAGGATAGCTAATCCATAGGCGTGCAACATATCGAACAACTCGAAACCAGTTTTAGCAACACACCACTGCATGTTTCCTCCTCACGACGAAAGGCGGGTTGTGGTGGAACCCATTCCGTATGCTGTCAGATACCCTGTCCCGGTAAAGAAGGCGAGTCGCGCTAAGGCGTTGAGCGATGCGATAGCCCAGGGGTTATATCTCAGGCACTCGTACTCGATCCAGCCAAGGTAACCAACGGGTGCAGGCGGAGAACCGTCTCTTGTCTGAGAACGTAGGCGGTACTTAGAGACCACGCATGCGCTGGCACGGATCAGCTGCTCTGCACTTCCCGCCAGTGTTGGACCTTCTAGCGTGTGCCATCGATGAGCCAGTCTGGAGAAGAGTGGTAGGGGCTCCGGAAAAGGGAGAACATTGCTGCTTTGCTGCGAGCCCGGTTCCGCAGTGATCAAAGGTGTCGCGAATGAGAAGTGCATAAAGCGTTCTGACTGTTGAGGAAGGAGATCGGCCCAGGTGCTTATTCCAGCCCATCTGGGGTTGGTGAGATCGATGGCTTGCACTTCGTAACGCCTATGGTCATGTTGGAATAATGATGGAAGCGCCGTTTCCAGGATAGCTGAAACCGGAGTCCTCTCGCGACCGCAGATAGTCAGGCGCAGGAGGGCATGCTGAGGCTCGCAGCGCAAGAGTGATAAAGTGATATCCTCCTGCCGGTGAGACGCCGCAAGGCTACAGTGATAGTCGGCGAGGACGTGATGGATATCGCGGTTCTCTCTATATTCCAGGGTCCTTGCCTCTTCTATGCACCGTACCGTGAGGAGCAGCGCGACGAAATACATTGATTTGCCCTCCCTTACATTCTGCCTCCATCCCGGACCTGACGCAGTCCTTTGGCCTGGCAGAGGATTTCACCCTCAAGAAAAATCCAGGCCAAGTTTGACGAATGGGCCGAGTGCCGCAAGGTCACTTGAGCGCGTGGCCAGAAGCGGAGCAATTTATCAGTATAACGCAGATACCCATCGATCACCAGCCCATCCTCAGTGATAATACCTTCCCGCTCAGGGAGCAGGGCGCGAAGCAGAGGAAAGAGTGCGGCCGGGTCCTGGTTATAGCCCTGAGCATGGGCAAAGGCTTCGTCGCGCCGTTTGCCCTCGCGAACCGGTCCGTATCCGTGGATCCTTTCGAGGAAACTATCAAGAATTGCAGCGCACTGACTACGCGGCAGGACGCGCCCATCCAGACCTGATGCCCAGGTGTCGCGCAGGGTCTCAAGAAGCGACTGCGTACACGCGGTCGTCTCGACCTGGATACCCATGCGCTTGCAGATGGTCGAGCACTCAGGCGAAAGAATCTCTTCAGTAATGATGCGGCGTGGCAATTTCCATAACAGGCCTGTCAGGGCGAACGGATGTGGTTGACGCTGAGCGGTGATTGCATCGTAGAGAGCAAGTGGGATGCTCTCTACCAGGGTATCCAGGGGCGCTATTCTAAACGCCAGCATATGCTGTGTATGCGTATCAATAATGCAGAAGATACCAGGGAGGTAGAACGCGTCTTTCTCGACTTGTATGCGTACGGCTGGTGATAGCTTGCCGATCCACCAGGCACCGGTTGTTCTCACTACACTGACGTCCACACTTTCCCTGCGCCGCTTCTCAAGATACAGGCAGATCGCCCATACGGCCTCGTAGGTGGGGACCGGCGCGCTCTCCTGCTGGCAGAGCATCTGCAGGATGCGGAAGACCATGGCTATACTCCGCCCTAGCCGTGAGCAATAGAGCTCTCGAATGGTTTGATAGGTCTTCAGCGTTACTCCTGCAAAAATACGCTCAACATTAGAGGGATGTATCAGGCATCCCTCGAAACCAATACAGGCGACGAGCTGCTTCAACTGCTCAACATCAATATTGTTGGGCATGGCGTGCAAATGCAGTCCTCGAATTGTCCTCTGTAGCGCGGTAACATGTATGCGCTGGTACATCTCCATGGTCAAAGGTGTATTCAGCAAGCCCTTGCCTATCTGTTCGTCACTGCTCATCTTCTCCGTCCTCCCCTGACTTCTTTTTCTTCTTCTTGGCGTCATGGCGCTGTTTTGATTCGGCTTCGTAGTTAGTCTGAGGAGGGTCCGTCTGAGTCTCTGTCTGATCTGACTGAGTCTCTGCCATGTCAGGTTGAGGAGGATCCGGTTGAGCCTTTTCCTCCTGTTGGTTGGAGAGAGATATTTGTCTTCTGGAGCGCCTGGCGTACACCAGTTGGAGGATATCCGGGGTTATCCTTGCCTCCTCAGGGGTTTCTGAAATTTCCACAGCAAACTGGCTGGCCCTGACGAGTAACATTCGTAATTCGCGAAAAGAGGATCTAGCGTGTGTCCATAGGACCTGTCCCATCTTGCGATCGGCTTCACTTGTACGGTCGTAAATCCAATGGGGGACGATAAGCTCTGGAAGAATCGTATCGAGTACTTCATCCACGGTGGGGGGAAGAAAGTCTAGCTCGTACCCAATTCTGCCATCCAATTGCTCAAAGCGCTCGATTACAGTCATAATACGGGGCAGACCGACAATGATCACTGAACAGCCTGTTTTATCATAAACATATCGTAAAAACTCCAGGCCATCAGCCGCGAGCTGGTCGGATTCATCCGTAAAAATGCCTCTCAGGTCAGTCGCCCTGATTATTTCTGCCGCCTCATCGGCAATGTTAAAGCGCGTGAGACGGCGGGGGGCCCTTTCTCCGAGTCTCTTGTAGAGATCAGCGAGTAATACTCTCGGATTGGCTTGAGGTTTCACCCTGATGCCTATACAGGTGGGTAAACCAGTATGGGGACGGCGTGACACATTCTTTAAGAAGTGGCGTATCGCTATCGATTTGCCCCACCCTGACTTTGCAGTTACAATTCCCATTAGGCCATAACCCGTTTGCTCTTTCGCCTCAATTACTTTCCTGGCACACATATCAAATTTGATGATGTTCTGAGTCATGATGGTCTTTTGCCCCGCTGGCAAGCAATCCTCTTCGAAATCGTCGTACAAATCATCACTATCAAACATTAGTCTCCTCCAGGCTGTTTCTGTTCTTTTTGCTGCTTCCTGTACAGGAGCCGATCCCAAGGGTCAGCAGGGAGTTTAACTCTGCTGGATGGTTTGGGCTGCGCTTGCTGTTGGGTTCTTGCTGGCGCCTGTGAATTCGAAGAGGCGGATGGAGTGGCTTTTGAGGCCGTCTGCTTCTCGATCTCGCGGTCCGCTTCCCGGACCGCTGCGCGTCCCTCCCCGATCTCGCGCCTGATCACGGCCTTTTGCCGCCGCTGGGCAATGGCGACCTGCTCTCCGGTTACTGCACGCCCTTCTTCAGAATCTCGTGCGACTGCCCGAATCCGCTTGTCTTCATAGAACACGAGAATGTCGTCTGGACGCGTGTATCGGGGGTGTGAGCGAATGAAGACCCACGACTTTGTGGGAATAACTGAGCCGAAATCTTCGCTCCAATATACCCGGCTGTCATGCTTGATCCCTTCCTTATGCAACATTTTCCATTGACCTTCCTGCAAGAGGATATCAAGCTCTCGCTCGTCATCGGGTGGCCAGGTATGACAGTGCTCTGCCCAGTATTCCTGTGGGGTCGTCGTTTGGTCGCCGTGCTTTTCTTGAAGGTATTTGTTGTTGATAAACTCCCAGAACTTCTCGACTATATCGTAGATCGTCAACTCGGCTTGCGCGTTGGGGTTACGCTCGACTGTATTTGAACCGACATACCCGTCCATTTTTGCCCATAGTTCTGTTTGCAGCGTTCGGTGCAACCGCTCAACTTTGCCATTTTCCTGAGGATTTCCCCTATCCTCGCGGTCATGGGGGATGCAGGGATGCAGGGTGATGTGCAGATCGTTTGCAATTCGCTGCACGTGTTTGGAGATCATCTGTTTACCCTGGTCTACCCAGATCTCATCTGGTATACCTCCATAGGGCTTTTTTGTAGTGATCAGGAGCGCATCATGGATGACGGAGCCAATGGTGAATCGATCGGGGACATCATAGGTGAAAATTGCGGCGGTCGGTATGCCCGAACTGGCTTCCGTGCATAGCGTCATATAGGCACGCGTCTCGCCTCCTTTTCTACGTACCCCTGAGGGGCGCAGATCTTTTATTAAAACGGGAACTATTGTCCAGTCGATTTGATCGATGATGATTGTGCCATCAAATCGAAATCGGTAGGTGGTGCGAAACTTATCACGGTAATGACCTAACCGCCCATCAGCAACGGTGAGCACTTGCTCGTCAATTGTGCGAAGGACTGCCCGCACCTGCCACATGCTGGGTTCCGGTTCACCGAGGAGGCGCGCTTTCTCACAGGCTTTTTCATGCACCTCGCTCAGCGTCATATCGTATTTTGAGTACCGGATGCCCTTTATCAGGCGTTTCATTCTGTCACTGAGATTATGAAAACTACCTTTATCTGAACGGGTTTTCGGCACTAAACCGCTTGGACCATAGGTCTTATACAGAGACAGGAGCCTTCGTACCGTTCGAGGAGAAACGCCATGCTTTTTCGCATGCTTCTCGATATCTTTATTGGAGGAATGCAACTGGTGAACGAACGGTTCGATAAGAGGCCAGTATTTCATCACCTCGTCGAGGGCCTTGTCGAGTTCCTCCGGCTCGAATGACCCGAGATCCGGTGGAGGGTGCTTCTGGTTGCCCCGCTTCCTTTGCTTCTCAGGGTCAGCGTGAGGCGCAAGTGCCCATAAGCCGCCAGCCCGGTAACGGCGAATCCATCGCTCGGCTGTACTATATGACCAGCCGCGCCTTTTAGCGAGCTTGCGGATATCATCGGAGGTGATGAGTTCTTTATCGGCAAGAGCGCCGAGTTGCTTAAAGCGGCTACGCACAATACACTGCATTTGCTTATCAAGGGAGGTCCAGTCGCTTGGAAGAAGGCCATCGATGCCATACAGGTGGTAGTTGTGCCTCCAGGCAGCTAAATGGTGGGGTGCAACAAACGTCTCATAGGACCGATCACGCAGTTGGCGGTCAGTGCAGTCGTCCTTCGCGCATGGTCCTAACAATTTTAGGCGGCGTTCAACTTCATATTTTTGAGCATATTCGAGGTCAAAGATGTCCATGGAATGCAGATCCTGACAGATTGTATAGACCCGGTTTCTTTATTCCAAGATTTCTCTGTACGAACGATTCGTCTCACCTACAATCAGTATAGAAGAGGGCCCCACCCCACTCAAGGGCCCAACCTGCAAGGTTTGGGACGCACCCCAGTTGAGGCGCTTCAATCCCTCATGCTAGTAGAAAGAGGAAAGGTTATGAAAGCGTCATGAGCCTCGTCAAAGGGAGTGGCCTGCAATCCTGACCAGGAGATGAGCAAGAACACACCTGGCAGGAAGCACGCCGTCCAGTCCAAACTCCGACCTGGCCGTAGATAGACGCAATCGCCAGTAGTGGCATCATGAGTTGATCTTCAGGAGAAGGAAGGTAGCCTCCTCTCGCCAATCAGCTCAGCTTTCCCTCTTTTTGCTATGAGCAAATGTTCTTTGAATAGAAGTAAATGGTAACTATTCAGGTGCCCTCTACGAGCCCTTCTAATGTTTGACGAATCAAGTGTGGTATAAACGACGATATCTTATGATTTGGCTGAGGAGCACTCTTCACCATGGCCTTTATCTGAGTAGTTACCCCTTTCGAAGAAACTTGCGGTGGTGATTTGCTCCTTTAAGCTCTTTTTTCTGTGGCTTTTTGAGCTGTCTACCGGATAATGTAGTTGTACCGGCCTTACAAGGTAATCAACTTTTAAATATTATACTCTAATTAAGAAAGGATTTCAAGGTTTCATACTATTACTTTAGTACTATCCTAGTGTAGAAATGAAAATATACTATTTTTCACATATAAATTGCGAAAAATATGATAAAATTCACGTAACTCATATACTAATTGGGTGCGCTGTTTCGGTACTGTGCTGGCTACCTTGGACCATCCATTCACAAAATCTGTGCTTGTCGGCAGGACAATTTCTCTCTGCAATCCTACTTCTTGGTCGGTGTTTTCCACTTAGGGATTCACGAAGAATTAATTATCCCAGCCTGTAGGGAGAGTATACGGGATCTCCACAAACCATTTTCCAAAGAAGGCCATCGCTCCCACAGGTTGCGCAACGAGATGCACTTTCGGCTAAAGGAGCTTCACAGGCTCGTTCAATGCTCGCGCTTTTTACTGGCAAGAGATCAGAAATACCTCTTCCTTATAGAAGCAGGGGAGTCAGGAAAGATGCTTTCAAGCCAGATTACTGATGAGTTAAAACTCGTTGCACATCCCGTGGGTGGTTAGTCCATCCTGGACGCGAGGAGGAGTTTATTGCCTCTAGGACTGATCTCATGCAATGGACCATGCAAGAAGTTGTAGGCGGGGTAAGTAGCATTCTACTGTATCGCGATCTCCAGCAGAGCAATCGCTTTTTCTGTCCGATAGCCTGGGAAAGCGTTGAAGCTATTGCGGTGTGCCGAGCAAACCCGGGATACCAAAACCGCATCGAGCACATCGAGCAACTTTGTGCTGAACTGGAGGCCAGGACACTGCTATAAGTCACGAAACTCTCCTCTTCAGCCGCTCTGTAAAACATCATCAGATGTTAGAAACGATGGAGAACGCGCTGACGCAAGAGTGCAAAGCCGCGCGTCCACACGTCATTCTTTTGATGAGCTTAATCCTGCTCACCTGACCTTCAGCCTGCCCGTTGTCGTGAGAGCGCGTCAATCCGGCCAAGATAGCTACTTTGTACCGCTCCAGGCCTTTTGCGAAGCGCTGGAGTTCCTTGATCTGGCTTGCGGCTACCTATGCGATCCAAGCGTCGAGTTGTTCTCCTTGCAGCGAGTGCACGACGTCTATCCTTGTTCAGGTAGAATTTATGTCCACTAATGCACGCGCCTGCCCCATTCCCATCGTTGTTTTGTAGCCGATTCCTGCAAAACGGGCAAATGCAGCGAGAGTGGTGAGTAGATGGTCGAAAGGGTGTTCTTCTTGGATCTGGTAGGTGCATGTCCCGACGAAGCCCTTCTGATCATACTTGGGGTAGTGCCAAATTTCTGTGAAAAGAGCACAGTGTGTCACTGTGACCTGTTCCGCGAGGAACTCACGAAGTCCCTGCTTCTCTATTTTGAGGAAGTCAGGTGCAAACGCGTTCCAAACCCGGAGCAAGCTCTCCCAGACCTGGAGTGGTTTCGGAAAGAGTTCAAACTGCCTATTGCCCAGGTGAAAGGCGGTGAGGCTGGCAAACTGCATGGTAATCACATGCTGTGGAGGTAAGCTGCTAAGCGCTTGCCATTCGACAGTACCTACCCAGCCGATTGGATCAGCTGTGGCGGAAGTAAGCATACGGGTGAGTTGTAATGTGGTGCCGAGGTCTACCAGAATTGTCCCAGCTTCGAGGAAGTGCCTGCTCAGGCGGTCCCAGAGATATCCACCATCGAGCAAGGTGACCCGTAGAAAACACGTTTGCTCTCGTTGCAATGCAAATCCTCCCTCCTGTACCGGCACACCACGAAGCGGCGAAGTTGTAAAAGGCCGGCCGCCAGGACGGTCATGCAATTGAGCCGAAAGCGCTGGATCAAATTGTTTGATCAGGTTGAGAAACATGGCGTGAGCGAGATGTCCCATGGTCATTGGAATGAAAGCTTCATCCCTGGCGCGCAATTCAAGCATGATGGAATACAAAACATCTGTACTCATGTGTACTCCTTCTAGCAGCTCATAAGACAGGTGGGCAAACATGAAAACGATGTACTGGATGTGGTGGCATACCACATGCGACTGTGAAATGGAACTGTGTAAAGCATTTTCTCAGATTGAAAGCACTTGAAGTCCTATCAGCCAGTATCAGTATAACATGGAGTGGACCTCCAGGAAAAACTCGAATGAAGCGTGTGCTACGCGTAAACACCTTTTTCGTGCCATGGGTGGATGTCTGGTAATAGACCATCTCTGTTACGTAGGCAAGCGCATCGTCCTCTGCTAGAAAACCCAGCTCTCCGTCAATTTCGGCGATTGGATGAGATTTAGTAGAAGCATCCTTTGCAGACCTGCGTTAGAAACGCTGTTGCTCCGTAGAGGCAGCTTTCAACACTTCCATAATCACCCCATGCGATGGAGAGCCAGGGAATGCGACACATTATACGAAGAGCGGAACGCTTCCGCCGATCAGCACTTTATGTTTCACTTCCCTCATCAGTGATACCCTGGCGGTACTTCTGCATGATGAGTTGCAGCGGTACCAGTTCAGTGACCAGGAAGCGGAACGTGCCCAGCATGTCCAGGATTTGGGGTCCATACATGCAGAGGATCCAGCGCCAGTAGGGAGAGAGACCCATCTGGTGGCTGTTGGACATTTCAGAACCACGGTGAATGAAGTCATTGACCAGGGCCTCCATGACCTGGTTGGTGGTGGGTTCGCTCGCTTTGATCTCCTGGGTCAACGATTGATAGAAGGAAGACCAGGGATTGCGCCGGTACTGCCAGTCGTCTGCTCGTGCTTCAGGCGGAGCCATGCGCACCCGCTGCGCGAGATCTGCAGTGTAGCTGCCTGCCAGGATCGTCGCTTGCACCAGTCCGCAGCCGCCTGCTGTCATCGGCCAGTAGAGCCAGGCTTCAGGTATATGCGTAGCTGACGTTCCGTCTAGGAAGCGTTCACGAATCACCTGGCGTACACGCTCGACCACGCCCTGCCCATCGCCGAAAAATGTCTGTGAGAAGCGTTCCATGGCACTGCTGATCCCGCCCCGGTGAGTGCTTCCCAGGTCAACGCGCATGGCCAGGGCTTTCACCAGGTACTTCAGATGAGTATTGTAGGTTTCGATCAGTGCGACAAGGGAGGTGGCGTGTGCCACCTGCCGGCGTGCCCCCTCCAGGTAGGTCTCGAACGCGCTCCAGTTGACGTTCCACTGCCCCTGCCCGTCGAGTGTGAGCAAGAGCCAGCTTGGCTGGGCGTCCGGCAACGTCAACAGACGCTTACCACCGATGCAGATCGAGCCGCATTTCTCTTCATTGAGCACAAGTCCGAAGGCTTCACAGAACGTCCGTGCCGCTTGCCATGCCCTGAACATCTCGTCGGCCGAGGTTGTGAGCAAGCAGATGTCGTCGACCAGGCGGAAGATCTGCACGCGCGCTTCGCGCTGCACATACTGCTCGAACAGG
>WNGJ01029772.1_pt1 | contig 11460 bp, 7 predicted proteins | sample 5400611 | NCBI WGS metagenome assembly WNGJ01 (sample SAMN13153375, study PRJNA577476) | soil metagenome | isolation source: 40 cm soil or saprolite under Garry oak tree replicate 1 | place: USA:California | collected 2016-06-15 | reverse complement strand
AGCATAACCCATATCGGCCACTGGATGAACTACGACAACGTTGCTTTGTACGGCTACTACTACGGCGGCCAGTCGTATCGAGGGTCCGGTCGCGCCTACTGGATCGACTACCCGACGGTGACGAAGTTCGCGGTCGGGGTGAGCCAAGCACTCACGGGGGGCGTTGATGCCTTCGTCCGCGCCGAGAACGTGGGCAACAATCTGCGATTCGAGCTAGACAACTACAAGTCCCCGATGCCACGGAGCGTAATCGTCGGGGCAAACGTGCGCTATTGAGGTGCAGCATTGACAGACATCACCCTCCGCCGGAAAGGTCAAAGGGCCGGTGCGATCATCGACCCTAGCCAGTACCATTGAAAAGGACAGATCAGTGCGGTTGTCACTGAGCGCTCTCTGCTGCGCTTGCGGCATCGCCGCGCCAGCGGCCCGTGCCCAAATGGTCAGCCGCTTAGTATCTACGCCTGGCGTGGATTCCACCCTACCTGTTACCGTCGCCGACGCGATTGGTATGACCACGGTCGGTAATGCGCGGTATCGCTTCTTTAAGCACCGTGTGGCGCAGTTCTCGCCCGACGGCAAACGTTTCGTTATTGTCGTGAAGCGGGGAAACATCAAAACGAACACCAATGACTACTCTCTATTCCTATTCCGGACCGGCGACGTGCTGAAGGCACCGGTTCCAGAAATACTCGCCGCGTTCTCCTCTTCATCAAACCGAGATGCTATCCGGGATGTGAAGTGGCTCGACAATCAATCGCTCGCGTTTCTTGGCGAACGTTCGGGGGACCTACAGCAACTCTATGAAGTGAATTGTGATACGAAACAGCTCACGAGACTGACCAATCATGCGACGAGCCTCGTCTCGTTCGCTATCACGAATGGTGGCGGGATCGTCTTTGGTGCAGAGCGAGCGGGTCACACAATGCTGACCGAACGAGCGAAGCGCGAAGGGATCGTCGTGTCGACTCAGCCACTTTGGGATCTGATCGCCGGCTCTTTGAAGGACGGAGACGATGTAGATATTTTTCTGAGGCGAAGGAGAGGCGATCGCGCTGTCCCCATTGAGACTGGTGGCACCGTCCTCAGCTGGTCACCCCTTTTGCCTTCACCGAACGGTGACTTTCTCGTTGTGCTGACCAGGGTCGCCGAGGTTCCCGAAATGTGGAAAGAATACGAGATGGACCCGCTGTGGCGAGCCGAGATTCATGAGACACGCCCGAAGGGCGCAAGGCGCGATGTCTATCAGTACGAATTGATCGATACACGATCGGGCCGCGGCCGCCCCCTCCTGAATGCGCCTATCGGAAAATCCCTCTCCTTCTCCGAAGTCGCCTGGTCGTCGGACAGTCGGTCCGTGGTGGTCACACAGACCTATCTGCCTCTCGATGTTCGCGATAGCGCTTTGCGTAAGGCTAGACAAACGCGGACGTTCGTGGCGGAGGTCATGATACCCGACGGGCAGGTTGTTCCAATCGCCGACCGGGATCTCAGATTGCGTCGCTGGGACGCGCGAACCGGCAAGCTCCTGCTGGAGACGGGGGGCAGCTATGGCAGCGCGGATGTCACGGGCGAGATCGTTGCCTATCAGAAGGCGGGGGTTGAGTGGAAGGAGGTCCCGGCGACCGCGGCTGAACTGAGTCCAAACGCCACCATCAGCGTGGAGTTAGAGGAGGACATGAACACCCCTCCGCGGATCTTCGCAACGGACTTGAAGACCGGCCGAAAGACATTGCTCCTCGATCTGAACCCGCAGTTCAAGAGTCTCCGGTTTGGACGCGTGGAGGACATTACCTTCACCGCTACGGACGGGCACTCCGTTAAAGCAGGGCTCTACCGACCGCCGAATTATGTACTGGGGACGAGATACCCGCTCGTCATTCAGACACATGCCTGGAATCCGGAGGAGTTTTGGATCGACGGGCCCTGGTCGACGGCCTTTGCCGCGCAGCCATTGGCGGGAAGGGGATTTGTTGTCGCCCAGCTAGAGGAAGACCTGCCATTGGTCTCAACCCGGCAAGAGGCCCCGGCGGAGATGTCGGCATATGAAGGAGTAATCGATTACCTCGAGGGTGCGGGATTGATCCAACGCGATCACGTTGGAATCATTGGTTTTAGTCGAACAGGCTTCCTCGTGAAGTACGCGCTGACGCACTCGAACTATCGTTTCGCCGCGGCCACGGTTGCTGACGGATCTGACCAGGGATACCTGCAGTACTTGGCGGTTCAGAATGCCTGGCCAATCCAAGTGGGGGATGCCGAGCGGGTTAATGGAGCCGTTCCCTTCGGCGATGGCCTCACCTCATGGCTCGTGAATTCTCCTGGGTTCGGTTTGACGAGAGTGGCTACGCCGATCCGGCTTGAGGGAAACGGGCCTGCGTCATTCCTTTATAACTGGGAGTGGTTCGCAGGTTTAAGGCGCCTCGGTAAAGCGGTGGATTTCATCTACCAACCGGACGCTGAGCACACCCTGGTGAAGCCTTGGGAAAGATTGACGTCACAGCAGGGGAATGTGGATTGGTTTTGCTTCTGGCTAAAGGGCGAGGAGGATGCAAACCCTTCCAAGAGTGAACAGTATGCCCGCTGGCGGGAGCTGCGGAAGCTCCAACAGAAGCAGGGTGACGCCGATAATGGTGCAACACGGCATTAGTCGTACTGCTCTCGAACCGTCTTTTCATAGGGACTGCTGCTGTCCGGCCGCTTCTGGTGTCCGTGCGCCGAGCAGAGAGCCGTCTCTCCCGTTGTGATTTCGCGTGTATTGTAGCCGCCTTAACAAACATCAACGCGGTCGCGGTCCCGTCACCCTGGCGGACTCTCGACGCCGGGTGTTATGCTCGCGGCTCCATGGCGCTCGGGCTCGCTTACTCATGACGTTCCCCGCCGGGCAACCCCACCAGTCGCCCGACCCCGCGGCGCGCGACCGCCGGGAGCTCGAGTGCCTCGAGCGGATGCGCACCGGCGACGAGCAAGCCTTCGAGGCGCTGTTCCGGGCGTACGTCGAGCCGCTCTGCGCCTTCGCGTACAGCTATGTGGAGTCGGAGCCCGCCGCACAGGAGATCGTGCAGGATCTGTTCGCCCGGCTGTGGGAGCGGCGCGACTCACTCGAGGTTCCGCGCAACGTCCAAGCCTATCTGTACGGTGCAACGCGCAACCGCGCCATCAACTACCTCGCGCCCTGCGGATCGGCCAGGCGCGTGCCACCGCGCCCCGACCCGTGCCGCCCGAGGAGGAGCTGAACGCCCAGGCGCTCGCCGAAGCCGTGGAACGGGCGGTCGCGGAGCTGCCCCCCCGCTGCCGCGAAGTCTTCACCCTCACGCGCGACCAGCACTTGAGCTACGCCGAGGTGGCGGGGGTGCTGCACATCTCCCCGAAGACCGTCGAGATCCATATGGGCAGGGCGCTCGCCCTCCTCCGGGATAAGCTGCAATCCTGGTTGCGGTAAGCGGTAAGCGGGGAAGTGCCAGTTGAATCCGGTCACCGCTCACCGCTCACCGCTCACCGCTCACGCCGTTTTTTCGTAGTTAGGGGTTCTCGCCTCCCGTAGTGTCTCGGGGTCATGCAGACCCCCTCCGACGCTTTGCTCGCGCGCTACGTGGCGGGCGAGTGCACGCCCGCCGAGGCGCGGGAGGTGGAGCAGTGGTGCCGAGCAAACCCGGCGCACCAAGCTCGCCTTGACGCGCTCCGGGCCATCTGGAGCGCCCGCCCGGCTCCGCGCTCGTGGGACGTGGAAGGGATCTGGGCGCGGGTGCGGCGGACGATGCGGGCGGACGCCCGGCGCGCGCCGGCGTTCGGTCGCCATCTTGAGGGGGCGCGTGAGCGCCGGTGGCTCGCCGCGCCGCTCGCGGCAGCGGCGGTTCTGCTCCTGCTCGCTGGTGCCACCGTCGCCATCCGGAACTCACGCCGCGTCCCGCCGCCGATGCGCGAGTACGCCACGTCGCGCGGCCAGCGCGGGACCCTGCAGCTGCCCGACGGTACCCGTCTGCTGCTCGCTCCCCAAAGCCGCCTCCGTATCCCCGCCGACTTCGGGCGCGGTGCGCGCGAGCTGTCGCTCGATGGTGAGGCGCTCTTCACGGTGGTTCACGACTCCACTCGGCCGTTCCGCGTGCGAGCGAAGGGCGCGGTAGCGGAGGACATCGGGACCCGGTTCGATCTCCGGGCCTACGCCGAGGACTCGCTGGTGGCGGTGGCAGTGGCGGAGGGCGCTGTGGCCCTCGGCCGCGGTGTGGTGCCCTCGGCGGCGGCCCGACGCGATGGTCCAGCTGCCGCGGAGGGTGTGCTCGTCCGGCCAGGCGAAATCGCGACGCTCGCGCCCGACGGCGCGGTGACGACCGCCCGCGGCGCCGCGGTGGCCGACTACCTCACGTGGGCGGAGGGACGGTTGCACTTCGCGAACGTACCTCTGCCGGACGTGTTGCGCGCGATCGGCCGCTGGTACGACCTCGACGTGCGAGTCGAAGGCCCGGCGCTCGCCACGCGATCGATCACGGCGGAGTTCTCACTGCGATCGGCCGACGAAATGTTGCAGGCCCTGGCTCTAGCCGTGGACGCCCGTCTCACGCGCGCGGGACGCGTCGTGACGCTCCGCCCCAAGTCATAGCTCATGCGATCAGCCCGTCATCTTCGGAGGCTCCTCATGCGTCGCTTCTGTCCGCCGTCTTCCTTCGTGTTGCTGGCGCTGCCGCTCCTCGTGCGGGGTCCGGCCGCCCTCGCACAGGGCGTTCCGGAGCCGCGCGGGCCGCAGTTCCTGCTGGCGTCGGCGAGCCCGACCAAGGCGCCGGTCGTGGTGGACGCCGGCAGCGTCGCGTCGCTACGGCGGCGGGTCAGCCTGAGCCTGGACGGCGCGCGGGTGGGCGAGGCGCTCGCCGAGCTCTCGCGCGTGTCGGGGCTACAGATCGTCTACGCCGACGGCGTTGTGCCGAGCGAGGCGCGGGTGCACCTCAGGGCAGAGGAGATCACGGTGGCGGCGGCGCTCACGGAAGTACTGCTCGACGCGGGGGTGGACGTCCTCATTTCACCGGGTGGGAGCGTGGTGCTAGTGAAGCGCGGAGTGGTGCAGACGGGGAACGTCGCTGGCCGAGTGACGGACGGGAAGACCGGGCAGCCGATCGTTGGCGCGAGCGTGGCGCTCGCGGGTACTCGGTGGCGTGCGACGACCGGCAACGATGGGCGGTACCGCTTAGAGGATGTGACGACGGGCACCTACACGCTTACGGCGAGCCGGATCGGGTATGCGAAGCGGAGTCAGTCAGTGACGGTAGCAGTGGGACAAGAGGTGACCGTAGACGTGGCGCTGCAGGCCGCGCCGACCGAGCTCCAGCAGGTCGTCGTGACCGGCACCATCATCCCGACCGAGCGAAAGGCCATCCCCACCCCGATCAGCGTCATCACGGGCGAGCAGCTCGAGCAGAAGGGCTACCAGCGAGTCGATCAGATCTTCCGGGGCGACATCCCGGGGGTGATCGCGTGGGACCGGAGCGCCTCCAACTATTTCAGCAACATCGCCATCCGGGGGGCGAGCAGCCTTAGCCTGAATGCCGTCAAGACCTACATCGACGGGGTCGAGGTGGCGGACCCGATCTACATCGCTACGATCGACCCCGCGAGCATCGCGCGGATCGAGGTGCTGCGGGGGCCGCAGGGGTCCACCCTGTACGGGGCGCAGGCCCTGGCCGGGGTGATGCAGATCTTCACGAAGCAGGGCACTGCGACGCCCCACCCCGAAGTCGAGGCCAAGGTCTCGGGCGGGGTAATCCAGAGCCCGTGGAGCAACGCGGGGCAGCAGGACCATGCGCTTGCGGTGAGCGGCGGGGACACGAGCTTCTCCTACCGGCTGGGGGGCGGGTTCCTCCAGTCCGGCGACTGGGTGCCGCACGTGGGCTCGGGCGACCCCAGCCTGTACGGCAGCATGCAGGGGACGCAGGGGCCGCTCGGGGCCGCGGTCTCCGCCCGCTACGCCCGCAAGGCGTTCGGCATCAATAACAACCCGGACTTCGCGGCCCTGTTCCCCACCGTGGTCAAGCTGATTGATGAGTCCTTCGTGGTCACGCAGCAGACGTATGGACTCACGCTGCGGTATGCAGCGACCCTGCGCTGGCAGCACACGCTGGTGCTCGGGTACGATCGGACCGGGCTGGACTATCACTTCAACACACCGGTGTATCGCACGCCGGCCGACTCGTTTCTCTCCGTCGGCAGTTCCGACGAGACCAAGCGCTCGGTGGCGTACCATACGACCCTCGAGGCCCCGCTCGGCGGGGCGGTGCAGGCGGCGCTCACCGCCGGCCTCGACCACTGGACGTACCAGCTCGGCTCGTACTCGGCGTCGAATCTGCCGCGCACCACGGACCTGAACAATCTCTCGGCCTCGAGCTTCACGTCCGTGACGGGGCAACAGTACAGCAATACCGGGGGGTTCGCGCAAGGGCAGCTCAGCGTGCGGGAGGCGGTGTTCGTGACGGCCGGGCTGCGCGCCGACGACAGCCCGAACTTCGGGCGGGACTTTGGGCTCGCCTGGGCCCCGCGGCTGGGGGTGGCGTATGTCCATGCCTTCGGTGATCTCACCGCCAAGGCGCGGGTGGCGTACGGCCAGGCGATCCGGCCGCCACAGCCCTTGTATGCCACGGCGTTCGTGAGCGCGACGAGCGTGCGGCTGGCCAATCCCAATCTCGGGCCGGAGAAGCAGGTGGGGCCGGACGGCGGGCTGGAGCTCTATTTCGGGCGCCGGGGGTCGCTCGAGGTGAGCTACTACCACCAGACGGTGCAGGACCTGATCGGCAGCGTGGTCCTGAGCCCCGCGCCGGTCTACACGTTTCAGTTTCAGAACGTGGGGCGGATCCGCAACACGGGGTGGGAGTTCCAGGGGCGGCTCAGCGCCGGGCGGCTGGCGCTCACGGGGACGGCCTCGATCGTGCACAGTGAAGTCGAGCGGCTCTCGCCTTCCTACACCGGCGATCTGCGGCCGGGGGACCAGATGCTCGCGATCCCGTGGCACACAGCGGGGGCGACGCTCTCCTACGGCCTGCCGCGCACCGTGGTCGCGCTGGGGCTCACCTACATCGGCGCATGGACCAACTACAATATCCGGGCCTTGTACACCGATTACTACGTGAAGGGGATCTTTACCAACCCGCTCCGGACGTACTGGGCGACGTATCCCGGGTTTGCGAAGCTGAACCTGTCGGTGTCGCAAGGGGTGACGGACCGGGTGAGGGTGTTTCTCCAGGCCGACAACCTGACCAACAACACCGTCCACGAGGTTTACGACCTCAACATGAACACAGGGCGGGTCACGATGGTCGGGGTGCGGGTGAAACCGTGAAGCGAGGTGACCTGCTCGCCGCCGCTTGTCGCCGCGATTCCCGGCCCGCCTGCGGCGAGCGACCTCGGCACGGCGGCTGGCCTCACAGCCACCTGGTAGTACTTTCCACGCGATGACCGCGTTCATGGCCGTATATCGGCGACTGTCGCTCCGCGAGTGGCTGCACAGCGGCCACGGTCCGCCCTGGAGGTCCATGATGCTACGCACGTTCCGCCCGCTCCCGCGGTTTGCCCTTGCAGCCGCGGCGCTCGTTCTCACGAATCGGATGCCCGCGCAACGGCCAGCCGCCCCAAACGCCTCGCCGGTCAAGGCGACCAAAGGACCGACCGTCGAGGGCATCACGGAGTACACGTTGCCGAACGGCCTCCGGTTCTTGTTGTTCCCCGATTCGTCCAAGCCGACGACGACCGTCAACATGACCTATCTGGTAGGATCGCGATCTGAGGGGTACGGCGAGACCGGGATGGTCCACCTCCTCGAGCACATGGTGTTCAAGGGTACGCCCAAGCATCGGAACGTTCCGCAGGAGCTGACCGAGCACGGGTCGCGGCCCAACGGGACGACGGCGTTCGATCGGACCAACTACTTCGAAACCTTCCCGGCGAGCGCGGAAAACCTGGACTGGGCGCTCGACTTGGAAGCCGATCGCATGGTCAACAGCTTCATTGCCAAGCAGGACCTCGAGTCCGAAATGACGGTGGTCCGCAACGAATTCGAGGCCGGCGAGAACTCTCCCTTCAGGGTGCTGTTCCAACGGACCATGGCGACGGCGTTCCTCTGGCATAACTATGGGCACGCCACGATCGGCGCACGCGCGGACATCGAGAACGTGCCCATCGAGCGGCTGCAGGCCTTCTATCGGAAGTATTACCAGCCTGACAATGCGATGTTGACGGTCGCCGGCAAGTTCGACCCTGGGCGGGCGATTCAGCTGATTGAGGCGAAGTTCGGCAGCATTCCACGCCCTGCTCGCACGGGCGCCGCGGAGATCTTCGCCACCTACACGGCCGAACCACCCCAGGATGGCGAGCGGCTGGTGACGCTCCGGCGCGTGGGCGACGTGCAGGGGGTCATGGCGATCTACCATATCCCGGCGGGACCGCACCCCGATTTCCCGGCCCTCAGCGTGCTGGGCCGAGTGCTCGCCGACGAGCCCTCGGGCCGCCTCTATAAGGCGCTGGTGGACACGAAGCTGGCCGCGCGGATCGGTGCCTTCGCCTGGCAGCTCCGTGAGCCTGGCGTCCTGTGGACATACGCCGAGGTCCGCAAGGAGAATTCGCTCGATAGCGCTCGGGCCGCCCTGAGCCGCACCGTCGCCGAACTGGTCACGCGGTCGCCGACGGCCGAGGAGGTGGAGCGGGCCAAGACCTGGCTCGTGAAGAACGTCGAACTCACGCTCAACAATTCCGAGGACGTCGGCCTGTGGTTGAGCGAGTGGGCGTCACTGGGGGACTGGCGATTACTGTTCCTCCATCGCGACCGGCTGAAGAGCGTGACGGTGGCAGACGTGCAGCGGGTGGCGACCACGTATCTGAAGCCCGACAACCCGACCGAGAAGCCGGATCGGGCCGAGATGCCCGCGACGCCCGACGTCGCCGCGCTGGTCAAGGATTATCGCGGAGACACGACACTCGCCGTCGGCGAAGCGTTTGACCCCTCACCGGCGAACATCGAGGCGCGCACCACACGGAGCACCCTACCGAGCGGATTCAAGCTCGCGCTCCTCCCGAAGAAGACCCGCGGGCGCGCGGTGTTTGCGACCCTGAATCTCCGCTACGGTTCCGAGCAGGCGCTCATGAATCGGGGGTCCGCCGCCGGACTCGTCGCGAAGATGTTGCTCCGCGGCACCAGGTCCAAGAGTCGCCAGCAGATCCAGGACGACCTCGACCGGCTCAAAGCGCGGGTGTTGTTCTTCGGCAACCCGACGTCCGCCGCCGGGGGGATTGAGACCACCCGTGACAACTTGCCGGCGGTTCTGCGCTTGGTCGGCGAGGTGCTGCGTCAACCGGCGTTCGACCCGAAGGAGTTTGCTGCGCTCAAGCAGGAAGAGCTGGCCATGCGGGAGCAACAAAAGTCCGAACCGTCGGCGCAAGCCATGAGGGCGTTCAATCGGCACCTGAGCCCTTGGTCCAAAGGGCACCCGCGCTACGTCGAGACCATTGACGAGGAGATCGCCAACCTCACGGCCACCTCCCTCGATGACGTGAAGCAGTTCTACGCCGACTTCTACGGCGCCAACGGTGAGATGGCCGTCGTGGGGGATTTCGAGGCCAGCGACGTGAGGCGAATTGCCAGCGAGATGTTTGGCGCCTGGAAGAGCGTGCAACCCTATCGGCGAATACCGCTCGTGTACCGCGACGTGCCTGCGGCCAATGTGACCCTGGAAACGCCCGACAAGGCCATGGCGTTCTTCGTCGCGGGCCAGAACCTCAATCTGCGCGACGATGATCCGGACTACCCGGCCCTCGTGCTGGGGAATTACCTGTTGGGGGGCGGGTTCCTCAATTCTCGACTCGCCGCGCGGATTCGGCAAAAGGATGGCCTCAGCTATGGCGTGTGGTCATCCCTATCCGCCGACCCGTTAGATCGGGCCGGAGGCTTCCAGGCGGGCGCGATCTACGCCCCAGAAAACCGCGACAAGCTCGAAACCGCCGTCCGGGAGGAGATGGATCGGGCCCTGAGGGACGGGTTCACCGCCGACGAAGTGGCGAAGGATAAGGCGGGCTACCTCCAATCCCGTCAGCTGAGTCGGGCACAGGACGAGGAATTGGCGTCGAGCTTGGCGAACGCCCTGTTCGCGGGCCGGACACTGACCTATGACGCACAACTGGAGCAAAAGATCGCGGCGCTCTCCCCGCAGGAGATCGTGGCAGCGCTGCGGCGTCGCCTCGACTGGAACAAGATGAGCGTGGTGAAAGCGGGCGACTTCGCAAAGAAAAAGCCGTCGGCCGCTACACCGTAAGCGACGGCTGCCCTGCGACGCGCGTGGACAGGTGCCTGCCAGCGAGATCGGCTTGCGAACTGATTGTCATGGATCTGCTGACGGGATCGTGAAGCGCGCCGCCCAACGGATCGCGGTTAAGCTGCGGCGCGCTGAAGAAAAAGGTGTCATTCAGTCTCCCACGCGCGCCGTCAGCGTCCGGCTGCTCCCGTGACGTACTTGCGCACCGAGACGGTGCGCGGTACTCTCGCCCCTTCCTTCTCGCGCCCAAGCTCTGTGCCCCTTCGCGCCAAGCCCGTCGCCCAGACTAGCCCTCCCGCTTCCGACGCAGCGGAGCGCGAATGGGTGGCCCGCGTTCGGCTCGGAGACGAAGACGCCTTCGAGTCGCTGTTCGAGGCCTACTATCCCTCCCTCTGCGATTTCGTGCAGAGCTACCTGCACTCGGCCGAGTCGGCGGAAGAGGTGGTGCAGACCGTGTTCCTGCGCATCTGGGAGCAACGGGCGACCTGGGATCCGACCACCGGCGTCCGGGCCTATCTCTTCGCAGCGTGCCGCAACCAAGCGCTCGGCATCCTCAAGCACGAGCGGGTGGTGGTGCGCACGGCCGCGCGCGCGACGCGCGAGGAGCTGGCGCTCGGCATGGGACGCAGCGCGCCGGCGCCCGACGCCGAACTCCACGCGACTGAGCTCGCGAACGCCCTGCGCGATACCGTGCATGCGCTCCCCGAGCGACGCCGCATGGTCGTCGTGCTCCGCTGGCAGCATCAGATGAGCTACGCAGAGATCGCCAGCGTGCTCGGCATCTCGGTCAAGACGGTCGAGGTGCAGATGGGCCGGGCGCTCGCCTCCCTCCGGAAACAACTCGGACACTTCAACCGGTAAGCAGTGAGCTGTAAGCGGTGAGCGGTCGGTGAGTTAGCCGCTCACCGCTCACTGCTGACCGCTCACCGGTTTTGGGGGTGTAGGGGTCGGGCCCGCTCGGCTGTTGTTCCAGTGTATGGACCGGAACAGCATCGACTGGGAGCGGCTGGACCGCTACGTGACGGGGCGGGGCACGGCCGAGGAGCTCGCCGCGCTCGAGGCCTGGGTGTCGAGCGATCCCGAGCTCCGCGCCATCGCTGCCGCGATGCGCACCGCCGGCCGGCCGCCCGGAGTCGAGTCACGGCCGTGGGACGTGCGCGGCGCCTGGCAGCGGCTGCGCCGC
>WNGJ01007708.1_pt1 | contig 11460 bp, 10 predicted proteins | sample 5400611 | NCBI WGS metagenome assembly WNGJ01 (sample SAMN13153375, study PRJNA577476) | soil metagenome | isolation source: 40 cm soil or saprolite under Garry oak tree replicate 1 | place: USA:California | collected 2016-06-15 | reverse complement strand
CGATTCGAATTTTGTGTCCCGGGGCCGCGCCCTTCTCGCGCGCCAGTCCCACCACACGGTGATGAATCTGCTGGGTGGCCTCCGGACTCAGCACCGCGAACAGCCGGCTGAAGGCACTGTAGGTGGGCGTGGCCTCGGCGTCAAAGCGTGTGAAGCGGCGGTAGATCAGGTTGCTGCGCAGTTCGCGATCGAGATTACGAAAGCTCCAACCCTTCAGGTGTTTGAGCACGCAGCAGCGCAGGAGGCGATCGGGAGCGATACCGGGGCGGCCGTTGCGCGCCGAAGCGGGGCGCCGACCGGCCAGACAGTCGCGGACCAGATCGACCAACAGGGGGTCGTCCAGAAGGTGATCTACGGGTTCGAGCAAGTCGTCCTTCAGCAGGGCGGCCTGCTGGGCCAAGGGGAGATAGAAGAGCCAGGATTGGTGTTGGGTCGAAGAGAGCATTACTTAATCGAATATATCGATTAGGCATAGGATTGTCAAGAGAAAAATGAGAAAAATCGAAGGATTCTGGTTCCTTTCTACGAATTTCCGAGGGAAAACACGGGGGCGAGCCCTGCGAACGGTCACGTTCGCAGCGCCGCTGCTCGCATTCGGCAAGGGTTAGGCCGGGGGTTTTTCAACAGGCTTTAGCTAGCGAGGTGTTCCAGGTCAAGAACTTCTGGGAGCCGCAATCATAATTCCAGGATCGCGCGCAGCCCCTCTTCTACGGCGCGCAGTTGTTGCGCGCTGATACTCTCAATTCTCCGGAGGAAGCGTTCTTTGGTCACCGCGCGTATCTGGTCCACGACAGCGACCGCAGTCCGGCCTTCACAGGTCAGCGCCACCAAGAGCGGAGGACTGCCGGCGGGAGAGCTTGAGAGAGGGATTACGACCACGGTCCGGCGGTGCTGGTTCACGATATTCGTCGTCAGCACCAGGCAGGGCCGCGTCTTACGAATTTCGGCGCCGAGTGTGGGATCGAGTCTTACCCACCAAATCTCGCCGCGGCGCGGAAGCGGTCCACGGTTCGGTGGCTTCCTCGGTGATGGCGTCGAACTCTTTTTCAATGGCTCGAACCTCCGGATCGTTGTTTGCGACTCGGCACGCCTGCACCAAATGCCGGTCGCGCGCGGAGAGTTTTTCGTTGAGCGCGTTAGCCAGATACTTGGAACGTTCGCGCGCTGGAACCCTGCGCACAAATTGCTCGGCCAGATCTTCCGGCAGTGTGAAGGTCATCTTTCGTGTGGCCATACTCCCATACTACCATATAAGCCATCCGCGCTTCCCCAGCGCGAGCCACGACCGCCGCCGAGACCGTGGCGCCCAAAGGGAACCTTCTTTTCCGTTCCGAAGGCTCCTCATTCGTTGATTCATAAAGTTCATTTCAATTCGCGATTGGGAGCAATCTGAGTCCGGCAACGGGTTAAACTGCAGTTGCCGGTATGAAGGAATCTGCAAAACCAACTTCTCGAGCGAACCGGTTGCGCCTCCGTACCGCGGTTCTCGCTGATGTACAAGCCCTCGCCCGTTTGATCAACGCTGCGTTCCGCGTCGAGCAACCCTTCATCGAGGGCGACCGCATTAATCCCGACGGCGTCCGCGCCTACTTGGAAAAAGGGAAATTCTTGTTGGCGGAAGATGCCGCGGGCCTCACAGGATGCGTTTACGTCGAGCTTCGCGGCGATCGCGGATACTTGGGTTTGCTCGGGGTCGAACCGCGGCGCCAGGGTGCCGGGTTGGGCTGCAAGCTAATGGACGCCGCCGAGAAATTTTTCTGCGAGGCTGGCTGCGTTGTGGTCGACCTCCGCATCGTCAGTGCGCGCACACCCCTTCCTGCTTTTTATCGCCACCTTGGCTACCTCGAAACCGGCACCGCTCCTTTCGCTCCGGACGTGCCCGCCAAGGTCCCCTGTCACTACATCCTCATGTCCAAAACCATTCGCTGAGGGGGAGAGCCGTTGTTAACTTGCATCCCTTCATTTCCAATCCTCCGCGTCTTCAGGCAGAATACCCCCTTCGTTCTGGGGGAACAATGAATCGCACCGCCGCAATTGTATCCATTCTTTTTGTGGGCATCTCGCTTGCTCCCGTCGGCAATCATGTCGCCGCCGACGAGCAGCCTCTCTTCGGCTACTCCGCCGAAGCTTCTCGGGCCGAGCGCCAGTGGGAAGAAAAACTTCGCGCCATTCCCAGCCCGGACAATCTCCGCGCTTACATGCAAAAACTCTCGGCGCGCCCGCACCACGTCGGCTCGCCCGCTGACAAGGACAACGCCGAATGGATCGCCGCAAAATTCAAGGAGTTCGGTCTCGATACCCACATCGAGCAGTTCGACGTTCTCTTTCCAACGCCCAAAGAACGCGTTGTTGAGCTTGTCGAAGGCGGCCCGAAGTTCGTCGCCAAACTTCAGGAACCGGCGCTTCCGCAGGACCCCACCTCGAACCAGCAATCCGAACAGCTTCCCACTTATAACGCTTACTCGATCGACGGCGACGTGAGCGCTCCTCTCGTCTACGTCAACTACGGAATCCCCGAGGACTACGAGCAGCTCGAGCGCTTGGGCATTTCCGTTCAAGGGAAGGTCGTCATCGCGCGCTACTACCACTCCTGGCGCGGTATCAAGCCCAAGGTTGCAGCCGAACACGGCGCCATTGGCTGCCTGATTTACTCCGACCCCCATGAGGACGGATTTGTGCAGGGCGAGACATTCCCTGTCGGGGCCTATCGCCCGCCGGATGGAGTGCAGCGCGGCAGCGTCGCGGACATGCCCTTCTATCCTGGTGATCCCCTCACACCGGGAGTTGGAGCCACGAAAGACGCCAAGCGACTGAAAGTGGAAGAAGCTCCTACGATCACCAAGATTCCTGTGTTGCCGATTTCCTATGCCGACGCTCAGCCACTGCTGGCTGCGCTGACCGGGCGAGTGGCTCCGGAAGGATGGCGCGGCGGCCTCGGCATCACCTATCACGTCGGCCCCGGCCCCGCAAAAGTTCACCTCAAAGTGAAATCGAATTGGGACATAAAACCGCTGTACGACGTGATCGCAAAAATTCAGGGTTCAACTTTTCCGGATGAATGGGTGATTCGCGGCAACCATCACGATGGATGGGTGAACGGCGCGGAGGATCCCATTTCAGGACAGGTTGCCATCCTGGAAGAAGCCCGGGCTCTCGGCGAACTGGTCAAGTCCGGCTGGAAGCCCAAGCGCACCATCATTTATTGTGCGTGGGACGGAGAAGAGCCCGGACTGCTGGGCTCGACCGAATGGGCCGAGCAGCACTATGACGAATTGCGCGCGCACGGCGTCGCGTATATCAATTCCGACGCCAATGGTCGCGGTTATCTCGGCATCGAAGGCTCGCACACGCTCGAAAAATTCAGCAACGATATCGCGCGCGAAATACCCGACCCGGAAACAAAACTCACGGCATGGAAGCGCCAGCAACTCCGGGAAATTTCCAATGCCAAAGCTCCGGAGCTGCGCGAAGAAATTCGCAAGCGCGCCGATCTGCGCATTCCCGCGCTTGGTTCCGGTTCGGACTACACCGCATTTCTCCAGCACGACGGCGTGGCTTCGCTCAATATCGGATTCGGCGGGGAAGATAACGGCGGCATCTACCACTCCATTTACGATGACTTCTATTGGTACACGCACTTCAGCGACACAGATTTCGTGTATGGCCGCGCGCTGGCGCAGACCGGCGGCACGGCCATGATGCGCCTGGCGGACGCGGATTTGCTTCCTTTCGAGTTTGGAGACTTTGCGGACACCGTGCAAACCTATTTGAAGGAGTTGAAAACTCTTTCACAAAAAATGCAAGACGACATTCGCGAACGCAACAAGGAAATCGAAGAAGGCGTTTTCAAGGCCACCAATGATCCGAAACGGCCGCTGGTACCGCCCGCGGTGGAAACGGTCCCGCCTCATCTGAATTTCGCGCCCTTCGAGAACGCCGTGGACGCGCTCACGCGCAGCGCCGCCGAATACCGCAAGGCGCTCGACCAAGCAAATGCCAACGCCGGCGCCGCGCTGGCTTCCACTTCGCTCGCCGAGGTCAACAAAATGCTCATCGAGAGCGAGCGTAAACTCACCACCGCCGAAGGGCTTTCCAACCGGCCGTGGTTCAAGCACCAACTTTATGCTCCAGGCTTTTACACCGGCTATGGGGTCAAGACGGTACCCGCTGTCCGCGAAGCCATTGAGCTCAAGAAGTGGAAACTAGCCGACGAAGGAATCGTTGTCGTCTCGCGCGTGCTCGAGGATGAAGCCGCGCTCATCTCTTCCGCCGCTCAGAAACTCTCAGGAGTGAAATGAACCTTGCTCGAACGCGGATCGGAGCAGAAACTAGCCGGCGCGAGTGCCGTTCGGAACGGGCCGCTCCGGAACAGAAAGAACCGGTGTGACGCCGTCCGCATACCCGATATCAAATAGCATGCCTTCGGAAATTTCTCCGGCCATTTTGCGCGGCTCCAGATTTACCACGAAGAGTGCTTGGCGTCCCTGGATCTCGCGCGGATTTTCGCGCTCCTTCTTGATGCCGGCGAGAATCGTTCGTGAATGATCGCCAAAATTAACGGTCAGCTTCATGAGTTTTTCGGAACGCGGAACATTTTCCACACCCTCTATAGTGCCGACGCGAATATCCAACCCCTCAAGCGCGGCAATTGTGGCGATAGGTTTGATGGGTGCGGGAGTAAAGTCAGGCATGGTTTACCGCTTGTACCGCGCCGCATAGGCCGGCGTGGGAATCGCAGTATCGCAACGCTCGTCGCGGATCGGCGCTCCCGGTGTGAGGGAAAGTGGAATCACGCCGGCCCAGACCGGCAGTTCGTAGTCCGGAGCGTCGTCTTCGACGGGGCCGCTCCGTATCTTCGCAGAAACTTCGGTGAGCGGAAGGCGCAGTATGCTCGTGGCTTTCAGCTCTTTTTCGTTGGGCTGTCGCGCATCGTGCCAGCGGCCGGGAATAAGTTTCTCGGTAAAGGCGCGCAGCGCCGCGAGTTTTTCTTCCGGCGCTTCGACTAGGATCGCTTTGCCGAGTGCGACAACGGAGCGGTAATTCATCGAGTGATTGAAGACGGAACGGGCGAGCACAAAACCATCAGTGAGAGTCACGGTTACACAGACGGAAATTCCATTGCTCACGTTGCGGAGCATGCGGCTGGCGGCGGAGCCGTGGAAATAAATCGCGTCTCCGATGCGCGCGTACAGAGTGGGAATGACGTAAGGCTGGCCATCGACGCCGAATCCGACATGGCAAACGTAACCCTCGTCGAGAATTTTGTCGATGGTTTCGCGGTCGTAAGCGCCGCGATGCGATTCACGCACAACGCGTGTGCGCTCGGTCGGCGGGGTGATTTCTGGCACGATTCACCTCATTGAGAAACGTGGCGCGGAGCCGACCGATTGGTGGTCGCTCATTTGATTTGTAGCCGGCGCCAAAGCGGCATGAGTGAGGAACAACTACAGATATGCTATCACGCCCTGCGGAAACATCGCGTGTTGCCTGCCGCCAGCTCGTCAAGAAAGTGCTTCCCATTTGGACGCTGTGTGCGCCTGTAACGAAAAGAATCGCGGTACGCTGCGATCACGCACGTAGCTCCGGAAAAAAGCAGGTCACGCTGAAGCGCACCCTACAACGCCTGCGAAACGTATGAGAAACTAGCAGCTCGGAGAAATAGGCCGGTTTACGGCTGCAAACAAAAATGAGCACACCAGTAATGCAGGGGACCGGGAACAAAGCATTCGACATCGCGTGGGTGAGGCAGCAGTTTCCTTCGCTGAAATTGCAGGTCCATGGGCGGCCAGCGGCATTTTTGGATGGGCCTGCGGGGACGCAGGTGCCAAAGCAGGTGATGGACGCGGTGCAGAATTATTTTCTGACTGCCAATGCGAATACGTACGGGGCCTTTGCGAGCAGTCGGAGAAACGACGCGATGGTTGCCTCGGCGCGCGGGGCGATGGCGGATTTTTTCAACTGTGATTCGAATGAGGTGGTCTTCGGACAGAACATGACGACGATCACGTTCGCGCTGGCGCGAGCGATCGGGCGCGAGATGAAACCGGGCGATGAAATTGTGGTGACGACGCTGGACCACGATGCGAATGTCGCGCCGTGGCGCGCGCTGGAAGAAAAAGGCGTGGTGATCCGGCAGGTGGATATTCGCGAGAGTGATTGCACGCTGGATCTGGATGATGTGAAGCGGAAAATTACGGCGAAGACGAAGCTCGTAGCGGTTGGTTATGCTTCGAACATGGTGGGAACGATCAATCCGGTTGTGGAGATCACGAAATTGGCGCACGCGGCCGGGGCGCTGATGTTTATCGATGCGGTGCACTTCGCGCCGCATGGGCTGATCGACGGGAAGGCGCTGGATTGCGATTTTCTGGCGTGCTCGCCGTACAAATTTTTTGGGCCGCACATGGGAACGCTGTACGGCAAGCGCGAACATCTGGAGAGATTCAAACCGTACAAGGTACGGCCGGCGACGGATGTGCCTCCCGAATGCTGGGAGACGGGAACGCAAGTGCAGGAATTGATCGCAGGAATTGCCGCGGCAGTCGATTATATTGCGGAACTGGGACGGCACTGCGATTCGACGGCAAAGAGCCGCCGCGAGGCCCTGCATGCCGCGTACCGCGCGACGCATCAGTATGAAACCAGCCTGCTCACGCGGTTGATCGCCGGATTGCAGGCGATTCCGGGGATGCGCATCTTCGGCATCACTGACGCAAAACGATTTGACGAGCGCTGCTCGACTTTATCGTTCCGGCTGGGCGACCACCATCCGACGAAGATTGCGGCATTCCTGGGAGACCGCGGGATTTTCACCTGGGACGGAAACTTCTATGCGCTCAACCTGTCCGAGCGTCTGGGAGTGGAACAGCACGGCGGCGTCTTGCGGGTCGGGCTAGTGCATTACAACACCGCCGAAGAAGTGGATCGGCTGCTCGCGGCTCTGCACGAATTCCCCGCTTGATTCCGTGGCTCGTCGAATCAAGTCAAGTCCGAGGACCGCAAGTTTCTACGATTGCAGAACAAGCTGCCGCCTGCGCTTGGCCTGGCACACGAGATAACTGATCCCGAAGGCCAAGGTACTGTAGGGAAACCAGCCCAGGGTCGATCCGCCAAGCACATGCGCGGGGACATACGTGATGAGCATCACCCAGACGTACGATTGCGCCTCGCCGACGAAACCTAGAATGATTCCCGCCAAAGCGTAACAGGCCGCAATCACCAGCGTGGACGGGCTGATGCCCATGGCCGGGGATGGACCGAGCCTCTCTGCAATTGCCGGCGCAAGCTTCAATATGCCGAACAGCGGCAGCAGCGCGCCGATCAGCACGGAGAAAAGAACATTCCTAAGCGAGATGCGTTGCGCGAAGGGATTGAAGAAATTGCGAATCCCGCGGTTGAAAGCTTTGTCCGTGACGAGGTACGCATCTCCGAGCGGATTCAGCCGCAGGATCCCGCGCTGCACCTGGTAGGCGGAAAAGCGCTCGTGGTCCATCTGGCCTTCGGCAAAGAGACTCTCGACGTCGCGCGGCGGTGAAACCGGAGTTCCCATGGAAGCGGAGCGTGCCTCATGCTTTTTCTTCAATTGCGCGAGATCCGTGACGTGCGGGCACTCCTGAACGATGCGGTAGTCAGGCGTGTCCATCACGGTCTTGAGCTCCATGTTGCGAGTGGTGAGCCACTTTCCGCCTGAAAAGCGCGTCGTGAAATTGACCACATGGCTGTTTTTCACGCCCTTGACGCCATTGACGTTGGTTTGTACCTCCACGATGGTCAGCGTGCAGGTAGCGGGGTCGGCGAAATTGGAATACTCGCGAATCAAATTCGCTCCGTAATTCGTAACTCGGTAGGTGCACATGGGGCGGTAATTCAATGCTTCGAGTTGCGCATCCAATGGCACAAGATATTGTTTCTGTGCTTCGGACAAGGACGAGTCGGCGACCACTTCCCTTTGGTAGCGGAGGGGGATGGGGCGCGTATTCTTTCGCAACTGGGGCTTGCTTCCGAGAACCACTTTTGCGGTGGTCCAGAGAAAACCGAGGAGATCGCAATCGATGGGAAGAGTCATGGGCACCTCCGCCGATAGTTCCATTATAGACGCGGCAAATTTCACCGCTGATTGCCCAATGCGCGTGGCGATGAATGACTCAACTGGACCAAAGGACAGGTGAGACGATGCTCATTCCGGCGAGCGCTGACCGGCGGATACGGGGAGAATCGGGAAAGCAAGTTCTTCCAAGTCTTTGCGAAATTGCGCGACGGATTCAAAGAGAATCCCGCAGATGCCCAGGGCCCGGGCGGCCTGAATATTTTCCTCTCGGTCGTCCACAAAGAGCACTTCGGTCTGCGGAGCGTCCAATTGGGCAAGAATATGCTGATAGATGGCCGGGTCGGGCTTGATGGAACGCACTTCACACGAGAAGACCTGATGGTCAATGTAGCGCAGCCAATCGAACTTTCTCCTGGCGTGAGCCGCCATATCCGTTTGCATGTTGGAAAGAATGGCTGTTCGAAAGCCACCCGAGTGGATGCGCGCGAGCCATTCGGTCATTTCCTGATTGATGTTGCTCCACATCTGCACATCCAATCGGCGGAGTTTTTCAATGTCCTGGGAATCGATAGTGACGCCCGCCCGTCGCGCAAGCTCGGCCCAATAGGCATCTGCAGTGAGATCGCCTCGATCGTAAGGATTGCGCGAGGAACGATAGATGGCCAGAAACTTTTCCGCGTCAATGCCGAACATACCCGCCATGCCGGCGAGAGCGTCAGGGGAAGGGCGGGAGCAGAGGACTTCGCCGTAGTCGAGGACGACGGCGCCAATCTGCCGGGCACACGCGAGACGTGGATCGCTTTTGTCGGCCATAGAACACACCCTTGGCTATCGTGACGGAAACAAAGTGATTCGTCCAATAAATCCATGTATTCTGACGCGCTATGAAAAAACGACCGAAACCAATCGTGCTGACGGTGCTTGATGGATGGGGATTCCGCGCGGAGGCAAAGGGCAATGCGATCGCGCTGGCGCGGAAGCTGGCATACGACGAGCTGATCCGGAAATTTCCCAACACGTTGATTCACACTTCTGGGCCATTTGTCGGTTTGCCGGAAGGGCAGATGGGCAACAGCGAAGTGGGGCACATGAACATGGGCGCGGGGCGGATCGTGCACATGGACATTACCCGGATCGACCTGCTGATCGCCAACAAGCAATTGCAGAAGGTGCCGCTTTTTCAGCAAGCGATGGCGCGCGGGCGGACTCGGCAACTGCATTTTGTGGGATTACTGAGCGACGGCGGCGTGCACTCGCACATGCAACATTTGTTTGCGCTGCTGGAGATGGCCAAGCAGCAAAAAGCGGAAAAAGTGTTTGTGCACTGTTTTATGGACGGGCGCGACACGCCGCCGAACAGCGGTCGGGATTACGTGCGCCAGTTGCAGCAGAAAATGCGCGAGCTGGGTGTCGGCGAGATCGCGACGCTGGTGGGGCGCTACTATGCGATGGACCGCGACAACCGCTGGGAGCGCGTGGAGCTGGCTTATCGCGCGCTGGTTCATGGTGAAGCGGAAACGCGGACGGGTGATCCTATTCGAGCGCTGCAGCGGAGCTATGAAGCGGGCGTGACGGATGAATTTATCAAGCCGATTGTAGTGGCGAAGGGAAGCGGAGCTTCTGTCACGCCTGTGGGGCTGATCCGCGACGATGACGCCGTGATCTTTTTCAACTTCCGGGCGGACCGCGCGCGGCAAATGACGTACGCGTTGGCGGCGCCAGACTTCGACAAGTTTGTTGATCCGAAACGGCCGAAGAATCTGTTTTACGTGGCGATGACGCAGTACGACAAGAATTGGCCATGGCTGAAATACGTGATCGCGCCGGAAAAACTGGAGCATATCCTGGCGCAGGTGTTTGCAGAGCTGCAATACAAGAATTTGCGCACGGCGGAGACGGAGAAGTACGCACACGTGACCTATTTTTTCAACGGCGGCGTGGAGAAACCGTTCGCTGGAGAAGAGCGGATTCTGGTGCCGTCGCCGAAGGTGGCAACCTATGACCTGAAACCGGAAATGTCGGCGGCGGGAATTACGGACACGGTGGTGAAAGCGATCGAGAAGGGCGAGTTCGACGCCATCATCATGAATTATGCAAATGCGGACATGGTGGGGCATTCGGGAAAACTGGAAGCGGCGATCAAAGCCGTGGAAGCGGTGGACGTGGGGCTGGCGCGGATTTATCAGACGCTGAAGCCCCGCGGAGGAGTGTGGATTATCACGGCAGACCACGGAAACGCAGAGACGATGATGGATCCGGTGACCGGAGGCCCGCACACGTACCACACCACGAATCCGGTGCCCCTTATTCTGGTGAGTGATGATGACAAGCTGCGCTTGAAGGCCGGCGGATCGCTGCGGGACATTGCGCCGACGATGCTGAGCGCGCTGGGGCAGCCGCGGCCCGCGGACATGACGGGGACGGATTTGCGCATCATTTCATAGCCTGATCATGAGCCGCACAACACCTGCAGGAACAAAACTTTTAATTTGCGTTTGGCATCCGTTTACGGAGTGGCGGCCGAAGCCGGCGATGGTGGAGGCCATTCGAACGCGGTGGCCGGAGATGCGCGTTTTGCATTTGCCGAATTACGACCGGTTGGCGGAGGAGCTGCCGGACACGGATATTTTTGTCGGGTACTCGCTGCGCGCCGACCAATTGAAGGAAGGGAGGAAGCTGAAGTGGATTCACTCGACGGCGGCGGGCGTGGCGCAATTGATGTATCCGGAGTTGCGGGATTCCGGGATCATGGTGACGAACCCGAGTGGAATTTTCTCCGTGCCGATGGCGGAGCACACGATCGGATTGCTGTTGGCGCTGGCGCGGAATTTTCCTGATTCGGTGCGGGGGCAGGACCGGGGACGATGGGCTCAGCAGGAAATTTGGGACAAGCCCCAGCACTTGACGGAGCTGAATGGGAAGGTGCTGCTGATCGTGGGCTACGGCTCGATCGGGCGGGAAGTGGCGAAGCGGGCAAAGGCGTTTGAGATGCGCGTGTGGGGGGTGACGCGGTCGGGCGCGGGCGAACGGGCGCACTCGGAAAAGATTTTTTCCGCGACGCAACTGCGGGAAGCATTGCCGGGCGCGGATTACGTGTTGATTTGCGCGCCGGAAACGGCGGAAACGAAACACCTCATTGGGGCGGCTGAAATCGCAAGGATGAAGCGCGGAGCGCGACTGATTAATGTCGGGCGCGGGTCGCTCTTGGATGAAGCACAGCTGGTTCAAGCGCTGGAAAGCGGCGCTCTGGGCGGCGCGGCGCTGGACGTGGCGCAGACGGAGCCGCTGCCGGCGGAGAGTTCGTTATGGAAGGCGCCGAATTTATTCCTCACGCCGCACACCAGCGGGGTGAGCGACCGGCTCTGGGATCGCCAGGCGGCGATCCTGATCGAATTGCTGGAGAGATGGTTTGA
>WNGJ01009895.1_pt1 | contig 11461 bp, 8 predicted proteins | sample 5400611 | NCBI WGS metagenome assembly WNGJ01 (sample SAMN13153375, study PRJNA577476) | soil metagenome | isolation source: 40 cm soil or saprolite under Garry oak tree replicate 1 | place: USA:California | collected 2016-06-15 | reverse complement strand
CAGAGCGCAGTCAGGCCCGGCTTCGTCCAGCGCATGGGTCCCCCGTTGGCTGCCAACTGTTCACCACCGCGCGTCTGTGCGTCCGTTGCCGTTCACTGCCATCCAGCCTGCTACGGACAGGGTGGGATTCGAACCCACGGTACCCTTGCGGGCACACCGGTTTTCGAGACCGGCCGTTTCAACCGCTCACGCACCTGTCCACGGATAGGGTGGGATTCGAACCCACGAAACGGTTACCCGTTTACACGCTCTCCAGGCGTGTGCCTTCAGCCACTCGGCCACCTATCCAAACTGCTAGACGCGCAGACGCACAGACGCACAGACGCGTAGTAAATACACAGGGCGTCACGGTTTCGCCACAGCTGGGCCGGCCGATGAACCCTGACCGCGCTCCCGTGCGTATCGTGTCGGTGATCCTCGGAACCGCCCCCCACCTGGCGCGAGCTGACCGAGCGGGTGCGCGACCTCATGAAAGACTTCATTCAGGAAGGCAAAGAGCTGGAACGCGACCTCGAGCCCAGGCTGCTTCCGGCGTTGAAGCGGATGAAGCTCCAGATCGAGAAGCTGATCGCCAAGCTGGAAGAGCGAGCGGGGAAGAAGCGGGGCTAGAGCGCTACGGGCGTCTCAGCCGCGCGCGATCCACCTTCCCCAGGTGGGTCCGCGGGAGCGCGTCGAGGAAGATGACCTCCCGCGGAGACTTATAAGCTTCGAGCCGCTCCCGCACGAACGCTTGCAGCTCTTCGGCCAATCCCTCGCGCCGCTCCTGCGCCACCACGAAGGCGTGCGGCTTGGTGAGTCCCCCGGCGCCGACCACACCCACCACGGCCACCTCCTTCACGGCCGGATGCCGCAGCAGGCAGTTCTCGACCTCCTGGGGTGAGAGCCACTTCCCCGAGACCTTGAGCATGTCGTCGACGCGGCCGCAGTAGGTTACGTAACCCTCCGGATCGCGGCGGATCATGTCACCGGACACGTACCACTCTCCACGGAATCCCTGCTTGGTCTTGTCCATCTGCTGCCAGTAGCAGATCGCCCGGGAGTCGCCGCGCACCCACAGAGCGCCGACCTCACCGTCCGCCAGGTCGCGGCCAACTGCATCGCAGACTTTCACCTCGAAACCCGGAACGACCGTCCCGAGCGTGCCGGGGCGCACCTGCCCCGGACGGTTCGAGATGAAGATGTGCCACATCTCCGCCGTGCCGAGACCGTCCAGGAGCTCGACCCCGAACGTGCCTTTCCAGCGGTGATACAGCTCGACCGGCAGCGGCTCGCCCGCCGACGTGGCGAGGCGCAGGCACGAAAGGTCCCGGGTCGCCGCCGTCGGGTGACTGACCATCTGGTTGATCATCGTCGGGACGTTGATCAGGATGGTCGGCTTGAAGCGGGCGATCCTCTGGAACAAGCCGTCGGCGGTCGCGGCTTCGGGGAACAGCACCGTGGCCGCGCCGACGGAGAATGGGAACAACAGGTTCGAGCCGGTGGCGTAGCCGAAATAGAGCTTGGGAACGCTCAGGGTAACGTCGCGCTGGGTGTAGCCGATCACGCCTTTGGCGTAGCATTCGGTGGTATTGGCGAACGATCGGTGCGTTTGTAAGACGGCCTTCGGCTGCCCCGTGGTGCCGCCCGAGAACAACCAGATGGCTACGTCGTCGCGGTGCGTCGGGAACGTGTCGAGCGCGGCCGGGGCTTGCGCGAGCCGCGCGTCCCATTCCCTCTCGCCCACCACGCACGTCGTCAGCAAGTGCCGGGCGCCGCGGGCCGCCGCCCGGAACGCGTCTACGCTGTCCCGGTGCGCGACGATCACACGAGCGCGCGTGTAGCCGTAGAAATATTCGATTGCGTCGGGCTTGAGCTGGGGGTTCACCATGACGACCACGGCGCCGATCTTCAGCGTCCCGAACAGCGCAGCGACGAACGCCGGCCCGTCGGGAAGGGCGATCATGACGCGCTGCTCGGGCTGCACGCCTGCCTCGCGCAGCGCGTGGCCGAACTGATTCGCCAGCGCCGCGATCTCCCGGTAGGTGAACGTCGCCCCGTCCGTGAGTACCGCCGGCCGATCGCCCTTCCCCTCTCGCACGCGGGCGTCGAGGAAGTAATCGGCGATGTTGAACTGCTCGGGCGGCTCGAAGGCCATGCTGACAGATGATCGGCCGCCGACGCCTGGCGGTCAACCGCCCCGCCCGGTACGATACAGCCAGCCATGGCGGTGCTCGACCTCGCGCAGCTGACCTGGGAGGAGGTTCGCGACCTCGACCGGGCGAAGGCGGTGGCCATTCTGCCCGTCGGTGCCGTCGAGGCGCACGGCCCGCACCTGCCGCTTGCAACCGACGTCATCATTGCGGAGACGATGGCCCGCGCTGCCGCGGCGAGGCTCGCCACTCATGGCTACGACGCCGTGCTCCTCCCGCCACTCGCCTATACCGCCGCCGAATTCGCCGCTGGGTTCCCCGGAACGGTGTCCCTGCGGCCGGGAACCGTGACCGCCTTGGTCCTCGACCTCGCGCGCAGTCTGACGCGGCACGGCCTCCACGTGCTCGCGGTCGCGAACGCGCATCTAGACCCTGCGCACGTCGCCGCCCTCGAGGCCGCCGTGGCCCAAAACCAGCGCGAAAACGGCACCCGGATCGTGTTTCCCGACGTCACCAAGCGGCCCTGGGCCCTGCGACTCACCGAGGAGTTCCGGAGCGGCGCCTGCCACGCGGGGCGGTACGAGAGCTCCATCGTGCTGGCGGCGCGTCCGGAGTTGGTCCGCGACGCGATCCGCCGGGCGCTGCCCTCCAACCCCCGCTCGCTCAGCGCGGCGATCCGCTCCGGCCAGACGAGCTTCGAGGAAGCGGGCGGGCCCCGGGCGTACTTTGGGTCGCCCGCCGACGCCGGGGCCGACGAGGGCGTGCGCACGATCGAGATCCTCGGAGCGATCCTCGCAGAGGCCGTGCTCGCGGAGCTTCCCGGGTGACGCTGTCCGGACGGGGGGCCGTAGTGACGGGTGGGGGCCGGGGGATCGGGATGGCGGTCGCGCGAGCGCTGGCCGGGGCCGGCGCGGCCGTCGTCGTGGTAGCGCGCACCCGGACCGGGATCGAGGCGTTCGCGACGGAGCTGCGCGCCGCCGGACGCCAGGCCTGGGCCGTGCCGGGCGATGTGACGGACCCGGCCACCGTGTCAGCCCTCGCGCGCGCAGCCGAGACGCGGCTCGGGCATGTGGACATCCTCGTGAACAACGCCGGGGTCGCTCACTCGGCACCACTCGCTAAGCTCACGCTCGAGGACTGGAACCGGGTGCTGACGGTGAACGCCACCGGCACGTTTCTGTGCACGCAGGCCTTCCTCCCCGGAATGCTCGAGCGGCGCTGGGGCCGGGTGGTGAACATCGCCTCGGTGGCGGGGCTCCGCGGCGGAAAGTACATCGCTGCCTACAGCGCCGCTAAGCACGCGGTCGTCGGCTTCACGCGCTCGCTGGCGGCGGAGGTCGCTGGAAGCGGTGTGACGGTGAACGCGGTGTGCCCCGGGTACGTCGACACGGATATGACCCGGGAGTCGGTGGCCCGCATCGCGACCAAGACGGGGATGTCGCCGCCGGACGCCCTGCGCGCGGCCCTCGCGGCCGCGGGCCAGCGCCGGCTGATCTCGCCCGAGGAGGTGGCCCGTGCGGTGCTGGGGCTGTGTGACGATGCGCAGCGTGATACCAACGGCGAGGGCGTCGTGATCGCCGAGGGCGGGGGGGACGGGGGGGGCGGGGGGGACGCCAGCCGATGACATTTCGGATCGTGAACCCCGATGCACTGGGACGTCCCAGCGGCTGGAATCACGGACTGCTGGCGTCGGCCGGCGGGCGGGTGCTGTTCGTGGCCGGGCAGACCGCCCCCGACCGCGCGGGGCTGGTCGAGCAGTGGGCGGGCGCGCTCGAGCGTGTGCTGGAGGTCGTGCGCGCCGCCGGCGGGGGGCCCGAGCACGTCGGTCGCATGACGGTCTACGTCACCGACCGGCAGCTGTACCTCGCGAGCCTCAAACCGCTGGGCGAGGTCCACCGCCGCTTCATGGGGCGGCACTATCCCGCCATGACGCTCGTGGAAGTGCGAGCGCTCGCGGACACGCGCGCCACCGTGGAGATCGAGGCCACGGCTGTGCTTCCCTGACCGACACCGGAGATTCCTGCATGCCGCTCGCGCCCGAGTCCTTCCTCTACCAGCACGACCCGCACACCGGCGTTGCCACCATCACGCTCAATCGTCCGGATCGACTCAACGCCCTGACCTTTGACGTCTACCGCGAGCTGCGCGACGCCTTCCGCACGCTGGACGGCGAGCCGGGGGTCCGGGCCGTGATCATCACCGGGGCCGGGCGGGCGTTCTGCTCGGGCGGCGACGTGGAGGACATCATCGGGGCGCTGTTCGCACGCGACGCTGCAGGGCTGCTCGAGTTCACTCGCCTCACGTGCGAACTCATCCTCGCGCTGCGACAATGCCGGCGTCCCATCGTCGGCGCGCTGAATGGCACCGTAGCGGGAGCGGGCGCCGTCATCGCCGCGGCGTGCGACATGCGCGTTGCCGCCGAGTCGGCGAAGATTGCGTTCCTGTTCACGAAGGTCGGCCTGTCGGGCGCCGACATGGGAGCGGCGTGGCTGCTGCCTCGCATCGTCGGGCTCGGCCACGCGACTGAGTTGCTTGTGACCGGCGACTTCATCGATGCCCAGACGGCCCTGCGGATCGGCCTCTACAATCGGGTCGTCACGGGGGCTAGCGTGATGCAGGAAGCCCGCAGGTTCGCCGAGCAGCTGGCGCGCGGGCCGTCATCCGCGCTCGGGGTCACGAAGCAGGCGCTCAATCGCGAGGCCCACATGGATCTCGCCAGCGCCCTCGAGGCGGAAGCGCAGGCGCAGGCCGAGTGCATGCGCAGCCCCAACTTCCGTGAAGCCTACGACGCCTTCAAGACGAAGCGCGAGCCCAAATTCGTCTGAACGTGCCCGATTCGACCGTCGTCTCCGCCTTCCTGACCGAATCCCACGTCGCCCTGGCGGGGCGGATCACGGCGTACGCGGCCCGGGAAATCGCTTCGCTCCCGGAGCCTGCCGACGACACCGCCGCGCGCGCCCAAGCGCGCGATCTCGTGGCGCGGCTCGGCCGGGCGGGCTGGTTCGCGTCGATCGGGGAGCTCGATCTGCGCGCGGCGTGCCTGGTGCGTGAGACCCTGGCCGGCGCCTCGCCCCTGGCTGACGCGGTGTTCGCGCTCCAAGCCCTCGGCACGGTGCCGATCCTCCTGGCGGGCGATGCTCAGCTCAAGCAGCGCTGGCTTCCCGCCGTGCTCGCGGGCCGGGCCATCGCTTCATTCGCGATGACCGAGCCCGAGGCGGGCTCGGACGCGGCAGCGATCGCGACCACCGCGTGGCGTGACGGCGCGGACTACGTCCTCAGCGGCACCAAGACCCTCATCTCAAACGCCGGCATCGCGGACTTTTACACCGTGTTCGCCTCCACCGACCGGGCCAAAGGCAACAAGGGGATCTCGGCGTTCGTAGTCGCAGCCGACACGCCCGGGCTCAAGTTCGTGCGCCCCCTGGTGCTTTCGGCGCCGCACCCACTCGGCGAGATCGCGTTCGAAGACTGCCGCGTGCCGGCGTCCGACCGTCTCGGCGCCGAGGGCGAGGGGTTCAAGCTCGGGTTGGCCACCCTCGACCGCCTGCGTGCGACCGTCGCCGCGGCGGCGTGCGGGATGGGGGCGCGGGCGCTACAGGAGGCGTTGGAGCACGCGACGAGACGTCGGCAATTCGGCCGCGCGCTCGCCGAGTTTCAACTGGTGCAGGAAAAGCTCGCGCGCATGGCGACCGACCTGACCGCCGCGCGCCTACTCACCTACCGCGCGGCCTGGGAAAAAGACCGCGGCGCGGAGCGGGTGACGCTGGAGGCGGCGATGGCGAAGGCGTTCGCGACCGAGGCCGCCCAGCGGATCGTGGACGACGCCGTGCAGATCCTGGGGGGCCGCGGGGTGCTCGCGTCCCACCCCGTGGACCGCCTGTACCGCGCGGTCCGGGCGCTGCGGATCTACGAGGGCACGACGGAGATCCAGCACCTCATCGTGGCGGGGCAGCTCCTCAAGCAGGCGGGCGCATGAGGGTCGTCGTGCTCGGGGGCGGGCCGGCCGGGCTGTACTTCGCGATCCAAATGAAGAAGGCCGATGCCTCGCACCACGTGACGGTGATTGAGCGGAACCCCCTCGATGCGACGTTCGGGTTCGGCGTCGTCTTCTCCGACGCGACCCAGGACAATCTGGCCGAGGCGGACCGCGCGACCCACGAGGAGATGGCACGCCAGTTTCATCATTGGGACGACATCGACGTCCACTTCAACGGCACCGTCGTCACCTCCACCGGTCACGGCTTCAGCGGCCTGTCGCGGCGGGCGTTGCTCGCGATCCTGAGCCGTCGCGCCGAAGCGGTGGGCGTGTGCGTCGAGGTCGGCAGGGAGGTCGAGGATGTCCGCGCCTTCCTGGACGCCGACCTCGTGGTCGGCGCCGACGGATTCAACAGTATCGTGCGCCGGCAGTTCGCCGACCGGTTCCAGCCGACCGTCGATTGGCGCCCCAACCGCTACGTGTGGCTCGGCACCTCCCGCCCCTTCCCCGCGTTCACCTTCTATTTCAAGCGCGATCGTCACGGCCTCTGGCGCGTCCACGCGTATCAGTACGAGCCCGAGCGTTCGACGTTCATCGTCGAGGCCACGGAAGCGACCTGGCGGGCCGCCGGGATGGACCGCGCCGACGAGCACGCCACGCTGGCGTTCTGCGAGGCGTTGTTTCGGGACGAGCTCGAGGGACGCCGGCTGCTCACGAACCGCTCGGTGTGGCGCAGCTTCGGGACGCTACGGACCGAGCACTGGCACCACGCAAACGTCGTGCTGCTCGGGGACGCGGCCCACACGGCGCATTTCTCCGTGGGATCGGGCACGAAGCTCGCCATGGAGGACGCCGTGGCCCTGGCCCAGGCGCTCCACGCCACGACGGGGCGCGACGTCCCTGCGGCGTTGGCGGCGTACGAGGCGGAGCGGCGCCCCGCGGTCGAGAGCCTGCAGCGTGCAGCGCAGGTCAGCCTGCAATGGTTCGAGGACACCGAGCGCTACATGGACCTGGAGCCGATCCAGTTCGCGTTTAACCTGCTGACCCGGAGTCTGCGGATCACGCACGACAACCTGAAGCTGCGGGATCCACAGTACGTCGCAGCGGTGGACCGCTGGTTCGCCGCGAGCACCGCGGAGCAGAGCGGCGTGGACGTGCCGCGCCACCCCCCTCCGCCACCGCTGTTCACGCCGTTCCGGCTGCGGGACCTGCTGCTCGCGAACCGGGTCGTCGTGTCGCCGATGTGCCAGTACTGCGCCGAGGACGGCACGCCCAACGACTGGCACCTCGTGCACCTGGGCGCGAGAGCGATCGGCGGCGCCGCCCTCGTGTTCACGGAGATGACCGACGTCTCGCGGGAGGGGCGCATCTCGCCGGGGTGCACCGGCATGTACAAACCGGAGCACGTGCCGGCGTGGAAGCGGATCGTGGACTTCGTGCATACCCACAGTTACGCGAAAATCGGCCTCCAGCTCGGCCACGCGGGCCGCAAGGGCTCGACCCGCCTCGCGTGGGAGGGGATGGATGAGCCGCTTCCCGAAGGCTGGCCCATCATCGCCGCTTCGCCGGTCCCCTACTTCCCCTATAGCCAGGTGCCCCGGGCGATGGACCGGCACGACATGGAGGCGGTGCGCGACGACTTCGTGCGGGCAGCGCGAATGGCGGAGGAGGCGGGGTTCGACATCCTCGAGATCCACTTCGCGCACGGCTACCTGCTGGCGAGCTTCATCTCGCCGCTCACGAACCGCCGCACCGACGCATACGGCGGGTCGCTCGCGAACCGGATGCGGTTTCCTCTTGAGGTGTTCGATGCCGTGCGCGCAGCATGGCCCCAGCACAAGCCGATCTCCGTGCGGGTCTCAGCCGTCGATTGGGCCCCGGCCGGCACCGAGCCCGCCGACGCCGTCGAGATCGCCACACTCCTCAAGGCGCATCACTGCGACATCGTGGACGTCTCGGCCGGCCAGACCGTGCCTGACGCGAAGCCCGTCTACGGCCGCCAGTTCCAGACGCCGTTCGCCGACCGCATCCGCCACGAAGCGGGGATTCCGACGATGGCCGTGGGCAACATCTCATCCTTCACCGACGTGAACACGATTCTCGCCGCGGGGCGCGCCGATCTCTGCGTCCTGGCGCGCGCGCACCTGTGGGACCCCTATTGGACGCGCCACGCCGCTCACGAGCTGGGGCAGCCGCTTCCCTGGCCGCCCCCCTATGCCACACTCGACTCCTACAAGCCGCGGTTCACGTGAGCCGCAGGACCCCGGCATGCCATTGACCTACGCGGACTACCTCAAGCTCGAGGAGCTCTTGTCCCTGCAGCAACCGCGGTCTGCAGGACCGGAGCACGACGAGATGCTCTTTATCGTCATCCATCAGGTGTATGAGCTGTGGTTCAAGGAGATGCTCCACGAGCTCGGCTACCTCGAGACGCTGCTGCGCGGCAACGAGACGTCGCGCGCCCTGCACACCCTGAAGCGCATCCTCACCGTGCTCAAGGTCATGGTGGCGCAGATCGACGTCCTCGAAACCATGACACCGCTCGAGTTCCTGTCGTTCCGAGACCGCCTCGAGTCCGGCAGCGGATTCCAGTCGTTCCAATTCCGCGAGCTCGAGTTCCTCCTCGGGACCAAGAATGCCACGGCCATCGCGCGCTACCCCGAGGGGAGCGAGCCCCGGCGGCGGCTCGAAGCCCGGTACCGCCAGCCCACGTTGTGGGACGCCTTGCTCACCTATCTCGCGCACAACCAGTACCCCGTCCCGCCGGCGCTGCTCGGCCGGGATGTCACGCAGCCGCCGGAGCCGTCACGCGAGGTGCAGCAGATCTTGATCAAGGTTTATCGGACGAACCCAGCCGTCTCTTCCGTGTGCGAGCGCCTGGTGGACCTGGACGAGGGGTTCATGGAGTGGAGGTACCGGCACGTGAAGATGGTGCAGCGTACCGTCGGGACGAAACCGGGCACGGGAGGAACCGCGGGGGCGGAGTACCTGGCGACGACGCTCAACAAGCCTGCCTTCCCAGACCTCTGGGCCATCCGCACGGAGCTGTGAGCGCGCCGTGAAACCAGCGGCGTTGTACACGAGCCCGAACGCGCTCGCGCCGCACTACAGCCGCTTTCGGGTCGCGGAGCGTCTGCTCCTGACGGGCCACTCCCATCAGGCCTGGCCCGACGTGGGCTTCGCAGCCCAGCAACGCGCCTGGCTCGACGCCGCGGAGTGCGTGGACGAGAAGTGGGAGCTTGCGTTCGCGCAGGCCGAGCGCGTGCGACGCGGCTTCGCGCGGCTGCTCGACGATCCGGATGGGACGATCGCGCTCGGCGCCAACACGCACGAGCTGGTCGTGCGCTGGCTCTCGGCCCTTCCCCTCAGACAGCGACCCCGTCTCGTGACCACGACGGCCGAATTTCACACGATCCGGCGCCAGCTCGACCGCCTGGCTGAGGAAGGGATCGCTGTCGCGAAAGTCCCGGCCCTCCCAGCGGCCACCCTCGCGGAACGGCTTGCCCGCACTGTCGACGACCGCACGGCGGCCGTGCTCGTCTCGGCCGTCCTGTACGACAACGCCCACCTGGTGCCCGACCTCGGCCATGTGCTCGAGGCGTGCCGACGGGCCGGGGCGGAGTTCCTGGTGGACGCCTATCACGCGCTGAACGTGGTGCCGTTCTCGCTCCGCACCGCAGGGCTCGGAGCCGCGTTCGTGGTCGGCGGAGGCTACAAGTATTGCCAGTTGGGTGAAGGAAATTGCTTCCTGCGCGTGCCCGCGAGCTGTGCGCTGCGGCCCGTGATCACCGGGTGGTTCAGTGAGTTTGCGCTGTTGCCCTCGGCGCCTGTCGGGGGTCAGGTCCCATACGGCCCCGGCCCCGATCGATTCGCCGGTGCGACCTACGACCCCACCAGCCACTACCGGGGGGCAGCGGTGTTCGAGTTCCTCGAGCGGCACGACCTCACGCCGACGCTGCTGCGCGAGGTGAGCCAACATCAGATCCGGCTCCTGGCGCAGCTGTTCGACGATCTAGACGTCGATCCCGCCGTCCTGAGCCGAGACCGGTCGGTCCCGATCGAGAACATCGGGGGGTTTCTGGCGCTCCGATGCCCGCGCGCCGAGGCGCTGAGCCGCCGGCTCCGCCACGACGGCGTAGCGACGGACTCCCGCGGCGACCTGCGGAACCGATACGTGCCCGTGTCGGTGAAGATCGGCACGGCTGGGTAGCCCGGCGGCGCCCCCTGGAGCACGCGCCCCGTCGCCCGGTCGGTCGCGAGCGAGAAACGGTTGCGGTACTCGAAGCGATCCGCCGGAGGCGCAGTCCGCGGCGCGTAGTCGACGATGTACAGGAACCCTTGCCCCGGCGTGAAGACGCCGAGCTCGCCGCCGTGGGCACCGATCATGCGCAGCGTGAGCGTATCACCGCGCGCCAGCGTCGCGGGCGTGCAGGAAAACGGGGCCGGCATCTCGGGAAACACCCATCCGCCGGGATAGAGCAAGCCGAGCACGAGAAACATCCCGGCCCCGACCGGCGGGACCACGAGCAAGATCCGAAACAGCAGCCGCCAGAACCCTCCGAGCCAGCCCAGCAACTCGCCTCCGACCCCGTCTGCCGCCGCATCCGACTCAGTGCCGGCGGCACGCAGCGCCCCCCATCCTTCCCAGGCGACGACGTACAGCACGAGCGGCAGCGCCAGCCAGCCGAGTGTCCGGCGGAGCTCCGCGTCGACGTAAGCGATCATGCAGGCGAGACACGCCGCGTCGGAGACCGCCTGGCCCACCAGTGGCCAGGCGCGCCGGCCGCCGAACGCGGCGGCAAACACGAACACGATGGCAAGGACCGTGCGGAGCACGGCGTAGACGAGCGCGCCGGACGAGGAGCCCACGGTCGAGGATATCCGGGACGGGATCGGTTGGTGGCTAAAGATACTGCGTGCTCGCCTCAGTCGTCGCCCATTACCCCCCGCTTGCGGCGCAGGCAGCTTAACCGCCGTAAACGCTGCCGTCGCGTCCCGCGTCTCACTCTCGCGCGGCGCCACTCCGGAGACCGGTTGAGCGACACCAGGCAGCTGGACGATGCAGTGGCCCCTCTCGTGGGGCGCGCCCAGGCCGGCGACGCCCGAGCCCGGGACGAGCTGCTGCGGCGCTGCCATGCGACCGTGTACCGCTGGGCGCTGGTGCACACCGGCGACCCGGACGACGCGGACGACGTCGCTCAAGAGGTGCTGGTCCGCCTGTACACCCGACTGGACCGCTACGCCGGGCGCTCGCGGTTCACGACCTGGCTGTACCAGGTCACCCGCAACGCGGCGATCGGATTCGGTCGGCGGCTCGCGAGCGGACTGCGGCTCGCGCACAACGTGGCCCGACAAC
>WNGJ01007706.1_pt1 | contig 11461 bp, 8 predicted proteins | sample 5400611 | NCBI WGS metagenome assembly WNGJ01 (sample SAMN13153375, study PRJNA577476) | soil metagenome | isolation source: 40 cm soil or saprolite under Garry oak tree replicate 1 | place: USA:California | collected 2016-06-15 | reverse complement strand
GAGCCTGCGCACCATGGTGCGCCCGGCTTCGCTCGCTGCCTCGTCGGGCGGCATGTGACTCCTCACTCGCGTCACCGGACCGAGGAATAGGCGACCACGCCCCGCCGCAGCGAACGGATCGCCTCGTTGGCCTTGGCCGCGAGCGCGGTGCCGGCGGCGACGTCCCCGATCTGGTCGAGCAGGTCGATGAGCTGCTTGACGGCCCTGACGAAGTCACCGGGGGTCATGTCCTCGTCCAGCAGCTCGTCGAGGGGCTGGCCCGACGCCCAGGCGTACGCCCTCGCGGCGAAGCTCGCGTCCGGCTCGCGCAAGAACGACAGCCGATGCCGTTTCTCGATGCCATCCAGCTCACCCCAGAGCCTGGTCATGGCGCCGACAACGGCGCTGGCCCGGCCGCTCGGCACCCGCGGCAGGTCGGCCTCCTCTGGCCGGCGGGCCTCGAACGTCAGGGCCGATACGCATGCGGCCAGCTCGGCCGCGCTCAGGCTGTCCCAGACGCCGCGGCGGATGCACTCCGCGGTGAGCAGGTCGAGCTCAGAGTAGATGCCGGCCAGCATCCGCCCGTCGGCCGTGACCTTGTCACCGTCGGTGTAGCCGAGTTGCCCGAGCACCGCGCACACCCGGTCGAAGGTTCTGGCGATCACGTGCGCGCGCCCGGCAACCCGGCGGTCAAGCCCCTCGGCTTCCCGCTCGAGCCGCAGGTACTTCTCCGCCTGCCTGGCGTGCGCCTGCTGGTCGGGGCAGTCGTGGCAGGGGTGCTCGCGAAGCCGGCGGCGCAGGTCGGTGATCGCGGCCTCCGCGTCGCCGGGCGCGCCGCTCGCCGCTTCGGTCTTGGCGGCCTGGCGGAGCTGGCGCGCGCTGGCGCCCGCCAGCTTGTTGCGCATCGTGGCGGCCAGGTCCTTGCGGTGCTGCGGCGAGCGCGGGTTGAACCGCCCGGGGATCTTGATCCGTTCGACTGCGACCACGGGATCGGTGCACTCGGCCGGTGACAGCCGCCTGAGCTGGCTGTGCTCGGTGAGCAGCAGCAGCTGCGGAGTGGCCGGGCTCGGCGCGGGCTCGAGCACCACCGCGATGCCAGCGCGCCGGCCGCCGGGCACCAGGACGATGTCGCCGCGCTGGAGCGACGCGATGGACTCGACTACGGCGGCCCGGCGCGCCGCTGAGCGGCCCCTGAACAGCTCGCGCTCGCGCTGAGTCAGCTCGGCGCGCATCCTGGCGTACTCGGTGAAGTCGCCGCGATCGCAGCTGGCCGCGAGCCCGGCCATGGACTCGCGGGCCCGGCTCACCTGCCTGGCGATCCCGACGACCGCCCGATCGGCCTGAAACTGCGCGAACGACGACTCGAGCAGCCGGGACGCCCGCTCATGACCGACCTGGCCGAGCAGGTTGACGGCCATGTTGTAGGACGGCTGGAAGCTCGAGTTCAGCGGATAGGTCCTGGTGCCGGCCAGCCCGGCCACCGCCACCGGATCGACGCCCGGCTGCCAGAGCACGACCGCGTGCCCCTCAACGTCGATGCCACGACGTCCAGCCCGCCCGGTCAGCTGGGTGTACTCCCCCGCTGTCAGGTCGGCGTGGGTCTCGCCATTCCACTTGTCCAGCCGCTCGATCACCACCGTCCTGGCCGGCATGTTGATCCCGAGCGCCAGCGTCTCCGTCGCGAAGACCGCCCTGATCAGCCCGGCTGCGAACAGCTCCTCGACGACTTCCTTGAAGGCCGGCAGCAGCCCGGCGTGGTGCGCCGCGACGCCGCTGACCAGGCCGGCCAGCCAGTCGTCGTAGCCGAGTACCGGCAGGTCAGCGGACGGGATGTCGGCCGTGCGCCGGGCGACGATGGCCGCGATCTGGTCGGCCTCCTCCGGAGTGGTCAGCCGCAGGTTCGCGGCCAGGCACTGCTGCACCGCTGCGTCACAGCCCGCGCGGCTGAAGATGAACGTGATCGCCGGCAGCAGGGCTGCGCGGTCCAGCCGCGCGATCACCTCGGCGCGGCGCGGCGGCCTGAACCTGGGCGTGACGAGCGCGCCGCGGCTCTGGCCTCCCCGGCCAGAGGCTCCGCGGCTCCAGTCTCCGCGGCCAGAGGCTCCGCGGCCAGAGGATCCCCGGCTGTCCCGCGTGCGACCACGCTGGCCGCGTGCCGCGGGGCGCTGTGCGGCCTGACCGTGCTGGGCACGCGGCGTCGCGGATTCCCGGTGAGCGATCCTGATCAGCTCGGGGTTGACCGCACGCTGGCGTTCGGGCTCGGCGAACAGGTCATACAGCCTGGCGCCGACCATCATGTGCTGCCACAGCGGCACGGGCCGGTGCTCATCGACGATCACGGTTGTGCCGCCCCGCACGGAGGTCAGCCAGTCGCCGAACTCTTCGGCGTTGCTGACCGTCGCGGACAGCGCGGCCAGCGTCACCGACTCGGGCAGGTGAATGATCACCTCCTCCCACACCGCGCCTCGGAACCGGTCGGCGAGGTAGTGCACCTCGTCGAGGACCACGTGGCTGAGGCCGGCCAGGGTCGGCGAGCCGGCGTAGAGCATGTTCCTGAGCACCTCGGTGGTCATGACCACGACGGGGGCCTCGCCGTTGATGCTGTTGTCGCCGGTCAGCAGGCCGACGTTGGCGGCCGAGTAGCGCCTGACCAGGTCGCCGTACTTCTGGTTGGACAGCGCCTTGATCGGCGTGGTGTAGAAGCACTTGCGGCCCCGCGCGAGCGCGAGATGGACGGCGAACTCACCGACCACGGTCTTGCCAGACCCGGTCGGCGCGGCGAGCAGCACGCCGTGCCCGCCGGCGAGGGCACGACAGGCGGCGAGCTGATAGTCGTCGAACTCGAAGTCGTAGAGCGCCTGGAACGCGGCCAGGCCAGGCTCGTCGGTCTGCTTGCCTCGCATGTAGGCGGCGTACCGGTCGGCCGGACTGAGGTGGCTCGCAGGGCTCGCTGTGTCGCTGGCGCTGGCAGGGCTCGCTGTGTCGCTGGCGCTAGCAGGGCTCGCGGGACTGCCCGGCTTCGTCATGAAAACAAGGCTACGGGCCGTCTGAGACAGCTCAGCGCAGGGCCGCGATTACCGTGCCTCGACGTCGTCGAGGTCGTCGGCGCTGACGCGCTCGGTGTCCAGCCCATACTCAGACACCTCATCTTGGCTGAGACCGGGATAAAGCACGCCGCGCTTGGCCTTCCTCCGGTCGTTGGCCCAGGCAAACAGCTCGGCCGCCTCCACGAGCGCCACGCACGGCACGGCGAGCAGCAGCATGCTGATCGGGTCCGGGCTCGGCGTCGCGACGGCCGCGAACGCGAACACCGCGAAGATGATCATCCGGCGCCACTTGGCGAACCGCTGGTGCGTGAGCACGCCGGCGAGATTGAGCAGCACCATTACCAGGGGCAGCTCGAACGCGAGCCCGAAGATCATGAGCATCGCGATCGCGTATCCGATATACGACGTCACGCTGATGAACGGGATGACGGTGGGCGGCAGCATGTCGAGCAGGAAGCGCAGGCCCTTGGTCATCGCGAAATAGGCGAGCGTGCCGCCGATCGCGAACAGCGGGAACACGGCGCCGGCGAACAGGTAGGTCCAGCGGCGCTCCCGCGAGTGCAGCCCGGGCGCGATGAACGCCCAGAGCTGGTACATCCAGAACGGTGCCGAGATGATGATGCCGATGACGATGGCGAGCTTCAGGTGCAGGAAGAAGTAGTCGAACAGGCCGGTCACGATCAGGTGGCAGTCTTGCGGCTGCGCGTGGGCAGGCAGGCCCGGCTGGACGCCATCCCTGACGTGGGTCGGCAGCTTGCAGTACGGCCGGGTGATGAAGTGCCAGACCGCGGGCTCGATGAACCAGCCGGCGATCGCTCCCGAGGTCGCGAAGAGCACCGCCTTCAGTACGCGGTTGCGCAGCTCCCTGATGTGCTCGATCAGCGGCATCCGTGCATCGGGGTTGACCACCCGGCGGCTGCGCGGCATGCGGATCTTGCGCGAGCCGTTCGCCGCGCCGTTCATCGTGGCCGAGCCGTCCTCCTGGGCGGACATCACCGTCCCTTGGGCTCAGTACGAGCGGGTGTCGGGCCGCCCGGCCGTGGCCGAGCCGCTGCCCTGCTGCTCACCGGCGGCCGACTGACGCTGCAGGTCGTTCAGCTGCCGCTGGAGCGCATCGATCTGCGCCTGCGGATCGGCGGGCTGGCCGGGCAGCTGGCGCTGCGGCGTGACCATGGTGACGGTCGGTGACTCGGCCGGCTTGTCATCGTCGTCGTCCAGGCCCTTGACCGACCTCTTGAATATGTGCATGGACTTGCCGATTGCCTTGGCGGCTCCAGGCAGCCTCGTCGAGCCGAACAGGAGCAGCACCACGACAAGCAGGATGATGATGTGCGGTGCGCTGGGATCGAACATTGAAGGTCCCCAATCCAGTCGGAGGCGTACTCGCGTCGGGTCAGCGGTACTTCGTCACCGACGAGGCGCTAGATTGCCCGGACCGTATTCTACATGCGTAATCTGGCGAACCACTCGTCCTGGAGCCATCGGCTCTGCCGCGCCTTCCCGGATCAGGCGTACTGCGCCAGCGCGGCGGTCGCCGCGTCTTCGACCTCGCGCACCAGCCCCGCCGGGGCGGTCACCCGCCCGTCCTCGCCGAGCCTGAGCGCGAGCCGCTTCACCCATCGCGTGTCCGGCGTCCGCAGCAGGACCCTGAGCCGCCCGTCGCCCAGCTCGGTGACCTCCTCGCACGGGTAGTACTCGGCCACCCAGCGCCCGGCCCTGGCGAGCTCGAACTCGACCCGGATGTCATCGGGCGACGGCCTGAACAGCCCGGAGTCCACGTCCACGTGCTCGGCGCCGTCCGGCACCTCGGCGGCGACGTCGAGCACCGTCAGTGCCAGCACGCGGTCGAGCCGGAACAGCCGGACCGCGTCGGCGCTGCGGCACCAGGCCTCCAGGTAGGTCCGGCCCTCGAGCAGCAGCAGCCGCATCGGGTCCACGTCGCGCTCGGTGGCCTCGTCCCTGCCTGGCACGTAGTACGACAGGTGCAGCCGGCGGCGCTGCCGCATCGCCTCGGCCACGCCGGCCTGCAGGTCGGCCGGGGCGCTGCCATCAACGTGCACGGCGACCTGCGCACTCGCGGCGGCTGCCTCGCCGGCTGCGGCCTCCAGCTTGGCGATGGTGCGGCGCAGCGCCGACCTATCCTGCGGTCCCGGCAGCTCGGCCAGCATGCGCAGCCCGATCAGCAGCGCGCTGGCCTCGTCGGTGCCCAGCCGCAGCGGCCTGGCCATGGACTCGGCCTGGCTCACCATGATCTCGCCGCCCTCGTAGGACAGGTCGATCGGGCAGTACGGGTCCGGTGAGCGCAGCTCGACGCACCACAGCATGTTCAGGTCATCGACAAGCTCGCCCTCGCTCACCCCGAAGGTGCCGGCGGTCTCGGCCAGCCCGACGACCTCGCGGCTGACCACGTACGGCACCAGGGCGAGCAGCCGCTGCAGCCGGTCCGTCGCCGTTCCCGGCCGCCGTTCGGCCGGCGAGCCTGATTTGCCAGGCCGGCCGCGCGCCGCGGTCACGCCAGCGCTCCCTTCAGCCTGCGGATCACGGCTTCGCGCAGGTCGACCGGCTCCACGACGACGACGTCAGCGCCGAACGACGCGATGTAGTCGGCGTACCAGCCGGCCTCGGAGAACGCCGCCTCAACCAGATCCCAGCCATCCTTATCCGGCTTGTCGGAGATCGCCCTGCGGCGCAGCCCGTATCCCGCGCCGGAGCGGATCCGCAGCACCGCGGCCCGGACCGACGGCGGCGCGCCGTCCCAGGCCTGCACCAGGTTGCGCACGTCGGTCCCCGGCGGGACGGTGACGGAACCCGGCGGCCCGGTGAACGTGACCTGCCCGTCGACCCGGCTCAGCCGGAACACCCGTTCCTCGCCGCGATCACGGTCAAAACCGGCCACGTACCAGCGGCCGTGCCTGTTGACCACGCCCCACGGCTCCAGGTCCCGCCGCTGCGGCGCCGCCCGCCCAGCCGCCTGGTAGCCGAAGCTCACCGGCCGCCGGTCCCTGACCGCCTGCCAGAGCGGGCCGAACGCCGCCTCGCCGGTCTGCAGCCGCGGCTCGATCCCCGGCTGCGTCGTCTCCTCGGCGTCGATGCCAGCCGCGCGCAGCTTCAGCAGCCCGCCGGCCGCGGCGCCGGCCAGCTCGGCCCGACGCCAGACCCGGGCGGCGAGCCCGAGCACGGCCGCCTCGTCCGGTTCGAGCCTGATCTCCGGCAGCTCGTAGGCCTGCCGCGAGATCCGGTAGCCGACCTCGTCGTCGCTGCCGGGATTGGCCCCGGTCTCCAGCGGGATGCCCAGCTCGCGAAGCTCGTCCTTGTCCCGTTCGAACATCCGCTTGAACGCGTCGAACGTGTCGGGGTAACCGGGCACCGCGGCACGAATCTGGCCCGCCGTCAGGTACCTGCGGGCAGACAGCAGGCAGACGACGAGGCTGAGCAGACGCTCGGTCTTCTGCTTCGACATCGCCACTCCGTCTGTCACGCGTCCTGTCTCCGATCGACGATAACGCCTGTGGCAAGCGACTCGGCGGATTGTGCCGGGTTCCGCGCGCTAGCCTGCGACAGTGATCAGGTGGCGGCGCGGCGCGGTGAGCGCCCTTAGGGGCGAATGGGCGGGTGCGACCGAACTCGACGTCACGATCGCGGGGACCAACGTGCGCGCGCTGGCCTATACCGGCCTCGTCGGCCGTCCCGAGCCTGGCGATGAGGTGTTGCTCAACACGACCGCTCTCGACCTCGGCCTCGGGACCGGCGGCTACGCGCTCGTCGTGGCGGTGCCTGACCGGCTTCCGCCCGACCCGAGGGGACCCGAGGCCGGCGGCCGGCCCGTAGCGCCAGGACTCCTGGTCAAGGCCAGGTACACGCCGCTGCAGACGACCGTGCCAGGTGCCGATGAGCAGGGCTCGCCCTACCACGAGATCCTGCGCGAAGCCGATGACCTCGGCGGCATGCCGGTAGTGGTCGCCGATCTGCATTCGGCTCTGCCGGCGGTGCTCGCCGGCTATTTCGCGCTACGGCCCGCGCCCGTGACTGCCGCACGCGAGGACGGTCATAGCGACCGGGTCGTCTACGTGATGACCGACGGCGGCGCGCTGCCGATCTGGTTCTCCAGGACCGCGGGGATGCTACGCGAGCTCGGCTGGCTGGCCGCGACGATCACCGTCGGCCAGGCCTTCGGCGGTGACCTCGAGGCGGTCACGCCGCACAGCGGGCTGCTCGCGGCCAGGCACGCGCTGGGCGCGAGCATGGCGGTGGTCGCCCAGGGCCCTGGCAACCTCGGCACCGGGACCAGGTGGGGCTTCTCGGGCGTCGCGGCCGGCGAGGCCGTGAACGCCGCCGCCGTGCTCGGCGGCCGGCCGGTCGCCTCGCTGCGGCTGAGCGACGCCGACCCGCGGGAGCGCCACCGCGGCATCTCGCACCACAGCCTGACCGCGTACGGCCGGGTCGCGCTGGCCAGGGCCGACGTGGTGGTGCCCGACCTGCCGGGCGGCTTCGGCGCGCGGGTGCGGGCCGAAGCCGAGCCGCTCGGCTCCCGGCACAACCTGGTAACCGTCAGCGTGGACGGCCTGCGCGATGTGCTGGCCGCGTGCCCGGTGCCGCTGGCCACGATGGGCCGCGGCCTGGACGACGACCTCGCCTATTTCCTCGCGGCCGCGGCCGCTGGGCGGCACGCCGCCGGACTGGTCAGCGGCGCGCCAGGGGCTGCTACGTCGTAGCGAGGATGTCGAGCACGAAGACCAGCGTGTCGGTGCCCTTGATGCCGGCCTGAACGTTGCCCTTCTTGCCGTAGCCCTGCGCCGCGGGTACCACGAGCATGACCCGGCTGCCGGTCGGGATGCCGACCAGGCCGGTGTTCCACGCAGGGATGAGCTGACCCAGCGTGAACACGCTCGGCGGCACGGTGGGCTGGGCAGCCGACGGCCAGTTGCTGTTGAAGACCTTGCCCGTGCGCCAGATCGAGCCGACGTACCTGACCACGATGGACTGCTTCGCCTTGACTGGCGCGCCGGTGCCCTTGATCAGCGTCTTGACGACCAGCTTGCCGGGCGGTCTGGTCTTGGGCACCGAGATCTGCGGGACGCCGCCGGTGCCCGCTGAGACGAGCGGCAGGCTGCCGCCGCCGCTGCTCAGGCGCTTGCCCGAGGCCATCGCGTTCGGCGGGAACGCGTGCAGCAGGTCTACCACCCAGACGAGCGTGTCAGTCGGCTTCACGTGGATCTGTGAATTCCCCTGCGGGCCGTAGCCGAACTTCGGCGGCAGCACAGCGAGCACCCTCGCGCCGACCCGCTCGCCGGTCAGCGCCTTCTGCAGCCCGGTCAGCCCCATCGTGACGGGCAGCACCTCTGGCGTGCTGGTGAAGCTGGAGAACAGGAGCTTGTTCGTCTTGCCCCGCCACAGGTAGACGTCGAAGTTCGCGAGATAGGAATCGTCGGCGACCAGCTTCGCGCCGTGGCCCTTGACGAGGGTCTTGGTGACCAGCGCGTTGCTGGCCTTGCGGGCCGGGATGTGCACGGCCGGTGCCTTGCCTGCGGTGCCGGTCACCCGCACCGACTCGTTGCTGCTGGCCGCCGACGGCGAGGACGAGCATCCGGCCAGCGCGGCGGTCGCGGCCAGCGGGGCTGCCAGAAGGGCAGCTGTGAGGCGTCGCATGAAAGTCCTTTGGATAGAGGTGGCGGTTCGGCCAGCCTACCGGTGCCGGGGTGCGCGCCGGCCTTACTCACCGGGCGGTGCGGGCAGCGGCGGGACCGGCGGCTTTCCCTGGTTGCTCCGCGGCGGGAGCGGCTCGCCGGGAACCAGGTCAGCGAGCAGGTTCTTGTTCCAGACCATGATCGTGTAGCCGCCGACGTAGTAGATGTGCGACGGCTGGCCGAACGTGCGGCGAACGGACGCGACCGTCGGATAGCGGGTGAAGCCCGGTGGGGCGGGGACGAGGACGATGAAGTTCGCGTAATTGGACGCCGGGTCGAACCATTCCGATCGGACCTCCCAGTAGTCGCTGGTGATCTGGGTCCCGTGCGCGAGCACCGCGCGCACCGCGACCTTGCCGCCAGAGTCCACGGTCGTGACGTTGGCGTTCCAGTAGCCGGCCAGGCCGTAGCTCAGGTGCCGCGAGGCGAGCCAGGCACCGAGGTCCGAGCTCTGCGAGGGAACCGACGGCAGGGTCACCACCAGGCCCAGGCTGGCCAGGTAGCCGGCCAGGACGACGGTCAGTGCCGGAACCAGCCGCGCCGACATCAGCCGGCCGGCGAGCACGCGTCCCGCCAGCGCGGCACTGAAGGGAAGCACCGCGGTGATGTCGCGCGCGCTCAGCAGCCCGGACGCGCGGGTGCTGAGCAGGTACACGGTCAGCGTCGCCACGACCCCGGCCGCCAGCAAGCCCGCCGCCATGTCGAGTCCGCGCAGCCTCCTGATCGCGGCGCACGTCGCCCACGCCGCCAGGCCCAGCCCGGCCAGGTGCGCGAGGGCGAGGGCGGCGATGAAGCCGACGGTGTGGCCGAGGAAGTTGGCGCCGAACAGCAGGAGCAGGCCGCGGCCGGTCGCGGCGAAGGATCGCGCGAGGTCCCCCGGCGCGGCGAGCGTCGGCCGGACCGGCCAGACGGCGAAGCCGCCGTGGCTGGTGATCCGGATCTGCGCCTGCCTGGCCACCCAGATCGCCAGCGCGGCGACGGCCGCGACGGCCAGCTCGAAGGTCGAGTCGCGCCAGCGGCCGCCGCCACGGAACCTGCGCAGGTAGATCCGCGCCAGGCAGACCGCGAGCACCGGTGTGATGCCCGTGTACACCGCGATGCCGTCGGCGAGCAGGCCGACGCTCAGCAGCAGCCCGGTGGCGGCCACGGTGTACCAGCGCCGGCGTGCGCGGTCGAGCAACAAGAACGTCGCCAGGACGGGCACGGTGCTGCCGATGTGGTCAGGCGAACCCATCAGCACGTACGTCCCGTTACCGCCCTGGGGTGCGAGCATGATCCCGGCCGCCAGCAGGCACCTGACGATGGCGTCCCGCCCGGTCGCGCGGCCCTTGGCGATCAGCGCCGCTAGCAGCACAAGCAGGGTGTAGGTCATCGCGCTCGCCAGGTGCACGACATCGGGCGTCAGCCCGGCGAACCGCTCGATCAGCACGTACTGGCCGAGCTCGGTCGGATAGAACGACACGTCGGACAGCTGCCAGCCGCGCAACAGCAGGTTGCCGTGCAGCATGTCCCATGCCTGCAGCGCGTTGGACGCGCCGTCGGAGGTCACGGCCGAGGTCCTGGCCACGTGCAGGTAGATCACGAAGAGGGAGACGCCGGCCACCGCCCACACGACAAGCGCGGCGATGACGGCCGGGCGGGCCCTCGCCAGCACCCGGCGCGCCAGCAGCCCTGGCGCGGATAGCAGCAGGATCGTCGCCGACGAGACGCTCACCGGAACCGTCAGCCGCGAGCGCGACCAGGGCTGCGTCGCCGTGGGCTGTGCTGGCTCAGGCTGTGCTGGCTCAGGCTGTGCTGGCGCATGCTGGGCAGGCGCGGCGAGGTCAGCGGCTTCAGGCTGGGCAGGCGAGGCCTCCGTGGCGAGTTGCCGTCCTGGCCCCGCGGCCGCTCGCCGGCGTAGCGGCCGGCGCCGCAGCCTGCCGCGCTCTGGCGATCGCTGGGTGGTCACATCAGCCCTGCCGCGATCGCGTCGCGCATCCAGGCGATCACCTCGTCGAGCATCTGCTCGAGCGTGGTGGTCGCGGCGAAGCCGAGTACCTGCTTCGCCTTCGTGGTGTCGGGAATCCGCCGCTGCACGTCTCCCGGGTACGGCTGGTGATAGACGAACCTGGGCGGGGCGTCGGGGCCCTTGACCTGGTGCCAGATCATCGTCGCCAGCTCGGTCACCGTCGTCGCCCGGTCCGCTGACAGGTTGAAGTCCTCCCCGGCCGCCGCCGGGTGCTCCATCGCCGTGACGATCCCCCTGGCCAGGTCCCCGCCGTAGGTATAGTGCCTGACCTGCTCCCCCGAGCCGAGCAGGTGCAGCGGATCCTGGCCGTCCAGCACCCGGTAGACCAGGTCGGGCACCACGTGACTCGTGGCCCGGCCGAGGTCGGCGGTGGTTGGCGCGTTAGCTGGCCGGCGTTCTCCAGCGCCGACGCAGTTGAACGGCCGCACGATCGTGAACGGCAGGCGGTACTGGTCCCAGGCCGCCCTGGCGAAGTACTCGACGGCGAGCTTGCCGAATCCGTAGGAGGTGCGGGGCGGCGCGATCTGGAGTTGCTGGCCCTCGCGGGACGGCCAGCTGGCCGCTTGCTCGTAGACCATCGACGAGGACAGGAAGAGGGCCCGCCCCAGCGAGCCAGCCTGATGCGCTGCGATGGCGGCGTCGCAGGCCGCGGCCGTGATCCGCTCGTTCGCGGCCAGCAGGTCGTACGGATAGGCGTGGAAGTAGCCGATGCCGCCGACCATCGCGGCCGCCGCGATGAGGTA
>WNGJ01031371.1_pt1 | contig 11462 bp, 10 predicted proteins | sample 5400611 | NCBI WGS metagenome assembly WNGJ01 (sample SAMN13153375, study PRJNA577476) | soil metagenome | isolation source: 40 cm soil or saprolite under Garry oak tree replicate 1 | place: USA:California | collected 2016-06-15 | reverse complement strand
CAGACGCTGATACCGGGCTGCGGCGGTACATGCGTGCCGTTTTTCGACAAGCTCCAGGCACCGGGCTATATCTTCAGTAGTGTTAATCTGCCTGCTCGTATGGTTGGTTTCAGCGTGGGTTTGGCCCAGACGGCGTACTACCAGAACATTCTCGCCGGACTCACAGTCCGGCCGATGAGCGGCAAGCTCGCCTCTATCACTGAATTCTTCCTGCGTTTTATGGCTGTCGTCCCTCTCCCGCTTGTGCTTATTGGGAATTTATATCAGCCCAATTGGTGGCTTGAGCTGGTTATTCTGGGATACCCAATCCCCGCTCTCACCAACATCCTATGTTATCAGCTAGCCATCCGCACCCTTAACAAGGCGAGGGGAGAACTGTCCACTGTGCCCCTCTTAGATGATCACTCGCTTAAGAACTTCGGACAGTGGGGGACAACTATCGCCTTCTACATTATGCTGATGATCGGCATCTGGATTGGACTGCAAACCCATTTCCTCCATGATGGATTGGCCTACGCCATTGTCGGCGTCGGGATCAATGTGTTTGTCCTCTGCATCACCAAGTGTATCCTCCTCGCCCCAGGTGTTCGCGGCAGCCTGAGCCGGGCCTTCATCCTGGGCGAGCGACTCAAAGCGGTACAGGATAGAGACCTACCGGGTGAGAGCATCTCATAGGGGCTGACGCCCCGTAGGACTGCCTAAGCACTGACTAGCACGCTGATGAGTCCGACCCAATTTGGCCGGTATCTCGCCCTCTGTTGTCGATGAGCCTCCTTTGTGTTATATTTGGCGTTCAGGAGGAGGTCGAACTTGATAGTGCCTTCATATAAGGAGCAAGGAGTGCGGGCACAACTCGGGATTGAATATTGATCGAAGCTGTCCATCCAAGCGATACTATCCTGTGCAAGTGCAAATCGTCCCAGGAAGGAGTGATCTTTCACTCGTAGATTTTTGGAGAAGGGCGATGTGGGTCCTTCCTCCATACGGTCTCTGGTGTTGTGCGTGTCTTGGGTGTCAGACAAAGTTTGAGTGTGGGTGGCTCAAAGTGATCGAAGTGATCGGTGTGACTGATGAAACTGGGGATGCTGTGCTGACAGACTCGTTCGTACAAAGAAGAACCCCCGATCACGGCTCATACGCCTCAGGAGGGGCTTGATGAAAAAACCTACGAGTGAGAGGGATTGGCTGCTTGACCAGTATAGGGAGTTGGTTGCAGCCGTATCTTTCCTCTCGGTGCTTCCAATGCCGGGAAGGACGCGGCTGTTCGAGAGCAAAGATGCTGCCTCACCTCTCCTGGTTGGCAGTGTATATTTCCCTCTGGTGGGCTTGCTGCTAGGGCTGCTGTTATGGCTTCTGGTGCTGGTGTTCACGCCACTTGTCCCGCAACTTGCGTTAGCAGGGCTACTCGTCGTAGCCCTGGTGTTGCTCACTGGTGGATTACATCTGGATGGCCTGATGGATACGTGTGATGGGCTCTTCGGTGGTGCCACACGTGAGCGCAAACTGGAAATTATGCGGGATAGTCGGGTCGGCAGTTTCGGTGTCCTCGGTGGGGCATGCATACTGATACTCAAATTTGCTTTTTTCGCCAGTCTGAGAGTGCGTTCGATTCCCCTCACCTTGCTTGTGACATTACCCTCTGCCCGTTGGGCGATGGTGCTAGCGTTACGCATCTTTCCCAGTGCGCGTCCCACAGGTTTAGGTGCAGCGTTTCGCCAGACTGTCACGACTGAGCGATTGGTGCTGGCAAGCATTGTCGCGTTGACGATAGTCCTGATCGCAGGGCAATGGATCGGTCTCATCGTCTGGGTGACGGCGAGTGCTACGACATTGGTGCTTGGCTTCTGGATAACCAGGAGCATTGGAGGACTGACAGGTGATAGCTATGGAGCCATTGAAGAAGTGGTGGAGGTTGTGGCACTGTTGGTGTTGGTCATGGTGCGAGCTTGAAGAGAAGGAGTTTCCCCTTGTGAGCGATAATCACAGAGTGCCTTCAGAGCAAACGGTAATCCCACGGCTCATAGTGATCCTGGGGGGTGCTCGTAGTGGAAAGAGTGCCTTTGCGGAACGATTGGCTGTGAGCAGCGAGCGGTCTGTTGCTTTCATCGCGACAGCTACCGCAGGCGATGATGAGATGCGCGAGCGGATCGCTCGTCATCGTGCCTCTCGCCCTAAGGGATGGCATACACTTGAAGAACCACTTGATCTGGCTGGAGCAGTGCGCACGGCAAGCAATCTCGCAGACGTGTTGCTGTTGGACTGCATCACACTGTGGTTAGCAAACTGGCTGTTCCAACGCTATAGAACGAATGACGAAGAGGAGTTGGCATCGAGCGCACTCATTGATGAAGAAGCATTACAAAAGGAGGTAGAGGCACTGCTCGAAGCGATGAACTTGCTGGCTCCAAATAAGACGCTCATCGTGGTCACCAACGAGGTTGGACTGGGCATTGTGCCGGCCTATCCTCTCGGTCGTGTGTATCGAGATGCACTTGGATATGTCAACCAATGCCTTGCACACGCAGCCGACCGTGTGTACCTGATGGTGGCAGGATTAGCAGTAGATATTAAACGTTTGCAGGAAGAAGCCTCGTTGTAATTGGTGGTTGACATGAGCAAACTGGCGGAAGTATACTACCCACAGGAAAATTCGTATTGTTCTCATCGGGTGGCCTCAAGGAGAGGCAGAATAGGGAAGCCGGTGCAAGTCCGGCGCAGGCGCGCTACTGTAACTGGTGAGCAACTCATTCTCTCATGATCGGAGAGCAAGCCACTGTTCTACATGGAACGGGAAGGCGAACTGAGAAGCGTTTGGAGCCAGGAGCCAGGAGACCTGCCCGATGAGGGATGCTCACGATCCTTCGCGTAAGAGGAGCGAGCCGCTGAGACCGTCACGACCTCAGTGAAGGAATCCTTCAAAGCTGGTGTCTGTGTGTTCTTGGTTGACCTCCATATTCCGCGAGGTGACAGCGGGCGTTGCAATGAGCACGGAGGTTACAACCACATGCGCTCCCATGTCATCTCTTTTCGTCTCTCTCTCGTCCTGCTTCTGTCTTGCTTCGTTCTGCTCACAGCGTGCGGGCAGAGTTCCTCAACGACGACCGGAGCAAAGCCGACTCCCACTTCCACCGTCACACTCGATTTTTATGGAACCCCGATTACCTTTCCGACCACGGCGCCGCAGCGAATCGTCTCACTGCTTCCAAGCACGAGCGAAATCTTAGGAGCATTGCATCTCCAGGGACGAGTCGTTGCTGTCGATTACTACACGAGCTACCCACCTGAACTGGCATCGCTGCCAAAAGTTTCGGATGCCAATGGCAAGTATAATGTTGAGCAGATCGTGGCATTGAAGCCTGACCTGATCCTGAGCTGGGGTGGGGAGACGAAACAGTATGATCAGCAGCTCAAAAGTCTGGGTTTGCGTGTCGTCGATCTTCCCCTCACGAATTTCTCGGGGGTACTCCAGCAAATCTTGCTGGTAGGGCGCCTGACATTCACGGAGAGCGCTGCTCAATCGCTGGTGAGCCAACTGCAGCAGCAAATCAACCAGATCAAGGCAGCCGTGGCAGGGATACCTGCACCTAAAGTATTACTGGAAGTAGACGATAGTACGCCAGGGAAACCCTATGTCTTTGGCGGTGGTTCCTTTGGCGATGAACTCTTGCAGGACGCCAATGGCATCAGTATCTTCCATGACGATACCAATGGCGGTGGCTACCCGCAGGTCACAGACGAGACAATCATCACTGCTAACCCACAGTTTGTCATTCTGACGGAAGATCCTGCCTACGGCGGTAGTCCTGCTCTGGTGTATAAGCGACCCAACTGGGGCAGCATTGATGCGCTCAAATTGCACCACGTGTACCGTATCAATGTCAACATTATGCAGCATCCCAGCCAGCGCCTGGTCGAGGGGTTACAATGCCTGGCACAGTTGATTCATCCTGAGAAGTTCTCCGGTGCCTTGCCCGATTACTGCTCAGGGACAGTCTAATCTGAGACGAGGAAGTACAAGTAATGCGGTTTCCACGAAGTGAAGCTCGAACATCACCGCGTTTACTCTCGATGAGAGGTGGGTTGACATGCTGTTGACTCTTCCCAGAATTGTGCTCGCTGGTGTATCCAGTGGGGTAGGCAAAACAACCATAACGACGGCTTTCATTGCAAATGTACGCGCTCGCAGCATACAGGTTCAACCATTTAAAGTTGGGCCGGACTATATCGATCCATCCCATCTCGCAATGGCCGCAGCCCGTCCTTGCTATAACCTGGATACCTGGATGATGCCACCCAGCCGTATGCTGGACATATTTTGTCGTGCTGCTGCCCCTACTGATATCGCGGTGATCGAAGGGGTCATGGGGCTCTATGATGGACAGAGCAGCACCAGCGACGTGGGAAGTACTGCCCAGGTTGCAAAGCTCCTGCAGGCACCGGTTGTGTTGGTCATCGATGCAGGGGCCATGGCGCGGAGTGCAGCTGCAGTTGTGCTGGGATTTCAGCATCTCGATCCGGAGGTACGCATCGCAGGAGTGATTGCGAACCGCGTTGGGGGAGCGGGTCATGCTCGTCTGTTACAGGAAGCCATTGAGGCAGCAACCGGCATACCTTTCCTGGGATATCTGCCTCATTCGCCGGACATACTAGTGCCTGAGCGGCATCTGGGCTTGGTCCCAGCCGCTGAACGTGTAGTCAGTACTCAGCAGCTCGCTGCGCTTGGACAGCAGTTTGGCCAGACATGTGACAGCGAAAAACTCCTGACCCTTGCCCGCACGGTTCCCCCTCTCGAGTACAGCTCCCAATCTCCCTCTTCATCGAAGCAAACGACGAGTGAACGCGTGAGCATTGCCATTGCCCAGGATGAAGCGTTCAACTTTTACTACCCGGATACACTGGACTTACTTCAGCTAGCCGGGGCGGAGCTGGTCCCCTTTAGCCCTCTGCACGATACCATGTTACCCGAGCATATAGCTGGTATCTATATCGGTGGTGGGTTTCCAGAGGAATACGCGCATCGCCTCTCCGCAAACGGAAGTATGCACGCTGCTCTTGCACGGTTTCTGCAGAAGGATATGCCCTGTTATGCCGAATGTGGAGGATTGATGTACCTCTGTCAGGCCATGCGTACTGCGTCGGGAGAAGAGCTTTCGATGGTGGGGGCCATCGCCAGGCAAAGCGTCATGAGCACCGAGCCTGGAGGATTAGCACTACTCTTGCCTGAGTGCTCCCTTGACACAAGAGGAGGCTGCCTACGAATTTACGACTCGTGGGCAGGTGGAAGGGTTTGCTCACGGCAACCTCCTTGCAAGCTATCTACACCTGTCGTTTAGCGGATTTCCCGTGGCTGCTCAACGTTTTGTAGCCGCCGCAAAATTATGGCAGACGCATTCAGGCGAGCGAGAAGTATGTGGATAGCGAAGGAAGGAGTTGGCGTACGAAAATGAGCAAGAAGGAACCAGAGAGAAGGTTTGTATTGGAAGAGGGAGCAGCGGTGTTGATTGCGCTCGCTTTGGCTATCATGGCAGGTATGAATATCTCGGCAAAGCGGCAGCTCGGCTTGATGATGCACTCAACCTGCTTCCTGCCAGACTTACAGCACTGCTCATTATTGTTCTGGCACCGCTCTACGGCGGGAATCGGTGGACTGCCTGGCGCATCTGGCGTCGCGATTCACGGAAGACAGCGAGTCCGAATGCAGGGCATCCCATGGCTGCCGCAGCGGGGGCACTGGGGATTCAGTTGGAAAAGGTTGATCACTACACGACTACGGAGAACTCGAACGCCTCGGGCTCGATCCCGGGGATATCCGTGATTTCAGTGTCAATATGAACCCATATGGTCCTCCACCACTGGTCCGGCAAGCCATCGCTCAGGCGGCTATTGACCGCTATCCGGATCGCGAGTGCCTGCAGCTACGTCGCATCATTCTGGCGTATGAGCTAGGTTCGCTGCCCCTCTCGCTCGACTCGATCCTCTGCGGGAATGGGACAGCAGAACTCATCTGGGCCATTGCGCGCGCCTTTCTCCAACTAGGCCGGAAGGCGGCTATTGTTGGACCAACATTTGGCGAATACCGCATCGCCTCGCTCGCGACTGGAGCAACAGTCGTGGAATACCCGGTGCGAGCAGCTGACCATTTTCACCTCGATCTGGCCGAGGTGAGCGCCTGGATCCAGGCGGAACGCCCCTCTGTGCTCTGGCTCTGCAATCCAAACAATCCAACCGGCATGTGGCTTGACCGGCAGGCACTCTTGCGCCTCGCAGCAGCCTGCGACAGCACCAGCGCATTGCTGGTGATCGATGAGGCATACTGGCGCTTCCTCGTCCCGCAGGAGGCGTTCTCAGCCGTTGAGCTACTTGGGCAACGTGGGGGAGCGCACCTTCTCATCCTTCGTTCGCTGACGAAAGATTATGCCCTGGCCGGGGTGCGCTTAGGATATGCCGTTGCACCTGAGGACGTCATAGCACAGCTGCGTGCATACCTGCCATCATGGAATGTGAGTGGTCTCGCGCAAACCGCCGGAATTGCAGCCATGATGGACCGCACACATCTTATCAGAACACTTGGTGAGCTTGTAATAGAGCGTCATGACTTCTTCTTTGCCTTACAAGGCCTCGGTGTGCGCATCATGCCATCACGTACCCATTTTTGTCTGATCGAGGTAGGCGATGCTCGTGCAATTCGTCAGCAGTTGCTGACCAGGCACATCCTGGTACGAGACTGTACCTCCTTTGGGCTTCCGCAGTATATGCGAGTTGCGACACGCCAAAGAAGCGAATGGCAGCAGCTCGTGCATGCATTGGAGGAGGTATTATGAGTCTCGCGAAGACGCTCATGGTGCAGGGAACCGCCTCAACGGTCGGGAAAAGCACCCTGGTGACTGGATTGTGCCGCATCTTTGCCCAGGAAGGATGGCGGGTCGCACCTTTCAAGGCGCAAAATATGTCTTTGAATGCTGCGGTCACCCGCGATGGTGGGGAGATCGGCCGGGCGCAGGCGGCCCAGGCAGAAGCGGCTGGGATCGAACCCCTCGTGGAAATGAACCCCATTTTACTCAAACCGGAGGGCCATGCCCGTAGCCAGGTGATTGTAATGGGACGCCCGTTGGGGGCAATGGAGGCGCGAGAGTACTACCAACATCGCGCAGGATTCCTTGAAATCGTCCAACAGGCGCTTGCTCATTTGCGTCGAGAGTACGATCTGATCATTCTCGAAGGAGCTGGCAGCCCGGTCGAGCTAAATCTTGCGCACTACGATCTAGTGAATATGCGCGTCGCGCAGGTGGCCACTGCTCCAGTGCTTCTTGTGGGTGATATTGACCGAGGTGGTATTTTCGCCTCGCTCCTGGGCACGCTGATGCTGCTGCAACCCGAAGAACGTGCTCGGGTCAAAGGGCTCATCGTGAATAAATTTCGTGGCGACCTCTCGCTCTGGCGAGCGGGAGAACAGCTGCTCGCCGAACGCAGTGGCGTGCCTGTACTGGGGACAGTCCCTTTCTTCAACACGATGTATCTTGCAGAAGAAGATTCGGTCGCGCTGGACGATGGAACAGCTCCTGTGTTGCAGAAGCATCCGGGCCGTGCCAGTAATCCACTAGAAATCGTTGTGGTGCGCTTGCCCTACTTGAGCAACTATGACGAATTTGACGCCCTGGCTGCTGAACCACTGGTGCATCTCCGCTTTGCCGCGAGCCCGGCGGAGTTTCCAGCCCAGCCCGACCTCATCATCTTGCCTGGGACGAAGCAGACCCTCTCCGATCTGGCCTGGCTCTGGCAACAAGGGCTCGCTCAGTACATTCGTCGGTGGGCGAAACAGGGCTGTGCGGTCTTGGGTATCTGCGGAGGCTACCAGATGCTCGGTGAACGCCTGAGCGACTTCGTGGGCGCCGAGACGCAAGCCGGAACCGTCGAACCTGGCTTGAATCTGCTGCCAGTCGAGACCTTCTTTGGGCCGATCAGCGAAAAGATCACGCGGCAGAGCCATGTTCGCGTCAATGAGTCAGCAGCATGTGGCCTCTTTGCCCGCCTCCATGGGCACGGCTTTCGGACCTACCAGATTCATCTTGGCCGTACGGTAGCAACGACGAACGATCAGGCTGGCACGTGGGCTTTTCAGACCGACGCCGCTGGCGCAGACGGTTGGCTCAGCGCTGATGGGTGGTGCTCGGGCTGTTATCTACATGGCTTGTTTGAAAATGACCATTTTCGGCAGGGGATCGTTGCTGCATTGGCGGAACGTCGTTCCACGCCGCTGGTTGTGTCAGAGCTGGCTCCTTTCAACCGTCACGCCGAATATGACAAGTTAGCTGCTGTCCTGCGGGAGCACCTGGATATCCGTCGGCTCAAAGCGCTTTGCCGCCTCGTCGGCTGATGGGGAGATATTTGCCCAGTAAGGGCTAGCGCGAAAAACTGCTGTGATTTTCACCAGAGCAACACAGTTTCCGCTTACAGAAAGGAAAGGAACGAGGTATGAAAGATGTCCTTGAGAGAATCGCACGTATCACACCTCTCGATACAGATGCCATGGAGCGAGCAAGAACACGCCAGGGGCAGTTGACAAAGCCAGCCGGAAGCCTCGGCATGCTTGAAGACATCGCTGTGCAGATGGCAGGCATTACGCAACAGCCCTTGCCGAGGAGCGTAGAGCGCAAAGCGGTGATCGTCATGGCGGCAGATCATGGGGTCACCAGCGAGGGGGTGAGTGCGTATCCTGCCGCTGTGACGCCGCAGATGGTCCATAATTTTCTGCAAGGTGGAGCAGCCATCAACGTACTCGCACGGTACGTTGGTGTGAGGGTCATCGTGGTCGATGTCGGAGTTGCAGCCGACATCCAGCACCCTGGTTTGCTTTCTCGGAAGGTGGCCTTGGGCACCGCCAACATGGCGGTGGGGTCGGCCATGACACGGGCGCAAATGCTAGAGGCGATCCAGGTCGGGATGGATGTCCTGGATGCACAGGTAGATGCAGGCATTGATCTGGTGGCAACCGGAGACATGGGCATTGGCAACACCACCGCTTCAAGCGCGATTACTGCTGCATTGCTGCAGACACCGGTAGCGCTGGTCACCGGGCATGGAACGGGGATCAGCGACGAGCAACGTGCCCATAAGATACGCGTGATCGAACGCGCACTTGAACGGAATACTCCTGATCCTCATGACCCACTTGATGTGCTGATGAAAGTAGGGGGATTAGAGATTGCTGGGCTGGTCGGAGTCATCGTAGCAGCTGCCTCTCATCGCATCCCCATCGTCATTGATGGTTTCATCTCAGGCGCGGCAGCCTTGATTGCTGCCGCGCTCAACCCGACGATTGGTGCGTTTCTTCTTGCCGGACATGCCTCGGTGGAACGAGGGCATCGCCTGATCCTCGAGCGGCTAGGGCTCTCCCCCCTGCTCGATCTCAGGCTACGGCTTGGAGAAGGGACTGGGGCCGTCCTCGCCATGAGTCTCATTGATGCCGCCTTACATACCCACAGTGAGATGGCCACATTCGAGGAAGCCGGGGTGAGTCATGAACTCACGCATGAATGACGTGGGGCTTGTGAGCAATCCATTTCAAAGACGAGACCCTCTCGCTTTGTCATCCTGAGCGCGAGCTTTGGATCTCTCTGCGGCCAGAGATCCAAAGCTCGCGCTCAGGATGACACTCGTGAAGCGGCTTCATTTGACTCGCAACACGTCTTCTTTGAAATGGATTGGGGCTTGTGTGTACGCTGCATCTCAAGTGATCAATGACACTCTCGGCTCCTGAAAGTGGTGAGCCAGGAGAAGCACCTGCTCTATCCGGTAAAACTAGGGCAAAAAGAGGACAGCTATGCCCATAATATCTGTCACATCTGACCCATTTGACCCATCTGACTCATCGGACTCATCGACGACATTGGCGACAATGGGTGATCAACCATTACACCTTCATTGGCCGATCATCCTTCACTACCATCGATGTTGGCTCCACAATCATAGGTAAGCCACCTTTCGGGCGTAGCGTTACCAGTTGTTGTAGTTGCACAGGGAAGCCGGGGACGAGTCGGGGAGTGTAGTGTTGCAGGATTGTGGCGAGGAGGAGTTTAGCTTCCAGTTGGGCAAAAGGCATGCCGATGCAGATGCGTGGGCCGCCGCCGAAGGGGAAGTAGGTCCACGGGGTCATCTTTTCACCACGGACGGGATCCCAGCGTTCCGGGTGGAATTCGTCCGGGTTCTCCCAAAACTCAGGATGGCGATGCATGACCCACTGGCTTATCAGGAAGATGGTGCCCTTAGGAAAATGATAGCTGCCCATGTCAAATGCTTCGATGGCGTAGCGGCCTATTCTCCAGGCAGGAGGATAGAGACGCATCGCTTCCTGAATCACCCATTCGGTATAGGGCAGATTGATCAGAGTATTGAGCGTTGGGGCTTCTCCTACCAGCACCATTTGTAGCTCAGTGAGCAATCTTGCGCAGGCATCTGGATTCTGCGAAAGCAAGTAGAAAGTCCATGTCAGCGCATTCGCCGTTGTTTCATGACCAGCCGCCATCAATGTCATTACATGGTCACGGATCTGAGTATCGGTAAGTTTGTTCCCTTCCTCATGTGCTGTAAGCAGCATGGAGAGGACATCTCCCACATCGCGTCCTTCAGCACGGCGTTGGGCAATGAGCCTGTAGATCATAGTATCGACTTTGCGCCTTGCGCCTATACGCCTTCCATAGGCGGTAAAGGGTGCATCGAAACGGATATGCAGCATGCGGGCCAGCGTCCGTCTGCGGTTTTCCATCATGGTCGTAAACTGCTGACCCAGTTCATGGACCTGACTGGCAAGTTCAAGATTGAAAAGGCTTTTAGCCACGATACGCAGGGTTAATTCCTGCATCTCTCGCGCCATATTTTTTTCTTCACCTGCATGCCATGCCTTCAGCATCTCAAGGGTGTATTGCACCATTGTATTTGCATAGCCCTCCACACGTTTGCGATGGAAGGCTGGTTGGACGAAGCGCCGTTGCTGGCGGTGCGCTTCTCCTTCCAGTGTAAGCAGTCCTTGACCGACTGTTTCGGTCATGTCACCGGTGCTCTGAAGTGAGGTGAAGTTGCGGGGATGCTCCGTCAGAATGTAGCGTATATGCTCTGGTCGAAACACCATCACCACAGGCGTTTTGCCTACGTGAATGGTTACCATATTGCCATAGGTGCGCCGCATGCGCTGCATATACTCTATTTGATCGCGTTGAAATTGGAGCATATTTCCAACAATGGGGAATGGTTTGGGTCCAGGTGGAAGGGTGGAAGCATTTGTCATGGTTTTGTTTGTCCTATAGTATTTTGCGCTATCTAATTGTTCAGTCTAATCCAAAGTAATAGCAGAGCTATCAGTGGCTGGAAGATGCCAGGTATCATCTATATCAATAGCAAAAAGCATCACAGTGAGGGGCCAGGAAGCCCCCGTCATGCATGCGGGGAAGGAATGGCCCTCCCTTGTT
>WNGJ01016143.1_pt1 | contig 11462 bp, 9 predicted proteins | sample 5400611 | NCBI WGS metagenome assembly WNGJ01 (sample SAMN13153375, study PRJNA577476) | soil metagenome | isolation source: 40 cm soil or saprolite under Garry oak tree replicate 1 | place: USA:California | collected 2016-06-15 | reverse complement strand
TTTAACGGCCATGCTGAATATGCCGGATCTTCGGGGGCGCTCATTCTTGGATGCCGGTTCGGGAAGCGGGCTTTTCAGTCTCGCTGCGAAACGACTGGGTGCGACTCGAGTCCATTCATTCGACTACGATGAGGACTCCGTCGCCTGTACGCGTGAACTGAAGCGCCGATTTCTTCCCCATGAAAAGGACTGGACGATTGAGCATGGGTCTGTCCTCGACGAGGCGTACCTTCGATCGTTGGGATTGTTCGACATCGTTTATTCCTGGGGGGTTCTGCATCATACCGGGGATATGTGGCGCGCGCTCTCGCACGTCGTGAACACAGTTAACCCGGGTGGCTGGCTGTACATCGCGATCTACAATGACCAAGGACAGACGAGTCGCCGATGGCTCGCCATTAAGCGGTTGTACAACCGCGGCGTGGGGCCGAATGGTCCTCCGTCGCATATCGCGGTGGCAGAACCCCTTCAGCCTTGCGTCATGGCGCGACAAAAAGAGACAGCGAGGGATGTCCATCTGGCATGATTTGGTCGATTGGGTCGGAGGTTATCCTTTCGAGGTGGCGAGACCTGAGGAAGTGTTCGAATTCTGCGCCGCGAGAGGATTCGCGCTCCGACGATTGAAGACGGTAGGGGGTCGACTAGATAATAATCAGTTCGTTTTCGAGAAGACCGTCCTACGAAGCCTCAATCCCGCTGCGTTGGATCGGGCCCCGTAATGTCGGTCGGTGTGAAGCCCTCGGTTCTGATGGTGTCCTATCAATACGCACCCGTGGCCGATGGTGGTGCCGAACGACAAGCCCAGGTGCTTGCTGAAAAGCTTGCTGCGCGTGGATGGCCGATAGGCGTAGTAACCGCTCGCTATCCAGGCACCGCAAGATTCGAGTGCGTTGCGGGCGTCGACGTTCACCGTATTTGGGCGATTCCGCGCCCTCGGCGATTTTCAGCGACCTTTCTCCCCTCACTAGCTCGGTTCCTACTCCTTCAGGGGAGGCGATACGCCATTTGGCACGCTCATCAAGCCTTCTATAACGCTGGCATCTCTTTGTCGCTCGCGCGTTTGCTGGGACGGCGGTGTGTGGTCAAGGATGCGTGCAGCGGCATATACGGTGACTTAGCTCGCTTAAGTCGTGTGAAGTTCGGTGGTTGGGTGAAGCGACAACTTCGTCGAGCAGATGCGGTGATTAGTCTAAATTCCGAGATGACGGACGAACTTTTGGGCGCCGGGGTTGCTAACAGCAGAATCCGACCGATTCCGAACGGCGTCGATTGCGATCGATTCTCTCCCGCGACCCGCGAGCTTCGTCTAAGAGCTCGCGGGGCACTCGGTATTCCACCGACCTCGCTGGTAGCGCTGTTTGCAGGGCGTCTCGCTGAAGATAAAGGCATCTCCTACCTGATCGACGCATGGCGACACGTCGAGACCAAGGGCCCAGCGCATCAATGGTGCTTGATCATCGCGGGCGAGGAACTGAGACAAGGTGAGTACAGACCTCGAGGCGAGCGCGAATTGCGAACAGTGAGGTTTGTCGGCAAGGTGCCTGACATTCGCCCATTGCTACAAGCGGCGGACGTACTGATTCATCCCTCTTTGTCAGAGGGCTTGAGCAATGTCGTGCTTGAAGCGATGGCAACGGGCTTACCCGTCGTCGGAACCCGAACCGCCGGCTTGAAGGAACAAGTTGTGGACGGCGTAACCGGAGTCCTTGTATCGACCAGAGATGCTGAGGCCCTCGCAGAAGCCGTTGGCGCGCTACTGGGGAATGGGGAGCGCCGGGTGAGGCTCGGTGCGGCGGGTCGAGATCGGGCAGTGCAAAGGTTTGATCTCTCCTCCGTAGTAGACGCCTACGAAAAGCTGTATCATGAGCTCATGCCGTTGCCGGTCGACAGCGCAGCCGTGTCGTACCCTTGCTAGCTGCCCTCCTGTTGTTCGCGAGCATCATAGGGCTCGTGATCTGGCTCTTTCGCGGTAATCGGGATCCACTCCTTTACTTGGTTCCCTGGGCCCTCGCTTTCCCTCCACTCATCGCATACGGGGGCAGGGCTCTCGGTTGGCCAGGAGGATGGCTATCGACTCGCGTCGCTCTAGTCTGTTGCATCGTGCTATGGCTCACCTTTCGACTGGTTCGACGCGACTTCTCATACCGAAACATTCCAGGCTTATGGTTTGTGGGGCCGTATGTAGCCCTCGTTATCGCGTCGGTGCTTTGGTCGGTCCTTGGATCGTATAACGGAGAGGCTGATGCGTTAGCAAATGAGCTGATAGCGTGGTCCGTACCAGTTTTAGTCTTCTTTCTGCTGGCATCGTCACCGCGACGAGATGAAGACCTTAAACGCGCATGCGTCGTCATTATTGGTGTCGCAGTCTCTGTTGGCGCCTATTCGGGATTTCAGGCTCTGGTGTTAACAGGAAATGAAGGGTTGGTGCCTCAGCCTGTAATCGATCTCACGCAATACGGACGCAGTGATTTGTGGTTTGGGTCGTTCCGACTCTACGGAACGCTCCCCAACTTGGGACCAAATTTTCTTGGTGCGTTCCTATTGTTTCCTGCGGTTCTCGCGCTCAGTTGTTCATTCGGACAGAGTGGATTTGTTAGGATGCTATGGCTCATCGCTTCTCTGAGCCTCGCAGCGGTGATTGTCGGTACGTATTCCCGAGGAGCAATGGTCGCTCTTCTCGTTGCGTTCGTCATGCTTCCGTTCTGGCGTAGGAGCACGCGCGGCGTTTGGCTGGTGCTCGTTAGTGTCGCAATGAGCGTGGTGCTAGTAGCTCAGACGCCCGTTGGACGTTACGCTCGTTCCCTCTATGTCGCTGGACAGCTGGACGTCTCTGGTAGCGCTCGAGTGCAGCTCTGGAGAACAATTCTCAGGAGAAGTGCTGACTATCCCTTCGGCATGGGTTTCAACGCATGGCCACGCCAGTCGCGTTCAGAGATGGACGTTGGCATCGCTGAAGCGCAAGCAACCATCGGTCAGGCTCGCCCTGCAGAGAATCAATGGATGCGGGAGCTTGCTGATAGAGGCATTCCAGGTGTACTTGCGCTCGCTCTCTTAATGGCGGGCCTGATCCGCTTGACCTATCGGATGGCTGACCCGCACGAGACCAGCGGGTACGTGCGCGACTTCATAGCGGCGAGCGGAGCAGCGAGCGTGGGGTGGGTAGCTGTGTTTGTCACAGGCGACCATCTCATGTACGATAGCGTTGCGGGAATTTTCTGGTATCCGTTTGCGCTCGTCCTCGCGACTAGTCGCGATATCTGCTGGCATTCTGTCTCCCAATCGATGGGGGTCTCGTCGCACGTCTCTCCGGGCATTCGTGCAACCTAGTCTCGCCGTCCCCGCAACCCGGGTTCTGCGGGTCTGCCACGTGATCACCGGGTTTGATGATGGCGGAGCTGAACGCGTTCTTCTCAACACAGTTCGACGTCTCGACCGGACGCGCTTCGACCCCCTAATCGTTTCGCTGCGGGGCCGAGGCCCTCTGTCGGACGAGGCGGATCAGACCGGGGTAAGAACGATCCACCTGGGTATGGGACGCCGCCCGGGTCCCGCGACGATCTGGCGGCTTGCGAGACTGTTCCGCTCCGAAGCGGTGACTGTAGTGCACGCCTACCTGTATGATGCAAGTATCGCATCGAGAATCGCCGGCCGATTGGCAAAAGTTCCAATCGTGCTGACATCGACACGAGCCCCTCTAGAGTATCTACCTCGCTTCGCTTGGTGGCTTGATCGCGTTACGTCGCGCTGGTGTCGGCGGATCGTTGCTGTCTCTCAACACACAGCAGATACTATTGTAAGAGTTGAAGGCATGCCCAAGGAGCGCATTGTCGTGATCCCGAACGGTGTGGATGTTGCCCGTTTCACACCGAGGGATTCGGTGCAGGCGAGATCCTATTGGGGCCTTGATAATGCTGCGTTCGTAGTGGCGTCCATCGGCCGTCTCGTGGAGCAAAAAGCACATCGCGACCTGTTTAAGGCGCTCGCGCTTGCTCGCACAGTTGTTCCTTCATTACGCTGCCTTATCGCGGGAGATGGCCCACTGCGTCGCACGCTTGAAGCCGATGCTCACAGGTTAGGCGTCGGTACAGCATGTCGCTTCCTGGGAAACGTTCCCAACGTTGAATCGGTACTCGCCGCGGCGGATGTGACTGTCCTGTCATCGCGCTTTGAGGGGATGCCCAATGTGGTGCTCGAAGCGATGGCGATGGGCTGCCCGGTGATTGCCACGTCCGTCGGAGGCTCGACGGAATTGGTCCGGAACGGCGAAACCGGCTTCCTTGTCCCACCCGGCGATACGACAGCGATTGCGGAAGCGATGATTTCCATCGCTTCCTCGGCAGAACGACGCACACATTTTCGTGCGCGATCCCGGGAAGTCGCCGTTACCTGTCACGGGATAGATAAGATGATCAGGTCCGTGGAGAAGCTCTATCTCGATGAGTGGGAGAATTCTACAGCCTCGTCTGTGACTTCATCCAATGCGTGATTCGCTAGTCGAGTTGCTGAGATGTCCGGAATGTGCAGGAAGGCTAGACATGAGCGCCGAGGAGAGGTCGGCGGATCATGTGATCACTGGACGGCTCAGCTGTACGGCCTGCAAACGTGCCTTCCCGATTCTTCGCGGGGTTCCGCGTCTTCTCCCTGATGGGTTGCGTGACGATCAAACGGACGACTCCTTCAACGCGGTGCAGCAGCGAACGCAGCGCAGCTTCGGGTACCAATGGATGCGCTTTGGCGAGCTCCGGCCAGAGTTTGAAGAGCAGTTCCTGTGGTTCATCTCACCACCCATCACCCGAGGGTTTTTCGGGGGTAAGCGAGGCGTCGACGCCGGTTGTGGGTTCGGCCGGCACTTGTATTGGGCAGCCAGCTGGGGCGCAGAAATAATTGGAGTCGACGTGAGCGATTCTGTTGATCGGGCCTTCGCCAATACCGCTCACCTGCCTAACGCTCACATCGTCCAGGGCGACATCTATCATTTGCCGGTCGCGCGGTCGGAATTCGACTTCGCCTACAGCCTTGGCGTTTTGCATCACCTACCCGATACAGCTCGAGGGCTTGCGAGTGTTGCCCAATGCGTCCGACCAGGAGGAAAAGTCATTACCTGGCTCTACTCAGGTGGCCGCGGGAAGTGGTTCGAGCGTGTTGAGCCCCTGCGCCGAGCCGTATCAAAATTGCCGTTGCCTGTTTTGTATTGGATTTCGTTTGTGATCGCTGGTCTGGGTTATCCTACAGTCATCGTGCCGTACAGGTGGCTTTCCCGAATGCGACTATTCCGCGGCCTGCTCAACCGGCTACCATCGCACGTCAAGTATTACGCTGCCTATCCATTTCGAGTCTATCACGCGGACTGGGTGGACAGGCTTTCTCCGCCTGTGCGATCCTACTTCAGGGCTCCAGAGGCTCAGGCGCTCTTGGAGGGGCAAGGCCTCGCGAGCGTTGAAACATACCTGACCCTGGAAACTGGAGTGACGGCGGTCGGTCAGGTTGTACGCGAGCACAGCCCCCAGTGACTCGGTACCGGGTCGCTCACATCATTACAACATTTTCGAAGTCTTCTGGTGCCGCAGAGAACACCAAACTCACGGTCAACCTGCTCGACCGCACTCGCTTCGACGTTTTCCTGGCAACTCCTCCGAGGGAGTCAATGGTTGCTGAATTGGCGCCAGACGTCATCCACGTTCCGCTCTCCTGCCTTCGGCGTGCGATCAATCCTTTCGCGGATCTGTTCGCGTTCATCGAGCTCTACCGCTCGATCCGTCGTTCTCGCTTCGACGTCGTTCATACGCACAATGCGAAGGATGGGATCCTCGGTCGGTGGGCTGCCCGATTAGCAAGCATACCCGCAATCGTACACACGATTCACAACGTCTCGTTCCAAGCTTCGACGAGCCCCTTGTTGAACAGGCACTACGCGATGCAGGAACGCTTGGCCTCTCGCTTCACCGATCGCTTGCTGGCAGTATCGACCGACAATGCGGCCAAATACCTGCGAAACGGAATCGGCTGTCCCGAACAGTATCGAACGGTGTACTCGGGACTCGAATTGGCGCGATACATTGACGATGGACGGCCGGCGGCGGAGCGTCGAGCGGCACTGGGGCTGCCGCCTGACGTGGGTCCGTGGGTGGCTTGGGTAGGTCGATTCAATCCTCAAAAGGATCCGCTGACGTTTGTTCGAGCGGCGCAATTCGTAAAGGCTCAAGTGTCTGGCGTACGGTTTGTTGTTTGCGGGGACGATCCCATCAAGCCCTCGCTCCAAGCGGAGACGCGCGCGCTCGTCGCCGAGCTAGGCCTTGGCGAGGTCATGCATTTCCTGGGATTCCGTCCGGACTTAACTAACGTTTTGCGCGGTGTCGATGTTGTCATGCACTCCTCCCGCCACGAAGGAATGGGACGAGTAATTTGTGAGGCTCTTGCGTGCGAGCGGCCGGTGGCGGGCACCGCTGTTGATGGTGTGACTGAAGTAATCGATTCTGGGCGTCGTGGCGGCGTGCTTGTCGCACCTGGAGATCCTATCGCACTTGCACAAGCGGCGGTACTACTGTTGACTGACCAGACGCTTGCGAGGACATTGGCGAGGAGGGGCCGTGAGTGGGTTACACAAAACCTTTCGGCGCAGGCCATGGTGAGAACGATCGAGCAGGTCTATCTCGAGTTGCTGACGACGACGCGGACTTAACAGTCAAATCCCAGCCTATAGCCTCGGTTGAACAACGAGCGCGCATGTCGATCTCAACCGCCCGCCTCGGAGGCACTCTCCTTCTTCGTTCCTATAAAGAGCAGATATGGGCTAAGCGATCGGATTTCGGGACTTCGTTCAGCGAATACCAATCGAAAGAGAACGTTGAGGACTTGTTGTACCCTTCCGCACAAGCGCAGTATGTGGCGCTTCGGCGAAACCGGTTTGGTATTGAAGATTCGAAAACTGAAAGTACCGTAATACCGACAAATGATCGGAACGAGCTCCCTCTTCGCCTCGAAGAGATTGCAGAAGGCGTCAAGATTCATGATTGAGAGGTTGTGCAGCGGGAGGGTCTCTTTATTGAAGAAGTATACGAGTGCGCGATTGACTCCGCGAAGGTTGGGAATTGAGACCACCAAGTGCCCACCCGAGCGGAGCAGATTCAAATGACCGGCGATCACAGCGGTCGGATCCGAAAAGTGTTCAATGAAACCATGGGATATCACGATATCGAACTGGCCTCGGTGCTTGTCTTGAAATGACTGCGACAGGAAGTCCGCGTGAATGACGTTCGCGGGATCCAATCCATGCATTGAGAATAGCTGCCGATTGACGCGGACACCGGGTTCGGAGTACTCGACACCGTACGGTTGATATCCGAGTGATTTCCAGAACTCGACCAGGTTTTCTCCCGGCGCGCTGCCTACCTCGAGGATCGTAACGCGCTTATTGCGTGGAAGGATTTGCGGATAAATCACATCCCATAGGAGGAATTCGGAATAAGGGCGTACGAGGTCGACGAAGCGAGGTCCCAACAATCGTTTAATGAAGCTAATGACAGGTCTCTTTGGATGCCCTCCGTGTTCCGCAAAACCGTGTAAGTATTTTGCGTCCCAGTATTGCTTATCGGTTAGCCGCTGCATCGGCTGTCTCTTTCCGCGCCGTCGGGTGGTGTTGACTGAACTTGGGATCCCGAGTCCAAAACGCAGCTAACCGCCGACGGAGGCGGAGATACTCGTCGTCACCATCTGCAATGAGGTCGTCGTGGTGTTTCAGTAAGATTGCGAGCGCTGAAGCCAGAACTTCAAAAACGGTTCCAACAAGCAAGACCGTGATCACGCGTCGCGGTTTCGTGCGCCTTCCAGGAATAGTCGGACGATCGATAACAGTTAATACTGGCGTGTTGTTGACTTCCTCGATGCGAGCCGTCTCGTACTCCCGTCTGAGTGTCAGGTAGAGTTCTTGTTGGACCGCCACTTGCCGATTCAGGCGTTGCTCTTCGAACCTTAGCTGGAGCGACGCTTGCCACTGCCTATTACGGTCGTAGAACGCCCGCAACGCTTCTTCTGCAGTCCGGAGCTGCTCTTCGGCGAACGAGACGCGGCCCTCGATGAACTTGCGTCGCTCTCCCGCGGAGCTCTGGCGAGTTTGGACGTTGAAGTCGAACAGTCGGTCTAGTAGCAACTGCAGGAGATCTCTCGCCGCGCTAGGGTATGGTGCTTCAACAGTTACGCGCACCACGTCGGTCCTCTGATCCACTCCGAGTGTGAGCCTGTCGCGTAGTTCCTTAATCCCCTCGTCAAGGCGTCGTTCCGGAGTCGACCCCGTGATGCGATACAGGTCATAGACAACGACGCTGTCATTGGCGTGCGGGCCAGCGACCTTCGCAGAGAGCACCGCGCTGAGAATCTCGCGACTCCTGAGAAGATCAGCGTCGGTAGGCAGGCGCATAGGGCCGCTACTCTCCGGGACAAACGAAGCGGTCGCCGCGTATGTTGGGCGCATCAGAAGCACAACAACCGACGTCACGAGTGCAGCAACGATTGGGAGGCCCAGCACAAGGCGATATCTGCTAACCAATGCCTCGAGAACTGGGAATATCGTGCGCCGCTCGGATGTCCTATTCATTTTAGCCTAACTGCCAGTAGACGTGCGTCACTATGCTCGACAAGGAACTGCAGTTGAGTCGTCGAAGGTATGTTTCCATTTGCGAACGCATCCTCACGGGCTGACGTACTCTAATCGCACACGGAGCGTATACCGTGGTGATCCAGTCACGCGATCCAATTTGGTCATGTAACTAATGGGCTGATTGGCGGCCGCAAAGAAGAGAAAGCTGCCAGTGACCTCTGTTCCGGGTACCGCGCTTGCTCGAAGGGGCGCACTCACTTCCGTCTGATCGAGAATGCCGTTGTTCCACGCGCCGGTAGCCGATATTTCGCCGCCGGTGCCGGCCTTCGCAAGAATCAGGGAAATTGTCAAACGGTAGATCCCTTCGCCCAGAATAAGCCCCGTGTTGATGAGCGTGGTTCTCGGGATCGCGGACGTCTGNNCCGCCGTTTGGGTGGTGAAAAAGTTCGGACTCGTCGTTGATGGTCCATAGTACTCCTGGGACCGCACCGACCGACCTGTTGCGTCTTTGTAGCTACAGTTTCCAGAGCCACAAGCCCAGAGGTTCCCAGTGAAAATTGCTGGGGGATCCGTACTCAATGGATTTGCTAAATCGATCGCTAGTCCGCCGGACCCGGTGTTCTCCCAGCGATTACTCATGAAACGCACGAGCTGCATCGTGCCAGTGATCGCAATGAAAGGACTGTCACAGTGTGCTTCGAACCGGTTGCCAATCCAACCGCTTGACGCAGTGAGTGTTTTGCCAGGGTTGTCAAACTTTATAAACCCATTCCCGGCAGCAGAACAACCAACATTCGCGTTCGAACTCACCACCGAGATCCCGTCGGGCCCACCCGCATCACCCGGCATTCCTGTCAGCTGAAAAGCAAAGGTAGGTTCGCTCGTCGTTGCGGGTACCTGGATTTCCACTTGGTTCAGGTCGTCAAACCCGCAGCACTTGGATGCGGCACCTGTGAACTCGATGCCGAACTGGTTAAACCCCGTGATGCCGATGCGGTTGATATGGCAATACAGGCACGCCACGGTGATCCCGCCGGGGGGGAACGTCGGGCCACAGAACCCGGTCAGCTGAAGGTCCCGAAGCGTGACACGGCCCACCGGAGCGTCCGGTGTGCCGATTGTCAGCATCGGAACCGTCGAGTGCCTTGAGCAGAGCTGCGTTCCGCCTCTGCCTCCCCCGAAGCCGCCGGACCCATCCCCATACACCAGTAGTCCTGAACACCGGATTGTCAAACGAACGAAAATGTACTGTCCGGCCGGGATGTGGACGGGAGGCGGGGCCGTGGACGAAGTACCTCGGTCGCAACTGGAATTAATAGCGGACTGCAACGCGGATGTTTGATCCAGTGTCGCGTTCGGGACAGCACCACAATCTACGACGCTGATTGGTTCGTTGGCAGCTGGTATCCTGCATTGCGCGTCTAGTGTGTTGGCAAGCGTCAGGCCTACGAACGGCAACCAATAACGCACGTAATCACCGCGTCGCCACGACGATGATCGCGACTGTGCTCGCGAGGATCTGCGCGATCGCACCAACCAGCGCAACCATATCTGTATGCGGGGCGTTTGGATCCTTTGCAGGGACGTGGACCTCCGAACCTGGTCCCGGCGCTGGATTGCTGCTGAACAATAGAGAGCGACGGCGGGTCCTGACCTCGCCGTTGGCATACCGCACACTAACCTGTCCCTTTTGCGCTACCGGGGTGAACCCACCTGCCGCGCTCAGATAGTAGTCCAACCCAGCGCCACGTCGGTAAAGGACACTGCCGGGAGAGTTCACCGCTCCAGTGACAGTCACACTCGGCTGATATTCGGGGATTCGAATCGAATCCTCAGGCTGCAGGATGACATTGTCGCGAGAGCCATGATCTTTGAGTGCCTTCGGCAGGTCTATGTTGATGCGGCCTCGGTTATCCGCGGCACGGACGAACTGAATGCCTTCTGGGTACGCGCGCGGTGTCAACCCGCCCGCCCGCTGCACTAAATCGGCCAGCCGGTCATCCTTTGCCTTCAGGGCATAAGTGCCCGGGTACATCACCTCGCCCGTAATCGTCACAGTACGCTGTAGCTCGAAATCGGGCTGCCGAAAAATCAACACGTTATCAAACGGCTCGAGCATCACCTCTTGTGCCGAGCCACGAGCGGGGAAGGGAACGCCAGGTGGTCCGATGTACCGCCCCGTTGAGTCGCGCGAGAACGAATACGTCGAATCGAGCGGCACCCGCACCGTCGTCGCGAGCTGTCCCTTCGATCGATCTGCCGGCAACTTGGCAATCTCGGCCTCGCGCAAGTCGGCGCCGATCCTCGGCCCGCGCGCCAACGTCATCAGGTGCCGCAAGGTCATCCCCGCTCGCCATGGATACGTCCCCGGTTGTTGCACCATTCCCGTGATCGCCACGGTGTACTGCTCGGCGGCATCGCCCAACGCGTCCACCTGCACGACGTCTCCGTCTTCGAGCCGGAACGGCGGCACAGCGCCCTTGGACATGGGGACGTCGATCGTGACCCGCGCCGTGCTCTGCGTGCCGCGCGCATCGGCTGGGAGAATCCGCGTGACCTTCAAGCGCTCGCGTGCCGCGTCCGGGCGGAACCCTCCCGCGGCTGCAATCATGTCGGCGAGCGTCTCGCCCGCCTTGGTCTCGTAAACGGCGGGCCGGAGCACGGCGCCCGTCACCCGCACCCGCGATTCGTGGATCGGGACGAAGATCACATCTCCCGTCTCGAGCCGGATGTCGCCGCGCGTATCGCCGCGGAGCAGGTAGTCGTAAAGATCGAGTGTCGCGATCGTCTTGCCGTGCCGCTGCACCTCAACCCCGCGCAGCTTGGCGCGCTCCGTCACGCCACCTGCCGCGTACAGCGCCGTGAACAC
>WNGJ01012566.1_pt1 | contig 11462 bp, 7 predicted proteins | sample 5400611 | NCBI WGS metagenome assembly WNGJ01 (sample SAMN13153375, study PRJNA577476) | soil metagenome | isolation source: 40 cm soil or saprolite under Garry oak tree replicate 1 | place: USA:California | collected 2016-06-15 | reverse complement strand
TTGAGGTGGCGGGAAACTGGCCGAGATGGTCGATGCGCAGCGGCGCGGTCTCTTCGCGCACGCGGGCCACGACCGACAGCGGCACCTGGCCGGTGCCGGTCGAGGTCGGAATATAGATCGATGTCAGTGACTGCAGCGAGGATTGCTGCTTGGGATCGGCCTCGAGGATGACCCGCTTCTGGTTGGAATTGGTGAAGATCGTGGAGACGATGCGCTGGCCGAATGCATCGTAGAGCGCATTGTCGATGGTCGCCGGTGTGATGCCGAACCGACCGGCCGTATCGCGGTCGATCTCGATGAAGGCCGAAAGCCCGTTGGCCTGAATATCGCTCGACACATCGGCGAAGTGCGGCATGGAATTGAGCTTTTCCACCAGGCGCGGCGCCCATTCGGCAAGTTCCTTGGGATTGGCGTCCTCCAGGATGAATTGATACTGGGTGCGGCTGACCTGATCGTCGATGGTGAGGTCCTGGACCGGCTGCATGAACAGCGAGATGCCGCCGACCGCCGCCGCTTCGTGCGTCAGCCGCCTGATGATCTCGCTCACATCGGCGGTGCGGGTCTCATGCGGCTTGAGATTGATGAGCAGACGGCCGGTGTTGAGCGTAATGTTGGTGCCATCGACCCCGATGAAGGAAGACAGGCTTTCCACATCGGGATCTTTCAGGATTGCGTCGGCCAGCGCCTGCTGGCGTTCCGCCATGGCGCCGAACGAGATTGATTGCGGGGCCTCGGAAATGCCTTGGATCAAGCCGGTGTCCTGCACCGGGAAGAATCCTTTCGGAATGACGATGTAGAGCCACGCCGTCAGCGCCAACGTGCCGAGCGCGACAACAAGCGTCGCGGTCTGCCGGTCGAGCACGCCGCGCAGCAGATACGCATAGCCGTCGATCAGCCGATCGAACCACCTGCGCGTGCGCCGCTGGAATGCGTTCTCCCGCGCTTCCGCCGCGGGTTTGAGCAGCTTGGCGCAGGCCATCGGCACCAGGGTCAACGATACTACCGCCGAGATCAGGATGGTGATCGCGAGCGTGATGGCGAATTCGCGAAACAGCCGGCCCACCACATCGCCCATGAAGAGCAGCGGGATCAGCACCGCGATCAGCGATATGGTCAGCGAGATGATAGTGAAGCCGATCTGCTCGGAGCCCTTCAGCGCAGCTCGCAGCGGCGAATCACCTTCCTCGATATAACGCGAAATGTTTTCGATGACGACGATGGCGTCGTCGACCACAAAGCCCGACGATATGGTGAGCGCCATCAGCGTCAGATTATTGAGGCTGAAGCCGAGCAGATACATGGCGCCGAATGTCCCGATCAGCGACAGCGGCACCGACAGGCTCGGGATGATGGTGGCGCGCGCGCTGCGCAGGAAGACGAAGATCACCAGCACCACGAGGACGACCGCGAGCATCAGCTCGAACTCCACGTCCACGACGGAAGCGCGGATCGTCACGGTGCGATCGGTCAGCACCGACACGTCGATCGCGGCGGGCAGCGCGGCTTGGAGCTGCGGAAGCAATGCCTTGATGTTGTCCACCACCTCGATGACGTTGGCGGCGGGCTGGCGCTGCACATTGAGGAGGACGGCGGGGGTCAGATTCATCCACGCCGCCAGCTTGGTGTTCTGGGCGCCATCGATGGTCTCGGCGACATCGCGCAGCCGCACCGGAGAGCCGTTGCGATAGGCGATGATGAGGTCGCGATAGCCGGCGGCGCTCATCAACTGGTCGTTGGCGTTGATGGTGGAGGCGCGCGTCGGCCCGTCGAAATTGCCTTTGGGCGTGTTGACGTTGGCGGTGCCCAGAGTGGTGCGCAGGTCGTCGATATTGAGCCCGTAGGCGGCAAGCTTGCGGATGTCGGCCTGGATGCGCACCGCCGGCTTCTGTCCGCCGCTGATGGTGACGAGCCCGACGCCCGGAAGCTGCGAGATCTTCTGGGCGAGCCGCGTGTCGGCAAGCTCCTGCACCTCGGGCAGCGGCAGCGTGTCCGAACGCAGCGCAAGAGTAAGGATCGGGGCGTCGGCCGGGTTGACCTTGGCGTATATGGGCGGCGCCGGCAGGTCGGACGGCAGCAGGTTGCCGGCCGCGTTGATGGCGGCCTGCACCTCCTGCTCGGCGACATCGAGGCTGAGATTGAGACTGAACTGGAGCGTGATGACCGAGGAGCCGGCTGAGGTCGCCGAACTCATCTGATTGAGCGCAGGCATCTGGCCGAGCTGGACCTCAAGCGGCGCCGTGACCGAGGAGGTCATCACGTCCGGGCTCGCGCCCGGATAGAAGGTCTGCACCTGGATGGTCGGGTAGTCGACCTCGGGCAGCGCCGCGAGCGGCAGGAAACGAAAGGCGACGATGCCGGACAGCATGATCGCGATCATGAGCAGCGTCGTCGCCACCGGCCGCATGATGAAGGGGCGCGACGGGCTCATGGACGCACTCTCAGGGGCGCGTTCGGTTCACGTCGAACCATTTCTCCGGAGTCATGGCCGGGCTTGTCCCGGCCATCCACGCCTTTCTCGCTGAAGGTCCGCAAGGAAAGGCGTGGATGCCCGCGACAAGCGCGGGCATGACGGTGCGGAGAGGTGATTCGATCATGGCGCGCCTCGCGACCGCCGGCCGCCGTTCCCAGGGCCGGCCGGCGACGCATTTCCGCTCGCGGCGCCTCCGGGTGCCTGATTTCCAGTCGCCGTATTTCCCGCGGGATCGGCACTTCTGTTTGCCGCGCCGCCTCCTCCGTCGCCGCCTTCGGCGTTGCGCACCGCGACCCTCGCGCCATTGCGCAGCCTGTCGGCGCCGTCGACCACAACGCGGTCCCCCGGCGCGAGGCCCGCTTGAATTGCGACCCGTTCCGCGCTGGCTGGGCCGAGCGTCACCGGTCTCACCGCAACGGTGCTGTCGGCGTTGAGGAGATACACGAACGTGCCGGGCGCGCCGCGCTGGATCGCGCTCGTCGGCACCACGGTCGCGTCGCGCAGGGTGTCGATCAGGAGTTGAACATTGACGAACTGATTGGGAAACAGGCTGTCGTCGTCATTGGCGAATTCCGCCCGCAGCTTCAAGGTGCCGGTGGTGGTATCGATCTGATTGTCGAGCGTCTTCAATGTGCCGGCGGCGAGCCTCTTCGCGCCGCTGCGGTCGAAGGCTGTCACCGGCAGGGTCGCGCCGGCGCGAAGACGCTTGACGATTGCCGGCAGGTTATCCTCCGCCACGGTAAAAATGACGCTGATGGGTTGCAGTTGGGTGATGACCACGATGCCGCTCGCATCGTTGGCCGTCACATAGTTGCCCGGATCGACCAGCCGCAACCCGGCCCTGCCGGTAACCGGCGACACGATGTGGCAATAGGCGATGTTGAGCTTCTGGGCATCGATCTGAGCCTTATCCGAGATGACGAGGCCCTTGTCCTGCGCGACGAGCGAAGCTTGTGTGTCGAGCTGCTGTCGCGGGATGGCGTTGGTCTTGGCGAGATCCTGGTAGCGCTTGAGATCAAGCTCTGCGGCCTGCAGCAGCGCCTGGTCGCGTTCAAGGGCGCCCTGGGCCTGGGAGAGAGCGAGCTCGTAAGGGCGCGAATCGATCTCGGCAACGAGATCGCCCTTGTTAATCATCTGCCCTTCCTGGTAGGCGACACGGATCAGCTGGCCGCTGATCTGCGATTTGATCGCCACGGTGGCAAGCGACGTGACGGTGCCGAGCCCATTGAGCGTGATGTCAATATTGCCAGTGACGGCGGGCGCCGCGACGACCGGCATCGCCGCGGCGAATGCGTTTTGCCGCGCGGGTTGCGGCGCCGGCTGACGCCCATAAACCCACCACCAGCCTGCCGCCGCCGCCCCGACCACAAGAAGCAGCAACCCAAGCCGCCGGCCGGTCCTCGACTTCACGGGCTTTCGCGTAACCGGCTTGTCGAAGGGTTGCGTCCTGGCGTAATCCGTGGTGGTGCGATCGTCCATAGGCTGCCGTTAAAGTCCGTCCAACAGAAAACCGGCACGCCCGCTCCCTACCCGAATGCGGGGGAGGAAGGCGCGCGCGGCGCCCAATCATATCCGTGGTTCCGGTCCGGACTCGCACGGATCGTCGACATGTTACCACATCAGATAATCGCACATTCCAGAACCAGATGTTACCGACCTCTTTCCGTCAGATGAAAAAACGTCAATGTAGCCGGTAGCATAATGGCAACCGGCGATTGCGGCGGATGCTCCGGCAAAGCCGCCCCGCAACGCGGCTACAGCATTTCCCGATTAGCCTGACATCCATTTTGGTGTCATCGCCCGGCTTGACCGGGCGATCCAGTAACCACCGATCGGGGGGTACTGGATTGCCCGGTCAAGCCGGGCAATGACACTGGCAAGGTCAACCTAATCGAAAGATGCTCCTAAGGGCGCTTCGCACTGCAACGGCGTGACGGGGACTGCGAAGTATGCAATCCTTGCGGTTACTGGGATGGGCGGCGATTGAATTGCCGCCAAGAGCACGGTAAGCAGTTTGTCGATCAAAAACGGATGGGGCGCCAATGCCGTCCGTGAACGCAAGGAGAGGAACGCCATGTCGAAATCAACGAGACCTGCGCGCCCAACGCGGCGCAATTTCCTCAAGGTCGCCGCCGCGACCGCGACTGCATCGGCCGTAGCGGCCCCGAATGTCGTCAGCGCCCAGGGCGTCATCAACATGCGCTGGCAGAGCACGTGGCCGTCGAAGGACATATTCCACGAGTACGCCCAGGATTACGCCAAATTAGTCAACGACATGACCGGCGGCGATCTCAAGATCGAAGTGCTGCCCGCGGGCGCCGTGGTGCCGGCGTTCGGGCTGATCGATGCCGTGTCGAAAGGAACGCTCGACGGCGGCCACGGCGTGCTGGTCTACCACTACGGCAAGCAAACCGCGCTGGCACTGTGGGGATCGGGCCCCGGCTACGCCATGGACGGCAACATGCTGCTCGCCTGGCATAGGTGGGGGGGCGGCAAGGAGCTTCTGCAGAAGCTTTATGCATCGCTTGGCCTGAACGTTGTCTCGTTCCCGTACGCCCCGCATCCGACGCAGCCGCTCGGGTGGTTCAAGAAGCCGATCACCAAGGTGGACGACTTCAAGGGCATGAAATACCGCACCGTCGGTATTTCCATTGACATGTTCACCGCGATGGGCGCCGCGGTCAACGCGCTGCCCGGCGGCGAAATCGTGTCGGCGATGGACCGCGGCCTGCTCGAGGCGGCCGAGTTCAACAACGCCACGTCCGATCGCGTCCTCGGTTTCGCCGACGTCTCCAAGATCTGCATGCTGCAGAGCTACCACCAGAACGCCGAGCAGTGCGAGATCACCTTCAACAAGACAAAATACGATGCACTGCCCGACAAAATGAAGGCGATCATCGCCAATGCGGTCAGCGCCGCTTCCCAAGAGATGCAATGGAAGGCGATCGACCGCTACTCGCAGGACTACGTCGAGTTGCAGACGAAGGACAAGGTGAAGTTCTACAAAACGCCGGATGCAATCCTCAAAAGGCAGCTTGAGATCTTCGATGACCTCGTGAAGAAGTACTCGGCGACAAATCCGCTGTTCAAGGAGATCGTCGAATCGCAGATCGTGTTTGCCAGGCGGGCGACGCAATGGGAACAGGACACTGTCGTCAGCCGCAAGATGGCGTTTGATTACTACTTCGGGCCGAACGGGACCGCGAAGAAGACCTAACGGCGCATTGAACCGGCAAAGCACCGTTCGGGACAGACCGGATGGTGCTTTGTCATTTCATCCTTTCCTGGGAATAATCGGCGGCGACCAATGACGGTCCAAAAATTTCTGCTGATCATCGACGAAATCAGCACGTGGGTCGGCAAGACCGCCGCCTGGCTGATCATTTTGCTGATGGCCATCGTCTGCGTTGAAGTGTTCAAGCGCTACATCATGAACATGCCCACGGCGTGGATTTTCGATGCCGACAATATGCTGTACGGAACGGCGTTTATGCTCTGCGGCGCCTATACGCTCGCGCAGAACGCCCATGTCCGCGGCGACTTCCTCTACAGCTCGATGCGGCCGCGGATGCAGGCCTCACTCGATATCGTGCTGTATGTGGTGTTTTTTATCCCTGGGATCGCCGCGCTCATCTACGCCGGCTTTGAGTATGCCTCCGACTCGTGGCGGATCGCGGAGCATTCGAATGTGACGGCGGACGGCCCGCCGGTCTATCACTTCAAGTCGATGATTCCACTCGCCGGCGTGCTCGTGATGCTGCAAGGCGTCGCCGAAATCGTACGCTGCGTCTTCTGCCTTCAGACCGGCGATTGGCCGAGCCGGCTGAAGGATGTCGCCGAGATCGACGTCATCGAGGAGCAACTTGCGCACAGCGAATACGTCGATGAAGAGTCGCGCAAGATCGCGATTGAGCGTGCCCAACAAATCGACGAAACGGCGCGCCAGCGCGGCATGGGCGGAGACATGAACACATGAGCGATCCGGCACTCGGGCTTTTGATGCTCGCGCTCATCGTGGTCGTAATCATGTTGGGCTTCCCGACAGCGTTCACGCTGATGGGCTTGGGCATGTTTTTTGGCTACATCGCGTTCTACGACCCGACGCATTCCTGGGCGGACAATCGCGTCTTCGATTTGATGGTCGAGCGTACCTACGGCGCGATGACCAACGACGTTCTGATCTCCATCCCGCTATTTGTGCTCATGGGATACGTGATGGAGCGCGGCGCGCTGGTCGACAAGATGTTCTACTCGATCCAGCTCGCCTTCCGGCGCGTGCCGGCCTCGCTCGCCGTCGCCACGCTGATCGTGTGCACGTTCTGGGGCATCGCCAGCGGCCTGGTGGGCGCGGTCGTGGTGCTGATGGGCGTCATCGCATTTAATCCCATGCTCAAGGCGGGATACGATGTGAAACTCGCCTCTGGCGTCATCACCGCGGGCGGCACGCTCGGCATTCTCATCCCGCCGTCGGTGATGATCATCGTCTATGCGGCGGTCGCCGGGCAGTCGATCGTCAAGCTCTATGCGGCTGCGATGTTCCCCGGCTTTTTCCTGTCGTTCCTGTACCTCGTCTACATCATCGGCTGGGCGATGATTAATCCGAAGATCGCGCCGCGATTGCCGGAAGAACAGATGAAAGTCCCGGTACCGGCGTGGCTATTGAAGTTCGAGGACGCCTATCGTTCGCAAACTGTCCTGATCTCGCTGGTCAAGGGGCTGCTCTCGCCGTCGAAGGCAAGGCAGATCGATGCGGAGGGTCGTCCGGTCAGCTACTGGATGCTGCTCTCAAGTCTCGGTTACGCGCTGGTGCCGTTTATGATCGTCGCCGGCACAATGGCAACTGTCTGGTGGTACGTCGTCATTCACCAGCAGGCGGCCGTCGAGGCCGTCGTGACCGGGGTGGAGCAACTGGGCACACCAGGGCTGAGTGCGGCCGAGGCCACGCCTGCCGAACTGGGGCCAACACTCGAATTCTACCTTTGGTTCTGGGGCATCACCGCCGTCTGTGCGCTGCTGCAGGTGCGCTACTACTGGCGGTTCAACGCCGAGCGGCTGCAGGTTGTGAAACTGCTGACCTCGTCGACGATGCCGCTGGGCATTCTTACCGTCGTCGTGCTCGCTGTTATCCTGTTCGGCATCACCACCGCGACCGAGTCCGCCGCCGTCGGCGCCGCCGGCGCGTTTTTGCTGGCGGTGCAAGCGCGCACGCTGGACTGGAAACGCACCAAGGAAGCGGTGTTCCTGACCGCGAAAACCACCGCAATGGTGTGCTGGCTGTTCGTTGGCTCGGCGCTGTTCTCAGGCGTATTTGCGATCCTCGGCGGTCAGGCGCTGCTCGAGCATTGGGTGCTCGGGCTCAATATGTCGCCGATAACGTTCATGCTCCTGTCGCAGGCGATCATCTTCCTGCTCGGCTGGCCGCTGGAGTGGACCGAGATCATCATCATCTTCGTGCCGATCTTCCTGCCGATGCTCAAGCACTTCAATATCGACCCGATCCTGTGGGGCACGCTGGTGTTCGTGAACCTGCAAGCGGCGTTCCTGTCGCCGCCGGTCGCCATGTCGGCGTTCTATCTCAAGGGCGTGTCGCCGTCCCACGTCACGCTCAACCAGATTTTCGCAGGCATGATGCCTTACATGATCATCGTGATCATATGCATGGTTATCATGTATTTCTGGCCCGGCATGACACTGTGGCTGCCGAACTATCTCTATGGTGGCGGGTGACACCCGGCCCTTATGAAATCAATCACTAAGCTTAGAACCAAGGGTGAACATATAAGCCGTTCGACCCAATTTCGACCCAACGTCGGGGAACGCGGCGGCGTCACGGCGGCGATCGAGATGCAGGACGCGGCGCTCCGGTCCGCATCGACGTTCAGGCCCACGCCGTTGCCGATCTTGACCGGCGACTCGGCCAAATCGATTCGGCGATCGAAGAAGCGGCCAAGCGGGCAAGACCAACACGGCACTGTCCGCCATCGAAGGACAGCGCAAGGCCCGTGCGGGACTCGTGGATGAGCGGAAGCGGGAAGCAGCCACTTTGGCTTCCTTGCAGGCAGAGCGTGCCAGTGTGGCTGCCAAGGACAGGCAAATCGAGACCGAGGCCGCACCCATCCGCTACGTCGCTGAGCTCGTCGGCGCCGACACCGATTCGGAGAAGGCGATCCGGTGGCTCATCCTGATGATGGTGCTGTGCTGCGGTGCTGTGCTGCGATCCCGCTGGCCATCGCGTTAACTGCCGCGGCGTCGGCCCGATAGTAACCCTAATCCGGCGTTGTGCTGGTCACTGCGCGGCGCCGGCTTTATCCCTCAGCGTGAAACTCGCGGCTGCCCCTTGGCAGATGGCTTGGATGCGAGAGCCGCTTTCCGCGCAACACAATCGCTGTGGGCTGCCACTTGCGCCTCGTTGTAAGTCCAATTCCACCTTTGTAGCGTACGTCCATCACTTAGCTTCTGGACCAGCATGTCCTGCTGCCACCATGTCCTGCTGCCACCCAAGCTCTTTCGCGCACTCGACCCAGTTCTTGTGATAATCCTGCGCCGATGCTGGGTTGACCACCATGGCTGCGAAAGCCAGTCCAAACCAAATTTTGTACATCGCTCCCTCCCAATCAAAAATGGGACCAGTGGCCAAAAATGCGCCCTGGCTGGGAGATCATAGTGTGAGCTGGATCACACCGATTCCAAAAAATCTAAGCCGCATTAGGATGGCGGTGGAGCGAACGAGCGATCCGCTGGCGATCGCGCTGACGGCTGCGGCGTCGGCGCGACGAGCCGCCTGATGAAAATGCAAAATGCTGACTATCGAGGGACGGTCACCGGCCTTTCTTTTTCATTGAGCCGGGTACAAGTATTCATTTCGCGTCAGCTTGAACCCGCAACACAGGTATACCGAGTTCCGCGAGCAAGAACCCACCGGAGTGGACCCGGAGCGTCCACGTGCCCTCCGCATCGAATGTCGCACCAATTGGTCGGATCCAACGATTCCATCCTGTCGTTTCTGCCGGAATTATCAATGTTTGGCATGACGTTTCACGCCCAGTGGGATTAATCAGTGAAAGGAATAGCCCTCGTGAAACCGCCCGCTCAAACGTGCGCCATCTCGCTCCGCAGACCACATTCCATACTGCGTCGAAGGGAATGCTCGGGACATGAAAGCGTACCCAGTCACCCCCCAGGACGAAAACGAGCCATCGCGGTGCTCCGCAGCGTTCACAGTCATCAGCGTGGTGATGCGGAATCCGCCATCGATGTCACTAGCCGAGAGCTCGGCTACTCCATCCGGAAGGTGAGGCGCCCCCGATTTGGCTCCGCGTCCGCCGGCCGCGCGTATCGTCTTGAGAATTGTCCCGTCCTTGGCCAAGAAATTCACGACCGTGTCTTCGCCGTCTGGCGCGTGCTGACCCGGAAGCCGTGGACCCGCTCCGCCCTTGCCGACGGTGTATTCGATACGATCGAAACCGGCATTTCTCAATGCGGCCATGTCAATCTGCGCCGACACCCACTCGCCGCCGCTGCCACCATCGCCGCCTGACACACCATCACCGATCGCACCGGCACCGCCACCACCGGCGCCCGGAACAAAGCCTAGAAATTCCTCCCACCCCTGCTGAAACTGTTGATCCATAAACTGCGGTCGCGACACGTCTTCGATCCACGGCAGTGTGTATTCGCCGTCTTCAATCCGCCGGCCCCCGCCATCTCCGCCTCGACCACCCTGCGAGCGGGGGCCAATGGCCGCTCCTCCTCCACCGCCTGCGCTCGGCGCCCTGCCGCCCTCGCCACCAAGATGGATCGCCGGCCTGCTATCCGCCTCGATGTCCAGAAATTGCTGCCGCACGCTGGCCATGTCGGGGGTGTCGAGTATCGTCGTAATCCGGTCGCGGTGGTAGAGTTCAACAACCAACGGCTCTGCCGACGTCTTGAGGGTCTCGCGTTGGCCCAATGTGAGTTCTTGGTTTGTCACAAAGGCGATGCCCTTGGCAGAATTTTGCTTAGCGCCGACGCAATCGCCTTCGAACTTGGTACGGATGTCGTTGAAGGTCTGCTGTCCTCGCGGGAAATATACGGCCATCGCGAACCGCACACCGTGCTTGTCGGCAATCGCATCTTTTCCACCGTCCCTTCCGCCAAGGGGGTGACTCGGATCGAGGCTCTGGAAGCCTTCGTGAATGAGAATCTGCGCCGCGAGACGCTCTGATGGCGTTTGTCCTTTGGTCCACTCGCGCAGTCGGTGCCACGTTTCATCGAAGCGGTTTCGTGCCATCTGGCTCGTTCCCCGGCCCACACACCTGTGAGCTTTCGCGGCACGGAGCTCCGCGCCGCACAGCGGGCACAAGGAACACGCCGCAAGTCACCCATTTACGACCCAATTTTCGACCCAACTCGACAAAACAGGCCATTACAGGACGGGATGGCGGTTGCGCAAGAGGATGCAGAAGCGCCGTATTTATCGACACTTCTGCAACTCGTCATAACAGGACAGGACGGCCGATCCTGAACTATCTCTACGGCGGTTGAGGCAAGACATTCACATAAACGTGTTGAACGTGCCGAACATGGTCATTAGGTTAGTACACGAGTGTACTAACTGTGATGATGGTTGGGTGGAATGTCTGAACCAAAGCAGTCCATGGTGTGCATCGCAACCGGTCAGGGCGATCAATGGGAGGCATTTTGTCTTGACTTCGATCTTGCTGTGCAGGGCAGGTCATTCGACGAAGTCCGCCGATATCTCAACGATGCGATTGGGATGTACGTAGAAAGAGTGCTCGCCGAGCCGGAGCCCGATCGATCGAGGCTGCTTGCTCGCAAAGCTCCATTCTTGGTCCGTCTATCGTGGGCTTGGCGGTTGTTCCGGTTAATTATGTCGGGTAGAACTCGGAGGGACGAAAACGCCACAGTCGAGTTCCCAGTTGCGTGCCCAGCCTGAAATGTACCTTCCGAGAATTCATTGCCATCATTGAAGCCAACGGCTTCAAGCTTGATC